>Ga0315284_10002495_pt1 | contig 26321 bp, 19 predicted proteins | sample YL17G09_16_MG_FD_203696 | JGI IMG/M metagenome (GOLD analysis project Ga0315284, IMG submission 203696) | Sediment microbial communities from Yellowstone Lake, YNP, Wyoming, USA - YL17G09_16 | ecosystem: Environmental > Aquatic > Freshwater > Lake > Sediment | place: USA: Wyoming | collected...
AGCTCAATTCTTCTGAAGAGATCAGCTGCAAAGATGAAAGCGCCGTTGAGGACACCTATGCAGATCAACTCTTTCCCGGCGTAGTCCTTGTTAATCTGGCTGGCAAGTTCATTTATTCTTTCCTGAAGAGTGTGTTCCGGGATAAATTCCCTGAACCTTTTATCAAGGATCTGTACTTCTTTCATTCCCATAGTTTTTGAATAAAGAACGCCAGCGAAAATATGAAAATAATAGCTTATTTTTGTCCTTGTCAGGAAGTTAAATTAAAATATTTTAAATGGAACCAGTTGTAAGCATAATAATGGGGAGCACATCTGATATGCCTGTGATGGAGAAAGCAGCACAAGTACTCAATGACTTCAGGATACCTTTTGAGATCAATGCACTGTCGGCACACCGGACCCCGGAAGAGGTTGAGATATTTGCCAGGGGCGCCGCAACCAGAGGGATAAAAGTAATTATTGCTGCTGCCGGGATGGCTGCTCATTTGCCGGGAGTTATAGCTGCAATGACTCCGCTTCCTGTTATCGGTGTACCAATTAAAGCCTCTCTTGAAGGACTCGATTCAATCTTTTCAATACTTCAGATGCCTCCGGGAATACCGGTGGCCACAGTGGGTGTCAATGCTGCGCAGAATGCGGGAATACTTGCTGCGCAGATCATCGGGGCAGGTGACGGCGAGATAATGAAAGAGGTGATAAAATATAAGGAAGGGCTGAAGAAGAAGATCGTGGAGGCAAATGAAGAATTAAAAAAAATTAAATATCCATACAAGACAAACTGATTTTTTTTGTATATTAGGAGTATTATTTGAAACAGTTTGTACTCGCTGCACAAAATACCTGTTTCGGTTTTATTTATTTGTCTCTTTTCCTCAGCCTCAGGCAATGATCCTTATTTTCCTGCTGCCGGCGCTGCTGAAACAGGGATGAGTAATTCATGTGTCATGGGACCAGGTTTCTGGTCATCATTTCATAACCAGGCATTGCTTCCGTTTAGTACGTCAGCCTCCTTTGGATTCAATTACCAGAACCGATTCAATATAAGCGAGCTGGGAACCAGATCAGCAGGGCTTGTTATTCCTTCCGGGAGAGCAGTCCTTGGAGCTATTTACAGTCATTTCGGGTATAAGGATCTTATACGGCATTCAGCCGGACTTGCATGCGGATTAAAGTTATCAGAAAAGATTTCAGCTGGAATACAGACTGATTTTTTCTCTGAAAGAACTTCAGGAGAATACAATAAACGAAGGTCACTGACATTCGAAGCCGGACTACTGATAATTCCTTCTGAAAAAATAAGGGTTGGATTTCATCTCTTCAATCCTGTTCCAAATTCGTTGAGGAAAAATTATCTTCCTTCATCAATAAGGGCCGGGGCAGGTATCTGGCTAAACAGTATCCTTTTTACAAGTGTTGAGGCTGAGATGAGCACAGGAAGAAACCTGAACCTGAAAACAGGGTTTGAATACGGGCCGGTCAAAAACCTGAGGATCAGAGGAGGGTTCAGCAGTGAAAACACTTCATTCAGTTTCGGGATAGGATACCTTGCAAAATATGCGCAGCTCGATTTTGGGTTTGCAACTCATGAACGGCTCGGAGTGACTTCGTCTGCCTCAATAATATTCAGATTTAAATGAATAAATATCTTCTAATATTTCTTCTAATAACCCTGCAGTTAAATTCTTCCGGTCAGGATGAAAAAGTATCAGACATAATATCCTCAATCGCAGAAGAACTTGCTGTTGATGAAACCGATCCGGAAGCCGCTGCGATTTATACTGAAAAACTTTATGACCTTATTGAAAAGCCAGTCCGGATCAATTCTGCCGGTGAATCCGAATTATCCCGCCTCTTTTTCCTCACCGACTTCCAGGTCAAAGCTCTTGCGGATTATATCCATTCCACTGGTAAGATATTCTCGCTGTATGAAATTGCATCTGTCCCCGGATTCGACCGTGACCTTGCCCGGATGATATCCCCTTTTTTATCACTTGATACGGAAAAGACAACTAATTCTGATTCGGTCAGGCTTAGAAATAATTTTCTTTCCAACTTTTCAGCAAGGTTCCCTGTTTCCGGCACTCCCTCTCCTGGTCCGCCCTGGAAATTATTGACGAGATATAAATTTACCGCCGGAAGGTTTTCAGGAGGTCTTACTGCTGAAAAAGATGCAGGTGAAAGACTGCTTTCCGGAAAACCTCCCATTCCCGACTTTTTTTCATCCAGCCTTTCATGGACCGGCAACGGGATCGTCAGGAAAGTGATTGCAGGTGATTTCGGAGCAAGATTCGGGATGGGAACAAGTATTAATACCAGTCTCCGCACCGGTCTTTCACTTACTCAATCGGGATATTTATCAGGCGGCGATGAAATAAAACAATACACTTCGACCGATGAGAACGTCTTTTTCCGGGGAATGGCCGCTCAGTTTCAGATAAGAAAAACCGGGCTCTACTTTTTTTATTCTGTAAACAGGATTGATGCAACCGTCGATACGGCAGAGAATGGCTCAGACCTTTTCATTGAAGCATTCCAAAGGTCAGGATTGCACAATAATATCTCGTCGCTGGAGAAAAAAGATGCAGTTACGGAATATTGTTATGGAGTAAACGTTTCATCCGATTTTAAATACTTCAGATCAGGTATGGCCTTGACGGGAAGCAGATTTTCACTTCCTGTAATAAGGACCGATCATGATCCAGAAAACGTTTACAATTTTGAAGGAACCTGCAACAGAACGGCCTCAATTTACTATAAGGCCATTTTTGGAAAAATATTATTTTTTGGCGAGGTCTCCACAAACCTGAACCATAAGGTTGCTATTGTTCAGGGACTTTCATTCCGCCCCTCCGACAGGTTGTCGATGAATCTGTTGTACAGGAGTTATGATCCCGGATTCATAAGCTTTCATGGTAAAGGGCTTTTTAGCAGTTCAGCAGGTGATAATGTGAGGGGAGTGTTCGGGAACTTCACATTTGAGGCTGCACGGCATTTTTTTATAAGCGCAGGATGCGACCTGCACATCCACCCCTGGCTTAAATACCGCTGCAGTTCTCCTTCGGCCGATGTAAGTAAGGAGGTGAGATTAAAATATCTTCCCAGTGACAAGATAACCCTTGAAGCAATTTATAATTACCGGCAGTCGATGTTAAACCAGAATGATCTTAATGGAATAAGAAAACAATTAAGCTTTGAAGGAAGCTTGATAAAAGGCCTGGTAAGATACTTGCCGGATAAAAATCTTACATTAGTAACCCGTCTTGATTATAAAGTCACCAGACCTGAGGGCGGGAGAGGAATGCTTCTTTTACAGGATGTAAGCTACAGGTTCGGAAAGATTCCTCTTTCAATATGGTTCAGATATTGCATTTTCAAAACAGACGACTGGGATTCAAGGCTTTACACATATGAAAATGACCTTCTCTACAGCTTCAGCATTCCGGCATTATCGGGTGAGGGCAGCAGGAGCTATGTCATGGTTGCGTGGAGAGCCACAAAATTCATCGACTTTCGGATCAAATATGGATTAACCGAAATCCATAAGGAGAACAATGCCAATAGCGAAACAGAAGAATTAAAGATACAGGCAAGATTGTGGTTTTAGCTGGTAATCTTGATGTCCCTGATATTCAGCTGAAGGTTTTTATTCCCCCTGAATTCGTTCATCTCGATGGAGTAGCAAATATTTATAGGCTTACCTGCTTTTATATATTCAAAATGCTCTGCCTGGCTGAAGGCAATTGCGGGGAAAATTTTCTGACCCGTCGATTCGTGGCAAAGATCAAGCTTCAGGTGTTCGCCGCTTGAGCCGACCATTCTTCCCTTTCCCGTATCAAAAACATTTCTGGAAACAAAAACAGGAGACATGTTTTCAGGTCCGAATGGCTGGAACTTGTTCAGGAAATTAAAGAATTCCTCATTTATTTCGGAGAACGAAAGCTCGGAATCAACGAATAGTCTTGGCACAAGCTGTTCTTCGGTGATCGTATCGTTTACGTACTGCTCAAACCGTGCCATGAATGGTTTGATGTTTTCCTTTTTCAGGGTTAGTCCCGCAGCAAACATATGTCCGCCGAAGCTTTCGAGCAAATCACTGCAGGCCTCAATTGCCTGGTAAAGATCATATCCCTGCACTGAACGTGCTGAACCTGTTGCAAAGCCATTTGATTCAGTGAGAATAACTGTAGGCCGGTAGTAAGTTTCAATGAGTCTTGAAGCAACTATTCCGATTACACCTTTTTTCCATGAGGGATTAAAGAGGACGGTAGTCTTGGCATTTACATTTCTCTGGTCTTCGGAGATCATCCGCATTGCTTCGGTAGTGATGGAGCGGTCGATATTTCGTCTTTCAATATTGAAATTGTTTATTTCTTTGCTTATTCCGGCGGCGATTTTGATGTCGCTTGAAATAAGAAGTTCCACAACTTTGCTCCCGGTCTCCATCCGGCCGGCGGCATTTATCCGGGGGCCGATTTTAAATACAACATCCTCAACCGTCAGAGCGCGGCACACTTCCGCCTCACGGATTATTTCCTTAAGTCCTGTCCTCGGGGATTCATTAAGCTGTTTCAGTCCGAAGAAGGCAAGGACCCTGTTTTCTCCAGTAAGGGGAACAATATCGGAAGCAATGCTTACGGCAACCAGATCGAGATAACCCGCAATTTTGCTGAAGGGCATTCCATGGACCCTTGAATAAGCATGCACAAGCTTGAATCCTACACCGCATCCAGAGAGTTCCTTATAAGGGTAGTTGCACCCCGGCTGTTTCGGATCAAGCACGGCAATAGCCTTTGGGATCTCATCACCTGGATAATGGTGGTCACAAACGATAACATCAATGCCTTTTGAACGTGCATATTTTACCTTCTCGACGGCTTTAATTCCGCAGTCCAGGGTGATCATAACCCTGCAATTATTCTGGAATGCAAAATCTATCCCAAGGAACGAAACACCGTAACCCTCCTTATACCTGTCGGGAATGTAGTATTCAACATTGGAATACTGTTCCTTCAGAAATGAATACATCAACGCAACAGCAGTTGTGCCGTCAACATCGTAATCGCCATAAACCAGGATCTTCTCGTTCTTTTTGATCGCGGTTGAAATTCTCTCAACTGCGATATTCATATCTTTCATCATGAAAGGATCGTGAAGATACCCCAGGTCGGGCTCAAAAAAAGCAAGAGCCTCTCCCGGGGACGTAATGTTTCTCTGCACCATCAGGTTAGCCAGTGCTTCCGATATTTTAAGAGCCCCTGCAAGTTGCTTGACAACTGCTGAATCACCCTTCTCCTTAATTACCCATCTCTTATCCATCCTTCATTTAATTAATCCATTTCAGGTCAAAAGCCTTCTGAAGGTTATTTTTAACCAGCAGCTTGACATCTTCAAAATCCTGTTTCACACCAAGTTCCTTTTCAAGCGATGTTACCCCCTTGTCGGTAAATCCGCACGGGTTAATATAATTAAAATATGTCAGGTCAGTATTTACATTGAATGCAAATCCATGCATTGTCACGTATCTGCTCGCCCTGACCCCGATTGCACAAATTTTACGTGCTTTGCCTTTCCTGTCAGTATTGAGCCATACTCCGGTTGCTCCGTCAAGCCTTGATCCAGCAATACCAAATTGCGAAACAGTCATTATTATAGCTTCTTCAAGCCTGTGAATATAATCTTTGAGACTGACCTTTATCTTCTCAAGATCGAAAATGGGATACCCCACAAGTTGTCCGGGACCATGATAAGTAATGTCTCCTCCTCTGTCGGTCCTGTAAAATTTTGCATCCTTTGTCTGAAGCTGGATATGATCTATCAGCAGATTGTTCTCCGATCCGCTTTTGCCAAGTGTGTAAACATGAGGATGCTCGACTAGAATCAACGTTCCCGAGTCAGGATTTTCTTCATGGGAATTACTATCATGTTCCTGCAGTTTATTGTCGATAAGCTGTCTGAAGATCTTCTCCTGCATATCCCAGGCCACTTTATAATCCCTCAATCCAATATCTTGATATAAAACACTATAGCTCAATCCCTGATTAGTCTTTAAAGTTATGACAATATAGTCATTTTTATCCAACCATGATGTGTTTTTCAGCATGAAAAGATGAGCGTACAAGAGGATTGCATTCCACAATTTCGAATCCCTCTTCATAAGCCATTTTCCTGTATTCCTCAAATTTTTCGGGACTAATAAAACTAACTGCGTTCATATGGTTCATGGTTGGCTGGAGGTACTGTCCCACTGTCAGGATTCTGCAGCCTGAATTAAAAAGATCATTCATGGTCTCTTTTACTTCATCATCATTTTCACCTAGCCCTGTCATGAAACCGGATTTGGTTCTCTTTCCATTCCCGGAAATGTATTTCAGGACACTCAGGCTTGTCTCATATTTCGCTTTTGTCCTGATCATCGGAGTCAGGCGTCTGACAGTTTCAATGTTATGAGAAATGACATCCGGTCCGGCGTCTATTAAGCGTCGTATATTTTCTTCCTTGCCGTCAAAATCCGGAATTAAAGTTTCAATTGTTGTTCCCGGATTTACTTCTTTTATGATTCTGACCGTATCAGCCCAGAATGAAGAACCCCGGTCAGGAAGGTCATCCCTGTCAACTGATGTAATAACACAATGCTTAAGTTTAAGTGTCCGGATCGATTCAGCAAGCCGAAGAGGTTCTTCCGGATCGGGTGGAAAGGGCTTACCTGTCTGTGTTGCACAGAATTTGCATGCCCTGGTGCATATATCTCCCAGGATCATAAAAGTGGCAGTTCCGGCATTCCAGCATTCTCCGATATTCGGACAATTTCCGCTTGTGCAGATTGTATGAAGGTGATTTTCCCGGATCAGCCGCTTTACCCTGGAATAATTCTCCCCGCTTGCTCTCTGCATTTTAAGCCAACCCGGTAATCTTCTCCCCGTTTGCATAAATGAATTTCTGAATTTGCGAAGTTACTAAAATTTCCCGCCTGTCTCGCAGATTGACGCAGATGCAAGAGCATTAATCTGCGAAAAATCTGCGTAATCTGCGGGAGATAAAAAACTTCATCAAAAAAACTTATATTTGTTTAATCACAAATCATTTTTAAATAATATAAAACAACATAAAATGACTGAGAACGATTTCAGAGTAAACCATAACTACCAGACAGTTATTGGTGATTTTCCAAAAGTCGGCATACGTCCGGTAATCGACGGACGTGAAAGGGGTGTAAGGGAATCCCTTGAAAACCAGACAATGAATATGGCAAAGGCGGCAGCTGATATAATTAGCAAAAACCTTAAATACGCCAATGGGAAGCCTGTCGAATGTGTAATATCCGATACCTGTATTGGCGGTGTTGCAGAGGCGGCATCCTGTGCGGAAAAGTTCAGAAAATCCGGCGTTGGTGTCAGTCTGACTGTTACACCCTGTTGGTGTTATGGCAGCGAGACTATTGATATGGATACCATTACCCCAAAAGCCATCTGGGGATTTAATGGTACTGAAAGGCCGGGAGCAGTATACCTTGCTGCTGCACTTGCAGGTCATGCCATGAAGGGTTTGCCTGCATTCGGAATTTATGGCCGCGATGTACAGGATCTGGATGATAAGACCATTCCCGGAGATGTAAGTGAAAAGATTTTGAGGTTTGTGAAAGCAGGCTTATCGGCTTCATTCATCAAAGGGAAATCATATCTTTCAATGGGTTCTGTATCAATGGGTATTGCAGGGTCAATAGTGAGAGAAGATTTCTTCCAGGAGTATCTTGGAATGCGCAATGAATATGTCGACATGAGTGAATTCAACAGAAGGCTGAATGAGGAGATCTATGATAAGGAAGAATTTAAGAAAGCTCTATCATGGACCAAAAAATACTGCAGGGAAGGCGTTGACTTAAATACAAAACCTTCTTCAAGGGCAAGGAAGGACAAAGAGTGGGAGATAGTTGTAAAAATGGCTATTATTGCCCGCGATCTGATGGTAGGAAATACGAAGCTCAGAAAACTCGGATTCGGAGAAGAATCTGATGGTCATAATGCGCTTCTTTCCGGCTTCCAGGGGCAGCGTCAATGGACGGATCATATGCCTAACGGTGACTTTCTTGAAGCAATTCTCTGTTCATCTTTTGACTGGAACGGGATAAGGCCGCCCTACCTGGTCGCTACAGAAAATGATGCAATGAACGGAGTGCCAATGTTATTCGGATACCTTCTTACCAATACTGCACAGATGTTCTCTGATATCCGCACATACTGGAGTCCTGAGGCAATTAAAAGAGTGACAAAGGCTAAACCTGAGGGACTTGCAGCCAATGGAGTTATTCATCTTATAAATTCAGGAGCGTCAGCTCTTGATTTTTCCGGCAAGCAGATAAAAAAAGGAGAAGCCTGTATTAAGCCCTTTTGGGAAATAACAGGGAAAGATGCTACAGAGTGTCTCAAAGCAACCCTCTGGTCCCCGGCAAATACTGGTTATTTCAGGGGAGGAGGTTTCTCATCGCAATTCACTACAAGAGATGTCATGCCTGTGACAATCTCCAGGGTAAACCTTGTAAAAGGAATCGGGCCGGTTCTGCAACTTGCCGAAGGATGGACTGTTGATCTTCCTGAAAAAATGAATAAGATACTCACCGACAGAACTGATCCGGGATGGCCGACAACATGGTTTGCACCAAGGCTAACTGGCCAGGGACCCTTTAAGGATGTTTATTCGGTTATGGGCAGCTGGGGCGCAAACCACTCTGCTTCAAGCTATGGACACATAGGGGCTGATCTTATTACTCTTGCTTCAATACTGAGGATACCCGTGTGCATGCATAATGTCCCCGAAGCCCAAATCTTCAGACCAAGCTCATGGAATGCATTCGGAATGGATAAGGAAGGAGCTGATTACAGGGCTTGTAAAAACTATGGTCCTCTTTATAAATAAATTTAATATTAACAACTGAAATTTAATGGAAACATCTTCAGAAGACAGGAAAATTGAAATGGGTTCTGAGATCCTTGATAGTCTCAATTCCACCAGGAAATGGACCACATTTCTTGCAGTGCTGGGATTTATTTTTCTGGGATTAATTATTGTTGCCGGTCTGGCTACCAGCCTTTTTCTTACAACATTCAATACAACTGAAGCCAACCTGGGAATACCTGAATCGCTGATGATCCTTATATTTATCGTTATCGGCGCCATCTATTTTTTCCCTGTATTTTTTCTTTTCCGTTTTTCAAGGAATATGCGGGATGCTATTCAGAATCTTGATCAGCAGAAACTTCAAAAGGGATTTAGGAATCTCAGGCTATATTTCACATATATAGGGATAATGGTAATTGTTGTGCTCACAATCTATGTAGTGGCATTGCTTTTCGCCGGGGCATCAATGTCATTTCTGAAAGGCATGTAATTTATGCCGCGTGATATTGTAATAGTCTTTGATTGCGGAGCGACAAATGTCAGAGCAATAGCCATCAACAGCAGGGGTGAGATCCTTGCTTCCGAATCTTGCACAAATAATCCTCAGCCTGATCCTTATTATCCTGCATACAGGATATGGGATATCGGTGAAATATGGGGGAAAATGTGTATGGCTTCACGAAAAACCATCAGCCAGATCAACCCTGACCAGATAGCGGGTGTGACAGTTACCACCTTTGGCGTCGACGGTACTCTGTTCGATAAAGATGGACGAATGCTTTATCCCGTAATTTCATGGCAATGTGAAAGAACTAAGAAGGTTATGGCTGATATCGGCAAATATATTGCTCTGAGTGATCTGTACAAAGAGAATGGGGTTCTGCCGTTTAATTTCAATACAATAAATAAGCTGATCTGGTTTAAAGAGAACAGGCCCGACATTATTGAAAAAAGCCGCAGGTTCCTCTTCATGCCTTCGATTTTCACATTCCTGCTTACCGGTGAAATGGTGAACGATGTCACTATGGCCGGAACATCAATGATGACAAGTCTTGCCTCCAGACAATTTTCAGAAAATATTTTCGAAAAGACCGGATTACCGAAAGAATTGATGGGATCTGTTGCAGAGGCAGGATCGGTTGTGGGAGAAGTTAATTCAAAGGCAGCAGGTGAGATTTTAATCCCTGTGCATACTCCTGTGGTCGCAACCGGACATGATACCCAGTTTGCCATTTTCGGTTCAGGGGCAGGGAAGAATCAGCCGGTTCTGAGTTCAGGCACCTGGGAAATACTTATGGTACGGGCTGAAGAATTTAAGACAGGGATTGAACAGCTTGATCTTGGAATTACCACGGAACTGGATGCAAAGCCAGGATTGTTCAATATCGGGAATCAGTGGATAGCTTCAGGAGTTATTGAATGGGCTCGCAGAAACTTTTACAGCGATATAAAGGATGATGTTTTTGAAAAAATGATTTCCGGGGCGGAACTGGTACCTCCCGGAAGCAACGGGATTAAGATTATTCCAAAGTTTTATGAAGAGATGAGCGGCAAACCAGGAGGACAGATACTTGGACTTACTATGGAATCGACAAGGGATGAAATTTTCAGGGCAATCCTGGAGGCTTTGTCTGAGAGGCTTGCAGAGGGAAAAAGGGCCCTTGAAAATGCCGGCGGATATAAAACTGAAAGTATATTGTGTGTCGGCGGTGGTTCAAAGAACAGGCTTTGGAACAAATTAAGAGCTAATTATACCGGTGTCCCTATCAAAATTATCCGCCAGAAAGAGACAACTGTTCTCGGAGCTTCATTATTCGTTCAGGCCGCATGTGGTAATTTTTCATCGCCCGAAGAGGCCAGGTCTGCAATAGATTATAAAACAGAAATAATTGAACCGGAATACCCCCAAACCCTTAAAGGGAAATCCACCCCCCAACCCCCCCATAGGGGGGGCTAAAAAAAAACAAACCACCTTTAGGGGGCAGGGGGTGAAAAAACAAACAGTGATAAACATTATCCATAGATAATCTGTTAGTTGTATAAAACTCATTTAAATGGAAATAGCTTATTTCAACGGAACATATATCCCAAAGGACGATATCAGGATCAGTCCTGATGACCGGGGATTTCTGTTTGCAGAAGGTATTTATGAAGTTGTAAGGTGGTACGAGGGATTTTTTTTCGATATGGAAGGCCATCTGGCAAGGATGAAGAGAAGTCTCAGGGAAATCCTTATTCAGTGGCCTGAAGAGGACTCATTTCCATTGATTGCCAGGGAGCTGATCAGGCTGAATAATCTGGAAAAATCACCCGCCCTTATCTACCTTCAGATTACAAGAGGTGCCGCAAAACGAACGCACTCTTTTCCTTCACCTCCTGTAAGTCCGACGGTTTATGCGGCTGCAAAGGATTTTATCCCTGAAAATGCGGGGAAGGAATCAGGCATAGGAATTATGCTGAAGGAAGATATCAGGTGGGGACGCTGTGATATAAAATCGGTTGCCCTTCTACCAAATACTCTCAGTTTCCATGAAGCTGCCGGCAGGGGTTTTTTCGAATGTGCTTTTGTAAGGAATGGCATTATTACAGAATGTTCCCATTCAAATATTTTCTTTGTGATGAGGGGCATTCTATATACTCATCCAGAATCGGTTAGTGTTCTGTCGGGGATAACCAGGAAAAATATAATTCGCGTGGCCAAAATGGCAGGAATTCCTGTAAAAGAAGAAGCTGTTGCAGAAAAAAAGCTAAGCAAGGTGCAGGAAATTTTTATTACCAATACTTCAGGCGAGATCACCCCTGTGACAAAAGTTGATGATCTGGTTATAGGAGGAGGGATACCGGGACCCGTTACAAGAATAATAAGAGAAAAATTCAATGATGAAATCTGCTCTCTGAAACATTCATGATCTTCCTTCAGCCGATGCATGAATTTTAATATATTTGCACAAATTTCTAAACAACCGGTATATGATCTTAAGTGAACAGGAGAAGATTCGAAGGGATGCCCTGGCAGAGCTCCGGAAACTAGGCATAAATCCATATCCTGCTGCTGAGTATAAAACAAATGTATTTGCCAGTGAAATACTGGAGCAATATGATCAGTCAAAGAACAATTATCAGGACGTGTGTCTGGCAGGCCGCATTATGAGCCGTCGAATTATGGGGAATGCATCCTTTGCAGAATTAATGGATTCATCCGGCAGGATCCAGATCTATGTCAGGAGGGACGAGATATGCCAGGGAGAGGACAAAACCCTTTATAATTCTGTATTTAAGCATCTGCTGGATATTGGGGATATTATCGGAGTTAAAGGTCGCGTGTTCACAACCCAGACCGGAGAAGTGACAGTCCATGTAAATGAGTTCACATTGCTTTGCAAATCAATAAGACCTCTTCCAATTGTCAAGGAGAAAGACGGTGTCGTTTTTGATGCAGTAACCGATCCGGAAATGCGTTATCGTCAGCGCTACGTTGATCTTATTGTCAATCCGCAGGTTCGTGATGTTTTCCGTTACAGGACCAGGATAATACAGTCGATGCGCGAGTTGTTTAACTCCCGCGGATATCTGGAGGTGGAAACCCCTATCCTTCAGCCAATTCCGGGAGGAGCCTCAGCCAGACCATTTATCACTCATCATAACGCTCTTGATATACCTCTTTATCTTAGGATCGCGAATGAGCTTTACCTGAAAAGGCTGATAGTAGGAGGATTTGAAGGAGTGTATGAATTTTCAAAGGATTTCCGTAACGAAGGGATGGATCGCAATCATAATCCTGAATTTACTGTGATGGAGATCTACGTGGCCTATAAAGACTACAACTGGATGATGAGTTTTACAGAGCAGATAATAAAAAAAACTGTACTCGATATTCATGGCAGAACTGAAATTCCATTTGGAGACAAGACCATTGATCTGAATCCTCCTTACAAGAGAATAAGCATGACTGATGCCATAAAAGAAAATACAGGTTTTGATATCTCGGGTGTCGCGGAGGATGACCTGAGAAAAGTGTGTGACAGGCTTAGGGTTCCCCATACACCTGAAATGGGAAAAGGGAAACTTATTGATGCAGTATTCAGTGAAAAATGCGAGCATAAATACATTCAACCAACATTCATAATTGACTATCCTGCAGAAACTTCCCCATTAACAAAGATGCATCGCAGCAAGCCGGGTCTTGTTGAACGGTTCGAGCTTATGATAAACGGGAAGGAGATTTCAAATGCTTATTCCGAACTCAACGATCCGATTGATCAGATGGTGAGGTTCCAGGAGCAGTTGGAGCTATCGGAGAAAGGTGATGATGAAGCAATGTTCATTGACCTTGATTTTGTAAAAGCGCTCGAATATGGGATGCCACCTACCTCAGGAATGGGAATTGGAATTGACAGGCTCACGATGCTGCTAACCAACCAGCAGTCAATTCAGGATGTACTGCTTTTCCCGCAGATGAAACCGATAAGTCAGAAGCCGAAAGCCGAAAGTCAAAAAGAAGAATATATTGAAATCGGCATTCCAGAGGAATGGATCGATCCGCTTAAGAAGCTTGGATATACAACTGTGGCAAAGCTTAAGGAAGTTGAAAAAGCAGGAAGGCTTGCCAACGATCTTAACGGCTTCAACAAAAAAAACAAGCTGGGACTTGCAGGTTTAAGTCCGCAGGTTGTTGAGGAGTGGCTTAAGAAATAATCAAATACTGAAATCCGGTTCTAAAAAACTTTTGCATTTATATAAATGTTAGCATAACTTTATATGTTTAAATAACATACAACCGGAGAAATGGCTGATTCATCCAATAGATTCTCCAGATTCCTGCTCGAACTTAAGCGCCGTAAGACCGACAGGGTGCTTGTTATGTATGCAGCCGCAGCGTTCGTTGTTCTCCAGCTTGCCGATATTCTTATTGGTGGATTATCATTACCGGGTTGGATTATGACATTGATAATCATAATTGTAGTCACAGGATTTCCCGTATCTGCAATCTTCTCATGGTTTTTCGATATAACACCGGGGGGAATTGAAAAAACGAAACCAATAACCGGGAAAAGGAGAGATAAGATAGAGGCTCAATTGAGAACATGGAAGGAAACGACTATGATCAGCCTTATTATAATAATTGCACTCATAATTTTTAATGTTGTCAGAGGCAATATTCAATCTTCCGAAATAAAAAGAGCCGAAAAGTCAATTGCCGTTCTGCCTTTTGATAACCTGACCCCTAATGAGATTTTACCATATCCTACAGAAGTAATAACATCAATTATCAGGTCGGGATTATCTGAAATTAACGTACTTCAGGTGCGTGAAAAATGGGAAGTACAAGAATTAAAGGCAAGTAACAAATCTATCTCCGATATAGCAAAAAAGCTGAAAGTGTTTTTCCTGGTAACTGGAGAATTGGTCAACAGCAAGGAACTTGTTCTTGTCAATATTAACCTGATGAAGGCCAATAAAAATAAATTTAGAACCATATGGACGAGAAAATATGAATTTAATCCAAAAGGCAGCATTGATGAATTAACTGAAATTCCAATAGATATAGGCAATCAGCTAAAAATTGAGTTATCAGAGGACGAAAAAAACAGGATTGGTAAAAGACCAACAATGAACACTGCGGCTTTCTTTAACTATGTTGAAGGCACAACCTTCCAGGATGATGCTTATAAGGGCTCTGTATATTTATCGATGGGAGACAGTATTTTCAGGGATCTGTCAGTTGCAAAAAGTTTTGATATGGCAATATTCTTTTATGATAAAGCAATTAAAGCCGATTCGACCTTTGCAATGGCTTATGCAAAAAGGGCAATAACAAGATCATTGGGTTACCAGACAAAACACTTTTTTGCCAGCGATGAAAAGGACAAATGCAGGAGTGATATCGAACGTGCTTTGCAGATTGACAAAAATCTTACAGAAGCTAAGGTCGCTTATGGTTTTTATTACTATTGCTTCATGAAAGACTACAGCAAAGCTATAGAATACTTCCGAGAAGTATCAGTAAAGGAACCCCGGAACTGGCAGTGCAAATTTTATATAGCTCTTGTGTTACGCGCCCGGGGAGAGTGGGAAGAGTCACAAGCTTTAATAAAGGAAGTTGTTAAACATAATCTCCAGGATCCGCTTTTTTTGACAAATATTGGTTTATCTTATCAGGCGCTTCACCAATATGACTCTGCCATATATTACCATGACAGAGCAATAGAGATAATGCCGAGATGGTCTGGCCCCTACCATAATAAAATTGAATCCTTGATTCTAAGGGATGGAAACACAAGTGGAGCAGAAATTGTGCTTGATACGGCCATAAACAGAACTACGGGTGGGTATTTCAACTGGATAAAAATCATTTTTGATTTATATAAAAGAAGATATAAAGAGGCTTTAATCAAAGCCGAAATAGCTGGCCCATCAGATTTTATAGATCCAGGCAGCAGGTATCTGCTTCTGGCAGAAATCTATGACAATTTACATAATCCTGATATGGCCAAAGAATATTACAAATCTGCGTTTGAGTATTTTAATAAATGCTTAGAAGGAAATCCGGATAATCAGCAGTTCCTAAGTTTTATTGGTATCTCAGCTGCAGGTTTAAAAAATAGGACCAGGGCATTGGATGCTGGCCAGAAAGCAATTAACCTGACTAAATATAATGGTATTGATAAAACTGACAGGATGGAAGATCTTGCGCAGATTTATGTGATGCTGGGAGAATATAATAAAGCTTTGGACTTGATCAAAGAACTATTAGAAAATCCTTCTTTGCTCTCACCCGGATTATTGAAGCTCGATCCGGTCTGGAAACCATTGTGGGGAAATCCTGAATTTATAAGACTAATCGAAAATCATCAAGCTAACTAATAAACAAACAGACAGGTCTCTATAAATATGTTAAACTTAAAAAAGTAAGATTATGCATGACTTTATTATTTGGTGGCTGAACCCCAAAGAGAGTTCCTATTTTAAAGAAAACTCGGAACTGACTTTTGATGCCCTTAAATTTTTTATGGAGTATGAAGAAAAATGCGTTAAAGCAGAAAAATCCCTGAAAACCAAGATTAAAAAACTTATAAATGAGTTTGAGCTCAAACAAGGTCTTAAGATGTAATTCTGCTTTTTAACCATTGTTATTGAGATTGCCTCTCCAGACAAATAGTTCTCCTGAAAACTATGTATTTATCTGGGAGTTGGTATTTTTGTTTTTATTGAAACCCTCATGAGTATTCATCCGGTTGTACTTGTTGCCTTCAAGGAATTTGATAATCTCGGGGTCGGCTATCTGGCTTCCGTTTTATCTGAAGATGGTTATGATCCTGTGATATTAGATTTTCGCGATGGGAAGGAGAAAATTCTGAAAATAATTAAAAGCCTTAAACCGCTCATTATAGGTTACTCGGTAATCTTTCAGTATTACATTTATGAATTCAAAGAGTTAATTACCTATCTGAGAAAATCTGGTATTGGATCCCACTTCACTGCCGGAGGGCAGTATGCAAGCCTGAAGTATGAGGATCTTTTCAAAATAATTCCTGGACTTGATTCAATAGTAAGGTTTGAAGGTGAATATACTTTCCTTGAACTTGTCAAATGTATTGACTCAGGAACCGACTGGCATAAAATCAAAGGTCTTGTATATAAAGAAAATTCCAGGATTATTGTAAATCCGCTACGTCCGCCTGAAATGGACCTTGACAGGTTCCCTTTCCCTTTACGATCATCCATTAAGGATTATGCGCTTGGTAAAAAGTTTACAACAATTCTTGCAGGCAGGGGTTGTATTTATAATTGCTCTTTCTGTAATAACTCTGAGTACATAAGGCAATCTTTAGTACCCTTTAAGCGGATACGAAAACCTGAAAAGGTGGTTGAGGAAATCGATTTCCAGTATCATAAATATGATTGTTCGGTATTTCTGTTTGAGGATGATGATTTCCCGATTAAAACAAACAACGGACCTGACTGGATTGAAAAATTCTGTAAGGAGCTTGAACGCAAAAAGCTTACTGGCAAGATCATCTGGAAAATTAACTGCCGGACCGACGAGGTAGATTATAACAGTTTTACCCTAATGAAAAGCCACGGATTATTCTTAGTCTTTTTGGGTATTGACGATGGGACTGATAGCGGCCTGATCCGGCTGAACAAGAATATGACAGTAGAAGAAAGCCTGAGAGGAATCAATATTCTGAAAAAGCTTGAAATATGTTTTGATTATGGATTTATGCTTTTCCAGCCTGCGTCAACCTTCAGATCAATAAATGATAATCTGGCCTTTTTAAGAGAATTATGCAGCGATGGCTATACAAATGTTACTTTCCTTAAGTTAGAGCCTTTTTTTGATACAAGAATAGAAAAAGAACTTAGAAAAGAAGGCAGGTTAAAAGGGAAACCGGGATTTCTGGACTACGATTTCCTCAGTGTTCCACTAGATCATTATTACAGGTATATCAGTGATTCATTCAAAGAATGGATTAACGATCCTGATGGATTGAGTAACGTAATAAAATGGGCCAGGAACTATTTAACAGTATTTGCACATTTCTACAAAATGATACCTGAAGTGCAGTTACTATCAATTGAAGTTCGGAAATACGTTGCTCAAAGCAACATATTTATACTGGATGCTATGCAGGAACTTACTGTTCTCTTCGAATCGAAGAAATATGATCCAGTAAATTTTAGTGATCTGAAATTTTACAGGAAAACTATCGATGAAAAACATTGTATGTTTAGGGAGCAGATAGTTAACTCAATTAAGAAGGTTTGCCGCTTTGTTGAATATCAGAGGCTGAGGCAATTATTCGAATTTCAATGTTAAAATCTTCTGGAATATTTAATAGAAACCATCTTCTTTTTAGACCTGGTTTAATCTTTACGAAGCTTTTGAGAGAAAGCAAAATAATGGAGTAAGTGAAGTAATTAACAAATGAAATAAAAAACCATGGTTTGCGTTTTTAAATTGCAGAAAGGTGAACAAAATAATCCGTTTCAGGTTAATTCATAATTATGATACGATCCAGAATGTCAGTTTATAAAAAGCTATCTCTTCTTATTCTTGCTTTATTTTGCCCTTATATTTCTTTCGGTCAGCAAATACCTTTTAATCCTGTCTCTTACAGGATTTACTCCCCGTTTATAATAAATCCTGCTGTTGCTGGAAGCAAAGATTATTTTTCTCTCGACATGATAGCCGGATTCAATGGCAAATCCTATTCACAGATTGTAAGCGGAAACACAAGAATAATAAAAAAAATGATGGGGTATCTCCCATCGGGCCGGACCTATTCATATACCAATATCGGAATTGGGATTTCGGGCTATAATGATTATGAGACCAGTGATTCGACCCATAATACAGGAATGGGCGCTGCACTTGCATACCATATTCCGCTTAGCAAAAGGGCATTGTCATTCCTCTCGCTTGGTGCATCAGTTAAAGGTATGTACCATTTTCATGAAGGGAATCCCGATCGCAGCATGCCATACAAGGAATTTTACTTTCCAAATGTGGATGTAGGCTTTTACCTGTACAATCCAAAAGCATACGCAGGCCTTTCAGTGACAAACCTGCTTGATCCTCCGAAAGATACTGCCACTCTGACAAGTTACAGGGTCCCGGTATCAAGGCAGTATAATTTTATTGCAGGATATAAAATCGTTTTGAGCCGTTCATTAAATCTTGTCCTGGAACCATCTATCCTGATCCACACCGATGATACGCTTTCATTCGATATCAAAGAGAGCATTGAACCTGCACTTAAATTGTATGCCGGAAATTTTTGCATTGGCACTTATTTCAACGACTACAGTAAAATATCATTCTTTTTCCAGTACAGGTACCCTACATTTTACGTTGGCACCTATTTTGCTCTGCCCAAAGATTCACCATTCTTTAAAAAATCATTAACTTCAGAAATTGCTTTTGGCATCAATTTTTCTCATAATAAGTCGGGTTACACTAAAAACGGGCACTGGTAAAATGTTTTTCAACAATAATATGAAAAGAATACTCGGAATATTTCTGTTTTCAGCGGCAGTAAGCATGGCAGCCACTGGCGCTATAAACAAAATCCTGGTTCAGAATTCAGATACTCTGGACATAAGTAAATTAATAAAAGTTGACAAATTCAGTTTGGAAATCATTCCCCCTTCTTCAGGTGTTCAGTTTTACCGTGATGGAATAGTATTTCTTTCCCAAACTAAAACTGAGGCAAAAATGCTGGAAAGCCACACCTCATTTGGTGCAACCGAAGCCTACTATGCAGTTCACAAAGACACTTCTGTCAGTAATCACGTCTTATTTTCTCCATCCTATTCCTGGGAAGTTCCATGTGAAGCCATGACTTTTAACACTGATTATTCGGTAATGTACTTCACAAAACGGCCTTCAAACAAGGAACCGGAAAAGATATTCCAGGCCAAATACCAGCGGGCAAAAAACGGGAAGTATGAATGGATAAGCGACAGCAAGCCTTTAAGCTTTTGCACCGATAGATCAATTTACTCACATCCGGCCCTTTCAGCCGATGGCGAGAAGATGGTTTTTACCAGCAACAGAAGCGAGAGCGTCGGCGGACTTGATCTGTTTATTTCCTATAAAGAGGCCAGCGGTTGGTCATCCCCCATTAATCTTGGAAATTTAATAAACACCCGCAGCAATGAATTGTCGCCTTTCCTCGATCAGGATAATAACCTGTTCTTCTCATCCGACAGAATTGAGGGTTTTGGTGGATATGATATTTATATCTGCAGGTACAATGGTCGCGGATGGGATAAGCCAGCAAATCTCACAAAAATGATCAACTCACAGGATGATGAACTTGCATTTACGCTGAGCAGGCTCGACGGAAAATCGGCATTCTTTACAACAAGGTATAAAACAGGGAACAGATCACCACAGTTGTTCAAGGCAACTTTCCAGGATCAGTATGCGCTCAAAAGATTAACAAATCTGTCAAATGCATTCAAGTATATTGCTCAGGCAGAATTAAAACCGGTTGAAGAGGAGATCTTTGTAAAAGAGAAACAGGCTGAAGTTAATCTGCCGGTTAAAGAGACTGTAGCTGAACCTGTTAAACCTAAGGCACTTCCTGAGATCAGACAGGAACCGGCAAAGCTTCCTGCTGAAAATACAACAAAATCCAGCGATGAGATTATTTACCGCGTTCAGTTTGTAATAAACGCGAAACCCAGGGGAAGCTATAATATAACTATTGGGGGAAGGACATATAAGACTTTCGAATATTTTTATAATGGTACATACCGGTCGTGTGCCGGTGAATTTAGTTATCCGGATCCCGCAAACAGCCTTCAGTCCCAGATGAAAAAGCAGGGCTATCCCGATGCCTTCATAGTAGCTTTCAAAAATAATGAAAGGCTGACCGGGTCTATTCAGTCCATCTCAAAATCGCAGGGGCAAACCGGCCAGAAACCGGCTACTGAACCTGCTCAGCCCCAAAAACTTCCTGAGGTTAAAAAACAGGAACCCGTAAAACCCCCTGTTGAACAAGCTACGCCATCAACTGATGCCATTGTGTATCGCGTTCAATTTGCAGCAAGTTCGAAACCTAAAGGAAGCTATGAGATAACAATTGGCGGGAAAAAATATAAAACTTTCGAATATTTATATAACGGAGCTTACCGCTCATGTGCCGGTGAATTCAGCACATCTGCCTCGGCGGCAGGCCTCCAGAAGCAGTTAAGACAGGAAGGGTATCCCGATGCATTCGTCATTCCTACCAAAGGCAAAGAAAGGGTAACTGATCCTGCCCTGCTCAAGAAATAATTACCAGGAAGAGATTTCTTTTATTATAAGGAAACTTGAATCTGATCTTCGTCTGCTTGTTTTGTCAAATCCCGAGAGTATTTTCCGTAAGATGTTAAAATAGAGTGCAATATAGAGCACCAGGGATACAAGCCAGACGACAATCAGATTAAACCAGAATGTATCGATCTTAAAACTGCCGATCATCTTAAAAGGTGCGCAAAAATGAGCACGGCCGTTGTTTGCTGTTGGTGGCATATAGCCTGGCTCATATTTCCTGAATATTCGTTTTGGCTTTTCTACAAACTGATCTGTCATATCACTGTTCAGAACAAAAGCAGACAATCCCTTATTGTAATAATCAGTCTTGAGGCGGACTAATTTATCCTTTTCGATATCAGTTGCACCAATTGCTTTAATTATTGAATCTCTTGAATACTGGGCGGTTTTAAGGTTTGCCATAAATTTATGTTCCAGGATACCCAGGTATTTTCCAATTTGTCTGAATGTTGATGAATCGGGCCTCTCATCATTTAATGCTTTATGCAATTCATCTGGCAGCTCATAATTGAGTATATCAAACATCTCTTCAATATGAAATTGGAATTTTCTTAATTCATTTTTAATTGTATCATTGAAAGTCTTAACCATTTCACACTCCTGAAGATTTATTTTCAGGCTTTTCACAAGAAATGAAGCATACCAGTTATTATTGCTTATTTTCGAATCATAAGGGAATAATATTCTTTCGTATTTGTTATTCTTAAACTGTTCAACCGCCAGAGCCTCGAATGACCATCGTGCCGGCATCATCTCTCCTATTAATGGCACAAATTCAACTGAAGAGTTCTTGCTTATATGAAGCTTTTCATATTTTACCATCACCCCGCTGAACAACAGCTGGGGTATCAGAATAAATGGGATCAGGATATAAATTGTTATAACTGAATTAAGAGCTGAAGAAAGGTTCAGTCCTATCATATTTGCACAGCAGGAGGTTGTAAACAGGACCAGCCAGTACTGAAAAGTCATTCCTTTAATTCCCAGAATTGAGTTGCCCACAAGAATGAAGGAAATTGTCTGAATAGCTGAAATCAGAAACATCAGAATAATCTTGGAATTGATATAGCTGAACCAGCTCAGGTTAAGAAATGACTCACGCTTCAGGATCTTCCTGTCTTTCAGAATTTCTTCCGAACTGATTATAAGACCCAGAAAGAGGGCAGTGATTACACACATAAAAAGAAAAGGTGTCAGGTTAACATTTTCAATGAACTGGTAAGAATCGCCTTTGGCATACCTCGTAAAATACCCTAATAATAAAGCCAGTAATGGCGCCCCAAGCAAACTTATAAGAATATATTGCCTGTTTGCAAGCTTTGACAACATATCTCTGGTGAAGAATATTCCCATTTGCTTCAGCCGTCCCGGAATGCTGTAAATAATTTCAGGCAATTTCTTTTGCCGCATCTTTTCAATCCCCTGCTGGTCCTTATACTTCTGTCTGAACAAGGCCGACCATTCTTCAGGAGTGGTTTTCCGTGTCTGGGTCAGCTTACCATGTTCATTGACTATTTTTGCCTCGACGATCTGCAAAACCTGGTCGGGATTTATGTTCCCGCATTTGGTGCATTGATCTTCCTCGGGATTTGCCTGTTTGCTCAGGGTTTTGAAATGAACAACAGCAGCATTTGGATTGCCATAGAATATCTGGTAACCGCCCTTATCAAGTATTAATATTTTATCAAATAATTTAAATATATCAGAGCCGGGCTGATGAATATTGACCATTACCAGCTTCCCTTTATACGTCTGTTCCTTCAGGAGGTTGATAACTATCTCTGAATCGACAGATGAGAGACCTGAAGTGGGTTCATCAACAAAAAGGATATATGGTTCACGGACAAGTTCTAGAGCAATATTGATCCTTTTTCTTTGTCCTCCGCTGATCACTTTATCCAGAGGGCTGCCTACCTTCAGATTTCTTATCTCCCATAGATCAAGATCGACCATAATCCTGCTCACAATTTTCCTGATCTTTTTTAAGGGGAAATTACTCAGACATAACCTGGCGTTGTAATAGAGGTTTTGATAAACGGTAAGTTCCTCAATCAGAAGATCATCCTGAGGGATATATCCGATAATACCTTTAAGCCTGGTTTTATTTCTGACATTATTGATATCGAAGCCGTTGATCAGGATGTTTCCGCCCTTTGGCTTGATATTCCCGTTAAGGATGTTCAGCAGTGTTGATTTTCCTGTTCCGCTAACTCCCAGAATTCCAACCAGCTGGCCTGACTCCCCATAAAAATTAAAATTCTGAATTCCATTTTCACTGTTTGAAAAACGGAAAGTCACATCATTGGCTGCGAGAAAAATCTTTGCTTCAGATTTTGATTCATTAAAAAACCTGGTTACCTCTGAATAATAAACGGTATTCAATCCCTGCCCCTTAATTGCTGACCCGCTGTCGAAAAGGTAAGATTGCTTTGGGTAAATATGCTGACCATTCAGGTAAAGGTTGGTGTCGCCTGTATATCTCAGAATAAATGCTTTTGTACTGGTAAGACTCAGGAACATCAGATCACCAGCAAGGTTGGGGTTGTGTATATGTTTTATTTTGCGAAACTTGCAGGTTGGATTGCTGTCAATAAGAAGAAGTCTGTCTTTCTCATGAACTTTGGATACAGGATCAATTATAAAACTTTTAATGTTCTTATACTCATTCTCCGGAACGTTGAGGGCCAAAGCTACAGTCATAAGGAAATCCAGTTCATTATCAGTAATTTCCTTCCCGTATGAAATAAAATCAATAAGCTGAACTATAATATAAATCTTCTGCTTCTGACGGAGTTCCTTGTTTATTCCCTCACATATCCGCTTTATTCTCATTGTCTTAAGAGCCTGAATTTCATAATCCCCGGTAGGCTCTTTAATTGCTTCCCTGATAATGAATAAATCAAGGTATTCTTCAAACATCCTGAGATACTTTTCTATCAATTCGTTGTTAAGATGACGGGCTAGAAAAGATTTTACAATATCTTTCTCCCTGGTTGATATTTCGTTAATGTTTCCAATATCACTGACAAGGGCAAAGAGCTGCATTAAGGCTCGCAGGATTGGCTCGCTCATTAACAGATCATTTAATCGGGGTTCGTTTTAATAGTTCCAAGTTAAGTAAAAATCTATTTCCATCATCCTGAATAATAGAGTTTCCTGATTTAAATTCAGTTTATATTTGCTATTTATAAAATAAATTCTCATCAAATGCTTATTTTGCTTAAACATCCGTTACTTACTCACAAGCTTACTCAGCTTCGCAGGAAGGAGACAACTACAAAAGATTTCAGGGAAACCATGGAAGAGATTGCCGGACTGATGGCATATGAGGTCACAAACGACCTTCCCTTAAAGAATGTAATTGTTCATACCCCGCTTGTCAGATGCCAGACCCGGGAACTTGCTATTGATATTGTACTTGTTCCTGTTTTAAGAGCAGGTCTCGGAATGGTTGACGGAATAACCAGACTGATTCCGACAGCTCGGGTCGGTCATATAGGTATGTATCGCAATCATAAAACCCTCGAACCGTTGACATACTACACTAAATTTCCTGATAACCTGGCTGATGCCATAGTCATGGTTCTGGATCCGATGCTTGCAACCGGAGGCAGTTCAGGGGCGGCAATTCAGGTACTTAAGGATAATGGAGCAAAAACTATTAAACTCGTATGTGTTGTGGGAGTGCCTGAAGGGGTCAAAAAAATTGAATACGATCATCCTGATGTACAAATATATCTTGCCGCGCTAGATGAAAAACTGAATGAAAACGGATATATTCTTCCGGGACTGGGTGATGCAGGCGACAGGCTTTTCGGAACATCCTGATAATCAATAAACCCTTTTCAGTTAACAACATCAGGAAAAGTGTTATTACTTTTACAACTCTTGTAATCAAACAAATGACCAATCCGGTTATAGAGGTTAAAAATGTCTGGAAATCTTTTAAGACAGTTCAGGCTGTAAAAGGCATCGATCTTCAGATTCCCAAAGGCCAGTTTACTGCCCTTTTGGGTCCAAACGGGGCTGGGAAAACGACCCTTGTCGAAATGATTGAAGGGATCCAAAAGCCGGATACCGGGGAGATCACCATTATGGGGAAACACTGGAAAGGAAATGAAGATGAGCTTCACAGGATCATAGGGCTTTCTCTTCAGGAAACAAGGTTTATCGACAAGCTCCGGGTCAATGAGACATTACAGCTGTTTGCCAGCTTCTTCAATCTTGGGAAAGAGAGGGTAACTGAAATAATTGAGATCGTAGGGCTTGAAGAAAAGAGGAAATCCTATGTTGTAAATCTTTCCGGCGGACAAAGACAAAGACTTGCAATTGGCATTGCCCTGATCAACACTCCCTCCATACTGCTTCTGGATGAGCCTACAACAGGACTTGATCCCAATGCGAGACGGGAGATCTGGGATATCCTTCAGGCATTGAAAAAAACCACAGATACTTCAATGATATTAACAACCCATTACATGGAGGAAGCCGAAAACTTGTGTAATTACATTGTAATTATGCATAATGGAGTGATTCTCCGTGAAGGAACGCCGGAAACATTGCTGAATGAAGCCAGAAATCTGGATGAACTGTTTGTTTCATTGACCGGGAGGAGGATAAATGAATAAAATATTCCGTTTAAACCAGATGTGGCAGCTAACGTCCGCTTTGTTTCGCGAAAAAATCCGGGAACCCGGAGTGCTTTTCTGGGGAATAGTATTTCCTATACTTATGTCGCTGGGACTTGGACTGGCCTTTACAAAAAAAGCCGATATTGTCCGTAAGGTTGCTGTCAGCCGGTCATCTGAGAATTCTGAAAATGGGATTTCCGAATTATCCCGATTTCTTCAAACGAAATGTATTAAACCACTGCCTGATTCAAAAGATAATTTCAAATGGAAGTGTGAATTAAAGGATGACAGGCTTGGTAATACGGTTTTTCTATTTTACGAGCTGGACTGGAATGAGGCGATGGTGATGCTTAAAAGAGGAACTGTTAATATGATTTTAAAGAATATCAACGGAATGACTGAATACCATTTTGACCCGGTAAATGCAGATGCCGAACTGACATACCTTAAACTACGGAGCATAATAGGTTCAGATGAGATTCTTTTTTCCGGAAATAATTCTGAAATAAAACCTCTGACTCTTACTGGGACACGCTATATTGATTTTCTGTTACCCGGCCTTATCACCATGGGAGTTATGATGTCCACTATGTGGGGTATAAGTTACGGCATTATTGAAACCCGTTCTAAAAAGCTCCTCCGACGGCTTGTGGCAACACCTATGAAAAAATCTCATTTCCTGATGGCACTGATAACAGTCAGGATGCTAATGAATTTTATTGAAGCTTTGGTATTGATTATATTTGCGCTTATTGTATTCAATATAACGATCCAGGGAAGCATTTCCGCCCTGATTCTTATTTTCATTGCAGGGAATATAGCATTTGCAGGAATGGCCATCTTTGTATCATCCCATACATCAAATACTGAAGTCGGTAACGGACTTATAAATGCAGTTGTCATGCCTATGATGATTTTATCAGGTATTTTCTTCAGTTATCAGAATTTTCCTGACTGGGGTGTTAAGAT
>Ga0315284_10002496_pt1 | contig 26318 bp, 22 predicted proteins | sample YL17G09_16_MG_FD_203696 | JGI IMG/M metagenome (GOLD analysis project Ga0315284, IMG submission 203696) | Sediment microbial communities from Yellowstone Lake, YNP, Wyoming, USA - YL17G09_16 | ecosystem: Environmental > Aquatic > Freshwater > Lake > Sediment | place: USA: Wyoming | collected...
TGCCGAGCAAACAGTACGCGTGCCTGCCCAGATTGTTAAGCCAGATGTGCCATCTGCCGCATCCCCTCCTCAATCCGCTGTCGCATCGCAGCCGCAACCGATTGTCGTCGCGCGGACTCCTTCCGTGTCGACTGCCATAAGCCATGGCACCACGGGTGATAGAGTCAGAAGCGTCGCCGCGATTATGTCACAGACCGAGAAACGTGACGTCGAGACTATCATGAGGATAGATGCGGACATCATAAAGACTATCATGACAGTCACGGATGAGAACGCTCCGTTGGGAGTATCAGACGAGAGTGTGGTGAAGGCTGCGCAGACGATGATAAGTGAGGGCAAAGGGGTCCAGTTCTGTATGGAGGCGCTCCTGCCGGTGAATCGCGCAAGACTCCTTGAGATTGCCAAGGTCATGAAATAGTAGTTAACGCCAGTAGATTTTAGAGACTTGATGCTTTTTATCTCTGTATTTTGCATATTCATTTAGTGCAGTAGTGTATAGTCGGGTGGATTATGACAGAACCAAAGAATATGGACTCGGCGTCTGTCTTGGAATTGATATTGCGCAGGAGAAGCTGCAGATTCTTCAAAGAATGCGCAGAAATACCTGAGGATGACGTGATGCGCATACTTGAGGCTGCCAGATGGGCTCCATCAGCCCGCAACCTCCAGCCGCTCGAGTACATTATCGTAAGGGGGGAAAAGAGCAGGGCAAGTCTGTGCGAATTCGCAAGGCAGAACCAGCCCCGGGATTGCCCGCTGTCCATCGTCGTAATAGGCGACCTCAAGCGCGCAAAGGACGTTGGTGAAATATCCCCGCATGATGTCACAACCAACATCAAGGGAGTGAAGATGTTCCTTTACATGGATGCCGCCGCAGCCATAGAGAACATGCTCCTTGCGGCAGAGTCCATGGGTTACAATACGCTTTGGATATCGTCCTTCGATGAGGACGGCCTTGAGGAGTTCCTCAAGTTGCCTCAACGATTCATCCCACTGGCCATAATCTGCATCGGAAAGGCTGGCAGGGAAATGGTCGTACCTCCAAAGAGGGACATAAAAAGCAGGCTGCATTTCGAGTACTGGGGCCCAAAGCTGCAGAATGAGTCCCACCTCAAGTTTTCTAAGGAGATAAACAGGGGATTCTGAATCAGCATACTACGGGCTGAAGCCAGGAGTTTGTCATGCGAACCGCCCTTATTGGCTAGTCCACGGCCTGAAGGCCATTGTATGCGGTTCGCAATCACGCCCATAAGCGGCGGTTCATCCTAGAGTCATGCGATTGTATCACGTGGGAAAGCGACAAGTATTTATAGTGTCATGATTAAATCATTACTATCATGAAAGAAACGGGGTCTGATTACGAGAAAGAATTCAAGGAAAATGTCGGGGAACATGTCCTTGAGGCCCAACGCCAGATCGAAGACCCAGTCGCTATAGGAGTTATGTTGTATTCTATGGCCGAGGAGCGCAAGAGCAACAATCTCATCATAAAGGAACTTAACGCCAAAATCGACCTGCTCGTCAATGAGATGGCAAAACTCAAGGAGAGGGAGGCGCCAGTTCAACAGCCGACTCAACCCACATTCAACCCATCGGACCGCGACCAGGAGGTCCTGGACTACGTGAAATCGAAGGGTAAGGTCTGCGCAGACGAGATGCAGGTGAAATTCAGATACAAAGGCAAGAACGCGGCAAGCGCGAGACTATCGAAACTATTCCACGATGGAATGCTCGAGAAGGAATACGCAGGCCGCAGAGTATATTACAAAATCAAGAAGTGACGCTTATTACATCACCCCAACCACCCCCCACCCCCGGATGAAAATCTGGGGGTGGATCTGGTGTTCACAAAAAAAATCAAGATCACATCACCAAGATGTGGTAATTCAGCCAACCACCCCCCACCCAGGGCCTAAAAACCCTGGGTGGATCTGTGGGTTCACAATTTCACACTCGCACCACTCCAAAAACCGTCACGCCGGTCCCGAAAAACAGCGCGGCTGTTTTTGGGCGCAAGTTGGCAAAGCCAACTTCGCGTTGCGGGCGGGACGAGTGCCACAACCGAGAAATATTCTCGGTTGTGTATTGCAGCATAGGATGCTGCAATGCACACCTGAAGGTGGCACGCATCACACGTTCATACTCGCACCACTCCAAGGCGAGAAACAAAAAGGGATGTAAGCCATCTACCCGCAATATAGGGTTGCGGGTTCATGCTCACAACTCAAATTCGGCAAAGCCGAATTTGAGACTCCATAATTGCCCTTGGCAATTATGTCGTCGCAAACAGTATACGGCTGCCCTGAGGGGCAGTATGTAGCTGTTCACGATCACATCACCTAGATGTGGTAATTCAGCCAACCACCCCCCACCCAGGGCCTAAAAACCCTGGGTGGATCTGTGGGGCAAAAGGATTCTCAAAAAATATTCAGTTCCCGATTATGTTACTCACATACCATCCCTTGTCGAACCGTATCAGGTCCCCGTATTTCTGTCCGACGCCCACGTAGATTATTGGTTTGCCGGTGGCGTGGACTATCGATAATGCGCTGCCACCTTTGGCGTCAGCGTCCATCTTAGCGATTATGGCTGCGTCGAAGCCGACGGCCTCGTTGAAGGCGCTCGCCTGTTCGATGGCGTCGTTGCCTGCGAGAGCGTCGCCGATGTAGAGCGTCATGTCCGGTTTGTTGACGCGCATTATCTTCTTGAGCTCATCCATCAGGTTCGCCTTCGACTGCATCCTCCCAGCAGTATCAGCCAGCACGACGTCAATACCCCTGGCCTTCGCATGCTCGATGGCGTCATATATTACTGCCGCAGAGTCTGCACCCCTCTGGTGTGTCACAACCTTAACCCCAAGGCGTTGAGCATGCTCCTGAATCTGCTCGATGGCGCCGGCTCGGAATGTGTCCCCAGCTGCGAACACGACTGAGAATCCGTTGTCGATGAGGAGCTTCGCAACCTTCGCCATCGTCGTCGTCTTCCCAGTCCCGTTTACACCAAGGAGGAGTATCTTATAAGGCCTAGGACCTGCCTGAATTGCCCCTATCAGGTCTACTTCGGCTTTTGGGGTTAGGGTCTCTTCGAGCACTGCTTTCACTACGCCCCTGATGGCTTCAGATGCGTTGCCTGATGTCACCTCAAGGCCGATGAGCCTTACCCTGAGATGTTCTATGATGTAGTCTGCGGTGTCGACGGATACGTCGCTCTGAAGGAGATCTGTATTTAGCTGCCACAGGACGTCTTCCACATCAGATTCGGTCAGTTTCGCGCTGCCTGCGACCGCAGCCTTGATTTTTGTGACTGCAGAAATCTGGTGCTCGCCCTTATCCTCCAGCCCGCCTATGAAGGAGTTGAGCCTCTGCTTTAGGGCGTCGAACATATAATTCACTGGGTTTGGCCCATCATCTGCTCTGCCTGGCTGCTCATCTGCGATAGTTTACCGCCGAGCTCGCCGATGCTCTTTTGGACGTTCGCGTATGATTCGCTGAGTTTCTGCTGCCGCAACCTGAGGGTCTCGACCGCATCTGGGAGCTTCTTTTCGACGAACATCTCCGCGCCGACTCCGACGATGACAGTCTCGAGGTCGGTGAGCGCAGCCTTCATGTACGTGCCCGCTCCTACGGGCATCATGATGTTGGCGCCAGGCTTCTGGCCGCGTATGCCGTCGAGCGCTTCGATTGTGGTGCTGAGTTCCTGCATTGCAGACTCGAGCATCTGCGCCTGCCTGCCCATCTGCTCCATCTGGCGTTTGCCGACGTCGATTTGCATCAGAAGCCGGTTCACCTGCTGCTCTCTTGCGTCCATCGTCACATGTACTCCGCCTTGCCCTTGCGGCCGACGAGGACGCGCTCAGGCTGTCGGACCGCGAATATCCCGTTTTCCACGACGCCCGGGATGTTGTTGAGTTCAGTCTCAAGTTCCAGTGGATCCTTGTAGTCCAAGCCGGTCACATCTAGTATGATGTTGCCGTTGTCTGTGGTGAACTTCGGCCTCTCCTTCACCTGCGCCCCAAGCTCCCGCAGCTCGTAAGCCACGTAGGCGCGTGCGAACGGTATGACCTCTATGGGGAGCGGGAACTTCCCGAATTTGCTCACGAGTTTGGATTCGTCCACGATGCAGATGAACTCGGTGGCCGCTGATGCGACGACCTTCTCCCTTGTGAGTGAGCCCCCTCCGCCCTTGATGAGGTTCATAGTCTTGTCGACCTCGTCGGCGCCGTCCACGTAGAGGTCGATGATGCCACGCTCCTCCACATCGGGCTTGTAGGACTTGAGCAACTCGTCAATCGTAGTAAGCTTGAGGCCGTATTTCTTCGCAAGAGCCTCGGTGGCGACAGACGATGCTACGACCTGCCCAGGATACTTCCGCTTCCCCAGCTCCTCGATGAAGTAGTTCGCGGTCGAGCCTGTGCCCAACCCCACCTTCATGCCGCCCTTGACCTCCTTGAGCGCAGCAAGGGCCGCGGCCTTCTTATTCTCCTCCTGAGATTTATCCGATGCCATTTTAGGTTAAACAAATAAGATTAGAGTATATAAAAGCGGCTCTTGTTTGCTGAGCTTATATCCGAGTCTATCCCTAGAGAGCATATGGAAGCCCATAAGGAAAATCCTAAGTCCAGTGAGCTGGTCAATGGGAGTATCCTAAAACTTAATCATGTGGCTCCTCTGATGTTACTCTCTGATAAGGCCACGTTCTCGCCAGACCCCGCAGTCCTTGTGAGGATGGCACACAACTACCAAAAGAACAGGATTAACCCGTACGTGACGTCAGTCGCAGCATTGGCTGCAGCCTACCGCAACCCCCAAGGGACTCCGCTTACGGCCGGGGATGTCGAGTACATCAGCACATGGTCTATGAGTGGGAAGGATGCGGGGGAAAAGGTCCCGCAGGCCATGAAAGACGCCCTGGATAAGATGCGTCTGCGGAACAGCGCACCCGATAAGAAAAGTGCCGGTCTCACAAGGGGAGACTACTGGATGATACTCAACTCCAAGTTCCCCTCAGTCAACCTTTTCTTTTCAAGGGTTCTAAGGGAGGAGTTGAGCAGGTTGAGGGCCGAACTTGACGGGAGATCTGCGGAATATCAGAAGATTGCTGGGGCGCAGGGGGGAGCCACTTCAGAGTTGAGGGAAATCAAAGAAGAGAGAGAGAATGCTCCGAAAGACGATGTCGAGGGGGAGATGAGGAGACGCGCATCTGAAGAAGAGATATTTGAAGGTGCTAAAAAACTTGGCGATAACCCCCGCATAGTTGAAGGATTCCTCAGAATCCAACAGGAGTGGATCAGGCAGCTTGCCTCGTTCATGTTGTGTGCTGTTGAGACTGGGTTGGTGGACGTGTCAAAGATCAAGCCAGGCAACCTCGAACCAGGCGACGTCTGCATCATCAATGGGGAACTGCACATATACGACAACAGGCTAGTGAAAGAGTCCATGCCCGACCAGGAACCATCATGTTTTTACATATTTGGAACACCATGCAATGACGTCAAAACAGGGAAAACCGAGAAAGCACTAACAAACCATAACGCATACCTCATACATTCACGGCAGGTGCCGAACGAGGACATAGTAGAGTACAAGAAATAGCGACTTAACACCAATTTTAAGGTAGGCCAGAGGAGATGATGATGTGCACATAATCAGACGAGAAGACACGCGTAGAAAACCGCCGAGTGGGCCAAATGTTGATATAATGGGTGGAGATCCGACTCTCCGGGGGAGGGAATCTGCTGAGGGCACTCTGAGGGATAACAGAATCACGGATCCTGCCGTGATAGCTGAGGTCAAAGCGCATGCACTGCCTTTCTCAGACTTTCAGCAGAGGAACCTATTTCACCCGACTGGATTTTACGAGAATAGGGTTGAGTTCACAAGCAGTAGTATGCCGCTGCTCCCGCAGATGATGAGCCCAGTACTTGGGAGAATCGTAGCCGATACACTTTACACATATTATTTGGAACGAACCCGCGATAAGCCCCAGGATGTGGCCTTTCTTGGTTTAGGTGCTGGGAGGGGAATCCTCGATTATGACATGATTGAGTATATAACCGGTGGGAAGTTCCAGAATTTTACCCCTGAGTACACGGATAATTATGAGAGATTCCGGAGGGGGAGATTCATCGTGTCAGACCGCACAGATAAAAGCATGAGACTACTACATAGTAGCTTGGATGGACTGGTACGAAGTAGGGACTTGAGAGACAGGGTTGAGATAAAGCAGTTAGATGCTGTCGACTTCACGCTCGGTAAAAAACACCCTTTTGGGATAGTGTACTCTAATGAGCTATTGGATGCCCTCCCGATACAGCCGATCATAGAGGTGAGGGGCGAGAGATACCTTGTGTATGTAGTACCATACGCGAAGAATCAGACAGATGAGGACTCAGATTACAAGAGAAATCTTGGCAAGATATTCCCTAGGATAAAAAATAGGATACTAACAAGCGATGAGTTTAATCAGAGGGCTGATGCAGGCAAATTAATCGGGGCTAGATTCCACCCTGTGCTTGTGCCGCTGAATGCAGATCCTGACTTTGAGTTGGAGGTTAACTGCTCAGAGACACTACAAGCGTTCATATCCAGACCTGAATTCGATGGATTATACCCGTTTCAACTAAGTTTAGGGAAGATGATGACAAGCATCAAGAGGTCCTTTGAACATGGGATAGTCCTCTTCATGGACTACTCGCCATCTAAAGGGGGGCATCACAACTATAATGTAACGTTAAACAGCCCCCCTCGAGTAGGATTCGGAGAAAGAGACTGTGACTTCCAAGTAGACTTCATGCAAGTGGCAGAGGCTGGGAGAGACGCAGGGATGAGTGGCATATACTACAAGAACCTGGAGGAACACTTGAGAGAATATGGATACCACATGGAGGGATTAGGTAGTTCTGAATTCAGAAGATGGGCTGAGTTAAACGATAAAAGTCACCCTAAACCAGCAGAAGCTTTATTGACATACGCGATGGGAGCGAAAGCCGCCAAAGGCTATAGGATAATGGTGCTTGGATTCTAGTTTCAGGGGGTGGCGGCTATCCTGCGTGGTTTACCGTAGTTCACCAGCATTGTTTTTTTATTTCGGTGCTTTTTGAGAAGCGGTCGAAGTGCGTGTCTTTTGAAAGCAGCACCCTGCATTCGGTCCTTAGTGCTGTTGCTGCGACTATGGAGTCTATCGAAGGCATACTATATTCAGCCGATATTTTTCCGGATGATACGGCCAGTTCCTCGTCCAGGCTGGTGACGGTTATTTTGCTGCTGGTTCTGAGGGAGCCTAATAGTTTATCGACATTTTCTAGGCCACTTCCATCGCGTATCATCTTGCGCGTCAGTTCAACCAGGGTTACTGAGGGGACTATCAGCCTGTCCTTGCCTTGCGTGACCTGCTTGATGGTCTCCATTGCAGTGGTGTCATTCTCCGATAGCTTTATCAGGAACCAGCTGTCTGCGCAGAGGTTCACTCTTCGTCCCTCAGTCGTTCGATTTCAGCCCAGTCCTTTTCTTCGGAGAGGCCCATAGATTGCAGTGCCTTTATGAAATCCTCTTCTGGCGAGGGAGTGGTTGCCTTTCTGACTATGAGGTAACCGCCTGCGTCGCATACTCGAATTAGGTCGTTTGGGCGTATCCCCTCCTTCTTCCTGAAATTTATAGGTATGGTTATCTGCCCCCTCGGCCCCACCTTCATGAACCTATTTTCATACATATATGAAAATAGGTATTATCCATTAAAAAGCCATTTCACCCGACAAAAATTGGCCTCTGTGATACGAGTTTCGGCAGTGGGATTTTCCGGTATGGCATGTTTTTGGATTTCTCTTTGACTTCGACTGCGACCGCCTCTGCGATTAGGGTACGTTGGTCTTTTTCGCCGCGGACTCGGACGCTCACTTTTCCGGACTCCATCTCCTTGTCGCCGACTACGATGATGTAGGGTATCCATTCGCGCTCTGCGTCGCGGATTTTCTTGCCCATACTCTCGCTCCTGTCGTCCACGTCGACGCGTATCTGCTTCTCCTCGAAGCGGTCGGAGAGTTTAACGCAGTAGTCGAGGTGCTTCTCTGAGAGCGGTATGACCCTGATTTGGGTGGGCGACAGCCACATGGGGAGCATGGGGGTGCCGCCTGCCTCCTTGTTCATGTACGCTTTCTCAAGGAGCGCGTATATTATCCGCTCAATCGCACCGCTCGGGGAGCAGTGCAGTATCACCGGGTGCTTCTTCTGCCCGTCCGAGTCAGTGAACTTTATGTCGTAGCGTTCCCCGTTTTCGACGTCAATCTGGTCCGTGGACAGCGCTGCGGCCTTCCCGAGTGCGTCGACGAAGTTGAACTCGTACTTGAGGACGAAGTAGAATATCCTCGTGTCCCACATCTCAACGAGCACCGGCTTGCCGAATTCCTTCACCAGATACTGTACGAATTCCCTGTTTTGGTCGTAGAATTCCTTCGTGACCCTGATTCCCAGTTCGACGTCGTTCTTGCTCAAGCCCACTCCTTCGATGGTCTCTATGCACAGTCTGAAACGGCGTTTATATTCGCTCATCGCCTGCGGAAATCCAGTGCATAATGCGTGCACGTCAGGCATCGTGAAGGCCCTGAGCCTCCGTAACCCCGCGAGCTCCCCGCTCTTTTCCCGCCGGAATGCGTATCTTGCAAGCTCATAGAGGCGCAGCGGTAGGCTGCGGTAACTGAGTGTGGCGTCATGGGCCATGAGGAACTGCCCGAAGCATGCCGCAAACCTCATGAAGTACTTCTTGTCCTCGCTCTCAAGGAGGTACTGTCTTGCAGGGAAGCGGTTCAGGTATTTGGCGAGCGACGGATGCTCAAGGTCGTACATGAGCGGAGTCTCGACTTCCACTCCCCCGTAGTCGAGTATCTTCTGTGTGACGTACTGCTCAAGGAGCGCCTTCACCATCCTCCCCTTAGGGTAGTACCTGAAGTTCCCGGGGTCGCTCGCAGGCTCGTAGTCGACGAGCTCCAGGCGGCGCATGTATTCTATGTGCGGCGGAGGCTTGTCGACGACCCTGTTTTTCGCCCCCTCGTACATGGCGAAGGTGCGCAGGTTGCTGCTGTGCGAATAATCGAATTTGTCGACCTCGTGGAGTCTCCCGTCCACTGTCATGATGAACCAGCTACTCTTTATCTTATCCTCCTTCTCTAGGGCTTCGGAGATGTTTTCGGTCTTGGGTCCTCGGTCTTGGGTCTTGACTGTAGACTGTGGATTGTGGACCGCAGACTGTAGACCGTAGACCGTAGACCCTGGGGGAAGGATAGTTCTTGACAGCTCACTAAGCGGGTGGCCCTTGCACTTGAGTTCGAACGACTTGTACCAGCCGAATGGAGCCTTGATTGCGTTGTATTTCTTGGATACTTCCTCGTATGCCTTGTCCAGGACGTATTTTGCAGTATCGAGATTCGACAGGTCGCTCGACAGGTGAGCGTAGGGGTAGACGACGACGTTGTTTACCTTCACCTGAGCGGCCATCTCGTCTATCACCTTCACGAGTTCCGAGACCACGTAGTCGGGGTTGGCCTCATCAGCCTTCTCCACGCTCATGAAGCAGACGATGCAGTCTTCCAGTTGGCCTCCCTTTTGGGCGAATTCCTCCGGTTGTTTGACTGCCTTCTTCTGAACCTCGAATTTGAGGTAGTCGCAGTGCAGGAGTAAAACACGCATGGTATAAGAGAGGTAACCCGTGTATAAAAAGTTGGTAATTAATGATACAGGTCATATATCATCTAATGGGATTCCGGTCATACAACGTACGCACCATACATGGTGGGGGGGCCTATGATGATGAGGACCAGGACGCCAACTATAGTTATACTAAGCTGGTGGAGGACATACTCAGCTACGCTAAAAAATACAGCCCCCAGTTCACGCTAGCATTCATCCTGAAGGTCACAAGCGAGGCTGCGGCGCTTTACCCGGCCTATGCCCTGGGTATGATGACGACATTCTTCACCACATACAAGGCTGGTGAGCCGCTCGACTACTTCCTTTGGCTCATAGTCCTCTGGTTGGTTTTCAGCCTCTACCGCACCATCAGCGGGCGGATTTCCGTGTTTAAGGGATTCAAGTGCGCGGAGTATGTCGCCCAAGACGCCAAGATGAATGCGATGAAGCATCTTTTCACCCTGGACCTGCGATGGCACGAGAACGATTTCGCAGGCAGCAAGATGCAGAGGATATTGAACGGCGCAGACGGGATGAGGAACCTCACGAGGCTGTTTTTCAGCGACCTCATCGCCGCGTTCATCACCATAATCGGCGCCTCAGCGATACTTTTCTCGCTAAGCTGGCAGCTTAGCATGGGGCTCCTCCTCTTCAGCGCCAGTTATTATTTCATATCCTTCCTCCTCGTGAGGAAGTCCTCCCAGCAGCTGAGGATAGTCCAGAAGCAGAGGGAGGCAGCGGGGGGCGTGAACTTCGAGTCGATAAGCAACATATCACTGATTAAGGTCATGGACTTGAGCAGGCCGGTCCTTGAGAAGATAGAGTCCGTGAACATTAAGTTGAGGGATGAGACGGTTAAGCTAACCCGGGATTTCAGGTTCAGGGAGGGCGTGACCACCACCTACGCCGTAGTCCTCAAGTTCCTGATTCTCCTTTACATTAGTTATGGTATTTATCACGGCAGGCTTGCGGTTGGCGTCTTTGTCATGTTCTACGTGTACTTCGACACTGTCTTGAATGCGACCGCTGGCATGTCGAGGGTGACTGACCAGGTGCTTGAGGAGAAGATTGCGGTGAGCCGCTTCAGGCAGCTCATGGAAACGATGCCAACCGTTGAGGTGGAGGGTAAGAAGCCGATGAGCCCAGACTGGAAGGTCATAGAAGTCCGGAACCTCTCCTTCTCCTACAGCGATAGGTCCACGCTCAAGGACATAAATTTCACGGTTGAGCGGGGCCATAAGGTGGGTGTCGTGGGGCCTACAGGCGCTGGGAAGTCAACCCTCTTCAAGCTCATGCTCAAGCTTGACGAGGATTACAAGGGGGACATACTCATAGACGGGGTTCCCTTGCGTGACGTAGACAGGCACTCTTACATCGAGAGGATAGCGGTCGTCCCGCAGGAGACCGAGGTCTTCAACTCGACCCTGAGGGAGAACATCGAGATAACGGGCGCATGCCTGAAGGACATCATGCAGGCTGTCGAGAGGGCAAACCTTGGTGAGCTCGTGGGCCGACTGCCTGCGGGCGTGGATACGCTCATAGGCGAGAAGGGAGTGAAACTCTCAGGCGGCGAGAAGCAGCGGCTGAGCATCGCGAGGGCATTCTACAAGTGCCCTACTCTGCTCTTCCTCGACGAGCCGACGTCGCAGCTCGACGCCAACGCCGAACTCAAGATACAGGACTCCCTCAGGAAGGTCTTCAAGGACGTCACCGCCATCGTCATAGCCCACCGTCTCTCGACGATACAGGAGATGGACAAGATAATAGTCATGAACGAGGGGGAGATAGTGGAAGAGGGGACATTCAAGCAACTCCTCGAGAAAAGAGGCCTCTTCCACGAACTATGGGAGAAACAGAAACTATAATCCTCAATTCGCCAGGAGCGTCTTATTGCTGAACACTAAGTATTCAGATGAAGCGGTGGGTTTAGGTATGGGCACCTTATCATCTATCATCCCCTTAATGTGCATTTCTATTGCAGAGTAAAGGTTCTTCTCAGTCTCCTTTTTTGTAGAACCTGTCGCCACACATCCAGTTAAATCAGGGGAATATGCGGAGTAACCGGTTGCTGTTTTCTCGAACACTATGAGGAACTTGTACATTCTCAATCGCCTCCTTTTTTAAGTTGCGCCTGTTTTAATACGCTATTTAATGTGCCGGGTGCAAGGTCATGACTTGGATTTCCGGCGATGGTCACACGGCCCTTTTTAACCGGATGCTTGAATTGCATGTGACTGCCCCGGGTCACAACCAAGAGCCAACCATCATCATTTAAAAGCCGGATAACCTCCCTTACTTTCACCCATAATAAAATCAATATACGCAAATAAAAAGAGATTAGCCGCTTCCACGAACTATGGGAGAAACAACGGCTTTGAGCTATTATTTAGGTGTGGGCATAATTCCTTAGAAGGTGAAACTCATACTTTATTCCCTTGATGACCCGGCTGGCTGTAACATAGCCGGTTTCGTCCGGGAGGAGGGAGGATTCGTGAACTCTGGTGGGGAGTGCCTTGGCGAGCGAGTATATGAGCGGCAGGATGTCCTCCTTGTCGGCTCGAAGGTTAACGTGAAGGACCTTAGGGAGTTCCCTCTCAAACCTGATGTGTGCGTCGTAGCCTCCCGCCACAAGTCCGAGTCGCAGACTCCGACGCTCACCTGCCATCCGACAGGCAACTTCGGAGGCGCGGAATTAGGCGGTGAGGCGAGGAGGCTCCAGTTGACTGACGCCAACTACCTGAGGGAAAGTCTCACCCTCCTTAGGAGGAAACAGGCAGAGTATGTCCTCCCTTATGAGGTGAGCCGTGAGGTCACCCACCATGGGCCGACTGACTTACCTTTCCCCCTGCTTTATGTGGAGGTCGGCAGTTCAGAGCGGCAGTGGGGTGATTTGAAGGCGTGCCAGGCGGCTGCCGAGGTAATCTTGGACTTGATGTTCAATGGTGTGGAGCAGAAGAAGTCTGCGATTGGATTCGGGGGGCCGCATTATGCGCCCAATTTCAATGATGTGACCGGAGAATATGCTGTGGGGCATATCATGCCAAAGTATGCCGCCGAGCACATGAGTGCTGGGATGGTATCGCAGATGATTGAGAAGACGACGCCGAAGCCTGAGGCCGCTGTGGTCGACTGGAAGGGGCTACGTGGTATTGAGAAGGAGAGGTTGAGTGGCATCCTCGAGGAATTGGACCTACCCCTTGTGAAGACGAGTGATGTGAAGTGAAAGTCAACACTGTCCTCTTGTGGCTGCTTCTGGGGCTTGCAGTCGGAGTCCTCGTGGGCGTGGAGGTGGAGCGCTCCGGTTTTGACTATGCGTGCCCCAGCAGGACATGCGTGGATTCGGCGGAGGTCACGCCGGTCTTCGACAGGGGATACTACGACAAGGCTGATGAGGTAATATCAGGTGCGAAACACAGCATCCACATCATAGCATTCGAGATGAAGTACTACAAGACCAACCCAGGAAGCTCCCAAAATAAGCTCGTGCGGGAGCTGATTTACGCGAAAGAGAGGGGTGTTGACGTGAAGGTCCTCTCAGACCAGTATTCTACCCAAGACAACGCCTATGACATACTGAAGGCCAATAACGTCGAAGTCCGGATGGACAGCAACAGTACCACAACCCACGCTAAACTCATCATAGTAGACGGGAGGATAATCCTCTTGGGTAGCACTAACTTTAGCTACACCGCCCTTGAGTTAAACAACGAAGCCAACGTGCTCATCAACGACGAAAAGATAGCTGAACAGTACGAAAGGTACTTCCAAAGCCTCTGGGACGCGGGCACCCCAGTCGGCTAAGGTATATATACTAGCCATTCCAACATAGTAATTGGTGGTTGGGAGATGGAAACCCGATGGTGACTTGATCTCAATTTAAATAGCCTGGATTGTGCGTTGGCAGCGAATTACTACCCAACCACCATGATTAGAGAGGATTCGTCTGTTATTTACCCGGAGAATACTGCATCCTTCAGGTTCCGAAAGATTGCGCGCAATCTTTGGAGCCAAAATTCCAAAGGAATTTTGTGTTGCAGATGAATGCGCAACTAGGTTCATGTACAGGGGGGTGGGAGGGTGCATGTGAAACCACCAAACCCCGCTTTAGTAATCGTATCACAGTATAGAGACTGCAACAGGTTGCGCATGCTTGCGACAATCAGCAGGCCAATCACTATATAGAGCATCCCCTTCTTGGCTTCTGCGCGCTCGTTCGGGCTCTCGGCGACTATCCACTTTAGGCCCATGATTACCATCATCACCCAGCCTAGTGCGCCTGCGAGCGTCTGCAGGCCGCAGACCCAACTGTAGTCTGGTGCCTGGGAGCTCGCGAGTGCGGCAAGAAGCGAGGATACTATTAGGGAGTAGATGACTCTTCGCGCAATCAACATACCAAAATCGCGAAGACGCGATTTTGATATGACTTCCAGAGTCGACATGGGATAAGTGGATTCATCCGCGACATCAATATCGCGGTATGTCGACTCTGGAATCCCCCAAGACGAGACCATAGAGTATATATCGAACCTGTTATTTAAAACAGGACAGGGCATGACTCTTATGCGCAAAGGAGGAATGTCACAAGTTCAACGCCGCTACGGAGGACGAGTATACCTATCGCGATGTATATGAGCCCCCTGCGTGCGTTCTCCGTCTCCTCAGGCCCCTCGGAGGTAATCCATTTTATTCCCATGTAGGCCGCCATTATGAGGGCGAGGGGGTAGCCCATTGCAGTTAACGTGGAGCGCATCTGGTTCGCAGTCGCCTGAGCTATGGGGTCGACACACTGCGCTGATGCGAGCGCTGCGAGAAACAGCAGTGAGAACAGGGCTGTCTTCCAGTTCATCTTAACACTTGCACTCGAAGTATGGGCACTTGCTGCAGTACCAGCGCGACTGCAGGCTGTCGTTGACCACGGGAGCGTTCGCGACGCTCGTGTTGCCGCAGCGGTCCTGCCTGCGGTGAATGCACTTGTGGTTGTCGCGAGTCACAGGCACCATCAGTAGTAGTATGTGATTCCCAGTATAAATGTTATAGGAAGTACGTCGAGAGTTTGTTCTCGACTTCCTCCGGAGAGAGGATGTTGACGAACTTGCTCGCATAGTCGCGCTTCAGGGTGGGGTTCGTGACCACATAGAAGTAGTCATCGTACTTCTGCATAACAGGCATCTTCTCCTGCATATTGTCGAGGCTCTTCTTGAGCCCCACATCAGACTCTATCTCGACAGCCACCACCTTCCCCCCGCGCGTCTCGAAGGTGACGTCGGGCAGGCGCGTATGGTGGATGAGCACCTTGTTGGTGTACTTCTTCACAGCCTCGAAGATGAGGTGCTGCAGGACGAAGTGCTCGTCCGTGTCCTCGGTCTCGTTGCGTACGAGATACATGTCTGATTCGCCACTTAGGGTCTTAACGCGCATCTCCTCAAAGCCCCTCTGGTTGAGGCCCGCAAGCTGCTCGTCAGTCAACTCCTCCTTGCGGTGGACCGGCTTGTTGATGTCAAATTCCTTCACGAGGTCGTCGCCCATCGGACGCTTAACCTCCGCCGGCCTGTTTATCAGCTCATCCGGACGCGTCGTTATTATCCTGTGCTCCTCCGGGGAGGCCATTACGTAGATTGGAACCCGCATGTTCTCAGCCATGAGGAGGGCCCGGCCCATGGTGGCTATCTTGAGGAAGCGCAGCTCAGCCTGGTTCAGGTGGAAGCGTTCGACTATCTGGTCCAGTATGGACGTGTCCTGCTTGAGCAGTAACTTCGTGGAGGTGTTCGTGAGGACTGCGCGGCCTGCGCGGGACTGCAGGACGTCCTCGACGTCCTGGGTTATCATCATGAGCGCGAGGTTGAATTTCCTGCAGGTTTTTACGAGCCTTAGGATGTATTCGGCCTGGTCTCCTGCGGACAGGACCGTCCAGGCTTCGTCGATGACGAGGATTTTCCGGGTCTTCGACTTCTTCATCTGGGTGTAGACATATTCTAGGAGGATGAACATGACCGTGCCTTTGCCGATGTCAGGGGCGTCCTTGATGTCGAAGCTTATCATGCGGTTTTTTATGTCTATTTTCGTGTGTTGGTTCAGGAACCTCATGGGGCCGAATACGTAGCTTTTGAGCCGGTTTACGATGGCCATGGACGGGCCGTATATGATTTCCTTCTGAGATTTCGTGAGTGGCATGACCTCGTTGTATAGGTCCTCAAGGAGCGGTGGTTTGCGGCTCCAGGTCTTGGGGTCTTTGGTGATGCCTTTCTCCTCGTAGGCGCGGTCTATGGTCTCATCGAGGATTGCGCGTTGGGGTTCGGTGAGTTCGCCTAGGACGCAGCGGAAGAATGCGAGGAGTGAGAGTTTCTTCTCGTCGAACGTCTGGTCAAGCATGTCGAATGGGTTGATGACGCTCTCGGAGTCTGGCGCTATCTTGATTATCTCGCCGTTGAATGTCCTGATGAGGTCGGCGTATTCGCCCTGCGGGTCGATGATGTTGATGGCGACGCCTTCCATGAACTCGCGCATGAGTATGAGTTTGATTGTGTAGCTCTTTCCCCCGCCTGAGGTGCCGAGTACGAGGACGTTCGGGTTTGATAGCTGGAACGGGTCGATGATGATAGGTATGCTGTTGTATTCGTTGAAGCCTATTAGTATGCCGGTGGCGTGCTGTTCAAGGGAGGTTATCGCGAATGGAAAGCATGCGGCTGCGGCTGAGGAGGTGATGTTTCTTGTTATGCGCAGCTCGTCGACGCCGAGTGGGAGGGTGCTCCTCAGGGCCTTGTACATCTGGTATGAGGGTATCTTGGGGATTATCATGATGCTGTTCATGGTGTCGCGTATCTGCTTGCTTATCTTCTCAAGGTCCTCTTTGGTGTAGCCTTTCGCATCGAGGTAGAGGGACATGTCGAACATCTTCTCTGTGCCCTCCTGTATGAGCTGTATGAGCGCCATCGTGTCCTGGTGCTGTTGTATGAGCGCCTGTGGGACTATCTTCCCCTCGACCTCGAGGGAGTATAAGTCGGTCTTCTGCTTCTTTATCTCGTTCTCCAGGAGCTTTATGGTCGTGTCTATCTTATAGGGGCTGACGTGTATGGCCAGGTCGAAGTCCAGGTTCATCTCGATGAGCCTTGTTAGCCAGCCTGGGTCTACGAGGCGCGGGTAGTTTATCGCGCATATTATCTGGTGGAACTTCTCTATCTCTATGTCAGCAGGGTGAATGTTGATGGTTGAGGGGGAGGTTAGGTATTCTATGAGGCGATCCTCGTACTCAGAGTATGTCTCAATCCCTTTTGCTTCGGGTTTCTTAGATGACAGGAATGGGAGGGCCATCTTACTCACCCGCCCCCCCGGTCGCATGCTGTGCGGAGCCTTTCATGTCTTGTATGCCTTTTGGGGCTTCCTTCCACATCTTCCGGTAGAGGGTTATGGGGCTCAAATATGTTTCCGACAGTTCGAAGGTGTCTGTGAAGTATGACTTGTAGAAGTTCAGGAGCTGGCGGCTGTTCATCCGCTCTGCGACTATGCCTGAGATGGAGAGTCTCGCCGCTATCTCCTCGCACTGTGTCGCAAGGAGGTCTATGGACTCCTTCTCTGTCTTCTTCCTCTGGCCGTTGATTATGATGTAGAAGTGTCTGTCGTTGATTCTGTTGACTTTGATGTAGCTTCTCATGTATTCGGCGAAGTGCTCGTAGTAGGCGAGGGCGACTTTGTCGTCGCGTTGTATGATGCGCCGTTTTAGGTGGCGCAGGTAGTCCTCGAGGTCTAGGTTCACTGAGCGCATGACTATCTGGATTGGGAAGTTGAGTGAGTTGAGAAACTCGAGGAACCCGTATATTACCGTGTCCTTGTCCTGTTCGCTGAGGACGCCGAAGTTTATGGGCTTCACCTTGAGGACGCCGAGTATCCTTGAGTCCGCCATGAACACTGAGTCCGCGCGTATGGACTTGATGCCCATGAGTTTGCGTGCGGCTGGTGATATCCACGATGATTTATGTGTCTGCTGCATGAAGCCTACGTAGTTTGTTAGCCACACGTCCAGGTTCATGAAGGCGAAGCCTAGGCCGAGGAGGGCGAGGACTATGGCGATTGGCGTTTTGACTGCCGATATTAGGTCTGATCTGATGACGAGGTATGCTGAGACTAGGCCTGCTGCTAGGTAGAGTGACTGTTTTATCGTGAGTGGTCCGACGAGGCGTTCCTCGTATCTTATGTTGGCTGGTATGGCGTATGACATGCAGTATCCGGTATTAATTGGGTTTGGACGTTAAAAAACCTCCTTCTACTCTGGGGAGTATTATTTTGCTGGGGGTGCCGTATGGGGGCTGGTTTGGTATGAAGTCTATTTCGCGGATTCGACCTTTTTTATGTATGCGGAGTATTGCTGTCTTATCTTCTTTTCCTCGGCTTCTGAGAGTTTGTCGAGGGCCTTCATCTCATCAGCTATCTGTTTTATGTTCGCGAGGAATTTCTTGACCTGCTCCGAGAACTTCTTGTTGGCGTATTCTTCAGCCTTCTTTTCTCCGTCGAACAGTTTTTCGAGTGCTGTTGGTTTGCCCAGTGTGACCGACGGTAGTTTGGCGTCTTTTGGGGCCCAGTGCCCGAGTATGACCATTTGCCAGCGGAGCATGAGGTTGTCGTAGTACCAGTATTGGGCTCTGCGCATCTCGGGCGTGATGAGGTCCCATTGGGTTAGGTATGTGTATGGGATTACGCCGAATGCGCCGTCTCCTATGGGCTCAAGCCAGTCAATTTTTTTCAGGTCTTCGACAGGTATCTTTGGTATGAGCCTCTGGCGTAGGTAGTATCTCCTGGCTTCCTCCTGCTGTAGGAGTTCTAGTTCTGTCTTCAGTGTGCCTGTGAGTTCGTCGTTTAGTTTTATGATGTTGAGCTGGTTTATGCGCTCTATCCTGCTTTTGGAGCGGATTTCTATGTCGCGGAGGTCGTCGAATAGCTCCTCCTCCCTTGCCTGTTGAGCCCATCTGCTCAGGAAGAGTCTGCGGTATATGTCCTGTGGCGTGCCTTCCCCGCGTGCCTGCTTCTGGGCGAGTTGTTTGTCCCAGCGCATGGCGAGCATCTCCTTTACTATGCCGCCGATTGTGTCTGCGTGGAGTCTGGGGGCTTTTTGTTTGACGGTTGAGACCCCTGCGACGCCGACCCCGAAGAACTGTGGCGTGGGGGTTTCAGAAAGAGGTTGCGGTTTTGGGGCTGCTCCCACCCTTGCGACCTCTATCATGGGCCTGGAGAGTATCTTGGATTTTGTGTCCAGGTCATCTTCTTCGGCTAGTTTCTGTTCTTCCTGGCGTTTTTTGTCTTCGTCGAGTTTGCGGAGTTCCTCATCCACGTATCGGATGTCCTCCTCCAGCTTACGTTGGGCGTCCTCGCTCATCACTCACCGCCGCCTTTTTTCGCCTTCCTTTTCTGTTTTTCAGAGAACTCTTCCCTGTCACGTTCGGCTTCTTTGTCTCCGTCTTCCCCGAGTTGATCGTGTTGCATCTGGCCTTCTCTCCTGAGGATCCTCTGTTCTTTCTCGGCAAGGTCTCTGAGAGCTTGTTCCTCCTGGTCGGCTGCCGCTGCATTCTGGTCCGCTTTCTGTCCTGCATTCCTGCTCTGCTGTTCGGCATTTGCTCTCTCCTGCTTCTTTTCGGCTGCTGCTGCTTTCCGTGCTGCCTGCTTTTCTGCCGTAAGCGATGCTGGTGTCTGTTTGCCTCCGCCGCCCATCATTGAGCCACCTGAGCCTGAGGGTGTTGGTGTTCCACCGCCCCCGCCTCCGCTTGAGGCTATCTTCATCTCATTTTCCTTGCCGCCTAGTGTTGGAGCTTCCACGCCTGATTCTGGCGTGGACATTCTTCTGGCTGTCTGTGTTTCAGTTTGCTTGTCTGACCCTCGCGTGGAATGCACGCCCGAACCTGCCATGGATTGTGCACCCGAACTTGACATGGAATGCATACCTGACCCTGACAAAGATTGCCCGCCCGACCCCGATATAGACGGCCCACCTGACCCTGACGCGGGCTGTTCTCCGCCCATCATTGCCTGTTTGATATCTTGTCCGAAACTGCCTCCCCCCTTGTTCTTGTCTAGCTCGGAGCCGATTTCATCTAATCCAGTGCCGCCTTGACTGTCTTTTTCTATTCCGTCACCGTATCCTGAGCCGTAGTCTGGTGGTTTGTCCTGGCTTTCCGCCGGCGGCTTCCCCATTGACGTCCATGGATTGTCTTCATTAGACTTGCTGGTTATAGCTTTCCCGCCTTGGTCTTCACTGCTATATCCTTGCGTGTCTGAGGTGGCGCTGGTTCGTCCTGACATTGCCCCGAAACCGCCTAATCCCATTGCTCCGCGGACACCTGCGACACCACCAGCTGCTCCTGCGCCGCCGCCAGGCATGCCTCCTGCTGAACCGCCTGCCGGTGCTCCTCCTGGCCCGCCTCCTCCGCCTGATGCAGGGGTTAACGCTCCCCTGCCACCCCCTGTGCTCATGAACCTCTCCGCGGCAACGTCCCTGGCGTATGCCCCGTCTGCTGCCGTTATCGCCCCTGTTCCCCCCCCAGCCATCAGACCCCCAGTCATCACCATCCATGTGTAGCCTCCACCTAATCCGATAGATTGGAGGGCATTACCCACCCAGGACATGAACTGAGACAAGATAAATGGCGCGAAAGCGAATGAGAATAGACCGCCTAACACGACCATGCCTGCCATGGCACTGCTTATCCAAGCGTAGCCGATTGAGGTCCCCCCCGTGGAGTAGTCCCATAGTTTGATGTTTTGTGATACATTGAGTGTGAACGCCAACACGAGTGCCTGGAAGGCTGGGACGAATACCCACTTGAGGGAGTCACGTATGTATTTCTCGCCCATGGGTTTGGTTATCTCAAATGAGTATAGGAAGACGAACAGCGGGAAGAACACGCCATACACGAACACTAGTAGGTTACGCACCCACACGAACACTGAGCTAATCAGTACTGCGACAGCCCCCAAGTAGACTATCAGGCAGGATAATGCGAGGCCGGAGTGGGTGAGGGTGAAGAGTATGCTGTTAACCCCTACGCCTGAGCCTATAGGCGAGGTGGAGAATAACGGCGGCACGTCCACGCTGAAGAAGAAGAAGTTGAATTTGGGCACGTTTGACATCAGGAAGTAGTAGACCAGTGTCTTTGACGTCTCGAGCATCAGCTGGTATATCACAGGCGCCAAGGCGACGATGACCATACCAAAGAGTAGCTTCAGGAACATCGCCCTGGCTCTCGCGCGGCCGCGGGCTGTCCCTGATTTCAGGATTATGAATAGTCCGGTCAGGAGGACTGCGACCCCGTAGAATGGTACCATAATCTGTATCCACTTGGCTGACAGCAACTTCACTCCCGCCGTATACGTGCAGGTTCGGTCGTATCCTGGAACTCCATCTGGCAGACAGTACATCTGCGGGTTTTGCATGAGGCCGCTGATGAGCGGGGTGAAGCCGAAGTAGATGTATGCTTCCGCTGGGAGGGTTATGATGTATATTAAACCCTGAGATATGGTTGAGCCTATTGAGGTCACCCAGTCTGCTGAGCATAGTGTGGGGGTTAGGGTTAGCGCTAACACTAGTATTGTGATGGATACTATGGCCTTCCGCGGTTGTGCCTTACGTTTTTGGTGGTTTGCCACTGTTGTCTACACCGGTTTTAGCCTGTTCGCTTGCTTCCTCTTGCCTGCGTTTCATTTCCATCTCGGCCTGCGCCTCCTCTTCCGCTTTATTGTAGAGGGTGAGTATCTTGTCTTCGCTTAGTCCTGCTTCCTTTATTTTCTGGGTTATCCTCTTGTCTTCCTCACTCAGCCTGATTTCAGTCTTATACTCGTCTACTGCTTTGTCGTACAGTCCCAGCGGTATGCTGAGTTTGCATTTTGGGCTGACGTACCTGTCTTCAGTGAGGCTCATGAGGTCCTTGCATTGGGGGCACTGGTTCTCCGCAAAGACGCGCTTCCAGTCCACCCTCAGGGGCGGTCCGCTCACTAGGGCGCCGTATTTGTTCATCATCATGAGCATGTATATCCTCGACTGACCTTTATGTTCCGCGCGCATGATAGACTTCCTCTTGAAGTGTTCCTTCACCTCATCCTCAAGTCCCGTCTCATCTTCCATCTAAATCACCTTGACATTGAAATTATTATTTGCCACCGTGGTCACCTCCACCGTGAGTACCTGCATCACCAGCCGTATCTTCACCAGTAACACCTGATGCCCTCAGTTCATCGTCAGTGCCCCACGGCCCTGTATCACCTGGAGTCTCCGTTGTTCCGGCTGCTTTTCGCTCTGCCTTCTCCACCGCTACCGTGTGTGCCCTCTCTTTCATCGCTTCCACCCTCTTGGGTATGTCTCCCTTCTTGTGCTCGCGGAAGTCGGTGAAGAATTCAGACACCTGCTCGAATCTGTGGTAGTCGTCGTTGCTCGTCTGCCCCCCCACCTGCCGTTTTATCCGTCCCGCTAGGTTCGCCCAATCCCCACGCAGCTCGCCCCCCTCCTTGGCTTTGGCTTGGGCGAGCGCATGCCATCTTGCCGACTCCACCAGGTCTTGTGTGCCTAGGCGGCCATACTCTGATAGTGACTCCATCACCCTCCTTGCGACGTCAAACTCAACTGTCTCATTCTTTGCGAACATTTGGGCTGTCACCTCCTTGGAGGAAAGGTAGACTGCATGTCCTAAGCCCCCCAACGCCTTCAGCCGGCCCTCCTCGGTGTTAACGCCAGCTAAGTGCGCTCCTATGTTCCTGCGGATGAACCCGTAATTTTTAGCAGCAGCGATTTCAGATACGTCCTCGACATTGTATTTTTCAGCGTGTGAGTGTCCTGCGAACTCGTGGTCAAGGTAGTCTGGTAGGTTCTTCAGGAACCCGTTTATGTCATCTGCCATGGCGGAGGCGTTCACGTAGAGTGTCGCCACATGCCCGTCCGGAGTATACGCGACCTTCACCGGGCTCACGTCGTTCTGGTCGTAGAACATCTGGACTGCACCCAACGTCACCCCCTCCAGAACAGCAGCATGTGATTCAATACCCTGCTGTATCAGAGCCTTCATCGCCATCTGATTATCTTCAGTGAGGGCGCCATTCAGGGCGTGCATCCTATTAATAGTCCATTGCCTGCCTAAACCCGTCTGCCTTGCTTGGTCTTCTATCCCCCCTTTGGCCTGCTCCTTCACAGCTTCAATTTCTGCGTCAGTCAGGAGCACGCCTTCACCTTCCATGACGGCATCCAGCACCTTGCCCCTCACCCTCGCACCCACCTCCACGATCCTCTGCGCAGCCAACACGTTCTTCTCATTTTGCTTATTCTTCTTGTTCGCATTCATCTCATCAACGACTTCCTTGTGCTTGGCCTTCATTATCTCCTTGGACTCGTCTGCCAGGTCATCCTCGGTCATCTCCCTGAGGGCTTGTATAAGTTGACTGCGCTGACTACTCTCACTTCCTGTCCAGGAGGCGGGGTCTATGCCGGCTAGCCTTGCCTTATCGCCCTCGCTGAGTTCCGCAAGGAGGAAGTTCGTCATGCCATCGCGGCTCCTACTGAAGTCAGAGAACCCAGCGGCCATTGTGCGCATGTCATCCATGTTCCTGAGTTTCGCGCAGACTGGCTTGCTGGACTTGATAGCCCCCTTTTCCACAGTATGCTGGCCGAAGGTGACCCAACGCTGGGTTTCCGCACTCCCATCTTGGGCGATATTTGTAATTTTCTGGTAATCTTTGATTCCACCCTTAGTGTAGGGGTTGAGGATAACGTAATTCTCTAGGTTCCCTGATTGTTGGGCTTGCAGTAACTCTGCTAATTCGACTTCCGCGGGTTCGCCTACCGGCATCCTGCGGAAGTATTGCTGTGGCTGCGTCCATTCGCTGTTTTTTGCTATGATGATTTTGCCGTCGACTTTGTTGATGCTGTTGCCTATGAGCTGTATCGGGTCTCCGTCTGGGTCAAAGTAGATTCCGCCTTCCTTCTCCTCCACCGTCATCGAACCGACTTCGATGATGGTCATTTCTTTGGTGCCTGCCGGTTTGCCGTCATAGGAGAAGACATCATACTCGACTCTGGCTGGTTTCTTTAGTTCTATAGTCTGTGTCTCGCCTACAGTCTTTGGGTAGTCTACGAGGTTGTTTAGGTACTTGAGTTCGAACGGGTCCACATATATGCTTCCTTCTTGGTCACGTGATAAGTATAGGTTTAGGGCTCCAGTTTCAGATACCAACTCATTCTTCTTTGCAGCCTGGATGAGGGAACCTGCGAGCTTAACCTGCCGTCTGGCCTTAATCTTCCACTCCCCCCCTTCCATCACCCGAGTGAACATACCGGGGTTAGCATCCAGGAACTGCCGCTGAAGTTTATCGTCCACTATGCCAGCATCCCGCATCAGACCGACGGTGGCGAAGAGGTTGAGGGCGCCGCCCACACTCTTGCCATAACTCTCCTGTGCTGCCGCAATCTGAGTCTCATCCTTGGTTGCCTTCGCTGCCTCGAGTTTTGATTTAGCGGTCTGATATCTCTGGAATTCGCGTATGCCTGAGACTCCCTCCTCGAGTGCCGTATCATATTTCTTTTGCGCCCCCGCTATCTCGTCGTCTGTGCCGGATTTTTTGGCTGCTGCGAGGTTGGTTTTTGCCGTTTGGATGCTGCCCCATGCATCAGGTGTTCCCTCGGCTCTTACGACGTCCTCTAGTATCCCATCAACTTTATCTTTGGAGGCTGCGTCGACCTTCCCACCAGAGAATTCACCCCAGAGGTCTGCTGGTGTGGCCTTGTCGTCACCCGTCTTCCCCTTCTTCGGTGCGTCCATCATCCCGGTCTGCAGGTAGCTCGCATGAAGTTCGGGGTTGGAACTCGCAAGTCCTGAGAGGTGCCTGCGGTATGAGTGGTAGTCTCCCTTGTTCTCTGGGTAGACCCTACCCACGTCTATGCCGGCTACTTTGGTGCTCCCGAATCCGACGTTGTCGAGTATACCGGCCACAATCCCCCCAATCTTACTTTTCTCGCCCCGTATCTCTTTCAACCGCGAGGTCACGTAGGATTGCCTTTTCGTCTGAGCAGGAGTGAGTGAGCCGCCTGCTGCCGCTAACGTTGCTTGTTCTTTTGTTAGTGTCTGCTCCTCTCTAGTCAGGTCCTTGTGTTTGCCGCTGTAGTATGCCATCTGAGTGGACGATGTGCCTCTGCGGTACATCTGCCTGAGGCTTAAGCCGCTCATCTTCGCACCCAGCCAATTTGTGTACGGGTGGAGGGCTGATGGCAGTTGTGTTACTCCGAGGCTCTGTATTGCCCTGCCGATGAGTCTGACTGGCATGAAAGGAGACAGAGGAGCCACTGACAGTATGAGGCTGCCGACTCCCCTCACCATCATCTTGAATCCTTCGAGAGTCTTTCCTGCGCCCGGGGTGAAGAGCATGGTCCCCAGCCCCTTGGCGATGCCGCCCACACTAGAGAATGCGTTGTTGACTCTACCTTGGATGTTGATTGCCAGGGGCAGACCTGCGGTGTCCTTCGACTCCACGCTCTCGTAGGAGCCGTCCGCTGTCATCCTGCTTGTGAGGTTGCCTGTGCGCTCCCACTTACCGTCTGGGCCAATCCCGCCCAGTGTTTCTCTACTGCGCCTGCTGGACTCATCCCCTATCTTAGAGGATAGGTTAGACTGCTGCCCATCTCCACCACCGCCTTTGCCGCCACCAGGAGGATTCGACGTACTATAGGGGCTGTCCCAGAAGGCTTTACTCGCCTTAGTAGCCTGCTCATCACCACTTGTAAATGCGGCTGAGCGAAGATTCCCAAGGAATGATTGAGGTTTAGATCGTCGGGGGCCACCAGAACCACCACGAGTACCACCTCCGTAACCGCCACCACCAGTACCACCGCCACCAGATTCACCGCCTCCAGCATCACCGCCTCCAGCACCACCGCCACCAGCACCACCAGCATCACCACCAGCACCACCGCCACCAGCACCACCGCCACCAGCACCACCGCCACCAGCACCGCCGCCAGAACCACTTGAGCGGAACATGCTTTTACCGAAGTCCGGAGTCCCACCAGGCTCATGAGTTGGCACCATAGACTGCCGCGCCTGCCCAGCATATGCCCCGGCAGTTATGAATGACCGTGACCCCTGGCCCATCATGAAATCCCCTGCGGTGATGAGGCCCACATTCTTCCACTTCTCTGCTGCGGAGCCTTCCTGAGCCATCCCCATTATCCCCGCAGCAGCCACAGCTCCACCAACCCATTTGATGAGACTATTCATCATCAACGGCACAAGAAGCAATGCAACGCACCCGCCGAAGAACATGAAGAGCATCACAATAAGCGACAAAGTCCACGCTATCGGATCGCTCGTGCTACCCGAGGTCGGCGAGGAGGACACTGGCGTGCCAGTGCTAGAGGCGCCAGTCAGCGGCGGCAGTGCTACAGGCGTATATGACCCCCCACTGCTTATCGTACCACCCGACGCAGCCAGTGACGCCGCAAAGGTATGGTCAGTGGGACTGACACAGTTCACCACAGACAAGACCGTGATGCAGACGATGAGCGCCATCACAGGCCCCATAGAAATCCACAAGATGGTCTTCATCATCATGTTACCGCCCACACTACGGGTATACTCGAAGAAGTACATGAACATGGTGACAGGGAATATCACATACAAAATG
>Ga0315284_10002499_pt1 | contig 26305 bp, 21 predicted proteins | sample YL17G09_16_MG_FD_203696 | JGI IMG/M metagenome (GOLD analysis project Ga0315284, IMG submission 203696) | Sediment microbial communities from Yellowstone Lake, YNP, Wyoming, USA - YL17G09_16 | ecosystem: Environmental > Aquatic > Freshwater > Lake > Sediment | place: USA: Wyoming | collected...
CCTATAAGAACGTCTAGGCCCACGTCTACGTCCAGGTCCAGGTCCAGGTCCACGTGGGGGAAATCGTTAGGTTGACGCTTATAGGGCTGGTCTGTGACCCTCAGTCTCAAGTGTGGGATACGGCTAGGTCTGACGGCCGGGGCTATTGAATTCCGGCCCTTCGGGCCTCTCCCCTCGAGCGTATCCGCTGTTCGGGCAACCTCGACAAGGTACGAATTTCACCATGATCTGTTTTCAAGTCCGTACGCGGCACCCATGCCGGTTTTGAAGCTAATTTGGACAGCACTGACCTGCCGGTCGCCCCTACAATCCGCGTGTTGTCACGGGTACAGGAGTTTCGCGACAGAAGTCACTTACGGTGCGTCGGTCTTGGCTTTTGCAGCTGCCGATTTGCCGAACACCTTGCCGTAAAACGCCATCGTGTCGAACGTCTCGTATTGCAGCAATTGGTCGTGGTTGTGCGGCGAACCCTGCACGGGGATGAATTCATGCAGAATTCCCAGCTTTGTCAGGGCCTCGCTCACAAACTGGCTGCCGGGGAACAGACCGTCTGCCGTACCGCAGATGATCCGGATCGATTGTTGGCGCAGCTTCGCGGCGTTTTTCTCAGCCAGAGTTGTCGGCGCCATCGCGATGAAGTAATCCCGGTCGCTGCCATAGACAATCTTGAACGCGTCGATGCGGCCTGGCATTGGCGCCGCGTTCGCTCCCGCTTCGAGAGTGGCGCCGCCTGGCGAGTTGCCTGTGACCGCGATGAAAAGGTCGGCGTTGTTGAATCCATTATGGAGCGCGCCGAAGCCGCCCATGGAGTGGCCTTCGATTGCGCGTCCTTCCCGCACTGCAATCGTGCGGTACGTGACGTCCACATGGGGGATGAGATTCCTGATGATCACCGACTCCATCGGAGCTGTTCCATCCCGGGAGTCGATCCACCGGCCCTGGTTGAGACCCTGAGGGAGGATGACAATCACCGGCGGCATAACGCCCGAGCGAATGGCTGCGTCAACCCGCGCAATGTACCCGCTGGTAATCGGTCGCTTGGAATCGACGAGCGAGCCGTGCATGAAGTAGATCACCGGGTAGCGGTGAGTCTTGTTAGTTTCGTAATCCGGGGGCAGGTAGACGCGATAGCTCGCAAAGGTATTCGGGCCGCGGACCGGGGTCGGATAAACCTTGTACAGGGTGCCGCCAAGATCCAGGGAGACGGGATCGATGTACTGGTCAAGCGGCGTCGACAAATAATTGGACAGCACCGCCTCGCGTTTCATCCCTCGGAGGTTCTGGTCGAGGAAGTCGGTCAAGAGTTGCATGACCGGAGGTGAGAGCAGCCTGCCAAGTTCGTGGTTGACGCCGATCTGCAATTCCAGCGTGGCGTTCACACCGGCGACTTTCAGGGCGGACACGAGCGCCTGGCTCTGCAGCGTTGACACTTTGTCATCCGCGGTGCCGTGAAGAATCAAAAAGGGCGCATCGTCTTTCGTGACGTAGGCAATCGGATTTACCGCCTGGCTCTTATCGACTGGTCCCGCCAGGTCGACCACGGCCTGCACCCGGCTCGATTGATCCGGATTGCCCTCATCCCCCTCGAGCGCCTTCACGTCCCCGGCGGTGCCAAGCATTGCCGCCACTTGAGCGCCCGTCCCATGACCGAAAACGCCAATGTGTGCCGGATCCAGATTGTAGGTGTTGGCATTGGCCCGAATCCAACGCACCGCCGCCTTGGCATCGGCCACCTGGGTCGATAGCGTAGCGCCGGGCCCGGTGCGGTAATCGATACTGGCGATCGCGTAGCCTTGGGTGGTCAGCGCCACGGCCGGCGTCGGCGTCTTGCCTATGAACGATGAATCAGTGCCGTGAATCCAGACGACAACCGCGCTCGGCGTCGCAGCCGGCATCCGCCGGTACAGATCCATTTTCAATGCCTGGCCGCCTGGGCGGGCATATTCAATATCCCGATCGATTTTCAGGCTGGGCCCAGCCTGCGCCTCACGGTAAATTTGTTCTCCTTGTAATCACTCATGTAGCTGGCAGAAAGAATTTCGATCGTTGGTTCGAACCGGTATCGGTATCGGGATCGGAATCGGAATCGAAAGGAAACAGATGACCTTATTCAGACAGCACGGCTACTCCGTTCGGGAAACGCCGGACAATATGTCACCGTCCGAGTCGGTCGCGATTACCGATTCCGACTCCGAGAAGAAGCGGATTACAATCTGAACAGCCCGAGGAGTTACTGCTCTTTCATAGCAACGGCTGGTGGGCAACGCACGAATTTTTGGTCATCCGCAGGTAGTCGAAAACCATACGGGCATTGCGTGTCAGCTCTCGCATTTTCTGTGCGACGCTGCGCACTCCTTTTGACTTGATCACGCCAATGGCGAATCGGCGCAGCCTGGTGATGTTTTCTGGGCCGTATCCCGTACGTATGCGACTGCGATCTTCATCATAGTTCCAATCGAGAATGTAGTGGCAGCTGTTCTCGATGGTCCAGTGCTCGCGGTTAACCTTGAGCACACGCTGCGGGTCGGCTTGTTCGGATGTTCTACTGGTGATGCCGTAGGCGATTTCAAGAGAGCTTTCGCCGCTTTTTTTCTCTATGCGATGCCGCTCGATGATGAAAGCTTGTCCGACGTGGGGAAAGTCGAGGTAGTCGTTGAGTTCGGTTGTGGTCCAGATCTTTCGGGTTTCGATTCGTCCGTGATCTGGGGGCGTATGCTCAACGAAATGCGGTTCCCGCCGATCCTGAAAGTATAACTCCAGATCTTGCAGAAGTCCGGGCTGATTTCCTTTGACGGTGAAATGATAATGCGCCTTGCGCTCCGTGACCAGATAGTCGGCCAGCTTGCGCTGGGTCAACAAGGCATCGGCACTAACATCCTTGCCCTGGATATCGATAGCATCCAGCAGTGGGATGGCCATCTTGATCTCGTTGGTGCGTTTGACTTCTTCACTGTCTTCTACCGGCAGGGTACCGACTTTTTTTGGGTGTGGCAGACCTTGGTCTGATGGCCGATGACGCTCATAATATGAGTCTGATGGCCTTGATCATCGATGGCGTTGCACATGGTCTTGCCGTCTATGGCAAGACTTTCGTCCTCTCCGGCGTAAACTTCGTTCCAGCGCTGCAATGCGCGGTCCAGATGCATGGGTTCGACGCGGATGAGCACGTCGCGGAGAATGTATTCGCTTGGGACAAGGTAACGGCCGTTTGCGTAGCGGCAGCCGAAACGCTGCCTGGCCTTGTTGCCGAGGCTCTTGGCCCAATCAGCGATAGCCCGGTATCCGCGCATGCCGCACAGACTGGCCCCGGCTGCAATGCCAAGAACCGTTGAGAGTCGATGCCGTCGTCCTTGGGCGCGGCGGGGATCGGGAACATCGGCGAAAAAGGATGGCAGAGATTGCATCTGATCGGCCTTGAGCATGATTTTGGAGCCTCCTATGCGATAAGGTGGTGTGAGGATGGCGCTGGACAACAACACGCGCGCATCGGCCTGTAATGGTTTGACGAAGACCATTTTGGGTGACTGAGCCGTGGCAGTGTACCCTTTTCGTGTCCGGCGAAATCCTTTCGTGTTACCTACATACACCCAGTTTGCCGCCTTATAGACTGTGCCGCGGAAGCGCTGAGGGTCCACAAAGGTCTCCAGCAATACCACGGGATGGCCGAAAGTCTGCTTCCAATCCCCGCACAGACGCCTTTGGCACAGCGACAGAATGCGTGAGCCTAAGTTTGGAACATGCCAGTGCGGCACAATCAAGAAACGACTGTTGTTGACAACCAACTTTAAGCGGCCATATTGATGGCGGTAGTCCCAGCCGATCCAGCGATCCCGCGCAGCGCATTTTAAAGCCGCTGCGGAAAAGCCAATGAGGGCCACCCATTCCTCGCGCCAGACAGCGACATACCATAGAGATTCACCGATCTTCTGCAAAGAGCCCAGGTAGTGATATTCCTGCATCAGATCCTGATAACATTTCTCTTCGAACGATCGAATGGGCCGGACAACAATTTCCCGAAGGTTCAATGGAGTTACCCCCAAGTACGGAATACAACTCAGGCTTCCCACATTTTTCATTCGGGAGGATACTATATTGGGATGAGGTTGTCCAGGAGTGGCTATAAATACATCATTCTATTGCAGTTATATGACTGAACAAAATCACCCTGGCCTGCGCCTGCCCTTCATTGACAGCACCCCGCTGGCTCATGCTGGGTACACTCATCAAACCCAACGTGAACACTACAAGAAGGAGTCGTTTCATATATTGCCTCATTCTCCAAATATGTATCTGTTTAGTCCCTTCAAAAGCAGCCACGGATTCCACGGATTTCACGAATTCAAAAACATATGGCATGCGCCTATCGAGGCGCACCAAATGATGCTGTCGTCTTTGCCCGGATCCTGGAGTCTGCAAGAAGCACCGCCTTTTGGTAGTGCCTTCATCACATCCGAGGAATCCGTGTAATCCGTGGCAGCTTTTTGCTCTTCAATGACATCTCGATGACCACGGGGCAAAAACAAGTACCCCCCTTAAAACTCACAAGTAGTCGCGGTTTATTCCGCCTAAACCTAGGGTCATGGTTTTACGGTCAGAGTGACGACGTGCAGAGCATTGAATCCGGTCCTCGGCAAGGTGCGCGGCATGGGCTGGGCGATCCCGTTGGCGTCAATCGTGCGGCAGCACAAATCGTAACTGCCGGGAGGCAAGCCGGGGTGCAACGCCGCCCAGTGGACAATCGTGTAGGGCAGCGGCCATTGAATTGGCTTGCCGGTTGCCGGATCGGTCTGGCTCGTAGGAGGCAACTTCCCTCCCGGCAGCCCGCCACCCCAGTCCGCTGGCGGCGGCAAGAGTGCGGCGTCTTTCCAATCGGCCTTGGACCCGTAAGGGTCATCCGCCGGCCACGGGTCCTTTTGAGAGTGCACACAGTACTGGACCTTGTTGAGCCCTGATATGCCGACTTGCGCCATGCCTGTCAAGGCAACGGGTTTTCCAGACGGAATTTCCTTCGGTTCATTAATGAATCTGGCCCGAGTCTTGATCGCGTTTTCCGGGTCATTATTCAAATCGGCGTCCGAATCGTTAGCCTTGAAGTCGTTGGTGAGAATGACGCGCTGCAGCCACTTGATCGACTTGCTGCCATAGGCGCCGGGAACGAACATCCGTACGGGACCCCCATGCGAGGCCGGTATAACCTGACCATTCATCTTATAGGCGAGGATGACAGGCATTTGTCCCGGCGGAGTTTCCAGGATCTGACCGAGGGGCAGCGAGCTCTGAAATGGAGCTAAGCCCTCACTGTGATAGCTTTGATAATAGACCCGTCGGACATTGTCTTTGGGCCCGACCAGCCCTATGACTTCACGAAGGGGGACTCCCTCCCACAGGCTCATGTGAAAAGGATTGGTGCCGTTTGTGCAAGTGCATACATGCAGGAATCGGACCGCGTGCCTTTCCGCCAATCTCATCAGACCATTCCAATCCAGGGCGTTTCCCAGCGTCCGGGAGAGCGGCTTCTCTACGACGCTGTTGCTGGCCGGGTCCGGGATCACGTCCAGGGACCAGGTTTCGGGGAGGAGTCCGATCTCGCGAAGCTTCTCCGGCGGGAGTTTGACAACGCCCGCTTTACCCTTGTCCAGGATGTAGGCGCGGTCAAGCGGGGTCAGATACTCCAATTTGGCGATGGCTTCCTGCAATTGAGGATTCACGCCGGCCTGCGCGGCTGCGAGCGGGGGGACGCCCAAGGCTGCCAATGCCGCGCCGCTCAATTGGAAAAAATAGCGCCGCGTCAATGGACTCTGCGCCTGCGAGCTTTTGCCGATTGTATCCACCATGTCCTCCTGCTCTGATAGAGAATCGCCATCCTTAACAAGTCCACACGCTTAACGGCGCTTCATCGACGTCGCACTCACGGCCCGTTGAGACGGCATTTTTGAATCAGCATCCGCATTATAAGTGCGCAAAGCATAAAAATGCAGCCTATTTCGACTTCCATCGCGCTCAACGACATCAAAGATCAGAAGGCGGACGTCAGCGCCTTCCCGGATTGCGGTATCCTGGCAACCCGGTAGACAAAATATGTATTATATTAAATATTATTACATTGATAATCGTAAATATTACGGTTACCATAGAAATGGTACATCTCAATGAAGTTTGAATGGGACCCAGACAAAAACCTCGCAAACATCGAGAAGCACGGCGTCTCCTTTGAAGAAGCTATGCAGGCTTTTCTCGATCCGAAGCGCAAAATCCGCCTCAATACAAAGCACTCTGCCGTGGAGCCGCGCTATTACTGTCTGGGTAAGGTCGGTGGCCGCGTGCTATCGGTTAGATTTATCATTCGAGGCAGCAAAGTACGAATCATCGGAGCCGGATACTGGCGAGAAGGGAGAGAATTCTATGAGCAGGACTAAAGGCTATTCCAACGCTCCGGCGGACATCGCCGAAGAACTCGAAAACTCGGCCGCAATCGCCGATTTTCTGCCGTCACCCAGTACTCTCGCGGAATCGTTGAAAAAACATGAGACTGTGCCGGTGACCATGAAACTCAAGAAAGAAACGGTCGAACGGTACAAGCGATTTGCGGCCAAAAAAGGAATCAAATATCAGTCGTTCGTTTCGACGGTTCTAGACACATACGCGAAGCACCTATAATTGTGCCGTCGATCGCTGCTCATGGCCCTCCCCCGGAACAGCCCGCTCATGGTTGGACTCGAAAGGATTTGGCGAAGAAATCCGGCGCACCGAAGTTTCCCGACTTGAGCGCGAGCGCCAGCATGGGCTGACCGATGGTGAAGGTCCATGGCACGCCTGGGTCGATCTCCGGACCGATATAAAGCCCTTGCACGCCGAGCGCGCCGACCACCGCCCCCGAGGTTTCTCCGCCGGCGACCGCCAGCCGATGCACGCCCTTGGCGACCAGCCCCTGCGCGACGCGGCCGAGTGTACACTCGACGAGCACACCCGCTTCCTCACGCCCGAGCCGGCTCTGAATGGCACTCACTTCTGTTTGTTTCGCCGGGAGCAATGCCGGGCCACATCCCTGCGATTTCCAGGGCTTCCAGGATATGTCGGCTGGACACGAAGAGCAAGAACGAAGCCCGGCGCGCAGCCGTTGCGGAACTCCATGATCCAGGGTGCCGTGAAGGTGCAATCAGAAGTGCGACTCAGTAGCTTGCCGCCGCTTGCAGCGCGAATTGAGCCAAAAAACAAAATCGCCACGGATTCCACGGATTCAAAAGACCTAGCCGATGATGCGTTATGGAGCGTTTCATCCCCCCATCGTATCTAACCGGCAGCCCAAGTATGTGATCGACAATTCTTAACAAATCTGTGAAATCCGTGGAATCCGTGGCGTTTTTGCTTTTATTTCTTTAGGAGTGAATCGCACTTCTGATTGCACCCGTGCCGTGAATCGCTCTGGACACGCGGTGCGATTCCGTGTTCCTATGGTCTCTCTTGATCTGCTGGACTTATAACTACTGTGATTAGGTATTGCTGGATTCTAAAAGGAGGCTGTATGGCTACCATTCGAATCATTGTTGCTGTGTTGTTGGCCGCGGTGTTGCTGCAAGCCCAGGCGCCGCAGGGGGCGCTGACAGGAGAAGCCGCTGTGACCGCCGCTGTGGCTAATCTTGAGCAGCGTCAGACCGTACAGGGTCTGTCGCAGATTCTACGGACTCTGCAAACCAACATGAAGGTTTCAGACGCCGTGAAGGCCCAGGTAGACAAATTGGCTGCCGAAGTTGCGCCAGTGCAGACCTCCGGCAACGCCGGAGAAGCGCGTCGCCGCCTGCTTCATGCCATCGCGATTCAACGCGGCCTGCCATGGGATAATAAAACAGAGTTCACCGGCTCCTTGTGGTTGCGTACCAATATGGTGGTTACCGACTCATTGCGCCCCTTTTACGCACAGTTGACGCAGAGCTACGGAGCTCCTTATACGTCCGCAAACGGCCTGCGGTTGCACGTCACCGTTGCGGACTTTGCGGCGCCCGGCAAAGTGGTTCGAGATCTCGGGACCCTTGAAATCTATGCGCGCGACCTGATTGACGATCCATTTAATTTTACTGCCACGCTCGAGGGTTTGGCGGATGGTCCCTATCAGGTGGCGGCTGAGCTGTCCGATGGCGGTACGGTGCTGCGCCGCGTAACCGTGAACCTATTGGCGGTTCACGACCTCGAGGGGCAGCGCGTCGCCATCGAGCGCAGGCTGGCAAAAATTCGCGGTTTCGACAGCACCAAGGCCACCATCCGCTATCCGTTTGACTACGCGCGCGTGATCAACCTCGGCCGGCGCGATTTGATTGCGGGACGAAATCCGGAAGACAGTACGGTGAACGCCTATTTTGATTTTTCCGTGGAGATTCGCAATTCGATGGTGCTGTTGAAATCCCTGGAGTCGGGGAAGGATCCCCTCTTGAGAATCAAGGGCGAACACGCGCGGCACTACGCATTTCCTGAAGCCGGCGAAATCATGCCTTATCGGGTATTCGTTCCTTCAAAGTATGATGGCAAAACCAAGATGCCGCTGGTAGTAGTGCTGCACGGAAGCGGCGCGGACCAGGATACTTACTTCAAGCTCCGAGGTCCGGTCCTGACAACGGAGGCCGAAAAGCACGGTTTTATCGTCGTGACTCCGCTCGGGTATCGCCCAACCGGCGGCTGGGGCAGAGTCGGGGGCCCCATGCCAACCGGCGCGGCCGCGGCGCCGGTGGACCCGGGCCGGGCGCGCACATCCGAATTGAGCGAGAAGGACGCGTTCAACGTGATCGAGCTGGTGGCGAATGAATATGGGATCGACCGATCGCGTATGTACCTGATGGGCAATTCCATGGGCGGTGCGGGAACCTGGTACCTGGGTACCAAGTTTCCCGAACGCTGGGCTGCTATTGCGCCGTCGGCATCACCATCCGTTGCAGAAGGCTTTCCTATCGAGAAGCTCAAAGGAATGGCCGTGCTGTATACGGTTGGCGAGAAGGATAATGTCGAAAGATCCCGTGAGATGATCCGCTGGCTCAAAGAACGCGGCTTGGATATTCCCTACAACGAGATAAAGGACGGAACCCACGACATGTCGGTCTGGCAGAATCTGCCGAATATTTTCGACTTTTTCGAAAAACACCGAGGCAAATAAGAACTGTGCGCCGGATTACGATTCCGGCAGCAGGAAGTACCCCGTGCGGTACCTGTTCCACGGCGCTGGCGATTGGGACGTAGCCTGGGCCGACGTCAGCCGCGCCAACCTCTTTTTTGAGCAGGGTCACCGCATCTGCCTTGCCTGAGAGACGTAGGCAAAAAGTCAGTATCTTACAATACTGTTTTGGCTTACAATCCGCGGGAGGGCGAGGTTTACACTACGAGGTTGACGTAAGGCTCTTATGTCGACGGCACGGTTGTACCAAGGCACGGAACAGAATTGCAGGTTGATTTTCCCATCGACATTTGTAAAAATACGGCGAAATAAAAACTGTTATATCAGAACTGTTACATGGTTGTGAGAACCCAAGCTAGCAGCGATTACCTATAGAAGCAATCCTATGTCAACAACCTAAAGGAGTCCTATGTCAACCTCCGTTCACAAATCTGGCACTTACTCGAATATCGAGGTCAAAGGTCCTGGCGACCTGGTATTGCCCCAGGAAAATAGGGGCGAGACTGCGGCGTTTGGTCGGCCGGCCGGAACTGAGCAGAGACTCGCCGCCTATCTTCTCGTCGAATACCTCGAAAAGATTGGAGTCGACACGATTTTCGGCCTCTGCGGCCACACCATCATCGCGTTTCTGGATGCGCTGGGCAGGAGCACCAAGATTAAGTACATCACGACTCGCCACGAACAGGTAGCGGCTCACGCCGCCGACGGATACGCTCGCGTAACCGGCAAGCCCGGCGTTTTAATGACGCACCTGGGTCCTGGCATCACGAATTCGGTGACGGGCGTGGCCAATGCCTCGCTCGATTCGATTCCGATGGTGATCATCGCAGGTGACGTGCCGTCGTATTTCTTCGGCCGGCATGCCCACCAGGAAGTCATCATGCACATGGACGGGGATCAGTACGAGGTCCTTCGTCCATTCTGCAAGCGCATCTATCGCGTGGATCGGGTGGAGGATCTTCCCCGGACGTTCGAGCGCGCATTCCACCTCTCGATGAGCGGCCGTCCCGGCCCCGTGCTCGTCGACGTCCCGATGGATCATTTCTCGTCGCACCTGTATGTCGATGCGTTCGCCAAGACGCCGCCGGTCGTGGCCAAACCCACGCTTGATCCTGCCATTGCGCAGCAGATCGTCGAGGCGCTGGCCCAGGCGGAACGCCCCGTCCTCTATGCCGGCGGCGGCGTGACGCACATATTGGCCAAAGGCGCCCCGGCTCTCCTCGCCAAGTTGGCGGAAACCCTGAAAGTACCCGTTGCGCACACGCTGATGGGTAAAGGCTGCCTGCCGGACAATCATCCGTGGCTGGCCGGCCAGACTGGATTCTGGGGCGTTCCCATTGCGAATGAACTCTGCCGGAATGCGGACCTGATCGTTGCGATTGGCACGCGGCTGGCGGAAGCGAGCTCCAGCTCTTGGGATCCCCGCTTCACATTCAAGATGCCGCCGACGAAGTTGATGCATATCGACATCGACCCGGCCGAAATCGGGCGCAATTATCAGACCGAGCTCGGCGCGGTCGCCGACTCGAAGCTCGCCTTGCAGCAATTGGTGGCCGCCGCAAAGGGCGTAAAACACCGCAACCGTGGAGATCTGAAGCAGCGGATCGCCAAAGGCAGAGCCGAATTCGCCGCCAACTTCAGCGGCTACTACAACTCCGACCAGTTTCCGATGCGGCCGGAACGCATCCTGGGCGAACTCCGCAAGGCGCTGCCCGAGGACGGCATCATCGTCACCGACGTGGGTTGGAACAAGAATGGCGTTGCGCAGCAATTCCCGTTCACCAAGCCTGGAACATTCATCACGACCAGCGGCCTGGCAACGATGGGATTTGGCCCGGCGGCGACTCTGGGTGTCAAGTACGCATTGCCCGACCGCATTGTGGTGTCGCTGACCGGTGACGGTGGTTTCTGCGCCGCCAACCCGACCGTCGTCGCCACCGCCATGGAGGCCAAGATTCCGGCGATCTGGGTGATCATGGACAACACCGCCTTCGGAACGATCGCCGGCTTGAAGAAGGCGAAGTACGACTGGAGCTTCGGCTGCTTGTTCCTGCGCGACGGCAAACCGTACAACGTGGACTACGCCGCCATGGCGCGCGCCTGCGGCGCCAACGGCATCAATATCACGGCCGCCGGCGAACTGCTTCCCGCTCTGGAAATGGCGTTCAAGTCGGACCTGCCGACCGTCATTTCTGTGCCGATGGAGAACGCGCCCACGCCGACGCCCGGACACTGGAACATCAACGACATCTATTGCAAAGGCAAGTAGCCTTAAACTCTGACGGGATGTCAAATAGAGTGCCCTCCCCGCCGTAAACTGGCGGGAGAGGGCGCTTTTTTTTGCGCTATGGAACTGTTTACCTCGTCTGCCTTCCTGTCATTCATGTGCTGGTTCCGAAATTGGAACCGGCTGACCTACGCTGAAGCCGAGAGCAGCGATGCTGCTGCATTAACCCGCGCTCCCGGTGCCTATCGAGTTGCTCTGTGTTTTCTCAGTCCCGAACAGGCTGCCATAGACGACGCCGAATATACTGACGGCGACTCCCAGTGCTGCAAGCGACGTGACGCGTTCGCCTATGAACATGCCCAGTAGGAAACTCATGACCGGGGTCAGTTGTTGCCACAGTGCCGCTTCCGCCACCGACAGCTCGCCGTAGGCTTCGGTCATCAGCATCTGCGCCAGGAGCGCTACCAGAGCGGCGACCAGGGCGAAGACCCACACCGATGGGGTGGCAGTCCACGAGCCCAAAACGAAGGGAATGGACACCAAGGCGCCTCCGGCCGAAAAGGCAAAAAAGATGGTCGGCGTGTTGTCGGTCGCGCGCAGCGCGCGCACGTTGGTCACAGCAGCACCGCCAGAAACAGCCGACAAGATGGCCAACAGCTGACCGCGGCCCAAGGCCAACGCGGTGTGGTTACCGCGCAGCACGAGGAATACGCCCACGCTCGCCACGGCGAGAGCCATAAGCAGATGAACTCGAGGCCGCTCGCCCAGGAACAGAATCGAGATAATCACTGCCCAGATGGGAAAGGTGGTGTTGAGCAGAGTCGCTTCGCCGGCCGGAATGAGCGCGAGCGCACCAAAATAGAGCAGCCCGGCTAAGCCGCCGAACAGGCCGCGGGAGACGAGCAGCCCGTGGCGCACGGGCTTGAATGTGCCGGGACGCGCCCCAAAAAGCGCGCCCACGATAATCACGCCGAAGAGGTAACGAATCAGGGCGACTTGCGGTCCGCTCATCCCGCCCGGCGCCCGTGTCGCCAGGCGTGTGAACACCGGCAACAGACCGAAGAAAAATCCGGAGCCGAAGAGAAGCAGGCGCGCGCGTCTGAGCATACATTCGTCCCTGGAAAACTGGGCACCGGCGATGAAGCAGCGTTGGAACCCCTAGAGCGCACTCGCCGTGTTTCTCGGGGAGCAAGCCGAAGTACTCAATGAAGGCTGTCCTGTTCCGCGGGAGCTCAGGCGAAGCAACTCTTCGTGCCGCCGGTTTGAGAGAATTTTCGATGGCCGGCTTATCGCAAAACGGCGGCATCGGCGATCACACCTGTCTGATGACAGCAATACATCCACAGGCGGGATGTTATCCCGTAGTGTTGTGTAGCTGCCGCAAATCTTCCGAATGCTTATCATTGTCGCGGGAATAGGTTTCTCCCACCACCTTCCGCAGTCGGAAGTAGGGCTCCAGCCCATCCATCACTTGACGAAAGCCCAGCCTGACGTGTGCCTCCATTTTCTGTGCCGCCGCTTCGGGAGTGCCATGAGCCAAAACGCTTATCAATTCCTGGTGATCTCGTCCGCCGAGGGAGTCGATCGGCAGGCGGGGAACTGCACAGAGCCATGTGGACCAGAGCACTTGCGTAATTTCCACAGCCTGAAGAAGCGCAGGACAATGAGCGCATTCCACAAGACGGCGGTGGAATTTCAGGTGCAAGGCGACAAACTTGACGTAATTTGAACTATAAAGTTCGTCCACTTGCTCCGCGAACTTCACCATCGCCGTGCGCTCGTGAGGGGTTGCTTTCCTGGAAAACAGCTTCGCAGCCTGAATTTCCAGAGCCTCCCGAACCGCGAAATGCCCTTCAACATCCTCTTTCGTCGGGATTCGGATCCTAGTCCCGGCGCGGGGACGACTCTCCAGAAGGCCTTCCGCTTCCAGGCGCAGCAACGCTTCCATCACCGGCAGCAGGCTCATTCCGAGTTCGGCACCTATTTTTCTGCGGGAGATAGTTTCACCCAGCGAGAGTTGCCCACGCAGGATTCGGCTTCGGATTATTTTATAGGCTCTGGCCGACAGACTTTGGTGCTCGGAGGTTTTTCCCATTCAGTTACCTCGATCCCGGCGGGCAAAAACACTTGTCCTTGACTTTCCAAGAAGAAACGACATCCTGCGATGATGCGTCTTTCGCATTCGGCCACGCACATTCCATTGAGCTTCATCGGAAAACGCACATCACGCAAAGATGTCGATTCGGCTCTTCTCAGTGGTGCAGAAATTTCGATGAATGGCGCATAAAACCGCATGATAGCGCGACCGCGCGATGGAAGCGAGATTTTTGTTGGAATCAACGATTGCAGGGCAGTCGTCACGCAGCACCGGCAAAACACGATATTCGGCTTGGCGGCAGCGCGAGCCATATGATAGCGTGCGAGATTGGAATTGCAGACGGGGCTCGCAGGATGAATTGCACGTGACCGTGCGGGAACTGACCTGCCGCAGCGACGTCAGCGAGGAGGCACATTGTCCGCAGTGTACGTTTTGTTGCGAGCTGCCCTTGTCTATTCCATCTTCACCTTAGGTAACCTAGCGCCGGCCGAGCCCTCGCTCCACAAACAAGCACGACGGATCATGGGGACCTTTTGCGAGGTCCAGATCTACGATTCTAATTCTTCGCGTGCTGAGAAAGCGATCGCTGCCGCGCTTGACGAAATGCAGCGCGTGGACCGTCTCCTGAGCAACTACGACCCGGCTAGTGAGCTAAGCACGATAAACAGGGATGCTGCCCGGTCCCCCGTGCGCGCCTCGGCGGAACTTTACAGCTTTCTCAAGGCATGCCGCGGTTTTCACGACGAGACGATGGGCACATTTGATCCGACCGTAGGCCCTCTGGTCCGGGCATGGGGATTCTTTACGGCACATCCTGCCGTATCCTCAGCCCCGGAGATCGCCGCCGCGAGGCTGAAATCAGGATTTGACAAGGTGATCCTGAATGATGAAGAGAGAACCGTGTCTTTTGCCGTTGCCGGCGTGGAAATCGATCCCGGAGGAATCGGCAAGGGTTATGCCGTTGACAGAGCCGTTGGCGTCCTAAAGAAACAGAAGATACACTCGGCGCTCGTGAGTGCCGGGGGCAGCACTCTTTATGCTGTGGGGCATCCGCCCGGTCACGATGCATGGCGATTAGCGGTCAGGAATCCGGCAAATGACGTACAGCCTTACGCCATGGTTGCCCTTCGTGACAATTCGATTTCGACGTCGGGCATTTCGGAACAATCCGTGCAGGTCGCCGGCCATCGCTATAGCCACATATTTGATCCTCGGACCGGTGAGCCGGTCGAAGGAGTCTGTCAAGTGAGCGTTGTCGCACCGACTGCGGTCGAGTCGGATGCGATGACCAAGGCAGCCTTTATACTACCGCGAGATACCCTCACGCAGTTGTTTCGCAAGCACGCAGGGACTCACGCCCTCAAGATCGAAGGTGCGTGCGATGCTGCCGGCTCGAGGTGGGCAACACCGTGGTCCTCCTCGGTGTTCGTGTGGAATCATGTGCCCCCAAAATAGAAGTCAGAAGACAGAAGCCAGGAGTTAGAATCTTTGTCTTGCGATCAACAGCCCGCTGGGCGCTTGTGCACAAGCGATTCTGACTTCTGTCTCCTGGCTTCTGTTTTCTAGGCGAACAAAATTCTCGTTGCGCGGCGCTTTATGAATTAGCACCGGCAAGCTTGAGCAGCGTTTCGGCAAGTGCCCGTGCCTCCGCGATCGGAATTTGACCTGGAGCCGACGTTTCCTGCCCGACCGCGAATGCCATATCCGAACCGAAGAGGAAGCCGGCGATGCGGCTCAAAATGCCGAGACGGCCCATGGACATCGTGCAGAGAGGGAGCCGGGGGAAGCGTTTGCGGGCTTCCAAAGTAATCTCAAGCAATCGCAGCACATCGCCGGCTGTCCGCGGCATCACAGCGATCTTGGCAACGTCTGCTCCCCGGCGGCACATCAAGTCGATTTTTCCAAGCAGTTCTTCGTTTGCCGGCGTTTGATCAAAATCGTGAAATGACAGAATAACGCGCACGTCATGTTCTCGGGCGACACGCATGAGCGGTTCGAGGAATGGCATCCCGTTACATAGTTCTACGTCAATCATGTCCACAAAGCCGGATGCTGCGACCGTTTCGATCCCAGCCCTGCGGGTTTCCTGAGGGATATCCTGCCCTCCCTATGCAGTGTCCCCTGGATCACCACATTCCTGCCTGCTACGCCTGGTACCCAACAGAAAGTATATCCAGTCAATTCCGCGGGCACAAGAAGAGGGGCTGGCCTCGAGGTCCCTGGCCGCCTGCCGAAGTTTGGAGGGTTGTTGCATTTTGATGTTTGGAGCTATAAAACTTCGGTTTTCTTGTGCTAAGATTTTTTCGTATTTGATCTATTTCCCGCTTGGAGAAGACATAATGAAACCAGTGGTTGCAGTTTTTTTTATGATGATGGTGCTGATGTTTAGTCTTGCGGTAGTGCTGCAGGCCCAGGAGAAGGCTCCTGGTGTTGTTATCCTCAAGGGCAACCCGATGGGGGGAGTGAAGTTTGATCACGTCGCGCACGTGAAGGCCGTTGCCGACAAGTGCGAAACCTGCCATCACGCCTCGAAAGCTGAGAAGCCGGCAAAGGCGAAGCAGGAAAAGTGCCAGAGCTGCCATACCAGGACGGCCACGGCTCCCATGAAGACAGCAACAAAGTTCGCTTTCCACGATGCCACAGCCAAGAAAGGGACGTGCATCGACTGCCATACAAAGGAACCGGCAGTGGGTAAGAAAGCGCCATTGAAGTGCGCCGAATGCCATAAGAAGGAAAACGTTTAAGCACATCGGGGGCGATTTTCCTGTCGCCCCTTTGTGTCCCGCCATCCTCTGCGGCGGTGCATGGCCCGATGAAGTATACTGAGCAGCCCCCAAACGGACACGCGCTGGGTTTGGCGGCATGCAGGTACTGGTTTGTCTGCCACCCGGATATCATTCCATCATGCCGGCTCTGAATGCTCCGACGCCTTCAAAAACCGAAATCAGGTCGATCACCTCCCCGTCCGGCGTGCGCCCGGCCACGGTCCACTGTCTGGATTGCAGGGGCGATCAAGAAGTTGCGCTCGGAGACGACCTCGCTGAAGGTGCTCGGCAACGATCACTATCTCTCGGAGTTTTACCCGTCGGGCCTCGACGGCTTCTGCTTCAAGGGCGCATCAGCCAACCACACTCACTTGATTATCAAGAGCAAGAAGTAAGCCTGGAGCAAACCGGATTTTGCCGGCTGAACATGGCAAGGAGCAAAACTCGACTTGATCCATTTGTCTGATTCTCATCTGGAGAGAATCCCGGTGGTTCAGGGAGGGAGTAAGTCGGTCAATCATCACCATCCCTCCTCAACGTCGTCATGCAGTCGAGAAGGCCGGTAGCTTCCGCTGGAAAAAAGCGGGCAACCGGCCTCTCGGATATTATTGTCCGGGCTTACGCTTCGGATTAAAACTGCCCATCTGATATCCCAGGATGTCAACGGCAACATAATTAAATCCCAATGCAGTGAATTGCCGGTGGATTTCAGAGGCGACCGGTTCTGTTACCAGTGCGGCGTGATGGTCAGGGCTATCACTTTCTTACCAAGCGCCTGTTGGGCCGCGATGGTAAGAAAAGTGCTGTCTACGCCGCCGGAAAATGCCACGGCGGCATCGCCGAGACTCTTCAGGTAGTCAATCAGTGCACTGTAAGCAGGGTGATCAATCATAAATGGGTTCCTTCATTCAGGATCCTGTTGCTTATAGAAAAAAACCGACGTGTACTATCTTGTCTTTCCGGCTTTGGCTTTGGGCCGTGCGGTTGCCCTTTTCGGCGATTTTTCTTGTATTTGTTTTGCAACCTCAGCATAGAGCTGCCGAAGCGGCAGATTGTGCTCCGCCGCCAATCTTTTGCAGTCTGCATATTCAGGTTTTGATTTGACGACGACGCCATTTAACAATCCTGATTTTATGCTGACGTCACCGTATTTTGTTTTGACTTTAGAAAATGCGCGTTCGAGCATGAGTTTTTCGACGGGAATTACCCGGACTCCGAGCGTCGAGGTTTCGGTGAGAATAAAGTCAAGGACCTTTTGTCTGTTTTTGCTGCATAGGACACTCAAAATTATACCAGGGCGCGATTTTTTCATGATGATCGGCACCAGATATACATCATCGGCGCCCAGTGCAAAGAGCTTTTCAATGATATATTCATACCATTCAGGATTCATATCATCGATGTTGCATTCTATCATTACCGGCGAGTCGGTCTGCAGGTGCTGCTTTGATTCTATGGTCTGGCCAATGATCACCCGCAGCAGGTTGGGTGTTTCCGATTTCGTGTGACCGACGCCGTATCCACATTTACTGATAGAGAATGCCGGTGTATCGGTAAACTCATCGACGATCGAGGCCAGAATTGCGGCGCCGGTCGGTGTCGTTGCTTCGAAGCTGACTCCACCCCGCTTTGTAGGAATATGCTGTGCGATTTCGACCGTTGCCGGTGCAGGGATCGGAAGCCTGCCATGTTGACAGATCACAAATCCGCTTCCCAGTTCGATGGTGCTGCACATGATTTTATCAACTTCAAGATATTCAAGACAAATGGCAGCACCGACAATATCGACTATGGAATCGATAGCGCCGACCTCGTGAAAATGGACTCGATCGACGGGTGTATCGTGGACTTTTGCCTCCGCATGGGCAATCCTGGTGAATATCGCGATACTTTTTTCTTTAACCCATTCACTCAAACGGCTGGAGTGGATGATGTCGGTTATATTCTGTAAATTATGCTGCTCATGTTCGTGAAAATGCCCATGCTGGTGTTTTTCATCGTTTCCGTGCTTATGCTCATGTTCATGCGAATAGGAATGTGTCCCATGTGCATGTTTATGATTGGGATCCTGTTCAATCTCGTGCTCGTCAGCTTTTTGGTGTCCATGCCCGTGGCAGTGATCTACGGGATGCAATAGCACATCGACTTTAGTGCCGGTGATGCCGCTCCGTTTTTCGCGCGAGATATTGAGCGTATAAGGCGCAATATTCAGGAGAGCCAGTCGCGAGCGCAAATAATGCTCCGGAACACCAAGATCAATGAGTGCGGCAAGATTCATATCGCCGCTGATGCCGGAAAAACAATCGTAGTAAAGTATTTTCATGAGTCGTTTTCCTTTCACCATGAAAAATACCATTTGAAATTTATCTTTGCGGATATTTTGTAGCACGTTTGTTTCTTTTTGCTCTGTCGGTTTATGGCCCAATCCCGTGACCTCCTTTATACTTCGCAGCTGCTCAGGGCCTACTTCACTGAAGAGAAGATCCTTGAGACTTTTGCCATGTACGAAAAAAAGGGTATCACTGCATCCACGGCCCGCATGGCGGCCGATATGGTCAGTGTCGTCAAAAAGTATACGAAGGAGCGGGGCGGGAAAATCACGTGGATCGCCGGCATCAGCGCGCAGCAGGATGGCAGTGTAACGCGCGACGTCGAGATGGCTCTCGATATGGGGGCCAAGGTAGGCTACGTTCACGGAAACACCTCCGATGCGATTTCATTTGCGTGGGAATGTATGATTTCCAGGTTGCTGACAACGTAAACGTCACCAAGCAACTCATCCAGGAAAAAGATAAGCTTGGCCGGACCCGTCCCTGGCTTGCCTAGGCCATAGACAACCCGCCGCGAGGACACGAGACACGTAAACGGCTGCGAGACATCTCAGTTCGCGACCGTTTACATTTCCCCGTTCTGTGCCCGGGAAAAGCAAGCTGGTAAAATGGTTGCCGAACCAAGAAAGTGCTGCTTGCCTGGGCCGACACGCGTAACGGCGTGGCGCAGCATGATTCGAATTCGCATGCGCTTGCCGTGATTGAGCGCATTGGCTACGAGTCGGGCGCTTACGATACCTACATCCGAACCGACTCCAATATCATTTCGTTCCAGCCGCAAAAGACCACCGGAGGGCCCGCTAGTGGCGGCCCCAGTCTGGCCATGGCCGATGCGATTTTCTTTATGGGGCACCGGGATGTTCCGCTCGATGACGCGGGGAAGGCCGACCTGGTGAATTTCATCAAGGAGCGAGGGAAGGGTTTTGTCGCGGCTCATGTTGGCCTTACGGCGTTCGAATCCTGGCCGGAATTCGGCAATATCATCGGCGGGAGATTCGTGGGCCACGTCTTTGGCAACGCATCAGGACCCGTGGTCAATGAGGATCCGAACTTTCCCGCGACCAAACATTTTGCGCCGGTTACAACCATGGCGGACGAGTTCTACCTGCCGAAGGACTATTCCCGCGAAAAGCTTCGCGTCCTCCAGCGTCTTGACATTTCCGGCTTCGCGCCCAATGCCAATTACACGCGCACGGATGGAGACTATCCGATCACCTGGGCCATGATGTATGGCAAGGGCCGCGTCTTTTATTCTTCCCTGGGGCACGATACGAAAGCGTGGGACAATCCTGACATCTCCAGGATGTACTATGAAGCGATCAAATGGGCCATGGGATTGACCGATGCCGACATTACACCTCGACCCCTCCCGGCCGGGGTCACGCCTCCTCAAGGGGATCCGGCCGCGGCCACTCCGCCTGTGAAGAAGTGAGGCCGTCCGCAGCCAGGCGAACAAAGCCGCGCGCGCCAGAAGCTGTGAAGAAATATGTAGGCTGGCGGCCGACGGCAAAACGGAGCCGCGCGCGTAAGCAAGCGGGCAGTTTAAATTCTGCTTCCCTCCGGTTTATGGATTGTAAGCTCTAAATCCTTGCCGGCATTAGCTGATAGATGAACTGTCAAATGTCCGCTTGCTGACGCGCGCGGCTCTGTTTGCTGCTTGCGGCCGCCAGGCGGTGCCGCCCCATTACCGTAAAAGAGCCTGGGGCGCACGGCACTCAGTGGGTCGCGGCTGCCAGACGCGACCCGCAGAATGTCCGCCAAGAAAAACAGGTGAGGCAAATGGTTGCGGATGAGTGCCTCTAATCCCTGGGGCGCCGTCGGGCCGCCCGGGCCCACGCGGACGGCGCCGACTTCCCATTTTTTACACTTTCTGACGCGCGCGGCTCTGTCTGCTCATGATTCGCCATGCGTGCGCGGCCTGCTGTCTGAATCGCAGGCCTCCTAATGAGCTTATTTGTACGGCGAGCCGCGACCGAAGGTAATGAACCTCCCTCCAACCAGCGCCGGGTCGCCGGGATAGCCGAGGGCCTTGAAATCGATCCGGTTCTTTATGTTCGGATAGACGGCGCGCCGGTGCTCGGGAAGGTCCATACCCCGAGCGTTCTGATGACAGCGGGTACAAGTGATCGCCTCGGTGCTGTGGCAATCGGAACAGCCCAGCGCTTGTTTGGCCGGCACGACTTCATGGTGTACGGAGGAGTAGATTCGAGTCTCCACGAAACCGTACTCTCCGGAATAGGAAATCCCGACCTGCCTCATTCCAGCACTAATCGCCTTGGGCCAATCGAAGTATTTCCAGTAGTCATCGAGCAGTTTGGGCACTGCCAGGACGTCGTTCCCCTTGTCATAGGGCTGGAGCGCCGCATGCATCTGGAAAGGGTAAATGCGGGCAGCCGGATTTCGTTTTTCACCGATTGGAGCATTCAGGATGACGGCTCCGGTGATGTCGATTTTGTCACTGACGCGGGACGCGCCGCGGGTGCCGTTGTACCACAGGTAGGCAGGCACCAGATCTTTGCCCCAAGTCAGAGTACCGAACTTTTTGTCGTACTGCGGCATCCCATACTTGTCGATAGTTCCCGCGCGGTCCTGTCCCGCTTTGGAGTAGTCGCGGCGCAGGAGGGTTGGTGACACACGGGCAATGGATGGTATGTGACAGGTTTCGCAGGAGACTGCCCGGATGTGATCATCCAGGTGCCCCTTTAGCATGCCAGCCACGCCGTGGGGTGCGGCGCCATGGCACTTTTCGCAGCTTACCCGGCCCTCTACGGCGGGAGCACTCACAGAGGTTCCCGCGATCCGGTGTTCGGCTGTGGCGTGGCAGTCCTGGCAGCGCATCTTCAGCGCGCCCATATGTTGGTCGAGGCTGGGGGGCGGATCTGCCAATGCTGCCTCCAGGTCGCCATGTTTGGCAAACGGTACGCCGCTGCTGCCAAAATGGCAGGAGCCGCACGTCTGCCGCGATGGCCGTCCGACTTTTTGAGCGATTTCGGCCAGGTTGACGGTAGCATCCGGCAGTCCTCCTTTGCCCGGATCTTTCCGATAGGAGCCCGTGGTGTCATGGCAAACCAGGCAGTCAATATTCGCCGGGTCGGAGAAGTCATAGGTCGAATCCACCCATCCATACCCGATGTGACAGGATGCGCACTCCTGGATGTTGGGGCCGATGGCCGTGCAGGAGCTATTGACCATCAGTGTCAAACTGATATCGATCCGATGCTCATAGCCCTTGATCTTCGGCGAGGATCCTTTCCAGTTCCAGTGGGCGGTATTGAGCAGGTCCTGTCCCACCTTCGTGTGGCAGCTGAGGCAGGTCTTGGTAACTTCCTGAGGACTCGGCTTGCCATTGATGGTAACCAGGGTGGAGTGGTTCGGAGTCCAGGGATGATGGCACGAGGCACAAGCCGTTGGAGCGGAAGCCGGCTTGAGCCGGCTCTCGTGGCAGCCGATACACTGGCGATGATAGGCGCCTTTCAAGCCGATGCGCGCCGGGTCATCCGGTTCGCCCGAAAGGCCATGGCACCGGTTGCAGCTTTGGGGTGGATTCTGTTCCATATTGTCATGACAGAACGAACAGGGGCCGCCCAGTTTGATATCTATGGCCTCGTGGAACGTCTTGAGGTCTTCACCCACGCGGTCATTTTCGGAAGTCGCAAAGCGGTGGTGACAGGCTCCGCAGTCGCCTCCCACCAATTCATCATGGATACGGTGTGAAAACCCGACCGGCTCATAGTCGTCCGACTTGGATTTGAGCAGCCTGCTGTCCAAAATGTAGAAATTCTTGTAGGCTGCCGGACGCTGGGGATAACTAGGCTCCGTACCGCTGCGAGCCGCTGCCGGCAGCGCCGTCTTTACGCGTTCGATGCCTTGCACGATAATTGCCGATGCCCGAAGGGCCTTGAGGTGCACCAGGCTGTACAACGTGACGAAACCCAGCAGACAGACGATGGCAGCCCCTCGAATCACCCAGGTCCAGAGCGGACTTACGGCTTTCTCGCGCTTTTCGCGGATACCGGCAAGTTCCATCTCGGTGGCCGGCGCGAGCCCCGGAAGGACTGGGAAAATGGTCACGAACAGACGGTAGCAAAACAGGATGCTGGAAACGATCGCCATGGTCATCGCGATTTCCCCCGCCGACGGATAGTAGCCTTTGGTGGCGTACGGGGGGTGGTAACCCACGAGGAAGACGTTAATACGATTTATGATGACGCCGGAGATGACCAATGAGATGGTGAAGAACAACCATCCCATCGAGTGGCGCACCGCTTTGTTCAGAAACAGCAGGAAAGGCGCAATCACGCCCAGGAATATCTCAACAACCAGCAAGATCGTGGCCGCCGGGTCCGACAGAAAATCCAGCTGCTGGTAACGGCATACCAGGTCGCCGATTTTGACTATGCCATAGGCGCCGAGGAACCAGGGGATCTTCCGGGCCAGCGGCGTAAGCAGGTTCATTTCCGGATTGCGGCCCAAACTGATGCTGGCATAGATGGATTCCAGGATGACCATTGGAAAGCCCACCATGATCGCCGACATCAGGAACAGGACGGGAAGAATCGGGGTATTCCAGAGCGGACTCAGCTTTGTGGGCGAAATCAGCATCAGCGCTCCCAGGGAAGACTGATGCATAAAGGAAAGAACCGCACCGGCCACGATGAATACAGGCAGTACGATCTTAACCGCGGCGTGCAATGCCAGGAGAGGTTTCTCAAACTTGAGCAGGAACTTCGATCCCTTCTCCCCGCGCTCCAGCCTGGTTCTCAATCCTTCGAGGATGGAAGGGCACATTTCCACACTCAGAACCATGAGGTAGACGGTGACGCACATGCCCACTTCGAAAAGCACCGAGTTGCCTTGCCAATACAAGGTCGGACGCCAGATATTCCAGTAGCGGCCCAGATCAAAGCACAAGGCAATGGCGACCCAGAGGTATCCCAAGAACGCCGTCAGAATGGCAGGACGGAGCAGCGCGTGATATTTTCTCCTGCCGAAGATATCTACCAGGGCCGCAGTCGTGAAGCCGCCGGCGGCCAGGGCGACGCCGCAAGCCACGTCAAAGGCGATCCAGATCCCCCAGGGGCTGTAATCATCCAGATTGGTGACTACTCCCAATCCCAGGAGCAGACGCGTGATCCCAAAGGAAAAGCCGATGCCCATGATGATCAGAAGCGTCAACGTGCCAAAAGTAAAAAATGGTTTCGTAACTCGATGAGGGCGGTTATGGCGCATCTTTGAGGTCATCGCGCGCCTCCCTCAGGTGGATGATATGAATGCGCACTGCCGGCTCCGTTCGCTCCCATTTCCGGGTCAGGATGCTTGCGCTTGTTACACCACATGAGTGCGTAAAGGAGGCCGTAGACCGCAATCGGGATGATTCCATATTTGAAAATTCCGTGCTGAATGGCTTCCGTCCTGGCTGGCGGCGCCGCATCCGGAAGTTTGAGCAGACCTATGTCCGTCGCAGGCCGGCCCGTCAGGTAAAGCCAGCAAGTTCCGCCTACTTCCGTTTCCCCATAGATACGGTTGACGTAACGTTCCGTGCGACGCGCCAGACGATTCTTTGCCATATCGACCAAATCCGCCCGTCGGCCGAAGACCAGGGCTTCGGTGGGGCAAGACGCAGCACACGCCGGATTCGCCCCGGTGCCCTTGGCCCGGTCCGTGCAAAACTCGCACTTGCGCACACGCGGTTTGACGGGCTCGTTAAACTCGTACGCCGGAACCTGGAAGGGACAGGCGACCTGGCAATATCTGCACCCTATGCAGATCGTGGGATTGTATACGACCGCCCCGTCTGCCGACCTGGTCAATGCGCCCACGATGCAGGCCGAGACGCACGAAGGATATAAGCAATGCATGCACTGAGCCTTGACATAGGTCTGAGGACGGCCGGCCTGATCGGGAGACGGGCTCCCGGCGAACTGATTCACGACGGTGAAGGCGCTTTCCGTAGGCCTGCGGAACGATCGGAATACGTCGCGATCTGAGAAAGTTACTGCTGTCCGCGGCAGATGATTCCTGCGGTTGCAGGCTTCCTCGCACTTGCGGCACCCGATGCAGAGAGTAGTATCGACGAGCACGCCCACTACGTTGGACGAGGGAGGAGTCTTTTCCTCCTGGGCCTGAGAAGATCCAGCCGCTATGGGAGCGGTAGCAGCAGCGGTTGTTGCGGTAATCCCCCACTTCAATAATTCACGACGATTCAACGGATAATACCTCCCCGCTCAACCAACAGAGATCAATATCGGCGTTGGTTTTTGCTCACCGGTGTTTTCGATTCCGATCCCGATTCCGACCCCGACCCCGATTTGAAACTGGCCGCGGGATTCTCATCACAGAGCCGAAGTTTCCGGAGAGAAATGCGTGTAAGGTGCAGCCTGCGAGGCCGCTCAGATTGTTCTGCTTGGGTGCCTGTCCCTGCTGAAAGCTCTGTTAATAGGATTGATGGGATGAGATATGACCGTGTGGATCGAGGTGCTCTTCTTAATTCGACTTGCACGATTATCTGGCGGTCCGGAACCCGGCCGCACCGAATCCCGGCCGGGCGGGAGATCTGAATGTATTCTGTGGTTTGTTTGCAAACCGCCCTGGAACCGCCCGCGAGGTATGCGGGCGGTTCCGGGCGGATACGATGCTAGAAGTTGATTCGAAGGTTCAGCACCAGTACACGGTTGCCATTGAAAATATTCGGCATGGTGAACTGATTTCCACCGTTCGAGCCGAAGGCGGTGATGCGGCCGAAACTCGTCGAGTTGATGCCGGTTGTGGGATTATCGAACTTGGTCGTATTCGTTACGCTGATGGCGTCCACGCGGAACTCCACCGTATAGCGTTCACGAATCCTGAAGGTTTTGCCAATGTTCATGTCGAGGGTGAACGTTCCCGGTCCGCGCAAATTCGTGCGGATGGGGAGGTTTCCGATCGTGCCCGGCGTGGCATTCACGAACACCACCGTACCGTTAACAGCGATTGCCTTCATTGTGCTGGAGCTTTGGAGACTCTGCAGCGTCGTGAGGTTGGCAACCTGAGGATCGGTGACCTGCGTCACGCTGGGGAAATAGATGACACCGTTCGACACCCGGGTCAGCTGTGCCAGATCGGAAGGCATGTTCCCGACCAAGCTGGCTGTAGAAGTGCCGCCGTTCGTGAAAGCGCCGCCGTTGCCCGTAATTGAAAGAGGCGTACCGGAAGCCGTATTCAGAATGCCGCTCAACTGCCAGCCGCCCACGATCTGTCCCAAGGTCCCTGCGAATCCGGCCTTGCCGTTCAGGAACTTCCTGCCCGGGCCGAAGGGGATTGCATAAGACCCGTTCGCCTTCCATGCCCAATTCTGGTCATAAGAGGCCAGGGCCTTATCGATCGAAAAGTTGCGGGGATTGCGGTAGGTGTTGGACCCGTCGCCGCCGCCGCCCTGAAGGAGCGTCTTGGCCCAGGTAAAGTTCGTCTGGAACGTCCAGCCGCCGGAGAACCGTTTCTGGAACTCGATGATGGCGGCGTTATAGGAGGATCGTGCGGTGGCATTGACAATCGACACGCTGGAATACTGCGGGTTGACCGTGATCCAGTTATCGGGCAGACCGGCACGTGGCATCAGACCGCCCCTTATGTTGGTGAATGAGTTGGTGGTATTCAGCCAAGCGGCAAAAGCGCCTACGTTGTTGGCATTCAAGTAAGCTTTGGTTGTGGAGTAATTGCGCAGCGCCGCCGAGCCGGTGACCGCCGTGCCGA
>Ga0315284_10002500_pt1 | contig 26285 bp, 24 predicted proteins | sample YL17G09_16_MG_FD_203696 | JGI IMG/M metagenome (GOLD analysis project Ga0315284, IMG submission 203696) | Sediment microbial communities from Yellowstone Lake, YNP, Wyoming, USA - YL17G09_16 | ecosystem: Environmental > Aquatic > Freshwater > Lake > Sediment | place: USA: Wyoming | collected...
CTTGCCAAGGTTGGGTTTTTAGAGCTCTGGCGCTGAAACTTTAAAGGAAAAAAAAAAACTCACCCCCCCCCCCCCTTCTTCTTCTTCCTCCTCCATTTAAAAAACATATTTTCTCAGTCGGGCTCCGCATCGACGGGCGCGTCCGAGCGAGCGGCAGCGGGTCCCCGCCCTGGGCCGCGTTCGCGGCGCAGCTCCCTCCGATGGAGGGCGTGTTCAAAGGCGAGTTTGTTGTTGTTGTTTTCGATACCGGGTTGGAGGTCGAGGTTTTGATGGAAACCTCGAAAAAAGAAGAAAAAGGAAAACTCACCTCTTCGATCTTTTTTTCTTCAAGCACTCTACAGGTTTTGGCGACGGCTTCGACGGGCGCGTGTGAGATCGAGAAAAAGAGAGAAAGAGAAGACGAGTGGGATAGAAAGAGGAAAGAATCCATTTTTTTTCCAAGTGTTTTCTATTGCACTCCCCCCGTTGTCAGTCCCCCCGTTGTGTTTTGCGATACAACTCGTTCTGTTTTTCATATTCCCCTAGTCTCGCAGAGACCTCCCTTTGCCCTTGAACGCCTCGAAAGAGGGGGCGCTGTCCTTTTTCTCCTCCGCCGGCGGCGCCGCCGCATTGGCGGCAGCAGCACCTCCGGGCTTTTTCTCTTGCTGCTGCTTCGCCAGGAGTCTGTTGCCGCCGCCGAAGACCACCGTGCCCTGCGCCCGCGCCGAGCCCGAGGCCGAGGAGCCCCCTCCGCCGACGGAGCCCGAAGCGCCCGCGCCTCCGGCAGCGGAGGGGCGAGCGGGGACGGCGACCGGGGCCGACGACGGCGGAGGAGCGGAGGAGGAGGAGGGCGGAGGCGCCGCCGTTGCCGCCGCTGGCTTGCCGTCAAGGCGCCTCCCGGGTCCGACAAAGGGCACGAAGGCCGGCTCCTGCTTCTCTTCCGCCCCTGATGCTGCTGCTGCGGGAGCTTCTCCTGCTGCTGCTGCTCCCGCTCCGGAAGTCGAGGGAGCCCCCGCTGCTGCTGCTGCCGCGGAAGCGTCCGCCATAGGGCCGACGCCCTCGCCTCCGGCGCCTCCGCTCCCCGCTCCCACCGCTCCCCCCGCGCCTTCGCCCCTCGGCGCATAGACCGGCTCCACATAGTCCAGCGGCGGCGCAAAGTCCACCTCGCAGTCTGTTTCAATGACCGAAACCGCGTTTGCGGGCCTCGCCTCGATTACGTCGATGTAGTACCGCTTGGCGTTGTAATGGAGGCAGATCGCGTCTCCCACGGTCAAACACGAGTACCCGCGCAGCGTGGTCTCGAGCACGGCACGCGGGTTGGAGATGTCGAGGAAGTCGGAGGTGTGCGGGCGGAGCTTGACAAAGGTGCCCTTTGGGAGCGAGGCAGACGAGATGGAGACGAGGTCGCCTGGTCGTTTTTTTAAGTCGAGTTTTTGGGGGGGAAGAAAAGAAAGTGAGCTGGAGAGCGACACCAATCTCTCTCTCTCTCTCTCTTTCGCTCGCTCTTCTTCTCTGACGAAAGGAAGGACAGGATATGAAAGTTTCGTTCCTCTCTCTTAGAGGCGGGAGAACAAGAAAGAGAGCGTGCAACAAGAGAGAAAGGAAGAGAAGAAGAAAAGGAGAGAAATAGAGAGGAAGAAGGAAAGGAGGCGAAGAAATTAAACAAAAAACGGGGAAAAATCTTCTCACCTTCGCCCAGGGCCAGGTTCTGCATCATCCACCACGGCATGTAGCAAGCTCCCTCGTCGGCGACGAACTCGAGCACGCCGCAGTGCGTGGAGCGCGCCGCGGAGCGGTTCTCGGCGCGGAAGAGCATGGGGTACTCGATGTGGAGGGACGCTATTTTTTGTTTTTTTTCGATGGAGGTAGGGGTCGAGAAAACGTGAGGGAGAGAGAGAGACAGCGGCGAAGAATGTTTGCTCTCTTTCTTCTCTCTCTCTCTTCCCCGCCTTGTCTCTTTCGTCGTTTCTTCCTCCTCAGAGCTGCTGAAGATCTCTCCTCGACCTCTTCATGAGCCCCTTTGGTTTGGAGCCAGCAGAGGCACAACAAAAAACGAAAAAAGACACAAGGCACAGAGCAGAATGAAAAAGCATTGAAAAAAAACTCTTCTTCTTTGCTCTCACCGAGCCTGTCGAGCGCCGACGGAGGGAGGATGAGCTTGTCCCCCCGCTCGGCGCTCTCCTTCTCGAGGAACGAGACTGGGTACACGCGATACGTAGCCGAGAACGTGGAGCCGCCGCCGCCGAAGCCGAAGGCGGCGAACATTGTTTTTCTTTTCAGAATCTGACTGGAAGAGAGAGCAGCCACCGGCGTGGACCGCGTGCGAGGAAAGTCGGTTGCAGCGAGGAGAATCCGACGAGGAAGAAGAAGGCGAAAGAGAAGATCAAGTGTGAATTTAATCGAAAGAGAGCAGAAGAGAGGAGAGAGAAGAAGAAGTGAGCAAGGTCGATCGAGAGGGCAGTATGAGCGAGCGCGGAAAAGGGGGGGAAAAAGGTAGCAAATCACTTTTTTCGATTTCCGTTCTCTCTCTCGTTCTCTCTTCCTCTCTACTGACGATGAGGTTCCTCGATCTGCCTCCGCTGGCGAGGTGCGTCGCCGCGACGCCATGTCGACAGCGCTCCGTGCAGAGCTGGATCGCAAGCAGCAGGGTTTTGACGAGATAACTTTAGCCGTTTTGCACCGTCGTCGTCGGAGCGTCAAACGTCGTCACCAGCCGTGCCAAATTTCAACGTTCTCATCATCGCCATCCGCTTTTTCTCCTCTCAAAACCACAACAACAACCACGAACCACGAACAGGATAAGCGCCTTCCTCGACTCTGTCGATGTCGGGGACTGCTACGTCACTGGAGAGCTGGAGGCGTACTCCTGTGAGTGGAAAGAGAAGAGAGAGAGAGAGAGAGAGAGAGAGAGAGAGTCGAGAGATAACGACATCGACGCCCTCTTTTTTTTCTTCGCTCGCCCCTCTCTCAACCTAACCTCAACCCCAACCCCGTCTTCTTTAGGCAAGCTCGCCGGCCTCGACAAGAAGCTCTCCCGGTCGCTGGACGCCGAGGTCGCGACGGGCTGCTCTCCGGCGGAACTCTCCAAGTCTCCCGTGGGTCCCCTGAGCGATGCCGGTGAGAGAGTTTTTTATTTTGCCTTTTTGATTTCTCTTTGCCGGGGGGAGGGGAGGGTCGAAAGAAGACAAACAAACTCACTCGCGCGCATTTCTACTTTCTCTCCCCCTCCAACAACAACAACAACAACAACAACAACCCAGGGGCCCGGAGGACCCTCGTCTACCTGATCCTGACCCTTAACGCTGCCTACCCGGACTACGACTTCGGGGGGCTTCGCGCCAGGCACTTTAGGAAGGAGGCCGGGCTCGCCGCCGTCGAGGACGCGGTCGACTCTCACCTGCTCGAAGTCGCGAGGGTCTGGGACGCCACGCCCGGCCACGGAGGAGGCGGAGGGGGAGGCGAGCCCGCGCTCGAGCCCTCGGGCGCGGGGGGAGGGGCGGGGGGCGCGTCCGCGGACGCGGACGCGAACGCGGGGAGCTCCGCCGGCGGCGGCGCTTCGGGCGGCGGCGGCGGCGAAACGTTTCTGGACGCGCTCTGGCGCGCCCTCGACGGCGCCTCGTCGCTCGCCGAGTGCGACGTCTACAGCTACCGCCCCGACGGCAGCGGCGGCGACGACTCCGGCGGCCCAGGCGGCGGGGCGGGGCCTGGGGGAGCCTCGGCCCCCGCGCGGAGGAGCGCGCCCGGCCAGGCCAGCGACTGCTACGAGGGCGGCGACCCGTTCGCCGACGACGGCGCGCTCTGGTCGTTCAACTTCTTCTTCCACAACCGCCGCCTGAAGCGGATCGTGTACTTCGCCTGCCGCGGCGTCTCGAAGTCGGCGGGGAGCTACGAGGGAGGGCCCGCGGGGAGGTACTTTGGGGCGCTCGGCGGCGACGGAGAGCGGGGGGGAGGGGCCGGGGGCGCGGGCGGGAGGGCTGGCCGGAGGGGCGACGGCCTGGGCGGCGTCGGCCTCGGCCTCGGAGGAGGGAACGGCGGCGACGACGATGCCGACGACGACGGCTACGACGGCCGCGGCGGCCTCTCCTCCTCGGAGCGGTACAACTCAGACGGCGACGACGGCGAGGACGGCTACGGGGGAGCCCCCGCCGTCGTGGTCGGGAGCAGGGGCGCTTTGCCCCAGTACGGCGGCGTCGAGGTCGACGACGACGAGGACGTCTATGGCGACCGGAGGAGAAGAGGAGGGATGGGAGGGGGGAGGAGGAACCGGAGAGGGCGTTCCGAGGAAGAGGAGCTCGACGACGACGACGAGAACGCCGACGCCGTCGCGGACGTGGTCGCGGAGGCGCTGGCCGACGACACGGCCGTCGCCCTCGCCGCCGGGAACGGGGGAGGAGGAAGAGCCGGGATCGTCGTCGGCGGCGGCGTCGTCGGCGTCCCGGAGGACGTCGTCGCCGGCGAGATCGACGACCTTTGATGAAACGGGCTCTTTACTTCCCCTTTGGAATTTCGAGGAGGTGTTCTTCTCCTCCCCTTTGCGATCTTCGGCCGAATGTAAAAAAAAAAAAAAAAACAAGCGCGGAAGCGATCGTCCCTCTTTTCTTACAACCCGATTCAAGATTTCTTCCTCACAGAGACGAGAGCTTCTCGCCCTTTGTCGCCGCCGGCGCGTTTGTCCTCCGCCACACCGCGAGATACTCCCTCCCCCCGCGGCCCCTGTGCGAGAGCCTCGCTGGCACGGGCTCGCACGAGACGAGCTCGAACAGCGCCTCCTCGGAAAGCAGGACGCGCTTGTACTCCTCGGGGGAGACGGGCCACGGAGGGCCCCCCGCCGAGGCCGCGGCGGCGACGAGCCCGGCCGAGCCGAACGAGGCGCGGAACGCGGCTCGCTCCTCCTCGGGGAGGCGCTCGACGCCCAGGCCCGGCGGCGGCACAGCCGGGAAGATGAGGGTGACGAGGAGTCCGCTCCCTTGGGCGAGCAGCCTGGCATACGCCCGGGCCCACTCCTCGCGCCGGGAGGGCGGCAGGGCGCAGAAGAAGGTGTAGTCGAAGGCGAGCGTGAAAGGAGGGGGCGAGGAGGGCGAAAGGGAAGAGGAAGCCCGCTCGAAAAAGTCGGCCTCTTCGACCTCGACGGCGATCGACCTGCTTCGCTCCCTGAGTTCCGCGAGCCCCGAGGCGGGGCTCTCGAGCCAGTCTTTTGCGGAGCGCACCGCCTCGGGCACGTAGTCCCACCCGACGACGGAGACGGAAGCGGGAGGAGGAGAAGAGGAAGAAGAAGACGAGGGAGAGGGAGACGAAGAAGACCCTGCCGCCGCCGCCGCTGTGGCTGCCGCTGCCGCTCTGGCGAAGGCAGCGAGGTCGTATCCTCGGCCGCACCCGGGGACCAGCACCCTCGCCCCGCTGCCGGCACTCAAAGCCTTCCTCACTGTCTGGTCCTCCTCGAGCAGCCTGAGCAGCGCCGGGCTCGAAGCGCTCGCGTCGAAGCGCGGCCTCTCCTCCGAGTCCCAGACGGTCGTCCAGCGCTCCCTCTCGCTCAAAGCTGATGGTGATTGCATCGTCGCTTTCGAAGGCGAGCGCGGCCTCCGAGGGACTTTCGCGCTGGGGAGCTGGTGACGGAGATCTGCGGCGATGGAGGAGCCGCCGAGGAGGAGTAAGCGAGGGGCAAGGACGGGGTTGCGCAGGGCTGCCGCGGCGAGCATCGGTCGATCGAACACGCTTCTTCTCACGTGAGAGCGGAGAGGGAAAGTAAATGGAGCAAACCGCACGACTCGTGCGCTCTCACTTTTTGCGCTCCGGAGATCGTCGGACGACTCTTGCTTCTTTCTCTTTTTCTTCCGTCTCGTTTTCGAGGGGCTCTGTCCACCGTTCCTGCCCGCCCTTGCGCGAGGGCAGAGAGGAGGGGCCCGAGATGTGCTCTCTCGAAAAAGTGAGTGGTATGCTGAAGGAGAGAAAGAGAGAGGAAGGTTGACGGCATTCGACGAAGCATCGTTTCTTCGACGAAGCATCGCTTCTTCGTTCCTCTCGACCTCCCGTCATCGACCAAAAAAGAGGAAAGCTCTTCTCATCACGCTTTCTCCCACTGCTCTTTCCTCTCTCTCCCCCTATCTCGTTTCCAACCACAGCTCCTCATCAAGGGGATCCGCTCCTTTTCCCCGGAGAATGAGGTGAGAACGTTTTTTGGGAGCATGTTGTCTCCTCCTCTCTTCTCTTTTCTTCCTCTTTTCGGGGGTCTCGTCGAGGTCTTCTGACAAAAAAACTCGACCAAGACAAAACAAACTCCTTTCCACAAATCTTCAAACAGGACGTCATCACCTTCTACAAGCCCCTGACGCTCATCGTGGGCAGCAACGGCGCCGGGAAGACGGTGAGCAGCAGAAGGAGGCGAGGAAATTGAAGAGGAAGGACGGAGCGAGAGAGGAAAAGATGAAGTTTCCACCGCTTTGCTTTTGCTGCTCACCTCGTCCTCAAAAAAACTTCAAAAAAACTCAAAAAAACGCAGACAATCATCGAGTGCCTCAAGCAGGTCACGACGGGCGAGCTCCCGCCCAACACGCGCTCGGGACAGGCGTTCATCCACGACCCCAGGGTGAGAAAGAGCTACAAGAAAAGAGAGGAAAAGAGAGAACGACTCTTTTTAATCTCTCTCCCGCTCTCACGAAGAAAAAAAAACGAAAACAAACAAAAACGAAAAATCTCTCTTTCTAGGTCTCCGGCTCCTTCGACGTCAAGGCCCAGATCAAGCTCCGCTTTCACGGCCAGTCGAACCAGCTAGCCGTAGCGATCCGCTCGTTCCAGCTGACCGCCAAGAGAGCCAGGACGGCAGGAGGGAGGGCCGCGGCCGGAGGCGGCGCACGCGGCCGCGGAGGTGCCGCCGCGGGCGACGGCGACGGCGGAGGGGCCGGCTCTTCTTCTTCCTCGGTCCCGATGACGCTCCAGTTCAAGACTCTCGACCAGACCATCCAGACGTTCGACCCGGCGACGCGCACCAAGACGTCTGTGCAAAAGCGCTGCGCCGAGATAGACAAGCTTGTGCCGCAGATGATGGGGTGAGTTGAGTTTTGATTTTTTTCTTCTTCTTTTTTCCGTTCAAGTTTTGAGAGAGAGAGAAAGCGAGAAAAAAAAAGGAAGAAAAAAACTCACCTTTTTTTCGCTCTCTCTTTTTTCACCCCCCCCCCTCCAACCACCAACAGCGTCTCCAAGGCCATGCTCGAGTCGGTCGTCTTCGCGCACCAGGACGAGTCCCTCTGGCCGCTCGGCGACGCGCAGGGCCTCAAGAAGCGCTTCGACGACCTCTTCGCGTCGACGAAATACGCCAAGGCCCTCGACGCGCTGCGCAAGCTCCGCGTCGAGAAGACCGCCGCTTTCAAGCTCGGGAAGGCGAAGGCTGAGAGGCTGAAGGAGATCGCGAAGTCCGCGGCCCGCGAGCGCGCCGCGGCGAGCGCGGCGGAGAGCAGGCTCGCGGAGCTGGCGCGCATGACAGCAGCGACGCAGCGCGCTCTGGAACGAAACCACGAGAGGCTCCGCGCCGCGCGTGAGTCCGTGTCCGAGCTCTACCGCGCCGAGGCGGCAGCTAAGGCCGCGCAGGAGGAGGCTGCCAGGGCCGCCGGAGACGCCGAGGCAAAGAAGGCCGCGCTGCGCTCGCGCTACGATTTAGATGTCAACGCCGTCGACGTCGCCGGGGCGCGGCGCGGCGCGCGCGAGGCCGACGAGGCCGCGGCCGACGCGCACCGCGCCGCCGCCGCCGCGCAGCGCGAGGCTGCCACGGCCAGGCAGCGCGCGGCCGCGCAGAGGGAGCAGCTGGCGGCCGACGAGCGCAGGCTCGCGACGCTCGACGCGCAGGCCGGGGCGGCGAGGCGGGCCGCGGCGGCGCGCGACGAGGCCGCGAGGGGTGCCGAGGCAGAGCTCGCGAAGGCGGCGGCGTCGCTGCTGCGGGCTCTCCAAACGCAACAGCAGACGCAGCAACAGCAGACGCCGATGCAGACGCCGCTGCAGACGCCACTTTCTTCTGCTGACAACCCCCTCGTCGCGGTGCTGGCGTCGCTCCCCGCGGAGTCGGTGGCCGCCCTGACACGCCCGCTCAGGCCGCCGCTGCCCCAAGCGCCGGCGCAGCGGCGCTCTCCGACGCCCGGGGCGATGACTGCCGAAGACTCCTCCTCTTCTTCTGCTTCTGCCACGTCGTTCATCATCCCGGAGGCCGACATCGAGCGCCTCCTCGCGGCCCTGCGCTCCCGCGCAGACGCCTGCGCCCTGGCCGTGAAGGCCGCCCGCGACTCCGCGGCCGCTGCCGACGCCGCCGCGGCGGCCGAGGCCGACGCCGCCGCGGCGGCGCTCGCCGCGGCGCGCGAGGGCTCCAAGTCCAAGCGCGACGTCGCGTCCTCGGCGGACTCTCGCGCTCTCGAGCTCCGCGAGAGGGCCGCCAGGCTCGTCACGGGCGCTTCGGCCGCCGCGATCAAGGCGATGGAGGGGCACGTGTCTTCTTTCGAGGCCTCTGTCGAATCCGCCGAGCGAGCTCTGCGGGGCTCGTCGGCGGCGGCGGAGGCCGAGGACGCCGCCCGCCGCGGGAAAGAGGCCTCCGAGCGCGCCGCGGAGCTGCGAGCCGAGCGCTCCCGCGCGACGAAGAACGCAGACAGGGCGGCGCGCGCGAGGCTGCTGGAGGCCGCCGCGGGCGAGGCGGTCGAGAGGCTGTTCGCGGCGCTGCACTCGAGGGCGGCGAGGGCGAGACTGGCGCTGCTGTTTGGCGGCGGCGGCGGCGGCGAAGGAGGAGGCCCTTCCTCCATTTCTGCCTCCGACTTTTCGTCGTGGCCCCCGCCAGGGAAGATGCGCCCGCCCGCCGACGCCGCCGTCGCGAGGGCCCGCGCCGCGGAGGAGGCTGCGACGAAGGTCGCGCGCTCGGCGGCCGAAGAGGCCGCCTCGAAGCGCGCGCACCTGTCGGCCGCACGGGCCGCGGCGGCCTCGACCTCGGCCGGCGCGGCGGCGGAGCTGCAGCAGCTCGCCAAGGAGCTCTCGAGGGCGAGGGCCGCGCTGGGTCCTGACCTCTGCCGCGTCGTTGGGCTCGAGGGCGCGGCCGTGGACGTGCTGAGGGAGGCCGCTGACGCCGCCGCAGAGGTGACGGGGGTGCCCTCCGGCGGCAATGGCGGCGGCTTTGGCGGCGGCGGACCGACGAACCCTTCCGCGCTCCCCTCCCTCGCGACGCAAAGCCCCGCCTCGCTCCTCCCCCTTCAGCCCGCGACCCTCCCGGACGTCGCTACCATGCTCGACCAGGCCCTGCGCCTCCTCGACGAGCAGGCGACGAACGCCGCGAAGCTCGCGGTCTTCGCCACGCAGTCCAGGGCCGTCGCCGACTTTGCGCGCGAGAGCGGCAGCTGCCGGACTTGCGGCCAAGACCTCGCCCCGGAGGCGCGCGAGGAGCTCGTGCAGACTCAGGAGAGGTCGTGCCACAGTGCCGAGGTAGGGAGGTGGTGGTGGTGTTGCATTGGAGCTCTGCTCTGCTCTCTTTCGCGTCTCTTTCTTGGAGCGGTGAAAGAAGTCGAGCAAAAAACTCACTTTTTTTCCATCCTTTTACAAAAACCACTTTTTATTCAACAATTCGACACCAACAAACAGGACAAGAAAGCGGGATTCGACACGGCCTGCGTCCGCTTGAAATGCGGCACCGAGCATCTGAGGACCGCCGTGCTACTGCGGGACCGCTGCGAGGTCGCGACTGGCGGCGGCGCCGGCTCGTCCACCTCCGCCGCTGCCGCCGCCGCCGCCGCCGCCGAGGAGGCCGCCGCCGGCTCCCAGAGGGAGCTCGAGGGGGCGACCGCGCGCCGCGCGGCGCTCGAGGAGGCCGCCCACGAGGGAGCCTGGAAGATAGACGGGGCGGCGGAGGAGTGGCTCGCTGCGAAGTTCGCCGCCGAGGCCGATGGAGTTGGCGCCGGAAGAGGGAACATTGCCGGCGGCGAGTCGGCGGCGGCGTTTTCGATCGACGCCTATGCTGAGGGGGAGCTCCTGCCCGTGAGCTTCTTCCTTGGCGCGCGCAACTTTGACGACTTCTGCGCCGCGCTCGAGGAGAAGGAGAAGCAGGAGAGGAGGGCCGCCGCTCTGACGCAGCTGGGGCACCACGGGACTCAGCAGCAGCAGCAGCAGGGAACCTTGCGCCGCCTCCAGGACGTCGAGGCCGACCTCGACGTCGCCGAGCGCGAGCGCGACGCCGCGGCCGACGCCGCCCGCGCTGCCTCGCGCGCGCTCGAGCAGCTGCGCGCCGACCTCGCCCAGGCGCAGGCCGACCTTGCACGGGCCCGCGACGCGCTGGCGCAGAAGCGGGCGCAGGCCAACGAGCGCGTGGCGCTCGAGAAGGCCGCCGAGGACGCCGAGGCGCAAGCCGCGGACCTGCGCACCGAGGCCGCCGCGGCGGCGCCGGCCGAGCAGTCGGCGGAGCGGGCGCTTGCCTCGGCGGCCGCGCAGCGCGAGAGGGTCAGGTCCGCGTCGAGGTCCGCCGAGGAGGGCGCCGCGGCGCTGGCGTCTTCGGCGCGCGCGCTCTGCGACAGCGTGGCGCTGCTGGCCAAGGCCGCGAGCGACGCCGGCGTCGCCGCGATTTCGGCGACTGCGGCGCCGGCCGCCGGCGCCGGAGCTCCCCCGACCAACCCCGAGCGCGACCGCGTCGTCGCCGCCCTCGTCTCGGGCCGCGAAGCTTTGTCCAAAGCCGAGTACGACGCCCGCGCCGCCGAGGCCCGCTCCGCCGCCGTCGAGAAGGCGACGACGACCCGCGAGATCAAGAAGCGCGAGCTCGAGGACGTGCTCGCCGCCAAGGAGGCCGAGGCCCGCGCCGCCGGCGCGCAGCGCGCCGCCGAGCGCGCCGAGCGCGCCGCAGCCGACCTCGCGGGACCGGACCGCGGCGAGTCGCTGACGAGGGCCGTCCGCGACGCCGAGGACCTGATCCGCAGGTCGCAGTCGAGCATCGACGTCGGCAGGGGGGCGCAGCAGGCCGCCGAGAAGCAGAAGGCGGACGCGGAGGAGGCAATCAGGGCCGCGGGCGAGGTGTGGCGCGACCCGGAGGCCGACTACCGAGCCGCCTCTGCCGAGGCCTCGGCGCTGTCCATGGCCGCCGCCGACGTCGAGCGGTACCACCGCGCTTTAGAAAAGGCCATCCTGCGCTTCCACGCCGCCAAGATGGAGGAGATCAACAAGGCGATCAAGGAGCTGTGGCAGCGGACATACAAGGGCGGCGACATCGAGAGCATCGCGCTGCGCGCCGACGCGGGGGACGGCGCCGAGGTCGGAGGCAGCAACGCGGGCTTCTTCGACGGGTCCTCTTCTGCTGCTTCCACCTCCTCCGCTGCTGCCGCCTCCGCCTCCGCGGCTGCGGCGGCGGCGACGGGCGCCCCGATCGGCGGCAAGGCCGCGCGGTCCTACAACTATAGGCTGGTGATGGCGACGGGGGGCGCTGAGCTCGAGATGCGCGGGCGCTGCTCCGCCGGCCAAAAGGTCCTGGCCTCCATCGTCGTGCGCCTGGCCCTGGCCGAGGTCCTCGCGGTCTCGTGCGGCATCCTCGCCCTGGACGAGCCGACGACCAACCTCGACGAGGCCAACGCCGCCGCGCTCGCCGACTCGCTGCACGAGCTCGTCCGCGACGCCGACGATCGCCGCACGAACCTGCAGCTGATCGTGATCACGCACGACGAGGCGTTCGCGCGCAGGCTCGGGGACTACTGCCCGTTCATGTGGAGGGTGGAGAAGGACGACAGGCAGTGCTCGACGATCAGGAAGGTGGCGGCGAGGGAGGGGTTTGGGAACGAGTAGGAGGAGAGTTAAGGTGAGGAGGAGGAGGAGGAGGAGGAAGTTTGATTTTTGTTTTTTTGTTTTGATTTGCAGGCTTGCTCCCTCCTCTTTCTTTTCTTCTTCTCCTTCTTCCTTGTCTGATGTTCACTTTTCGAAAACGCGCTCTCAGTTCCTTGTTTACCCCCCGATGTCAATACTTGCTTCCTTACACACTCTGAATGAAGAACAAAAAGAAAATTCGAAAATATAAAAAAACCTCCTCATAACTCTCGATTATCAACTCTTCACTCACGGCTCGGGCTCGGCGGTCGCCCCAGAGGCCCTCGCCGCGGCGCGCACCGCAGAGCACGCCTCGTTGACCTCGGTGCACGCGGAGGAGACCCTCGCCCTCGCCTCCTCGAGGAGGGCCGCCGCCGAGGAGGAGGAGGAGGAGCTGCTGCCGCCGCTCCCAATGCTCTCCGAGAGCGCCGCGGTGACGGAGGCCTCCAGAGCCTGAGCGGGGGCCTCGAGCGCGCAGGCGCAGCTCCCAATCTCTGCGGCGTCCTGAGGGGCGTAGAGCGAGGCGCCCGCGTCGGAAGCAGCGGCCCGCAGGCTCCTCGCCGCGGCGGCGGCTGCCCCCCAGTGGCGCGCCGCCGAGGCTTCACTGCTGCTGCTGCTGCCCTTGGACGAAGACGAAGCAGCAGCAGCAGAGGCCGTGGCAGCCGCCAGAGAGCCCTTCAGGAGTGCGGAACAGCCGCGGAGGGCCCTTGAGACGGCCGCTGCCGCGGCGCGCTCTCTCGCGGAGAGCGGGCCGGACACGAAGTCGACGTCGAACTCTTCTTCCGCATCGGCGGCGTCCTCAGGCGCGCTCCCTGCCGCAGCAGATGCATCAGCAGTGGCAGCGGCGTCGGCGGTCCCGTCTCGTTCTCCGCTCTCTTCCTCCTTTGCCAGCTCCTCGGCCTCCTCCGCGGCCCCCTCGATCTCGGCCGTCGCGGCCTCGAGCTGCGCCACGAGGAACCGGAACGGCGTCGGGGTCGCCTCGACGGCCCTGGCAGCGGAGACCGCCTGCCCCGCCGCCGCTCGCCGGGCGGCGGCGGGGAGCGCCCCCGCCGCTCCCGCGCTCCCGATCTCGTCGGCCCCCTCGGCGCTCTCCACCAGGGAGGCGAGGGCCCCCGCGAGGGCGCGGACGCGCGTTTCGATCTCCCTCGAGTAGAGCGCCGAGAGGACGCCCTCGCCGAGCGGCAGCGCCGCCAGCGCGGCGGCGCTCGCGGCGGCCCCCGCGGCCGCGGCGGCCTGCCCCGCGGCGGAGAGGGCATCGACGATGGCGATCGCGTCTGCGGAGCTCGCGGGAGGTGTCTGGTCGCCTCCAAGGATCAGGCCTGCGCGGGCCGCGGCGACGCGGGCGGAGGCCGCGGCGGCAGCGAGCGCCGCCGTCGCGGCCGGCAGAGAAAGAGTCTCTGCTCCTCCTCTTGCCTCTCCTCCTCCTTCTTCTCCAAGGGATTCGTCGGCCGCCGTCCCGGCAAGCCGGATCTTGGTCGCGGCCTCGATGACCGCGTCTCGCAGGGCCGTCATTTTCTCGAGTGCTGTTTATTCTCGCGCTTTACTTTTTGGCCGTCGGCGGCGTCGGGCTCGCGGCGACAGCTTGTTCAGTCGTCAACGGCGATGCTTCTTCCGTCTTCTTCTGCTGCTCTTGCTTCCCGCACGAGGACTTGAACGCGCTGATCAGGTGGGAGCACTTGGACGCGTCGCCGTCGTGCTCTTCGAGGCAGCGCTTGAGCTTCTCTGTGTCGCACTGGGAGAGAGAAGACTTCGCGTCCATTGAGAAGGGGGGAATTGGGAGGAAATAAATAGTGAAAGAAAAACGGGTCCCTCTTTTCTTTCAGAGAGGAAACAAAATCAACCTCCTCCTCCTCCTCTTTCGCCGCTTCGCCAATAGGCTTTCAGTCCTTGGTTCGTTTTGTGTCGTTACATCAGTCATTCGTTTCTTGCCAACGATTCACCTCTCCATCCTCTTGTCCGTCGCCAAAACCCTCTTGTTCGCGGCCAAAACCCGCTTCGCGCCTGAAACGATCGTGGCGCTTGCCCAGATCTTGAACACGAAAGTTGCGGGTTTAATAGATGCCCTGAGCACCAGCGATTCGGCCAGGCCGACCGTCGCCCGCGCGGGGTCGGCCCTGGCAAGGAGTCCTCTCCTCGAACGCAGCCGCGCCCTCGCCGTCTCGAGCGACCTCGCCCATGAAGCCGCGAGGGGGCTCGGCGGGCGCAGGTTCGTGGCCGCGCTCAGCCTCTTGGAGGGCTGCAGCGCGTAGCACGAGGCCCAGAATCCCGCCGCCATCACCAGGCCGAGAGCCTCGTGGACGACGAGCGCAGGGACGAGGTCGCAGGGCTCGAGGCCGGCGGCACCAAGCTTGGCCTTGAGGCGCTCCAAACTCCGGAGCGGCGTTTTCGGCGGTGGCGGAGGCGATGGTGGCCGTTCAGGGCAACTGCGAAACAGCATCTTTCTTTCGTGCGGCGCTCTTTCTTTCTCTAGAAGCTGCTCTCTGATGTCAACTAGAACATCAAGAGAAGTCGTATCTGCGATTAGTGTCGCAGAATAGTACGGGAGAAAGCCCAGCGGGGTTCTTTGGGGGGAAAACCGAAGAAAATGTGTGAAATCGCTCAGAGAGCAAAAAAACTCTCAGTCGAGTCGAGCTCCTAGCTGATCTGGTCCCAGAGCAAGATGCAAGGACTCGCGTCGCCTCCTCGTCCTCGATTGCCTCGCGCGTCAGCATGGAGATTAACGGCGCCAAGCCACTTCCTCGGGCCTGATCGCACGCCAAGAGCGATGAAAGACAGCTCACCGGCGACGACCCAAATGCCGAGCAGTTTTGAATACGAAGCATCACCATCGGCGACGGCTCCTCTTGGTGACGACGACGCCGGCTCCTCCTCTGATCCGAGCCAGTCCCGCCGCGCCACTCTCATCGCAGGAGGAGTAGCTGCAGGTATGTGGATCGAAATCAGATCGAGAGAAAAAGGGGAAAGAGAGTCAATGTTTCGTTCTCTCTCTTTCTCTCTCTCTCTCTCTCTCTCTCTCTCTCTCTCCACTCAGGACCCTCTCTCTCGTCCCTCTCGACACTCCCTCTCTCCCTCTCTCAACCCAAAAAAACAAAAGCGGCCCTCGCTTCCTCGCCCCGCGCCTCCCAGGCCGTCGTCTCCATCCCGGACCCGGACTCCCTCACCCGCCACTTCAGCTCCCGCGACTTTGAGCGCGGAGCGGGGACGGCCAAAACAGTCGAGGCCTTTGAGTTCGTGGTGCCGCTCCGCGTCGTCGCGCCGCGCGGCGTCGTCCCTGCGGACTGGGCGAGCGACTTCCGGTCGCTCTTGGGAAAGCGCGGGACGCTCGCTTTCGAGGCCCGAGCGCAGGTCTCGGACATCGTCAAGGAGCTTTCCTCGCCCGAGAGGGGCCGGGGAGAAGAAGAAGGCGGAGGAGGAGGAGGGAGCGGGAGCGGGAGCGAGAGGAAGAGGAGGAGCGCGGCGGGGAAAGGGGCCCCGAGGAGGACGCGCCGGCACGAGAGCGCCGCGACCGCCGACGCCGTCTGCCTCTCGGACCAGTGGCTCGGCCCCGCGGTCGCTCGAGGGCTGATCCGGCCGATCCCCGGGGCCGAGGAGCAGCGGTGGTGGGTGAGTGGAAGCAGAGGGAGACGAGAATGCGGACGGAGACGGAGAAGAGAAGAGGAGGAAGGTGGGAGGAAAGACAAGCTCACCCCCCCTCCCTTTCCCCCCAAAAAAACCCAACATTTTCTCTTCAGCGCGACCTCCCCCCGCGCTGGCGCTCCCTCTGCTTCCGCGACGCCTCCACGGGCCGGAGAGTCCCGCTCGGAGACCCCATAGGGGCGATCTTCGCCGCGCCCTTCCGCTGGGGCTGCACGGTCGTCGCCTTCCGCGGCGCGAAACTGGCGAGCGGCGGAGAGAGCGGCGACGAGACGCTGTCGGACTGGGGCGACCTCCTGCGCCCCGAACTCCACGGCCGCGTCGCCTTCTCCGACTCGCCTCGCGACCTCCTGACCGCCGCGCTCGGCCTCCTCGGCCTGCCTCCCTCTCCCCAGCCGGGCACGGAAGTCGACGCGAGAGCGCTGCGCGGCGCCGTGCAGGCTCTGAGGAGGCAGGCCTTGACCTTTGACGGCCGCGACCACGCGCGGGCGCTCGCGGCCGGCGACGCGCTCGCAGCGGTCGGCTCCTCCTCTGACCTCGTGCCGCTCGCGCTCCGCTCCGGGGCCGTTTCCCTGATGACGCCGGCGAGCGGCACGGCCCTGTGGGCGGACCTGTGGTGCGTCCCTGCGTTCGCCGGGAGCCCCTCCCCGAAGGGGGCGCGAGGCGGGAGAGGAGGCGAAGGGGCCTCATCTCCCCCCCCGGCGTCGAGCGGCCCGTCGCCGCTGCTGCCCGCGTGGTTTGAGCTCGCTCTCACAGAGTCCCGCGCCGAGCCCGGGCGCGGGCTGAGGGGCGGCGGGGGAGCTTCGCCGCTTCTCTTGCCTCCGACGCTGGAGGAGCAGCTGCTCGCGCAAGAGGAGGAGGAGGGCGAGGGGAGGAGCAGGAGGGGGAGGTGGTGGCAGGTCTGGAGGAGGGAGCCCCCGGGGTCGCCTGCTCCGTCTCGTTCCCACCGTCGTCGATCGTCGCTTCCTCCTCCCGTGCCCTCGGACCGCGCGGAGAGGGCCAGGGCCGCCCTCATCGTCGGCGGCTCCCTGCCGTCGCGGGAGGTGCTCTCGAGGTCGGACTTTTGCGTCCCGGCCGCGGACGAGAAGATCGAGCGGGCGTTCAGGGAGGCGCTGCGGCCTTGAGAGGCAAAGTTGAGAAGGAGGGTTTTTTTTTCCGGTCTTCTCAACTCTGTTTTTTATCAGTGTTTTTTTTCTAGTTTTACAAATTGTCAGTGCTTTTATCTCTTCGATCAGATATTCGGAATTCCAGAGGATATCAGCTCGCACACTTCCAGTTGGTGGCCTGTTTTTGGTTGGTTTGGGGAGGGGGGAGAGTAGAGAGAGAAGGAGAGAGAGAGAAGGAGAGGGAGAGGGAGTGAGCGAAGAGAGAGGAGTAAGCGAAGAGAGAGAAGTAGCGTGAGAAAAAAGAAAAAGAAAGAGAAGGAAAGGGAAAAGGAAGAACAAAACAAAACTCACCCTGTCGATGACCGTGATGACTCCCGTGTCCGAGGGACACGCCTTGAAGACGGCCTGGAGCGCCTTGAAGGGCTCGCCTTCATCGTCCCCCGGGACGTCCGCGTCGACGACGAGCTTGTCGCAGACTCCGCCGGCGCCGCCGCCGCCGCCGCCGAAAGAGGCCCCGCTCGCCCTGCCAGCGACGCCGCCGACCTCGCTCTTTCTTTTGACGACGGTCCCGCTCCTCAGCGCCTCCTTCACCTGCCTCTCGGAGACGAAGCGGCACTCCATGCGCTGCCTGGCGTGCTGCGTAAAGTAGAGCGGTCGCGAGGCCGCGCGGGACAGGGCGTCACCGGCCCTCTTGGTCGCGGCGAGGGAAGTGAGCAGGGACTTTACAGCGACGCCGATTATCGAAGCGCCGGCGGCGCAGGCAATCGTCACGAACAGCGTCCGCCCTCCCTCTCCGGGGCGCGGCTTCTTCTTCTTCTTGGCCTTGCCCTTGGGAGCTTCGGGGCGCTTGGCTCGAGGCGGGCCGGCGTTCGGCTTCGTGCTGATGCGCCGAGGAGGCATCGGAAGTCGAAGGCAATCGAAAAGAAAAGAAAAAAAAGTTGACGACGGAACGCTCTCGACAAAGATGAGTGTGAGAAGAGGTCCTCTCGGCCTCGGCCTCTGTCATCTCCTTCTTCAAGGAACGCCGTCGTCGTCGCCCGAGCCTGCCTCCTCCTCTTCGTCGCAATAACCGTCGCCGTCTTCCCCGTAATCTCCGTAGCTGCCCCCGAAGGCGACCCTGCCGGCGGCGACAGCTGCGACCGCGGCCATGGCTGCCAGCGGCAAGCCCGCGAGCGCTGCTGCCCTGGGGGAAAGAGCGACGACGTCGTCGACGCCGCCGCCTTTCTTCAGCGCCGCCGCCAAGGAGGTCAGCGCCTTGGACCACAGCGCCGCCGCGGCATCCCCGGCGCGCGGCGCCAAGGCGTCGAGAAGCAGCTTCGACTCGTACAGCAGCGCCGGCGGCAGGCGCGCGAAGAGCGCCTCGCGCGCCGGGCGCGAGAGCACGTACGCCGCGGCTTTTCTCAATACCTCCGCGGCGCCGACGGCGCCCACGAGGCTCCTGGGTGAATCAGAAGCTCCGGCGGCGACGGCGACGAAGACGAGGCCGAGCGAGGCGGCGACGGGCTGCGCCGAGAGCGCCACGACGGGGCCCAGAGCGTCCAACGCCGCCCGCGTCGCTCCGGCCTGCAGCACCGCGGTGGCGACGGCGGACGCCACGGATATCTTGGCGAAGGCGGCCTGGCGGTGCGCCGAAGACGACGACGAAGAGGCGGCAGAATGACGGCGACCCGAGGCGGAAGCGGAAGCAGGAGAAGCAGAAGAGGCGGCGGCGGCGACGGCCGAGGACCTCAAGAGGTAGCCCCACGACGACAGCGCCGACGTCGTCGCCATCGCGAAGGCGAGTGACCGTACCCGCGAGTCCGCGGCGGCGGCGGCGACGCCCTCCCGGGCCCGGTGGAGGAGCGAGGAGCGGAGGGACGCGCCGATCCCTGCTGCTGCGGTCGCCTTCCCGTCGGGGCCGCTGCGGCGGCGGAGCGGCGAGGGGGTCGAAGGCTCCTCCTCCTCCCTTGCCCCTGCTGCTCCCTCCCCGGTCCTCCTCCTTGCGTCCCTCCTCCTCCTGTTCCTCTCGGCCAGCGCCGCAGCGGCGACGGAGGCAGCAGACGGAGAGAGCAGCAGGCCGCACGCCCCGCCCTCGACTCCTCCCGATCCTCGTCCTCCGTGCTCGAAGTCGTCGGCGGTGCCCGAGCTCGAGGGAGTCATCCTCGCCGCCTCGAGGGACGAGAGCAGCATCAGGAGCGCCGAGGCCGCGGCGGGGGCCGCCAGGGCCGCCGCGGAGGGAAGAGCAGAAGAGGAAGAGGAAGAGGAGGAGGAAGAGGAAGAGGAGGAGGAAGAGGAAGAGGGGGCTCCTCGCCGCTGCAAGACCAAAGAAGCCCACGCGGCGGCGGCGCCGGCGCCGGCGAGCTGCCCGAGCGTCGCCGCCGCGCCGAGCGCGCCGACGGCGCCGGCAGTCGCCCTCCCGCCCAGACACTGCGCCGCCCGCGCCCAGAGCGCCGAGTTGGCCGCAACGTTTGCGGTGGTGTGCCAGATGAAGTAGAAGCCGCGGGCCGGGAGGAAGAGGGAGGAGGAGGAGGAGGAGGAGGAGCTCCCATGCTCCAACCCCGGGGACGACGGCGAAAGAGGCGGAGAGGTCGAGGAGAGGAGCAGCAGCAGGAAGCTGGCGGCCTGCGCCAGCGCGAGCGCGCCGAGGCCGCTCGCCAGCGCCGCTCCCCTGGAGCTGATTCGGGGTCCGCCGCCGCCGCCGCCGCCGCCGCTCGAGGCTCCGGGTGGCCCCCTCGAAGGGGAGGTCCTCGCCCTGCTCCGCCTCGCCGCCCCGCGCGCCTCGGCCGCCGCGGCAAGCCGCTCGAAGAGCCGCGGCGGCCGCGCGAGCAGCGCGCCGGCCAGCGGCGCCGCCGCGGCCGACAGCGGCAGCGAGAGCAGGAAGAGGTTCGGAAGCGCGGCCTGCGGGAAGCTCGCGCCGCAGTCGTCCCGCAGGGGCACGGCGGCGAAGTAGCTGGCCAGGGAGAAGAAGAGGGCCAGCGAGGCGTGCTCGAGGGTCGGGCCGGCCTGAGCGCGGGGAGGGGAGGGGGAGGGGAGGGAGGGAAAAAAAGAAGTGAGCGTGATTGAATTGTCTCGCGTCCGATTCCCCGAACGGAGCGCTGGGCAAGTGCGCCCGCGGGGAGCCCTGGAGCGAGTGCAGGCGGGCAGGTACCGTCACGGAGTGTGTACCTCTGGTCGCAGAGAAGTGAGCCGCAGCAGCCTGGCCCGGAGCCAGGCGCGAGCATTCGTGCTCGCGTGCATTCGATGTTTTTTTTTCTCCCGGCGAGAAAATGAATTCTTCTCACTTTTTTCGCTTGCCCTTCTTCAGACGAGAGAAGCGAGCGAGAGAATTAACGAGAGAGCGTCGGCCTTTCCCCCCCACGATGCGTTCCACGGGCGTCGCTTCGACGTCGGCGCATTCAATGTCGACTTCGGCATCCTCCTCTCCCTCACAGCAACAGAGAGCGGGGTGGCGAAGTGCTAGGAGAGCGCCACTGGCGCCGACATTGCGACGACGGCGCCCTTCTTCTTCTTCGCCGATGACGGTGGCGTCATCATCGTTCCCGGACTCGAATGCTGCTGCTCCATCGTCGTCCTCGTCGAGCTCCGCTTCCTTCGCCGCTCGGGCGACGGCCACGAAGAACAAGAACCCGACGCTCGACGAGATCGTCACGGCGGAGGCGCTGGCGGTGAGTGATTGGACGTTTGTTTTCTTCGCCACTCGTCGCCGAGCATGCGGGTCGACAATTTCGGCGGCGGCTCTTTTCTTCAGTTTGCGCTCTACCGCGCTCTTCTTTTTTTGCAGAATCCAACGTCGTCAATGCGTGCAGAAGCATCTTGGGTCGCCGCGCCCGTGGCTAATTGGAACTTTCCAGCTCGAGAAAGAAGAGAAAGACGATTGTGATGACCACGATGAGGAATAAGAAGGGGAAAAAACTCACCCTCTCGGCCTCGACCTCGACCTCCTCCTTCCCTCGCGTCCTAAACAAACAGGCCGAGCTCGGCTCCGACGGCGACCTCTCCAACTCGTCCTCCGCCGCCGCCGCCTCAGCTCGCAGGATCTTCATCCCCAAGCACGGCGTGGGAATCCGCGTCGAGCAGCTCTACAAGAGGTACGACGCGCTCCGCGCCGGCGGCGAGTCGTTCGTCGGCGCCGCGGGCTTCGACCTCGAGATCGCGCCCAACAGGCTGACGGCCCTGGTGGGCCCCTCGGGCTCGGGCAAGACCACCTTTCTGAGGCTGGTCAGCGGCCTCGAGGACCCCACCAGCGGGCGCGTCTTCCTCGGCGGCAGAGACGTGACGGACCTCTCGACGCGCGAGCGCCGCGTCGGCGTCGTCTTCCAGGGGTACGCCCTGTTCAAGCACATGACGGTCGCCGACAACATCAAGTTCGGTCCCCGGATGCTCAACCTCCCCGGAGACCCCGACGCGCGCGTGCGCGACCTCCTGGAGCTGGTCGAGCTGCCGCACGTCGCGAAGCGGTACCCTAGCCAGCTGAGCGGCGGGCAGAAGCAGCGCGTCGCGCTGGCGAGGGCGCTGGCGGCGGAGCCCAGGGTGCTGCTGCTCGACGAGCCGTTCTCCGCGCTCGACCCCGAGGTCCGCGCAGCGCTGCGCGCCGGGCTCCGGGACGTGCTGCGCCGCGCGGGCGTGACCGCGGTCATGGTCAGCCACGACCAGGCCGAGGCGTTCGAGATGGCCGACGACGTCGTCGTCTTCCGGCGCGGCGCGCCCGCGGCGCGCGGGGCCCCGGGCGACCTGCGGTCGGACCCGGGCTCCCCGTTCGTGATGGATTTCGTGCACGAGGCCAACAAGCTCCCGGCCGGGTGCGCGCTGGTGCGCCGCAGCGGGTTCGCGACGCGGAAGCAGGGCGCGATGTGCGCTCCGTGCGACGTCGAGTGCGTCCAGAGGATCGACGATTCCTCTTCCTCTTCCAGCAGCTACACGCCCGTCACGGTGCTCGACAGGTCATTTGCCGGAAACGTCATTAAGTACCGGATCCGGTGCGAGGGGGAAGGCGGCGAGCCCGGGGTCGAGCTCGAGGCGCACGTCCCTTCCAACGCGACGGCGCTGACGCCGGCCGGGGCACGGGGCGGCGGCGGCGGCGGCAGGAGGAGTGGACAGGAAGGAGGAGGCTCCTCTCCTTCTTCCCCGCTCCTGGAGCAGCTGGAGGTCGGGTCCAGGGCCTATGCGAGGTGCCCTCCGGACAGGTTCATGGGGTTCCAGGCCGAGGACCTGGAAGCGTGAGAGGGAAGCGTGAAAAAAAGAGAAGAGAGAAGAGGGAAGGGAGGGGAGTTCAAACATTTTGTTTGCAACAGACAACAAAACTGTGTCGTTTTCTCTTTCTTCTTCACAATGACTCAACTCGGCACCGTCCGCTCGACATGCAGTAGCGACGACGCGTAGCTCGCCGTGGCCGAGAGGGGCCGCGCCAGCCAGGAGATCCATCCCTGGTCCTCCTCGGACGAGGAAGGAGGCTGTTGCTGCTGTTCTGCTGTCGCCGCCGCCGCCGCCCCTCCTCCGAATCCTCCTCCGCCGCCGCCGCCGCCGCTGCTCATCCTCGAGAGCCTCGCGATCGCGCCATCGACGACGGCAGAGACCGAGGCCGGAACCGCAGAGAACGTAGAGGACCTCCTCCGAAGGGCAGCGCCAGCAGCAGCAGCAGCAGGGATCTCGCTGCTGCTCCTCCAGAGGCCGCCGCTGCCCGTGCCCGCGGTCGTCCTCGCAGGAGGGACCGGCCGCGCAGGCGAGGCCGGGAGGTCCCCGCCGCGCTCTTCCGCGTGCCTGGCCACGAGCCTCTTCGCCAGATCGTAGAGCTCCGGCCTGTTGACCAGCCTCCGCCGCATCTCCACGCCGGCCTCGCCTCCTCCCCCTCCTCCGCTCCTCCCCGTTCTCGCGGCGGCGGCGGCGGCGGCGGCGGCTCCGGGGGCAGCGCCGTCGAAGCCCCCCTCCCTGCCCTCCCCGGGAGAGAACCAAGACGCCATCACGGCGTCGATCCCCCGCTTGATCGACGGCGCAAGCACGCGCAGCACCCACGCGACGAGGAACGACGGGACGAAGGGCAGCCGCGGGTCGAGCGTGACCAGCAGGATCCCCCGCGTCCTCTCCGCGCCGGTGGCGGGGCAGGGGCGGATCGGCGCGAGCACGATGCAGGACCCGGGGAGGACCAGGACGCGGTGCCTCCTGGCCGCCGCCGCAGGGAGGTCGAGCGATACGGGGTCCCTGTCGCTGCGGTCGTCTCCCGCACCCGCCGCCTTCTCGCGCGGCCAGCTCTCCAGGCAGACGACGGCCCCCCTCGCGCTCGAGTCGTAGCCGTCGTGGCCGCGCACCCGCACGCACGAGTCCATCTGCGGGAACGGCCTCGGGCTCCACTGCGACGCATAGTAAAAGGAGCAAAAGGCGGCGGTGCGGGCGACGACCGCGGCGTCGACGACAAACCTGTTCCACCTCGGCGCCAGGTCGATCTCGGAGCAGAGCGCCAAGAGGTGCTCGAGCGGCGCCAGGATCGTCGCCTCGAAGCGCACCGTGTGCTCGCTCGTCCCCTTGATGTGGCGGTACCGCACGCGCAGCGTGTCCTCGTCGGCGGCGGTGACGAAGCCGGGGGCGTCTCCGCGGGCGTCCTCGTCGAAGTTGGCCAGGGCGACGCGGAGCTCGGCCGCGCGGTCCAGCGCCACCGCGACGTCGATGCCCAAAGGGTTGAAGTTTTGTCCTTCGGAAGAAGAAGAAGAAGAAGAAGAAGAGGAAAAAGGAGAGAGTTTGGCGCACTCCTCGGCGAGCTTCTCGGGACTGATGCCCTCGCGGGCGCAGAGAGAAAGGATCGCGGCCTCGGTGTCGAACGTCCTCGCCTCTGCCGCGGCCGCGGCGGCTTCCCTGAGGAGGGGCTCGTGTCGCCGGAGCCAGAGCGCGACGGGCAGGGTGAGGTCGTCGCTCCCTCCTTCTTCTTCTCCCGCCGCCGCATCCGCCACTCTTGCTTTCTCTGTCGAAGGCAATGGCGGCGGCGGCGGCGTTGGACCCGAGGAGGGCGGGCGCGGCCTCCTCCGGCCCCTCCGGTCGGCGGGGGGGGTCGCCGGGAGAGCGGCGGCGGCGGCGGCGGCGGCGGCGGCCGCCGGGGCGTCTCCTCTGCCGCCGGCCGCTCCGGCCAGCGCCTCGACCGCGGCGAGCAGGACCGCGTGGTCCTCCTCCCAGAGCCTCTCGATCTCCGCGGAAGAGAGAGAGGAGGAGGCGGGAGAGGAGGAGGGGGGGGGAGCGGCTGCTGCTGCTCGCGCGTGCTGCTGCCTGCGGGCGACCGAGGCCTGGAGTCGAGTGAGGGAGGCGTTGACGGTCGATTTCGAGGGCGGCGAGGAGGTCGGGGCCGTCGTCGAAGGGATTTCGAGGTTCGATTGCGAGCTCCGTTTCCCTTTCCTGTCCTTCGAGGCCGCTGCCGACGCTCCAGGGGAGGCTTGTCCTCTGTCGGAAGAGCCTGCGGGAGTCGAGGGCAGCGACGACGGAGCGGGGGCCGAGGAAGACGAGGGAGCGGCGGGAGGACAGAATGCAGAAACTCCAATGCCGTTTCCGTCGCCCGCCGGCGCCGACGCCGGCGCCTTTGAAGGTGTCGCCGAGCGCCTGCGGGGGAAAAGCGCGCGCGCCATTTCGAGGAAGAGAGAGAAGACGAGGAGTTGTATGCGCGTGACAGGAGAGAGCTCGTCTTGAAGAAGAAAGAAGAAGCGAGAGCGCGGGAGACAGCCGAACAACAGATTCGGAGGGGGGGTGCCGCGTTGCTCGAGGCCTCGAAGGCCGGCTCGAATTTTTGGTTTTTGAGCTTGCGGGTGGGCGCTGCGGCTTGCTTCTCAGCGCTTTTTTTTCTTCAGAAATCGACACAGAAGCAACGAGCGCTCGACTCGTAGTTCCCCCTCTTCTCTCGCTCTGTCATCAGAGCGATGGAGCGCAAGCGCAAAGTGGATCTGGGCGACGACGACCCTTCTCCCGCAGGTGCAGCGGGAACGTCGGGCGGCGGCAGCGACTCGGCGCGGAAGAGGCAGGCCAACGGAGGCGGCGGCGGCGGCGAAAACGGCAATGCTCAGGCGGCGGCGGCCGCCAATGGGAAGCACATGCGCGAGTTCGACGAGAGCGCCACCGTCTCGCCTTACACGGGCAGGGACTACTCGAAGAAGTACTTTGACATCCTCGAGAAGAGGAAAGGTAAGTAAAGCGATGGGAGAAGAAAGAGAGAGGGCGAGAGAGGAGGAAAGAGAGAGACAGAGGGCGAGAGAGGGCGAGAGAGTTTTTTCTTTTTTCCTCATCGACTAGCCAACAACGGGGACAAAAAAGGAACTCAACCTCGTTCAAAACTCCCAACTCTCTCAACCCTTCCAAATCACGACTTAGGCCTCCCCGTCTGGCAGGCCCGCCAGGACTTCCTCTCGGCCCTGAAGTCGTCACAGACCACGATTCTTGTCGGAGAGACAGGATCGGGCAAGACGACGCAGATCGCGCAGTTTGTCGCCGATGCCGGGTTCGCGAGGCCCGCGACGGCGATGGTGGCCGTCACGCAGCCTCGCCGCGTCGCCGCGATGAGCGTGGCCCGCCGCGTCGCCGACGAGATGGACGTGACGCTGGGAGACCAGGTTGGCTATTCCATTCGGTTTGAGGAATGTTCGGGCCCCAAGACAGTCATCAAGTTCATGACCGACGGGATGCTGCTCCGGGAGGCGATGACCGACCCGCTGCTCTCCCGCTACTCGGTGATCATTCTCGACGAGGCCCACGAGCGCACCCTGGCCACCGACGTGCTGTTCGGGCTGCTCAAGGGCGTTCTGAGCAGGAGGGAGGAGCTGAAGATGGTGGTCATGTCCGCGACGCTCGAGGCGGAGAAGTTCCAGGTGAGGTAGTTTTTTCTTTTCGGTTTTTTTTTCGGACTTATTCTTCTCATCTTTCTATCTCCCCGTCATTTTTCTCACCTTTCTTTCCCCTCCTCCCTCCCGCCACCCAGGGATACTTCGAGGACGCGCCCCTGATGCGGGTCCCGGGGCGCCTCCACCCCGTCGAGGTCTTCTACACCCAGAAGCCCGAGCCCGACTACGTCGAGGCGTCGGTGCGCACCGTCGTCCAGATCCACCAGTGCGAGCCCCCGGGCGACGTCCTGCTGTTCCTGACCGGGGAGGAGGAGATCGAGGACGCTTGCCGCAAGATCCAGAACGAGGTCTCGAAGCAGGGCAGGAACGTGGGGCCCATCGCCGTCTACCCCCTCTACTCCACGCTGCCCCCGGCGCAGCAGCAGCGCATCTTCGACCCGGCGCCCCCGGCCGCGAGGGAGGGGGGCCCCCCCGGGCGCAAGATCATCGTCTCGACCAACATCGCGGAGACGTCCCTGACGATCGATGGCATCGTCTTCGTCGTCGACCCGGGCTTCGTCAAGCAGAAGGTGTACAACCCGCGGTCGCGCGTCGAGAGCCTGCTGGTCTCGCCGATCAGCAGGGCGTCGGCGCACCAGCGCGCGGGGCGTGCTGGGAGGACGCGCCCGGGGAAGTGCTTCAGGCTCTACACGGAGGCCAGCTTCCACGGCGACCTGATCGAGCAGACGTACCCGGAGATCCTGAGGAGTAACCTGGGCAGCGTGGTGCTGCAGCTGAAGAAGCTGGGCGTCGACGACCTGGTGAGGGGTCGTTTTTTCTTTCTTCTTCTTCTTTTGATTTTTACAACCCAACCCTTGTTTTTTTTTCTTAACGTTCGAGACAAAAAAAACTGGGAGAAAGAGAGGAAAAGAAAACTTCCAAGAAGCGCGGTGACGATAAAACCAACATTCCTCGTTCTGAGACTTGATGCGGGGGAGCCAGGGGGGCA
>Ga0315284_10002501_pt1 | contig 26282 bp, 25 predicted proteins | sample YL17G09_16_MG_FD_203696 | JGI IMG/M metagenome (GOLD analysis project Ga0315284, IMG submission 203696) | Sediment microbial communities from Yellowstone Lake, YNP, Wyoming, USA - YL17G09_16 | ecosystem: Environmental > Aquatic > Freshwater > Lake > Sediment | place: USA: Wyoming | collected...
GTTATTTCCAGGAGAATGGGTGGATTCTGAATTTGTGAAAAATGGTATTTTCAAAGGAGCTAATCCATTAGTAGATAATTTATTTTTACCAGATTTTGATGAATTAAGCAAAATAAATGATTTAGATAAATTAAGAAAAATTGATGGATACTTACGTTTTCTAATGATGCATTATAGTGGAAATCTTGGTAAAATAAAAAATTTTAAGAATGTAAAATTGCCAGATAATTATTTTTTTGGATATCAAAATATGCGTAAAATACTAGTTGAGAAAATAAAGAATTTAAAGAAAACCCAACAAAATCCAATATGAACCTTCAATTTCTGGCGGAAAACACATTCGTCATTTCTTTAAAAGAAAGAGAGGACAGACGCAAAAATGTTACGAAAGAAATGCGAAATCAAAAAATAGCATTCCAATTTTTCGATGGAATAAAAGATGCCAACCCAATCTATGGCTGCACTGCCTCACATGTCGGCGTTATTAAGATCGCCAAGGAGAAGAAACTTCCGTATGTTCTCATTTTTGAGGATGACGCCAAATTTGTTCAGCCTTTTCGGTTACCTGTTCTCCCAGATAATTGGGATATGTTATATCTGGGTTCTTGTGTTAACAAGATCTACGATGAGTATTATTATAATTGGAAGAAGGTATGTTGTTGGTATGGGCATTCCTATATTGTGCGGGAATGCATGTATGAAAAGATAATCCAGGAAGCCAGTAAGAACTGGGATAAAGTCCTGATAGATGAATATTATTGTGAATTCTTGCATCCGCACATTAATGCATATACAATTTATCCAACAATGGTCACCCAATCAGAGGATTACAGTGATATTCTCCATACTACTCTGGACCGCCATCAGAAGATCATTAATTTTGACAGGCTTGTTGAAATGAAAAATCCCAATCCCGCTCAATTCCGCGATATATATTGCATTAATACGCAAGAAAGGGGGGACAAATTTGAGTATATTAGTGGGGTAATGATGGCTCAAAATTTGAAAGCCCAATTTTACCGTCCAAAGCGGAATATCGAAAGCGGCGCCAAGGGCTGCCGTGAATCGCATTTGGCGGTTCTCCGAGACGCCCGGAAGAGGGGGCTGCCATCTGTTCTTATTTTCGAGGACGATGTGGAATTTGTGGGAGATATCCGAGATGTTGTTTTACCCAAAGAATGGGATATGTTCTATATTGGCGGCAATTGGGTGGATATTTTGGATAAATCGGAGTCAGACAATTATTGCAGGGTGCGCAGTTGGAGCACTTATGGATACGCTGTGAATCGGACTTTCTATGATGTTTTGATAGAGGGATTGGAGAAAACGGAGAAGGAGATTGACCGGTATTATTTGGAGAATATTCATCCCAATCATAGGGTGTATATGAGTAAGCCACAAATTGTGGTTCCAAGTGAGAAGTTCGAGGATTCCGATATTATGGGTAAGACGATGGATTATGCATTTTTGCGAGAGGCGGAGAAAATTAATTTGGGCGAAAAGAATGTCAGCAAACCGGCGAAAGTGAAAGTGACTGAAATGAAGAAGGTAGAAGAAAGTGAGCTGCCTATGGTTAGCATTATTACACCGACGCACAATAGGAAGAATTTTGTTAAACTAATGATCTACAATTTTTTCAGCCAGAATTATCCAGCGGATAAATTGGAGTGGATTATTGTTGATGATAGCGCGGAATCTATTACTGGGATGCTTCCTAATGACACCCGGATCAAATACTTTCATTTTGGAAGTGAAGAGAAAAAGGCACTATTGTCACAGATTGGCGGGGAAGGTGATAAGCTCCCGATTGGAATGAAACGCAATATTGGCGCCAATTTGGCGGCGGATGGTAGTATTATTGTGCATATGGATGACGATGACTACTACCCACCGAATAGTGTGCGCATTCGCGTGATGGCACTTCTGAGCTCAGGAAAAGAGTGCGTGAGCTGCAGTGCAATTGCCAATTTTAATATTAAGAGGATGATAAGCATGATTAATGTACCGCCTTATGACATGAGCTATGAGAAGAGGGTAAGTGAAGCCTGCCTGGGCTATACAAAGGGCTTCTGGGAGAGGCAGAAGTATAATAATAGGGCGATATGTAGCGAAGCCGAGGATTTTATTGGGGGGAGAACTGGGGATGTCATCGATACAGATTGGCAGGGTATTATTATAAGTTTGCGCCACAGTGGGAATATGACGAACCGTAATGAGCTGACGGAGGAGCCCAATGGCTGGCATTTCGGGAAAATAGAGGACAAATTATTTTTATTTTTGACAAGTTTGGATGAATAAAAAAGTCTTTGTTATGAGTATGTTACATATATATATGGATCGCCGGAAAAAAGTAAAAACGGATTATGGTGTCGCCTTTGAATGTGTGGAGTTAGTGCGCCGTTTTTATAATCAATATTATGGACTAACATTTCCCTCTGTTCGCAATGCTTATGAAATGTTTAAAAATATAGACTCATTAATTCATACTGGAAATCATCAAATGGTTCTATTTCAATCTATTGGGGCGCCCAATATTGACAGAATTTGCGTGGGAGATGCATTATTTTGGCGGAAGCACAAGAATAATGATAATTATGGACATGTTGGAATAATTGTTTATTCTGATGAGAAAAAAGTAGTAATTGCTCAGCAGAATCAAGTTAATGCATTGGAAGTGTATAATACGAGAAAATTAATGAAAGAAATGAATGCAATAAATAGTCAATTTTTGGGGCTAAAAAGGCTGCCTGATTGGATATCAAAGCCGGTGATGATCTATGTAAAAGTAATATAAAAATAAGATTATACTAATATTCAATATGAGTATAATTTCTGGAGCGCATAATACAACTGTTTTTGTGTCAGGGGATGAATACGGGTCAATTTATATTGGGAAGTATTCCTATATAGGGGGTATTGGAAAATATGAGAAACTAATGGTAAAACTAATAGATCAAGTTAATGGACCTATTATCAAAATATGTGGCAGCCATTTAAAAAATTATTTTTTCCTGTGCGGGGATATTTCGGGGGCAATTATGAAGTTAACAGTCAGTGGATTATTCACTGCTGACCTTAAAGTCGTGGCAAATCATCAGTATCAAGTATGTGATATGGATATGCATAAGAATGGTAATTTACTGGTTACTTGTAGTAATGATGCGATTAAATTATGGGACATTAAAATGGACGGGATGTCTCTAATTCATACAATTAAAACTGACACATATGGAGTGTGCGTGGCTTTTCATCCGGATAAATCATTTTTTGCGGTTGGGTATGCTGACAGAAGAATCAGAATGTTTGTGCTTGAACAGATGAATACAGTTGCGGAAGTTGGTTGCATGTCTAGTAGTCAGATTGGAGATATGGGAAATCTTGTATTTGAAAAAGGCGGAAAATATTTTGCCGCAACTGGCTATAATTGGGTGTATATTTATAGTTTTCCTGAAATGGAAGAGGTCTATTGTTTTAGAGATAATATTGAGCCATTGGCAGACAATACCAGATATCATATAAGTGATTTGAGTTTTACAACTGATAAAAAAATTGTTATAGCAACCTGCAATAACAAGCAAATAATTCAAAGATTTTATAATGAGTTCAATAGAACTATGGAGATTGAATCAGTGAAAAATTACGAATATTCAATCAACCATCTTCTTGCACATGAGACTCCAAAACCAACTAATGAAAATCATTTTCACGCTCATCCTTAAAAATTTTTAACATATTAATAGATTCAAAGTGATCATATAGGGCTTTCCGGGAATCCTGAACTGTTTTAGTTGGGAGATTATTATAATATTTGCAGGCATCCTCAATTGATAAAATACCAATCTTACGCAAATTAGTGAGGGATGTTTCGTGCCAATCGCGGACCTCATTTTGGCGATAATGGGTGCATAGCATATCTATACTTTGTAGCATAGCGTAGTATCCATAATGATTAAACTGGTCAATATTGGCTACAAATGGATGTCTTTGCGGATTTATTCCATAATTACGTAAAATTTGGAATACATTTGGGGGCTTTGCAAGGCAACTCATACCCAATAATAGGGCATTTTTTGTATTATAAAAATATTGGTTTTTAATTTTCAAATATTCCGCGATCTGAAAAGAGGTGTATTCTATATCGTAGCCAATAAATGTGAGAACAAGATAGAATGTTGATGGATCATGGCGAAATTTGGTGAAAAATTCTTCGGCTGTTGATGCATAAATATTAATCGCAGATGGGCTGGTTAAATTCACTGATTCCGTCATATAATTTGCCGGAATACCACAGCGTTGTTCAATATTTTCTTTTTTATTAATATGGTCGGGATCTACTGAAATAAATTGGATGCCCATGGCTGATTCATGGCGGATATTTGTTAGTTGTCCGGAAGTGGGGCTATTAGATGCCGCCCCAATATATATTATGCAAATTCTATTCTTCTGGTCATTCATTTTCTTTTTATTATAATATAAATACCTTTTTAAATAGGTTGAATCACTAAAAATTCTCAAAGCGAATGAAAATATCACTAGGATTTTTCCTCCACCAAATTCAAAACGGATTGAGCGGACCATGGGCGACTTCTGCGGTAGACTTTAATGTCATTCAGAAAATCGGCAATCATAGTCGAACTCATATTTCCATGTAAGATCTCACTGACTCCATAGTCATCATTTTTGTAATCATACATATAATGGTCATTTCGACCTGTAATTTCGTTCAAAAGCGAATTTATTTTGGCACATTTAGCGCCATGATAAAACATATTGATCAGTCTTTTGATGTTCTTTTCATTCTTGTCGTCATTGGTTCTCGTGATTTTTCCGTTCTTGTCGCGAAGGTATTTCGTTCCATACTTGGAAATAGTTGGGTAATAAAGCCCATGCTGTTTCCTGTATTGGAATGAACTGATGCTTCTGCGACTGAGTGTTCTGTGTTCAGTAACTGCGTCGCGAATATCGGATGTCATTTGCTTGAGGTCAGAAGATACATTGGATGACAAATTCTTATGGGCGTCATGAAAAATAATTTTCTTTTCATTGCATTTCTTCTCAAACATTGCGTAATCAAAGAAATTGCGGCTGAATCTATCCATGCAGAATGCAATAAGTTGAATATTGGAGCGGTCAGCGAGAATTTGCAATAATTTGCACTGATTCTTCATTTCGGCTGCGCTACGTGATTCACTCAAAACTGATATGATATTGAAGCCATTTTTTTCGGCGAAATCAGTGCATCCTTGAATTTGGGTATCCAAACTGTAGCCTTTTGTTTGCTCTTTTGTACTAACACGAGCATAAATAACTGCATTAGTATTAGAGGGGGAAATTGTCATAGATGAGATGTCCATATTTGTTTTATTGATGTTAAGAACCATCAATAATTTATTTCAATTTTTATAAAAAAATGATGGTAAAAAATATAAAATTTTATCTATTTCGGTGCAAATTATCTTAACAATGGAGCACTTGTGGTTAGCGTCATCTGGTGTGCGATCAGACATCTTACCCTACCTCATTTTGGCTGTGATGATGAATCGCTTTTTGAGAAGGAGCCTTTACTGGAGTCGGTACTTACAACCTCAACGTCAGGATGATCGAGTTCTGGTAATGCTCCAGAGAATGCTTTACTCAGAATCTCCATTTGTTGATCCTGAATTTAGGCTGAGGTTAATGACCCGGTTTGGAATGGCTATCTTCCTGATGAATGGTTTGATGCGCCCAGGTGTGCGGGTCGGCTTTCCCGTGAATAGATATCTTCCTCACGCGTTTGATCGTATGAAGCGGCGGGGGTTTTTATCACCACCGCAGCAAATCCAACGCGCAATCGCCGTGTTTTCGAATCCATCTTTTCAGACTTGGCCATTTGAAATTAGTTTTTCTATAGAAGGATTTTTAGATTGGGATGATCAATTTAGGTTAAGCATCGTAAAAATGCTACTTCTTTCGATCCCGGCAGATTTTGCTAAATTACCTGAGTTTTTAGCTCTTGTGCGGCATTTGATTGTGGCGGAAAATCCTTTTTGGAATGCTTTGGTGGATGTGTACAATTCTGATTATCTTCATAGAAGTGATGATCTAGAGCTTCAAGAGCTTCTGCAATGCCCAGATGATTTGCAGAAGCTCTTGACTATGATTAAATCATCACCTGATTCGGAAGATTTGCAGAATTTTGTAAGGCTTTTTCAGCCTGCTGAACATGGTCAAGTTCTTGTCCCAAATGATCGTGATTCTTTTCTTCAAGTCATTGAACAATTTATGTCTTGTATGATTAAGACTTTACCATCCCTTCCAGGAATGCACCGTGACAAGGACATGATCTATTTGCGGAGCAATCAGAAACTTTCACCTGAAGGGATTCAGGTATCACACAGGATTATGGAGAGATTGAGACGGGTTCATTCTTTGGAGATTTCTGAAAATTTGACAGAACTTCTCTTTGCCATAAATCTTGAGGATTCCCCAAAATGTCTTGTTTATCGTGCATTTGAGCTTTTGCTGAACTTGCTTAAGCTCATACAAGAGTCCAACGGTGTCATTTACACCTACATGCATGCATGCATCTTGATTCAAACATCGACAAAGCCAACAGAGGAACTTTGTGCATTGCGGGATCTCTTCACAACAGTAACATTTTGCCTGGATGGTGAAAGCTCTGAATCGATTAGATACGACTATCAAACATTTTGTGGTCGTAGATTTTTTTTGAGAGAATATGATGATGATCGCTATAAGTCAGAGAAGTTTTTGCTAGAGTGTCTGTTGCAACCTGACTTTTTGCAAACTCTTAAAGGATTATTGCAATGCAGTAATAAATCTAATTTAGATGATTTTGCTGCGATCTTCATGAAAAATTTAGAATTAGTAACCTTGTTTCGAAGATACATCCAAGAAGAATTAAGAACATCGCGCATAGCTTAGATACTACATTTTTCGTAAATTTATAAAAAAATTAAGAGGTATCGGGCGCTTTCAATGTTTGAGTGTCAATTCAGACTCCTTCAAAATTATAATATTATTTCTTGGAATATTCTTAGATTGGACACAAATTTCGTAAAATGTCGTTGTGACATATTGTAACTAAAGGTATATTTGATTATTTTACCATCAATTTTTATTGTAAAATAATCAAATTTTTTATTAAGATCAGCGACAAAGAAGATGAAAGCTAATTTGTCATTACAGGTACCGGTGGATAAATTTTCCAAAACAGACCTCTCATTCTGGAATGATAAATTACCTTGGAAGCCCCCCCCCCTCTCTTCCTCTGTGGCTAAGCCATTCATATCCAGTGGATAAATCCATTTGTATCCAGTGATGATATCGCCTCATAAAATTCTCTTTCTTCAACCAAATCTTCTAGGTGAAATTTCAGAAATTTGTGGAAAATGTTTGATATTAGCCATTAAATTTCAATTATAGGAATATTCTAAAATTATATATCAATTTTTTCTTGTAAATATTCTAGAAAAATTTTACCATAGAAAAATAATAATCCACAGGCAACAAAAGTAATACTAGTCATATCTTCTGATTTGAAAAGTTCATCAATAATTGATGGTTGTTCATATTTTAGGTATTTATTTTGAACACCACATTTCGAAATTGATAGTGCTTTTTTATAGACTTTATCTGGAATATTTGGGTGATTTTCCTTATATTCTTCAATATTATTTAGATTCTCATATACTTCTTTTGTTAAATTACGTTCATTTTCATCTGGAATCAATAATTCCCAGTCTATTTCATCGCTTTTTGGAATATATATAGGCATATTCAAAAAATTATCTTGACGAAATAAATGATACATCTTAATTTATATATTAAGTTTTTTCTAAATAGGTAAACACATCTCCCGTTTGGGGAATATTTGCTAAATTTCCTGTTCTATTTTTTTTGGAATAATTAACTTCTTTACCCAATAAATTATTAAGTGTATTCCTAGCACGTTTAAATCTAGTTTTGGGATTATTAAAATTATTTCCCAATTTAGTATTTATTTCTGATACCCGATTGCTATTAGTAAATACATCACAATCTTCACCTTCACAATCTGATTGTATATTTGTGCTTATGTTATTTATATTATTTTTTGCGGTTGGTGTTGGCGTTGATGTTGTAAACCCTAAAGTTTCACCGATAGATGAAAAAAATGACTTTGAAGAATTATTTTCTTTTTTTTCTTCAGGTGATTTAATCTGTTCATTATTAAAAATATTTTTTAAATTAACTTTGCCATTGTTGCCATTGTTGGCGTTGTTGGCGTTGTTGGCGTTGTTGACGTTGTTGCCATTGTTAGCATTGTTAGCATTGTTAGCATTATTAGCATTGTTAGCATTGTTGCCATTCTTTTGATTGAATATTGATGTTTCATAATTTATATTATCAGTTTGATTCATATTATTCCTTTTCTGATTTGTACGCCCATTATTTTTAGAAATATTCAACATCAGTTTTTCTTCTAGTCCAAGCTCATTATTTTTATTACTATTCAACATAAGGCTTTCTTGAACTAAACGCCTATTGTTTCTAGTTTTATTATTATTTATCGCAAGGGTTTCTTCTAAACTAGATCCATTATTTGAATTATTATTCAACATAAGAGTTTCTTTAACTACGCGTCCATTGTTTTTATTTCTATTACTATTCAACATAAAGATTTCTTCTAAACTAGCTGCATTATTTGCATTACTATTCTCTAAACTAGATCTATTATTTGCATTACTATTTAACATTATGCTTTCTTCTACTTCTTGCTTATTATTTCTATTACGATTTATATTCAAGACTACTTCATTAACATTATTATTTGGTTCAAAATTTACACCCATTAATTCTTCAAGAGTTTTTGCATATTTAATATTATTATTTCTTGGTCCTAGAATATTTGTCGTCATAGTATTCACTTGAGCACCTCTATTATTCGCCATAGTATTCACTTGAGCGCCTCTATTATTCGCCATATTATTCACTTGAGCGCCTCTATTATTTCTTGGTCCTAGAATATTCTCCTCCATAATGTTCACCTTAGTGCCTCTATTATTTCTTGGTCCTAGAATATTCTCCTCCATAATGTTCACCTTAGTGCCTCTATTATTTCTTGGTCCTAGAATATTCTCCTCCATAATGTTCACCTTAGTGCCTCTATTATTTCTTTGTCCTAGAATATTCTCCGCTATATTATTCATCTCATTTGCTTGATTATTTTTTTCTATTATATCTGATATAATTTCAGATGAGTTAAGAGTATTTAAAGTATTTTTTCTAAAATCTCTATTACTAAATTGAAAGTTTTTATTTATTCTATCTTTAATTCTTGATAATATTTCAGCTTTTTCATCAGGATGATTTTTTAATGTTTTATTTACTTGAATTAAATAATCATCTAAAACCCCAATATATTTTAATAATTCTGAACTATTTTTCTTTGCATACAACATATTTTTTTGTTTTTGTGCATTAGTTTTTAAAACTACTATCTCATCTTCTAATTTTTTTTTCTCATAGATTAAATTAATAATTGTATCAATTAATTGTTTAAAATTAAATTGTATTTTTTTTAAATTTATCTTAATATTATTCGAATTTGAACCCATTGATAATAAAGAAGATTTATTATTTTTTGAATTTTTTAAACTAGATAAATAATTAGTATTTGTTGATCCAGGTAAAAATAATGAAAAATCAGCTAAACTCATGTATTAATTTATAAGAGATTTTTTTTATAGATTGTAAGAATTAATCTAGGTTTCTTTTCTAAATATTGTAAATTAATATTATTGTTGGCGTTATTATTCCTATTTCTATTTCTATTTCGATTATTATTGACATTATTGTTGACATTATTGTTGACATTATTGTTGACATTATTGTTGACATTATTGTTGACATTATTGTTGACATTATTGTTGGCGTTATTATTGACGTTATTGTTTGCTTTATTGTTGGCGTTATTGTTTGCTTTATTGTTGGCGTTATTGTTTGCTTTATTGTTGACGTTATTGTTTGTGTTATTGTTGGCGTTATTGTTTGTGTTATTGTTGGCGTTATTGTTTGTGTTATTGTTGGCGTTATTGTTTTTATTCCGATTATTATTAACAATATTATTGACGTTATTGTTGGCGTTATTTCTTGCTTTATAATCATTTTTCTCTTTTAATTTACTTTCTAATTTAGTAATTTTATTTTGAAGTTCTTTCTTTTCTTGTACCATTTTTTTTAATACTTCTATATGATTTTTAAGTAATTTATGAGTTTTTAATTTATCCATATATAATAAAATATTTTTTTAATGTATATATTTATAATTATAATTATAATATTAATTTATTATTATCATTATTCTTTACAATATCATTTTTGGTATCATTTAAAAAAAAATCTTGGCAAATCAAAATTTTATTCAGGAGAACTTCATCCAAATATATATTCTAAAAAAAATTTAACAGAACTTGATAAAATAAAATTAGTCGATTTATACGCAAATTATATGAAAGGTGTTATTATAAATAAAGAAAAAATAGAAAATTTTTTATCAAATATGCCATATCCGGAAATTTTTTATATGAAAGTTAATTCAATTTATTATGGCGCAGTTATGAATAGTATAATAAAGATTAAATATAAAAATAGATCATATTTAACCAATTTTGTGGATAATGCTATAGTGAATAATAATTATAGAGATAAGGGTATTTTTAAAGAACTAATGAACTATGTAGCTAATTATTCAAATAAAATGAATGCAAAATTTATTATATTTAAAATTGATAGAAAACCAATTCCAAGTTTTTACGAATATAATTTTACTTCAAATTACTACTATATGACACGTAGTTCATATCTCTTTAAAAAGGGGAATATAGGACAAATAGAATCTATTAATACTTCAAAAGATATAATTATTCTTAGTTCTTCTATTAATTCTTCAAAAAAACTAGATAATTGGGAAGATAAATATTTTGGATTTGAATATTTTGGAGCTGATAATTTGGGGGCTAATTTGGGGGTTAGCCCCTTTAAAAAAGGGGCTGATACTACAATGATTTTTAAAAGAAATTCACCTGAATCAATCGAATTATTGTATATTTATAAACCAAATAAACAAAATATTCATAATATTATTGAACATTTATATAATAATTATTCATTTGATATTCTATTTGTAGATGATATTGGGAATAATCCAGAATTAATAAAAGAATTCCCAGATTCATTTAAATTATCATATCCAGTCTATCATTATATTTTGGGATTAAAAGAAAAAATTGAAAAACAGAATTTTTTTTATTATTTTTAGAAATCGAAATCATAAAATCCATTTAATCCGGTGACCCTTGTAGTTTCATAATCGAATTTAGTGTCTCTATCTTCAACAGGTGGTTTTGGTCTTGGTATATTAATTAATTCAGCCGGTTTCAAAATCATTCCACCTTCTTTAAATTTTTTCAAATAATCTATTGGATTTTTCTGCCAATTCATAAAAGTCAATGAAATCCCTAATTCAAAATTATATGAAGCATCATAATTTTCAGAATCTATACCAGGATTATATTTATTTTTATTATTTGGTATACTTTCTTTTATAACAGCTACCAAATTATTCATTGATTTTTCAATAGCATCTTCTTTTTTATTAAATTTTGTTTTTATTCCACCATATTCGATTTCTTTATCTGTTATTTTATATAAAATTATATTCGTACTATCAGCACTCATTACTCCATTTGTTATTTCATTTAAAAACTCATTTAATGGAATTCTATTTGTAAGTATAATAAGCTTATTAAGACCCATATTCACAGGTATATTTCCAATATTAATTCTTTGAAAACCATAGTATTTATCTAAAAATTTATCAGAACATTTTGTAAATAGTTGAGAATAAATTTGATACTCTAATTTTGTATTAGGTAAAAATTCCATATTCAAATATAAAAATAATGGCGCATCAGTTTTACTCCATGCTATTTCATTGATTAATTCTAAACAATTCATAAATTGCAAATAACGCTGATTTTCTGGAACACATTTTGAATAAGATAACTCACCATTAATAACATTTCCAACAATTATGCTAGCATTATCACAAAATGGGTCATCTCCTTTAAAAAAAATATCCAAATGAATCGCTCTCGCACCTTTCAGCAATACATTTTTAATTGCATTATAAGATACAACATCATTCGTATATCCACATGGTAAATATGATTTATATGATGCTGCATAGAAGAAATCGCGCAAACCATAATATCTATCTGCTTTAAAAAAATCATTATAATATTTTCCACCATTTGGAATCGGATTCTGTTTTATTACCGGATATTCTTTTTCATCATAAATGCTCAAACATTTTTCAGCCCTATTTTTACATATTGCATTATGATCATTTTTTAAAATAATAGGAACAATCGCTCCAATAATAATAATTATACATACAATAAAAATACATGTACCTATTAAATTTTTTTTATCCATTAAAATAATCTGAGATTTTATTTTCTCTATTATTCACTTTGGGTATATAATTTTTCAATAACTCCATTTTTGTCTCCATTTTATTATTATTATATATGTTTTTCGTCTTATTTTCATCTTTCTTCTTTAAATTGTAAAATGAATTGTATAAATTTAAGTATTCTTCGTTATTATTATCATCCGTTATTACATTTTTATAAATCATGTTTGAATTTAAATTGGAAAAAATTTGGTCTTCTGTTATAACTTTTTTAATTGGTATTTTTGCATTTGTATTGGATATTAGCACTCCAATTGCTAATATACCAGCCCTATCTTTACATTTTGTATGATTATAATTATGATAAAATAATTTAAACAATGATTTTATTATTGTTTTGTTAATTTCCTCATTCTTATCGCATTTCTGCCAAATTTTATCCCAAATAAAGTATTCCCAATAGCGCCCCCATTTTTCATATTTCTTCATATACTTTGCGGTTGGTGTAAATAAATACACTTCTTTCACTTTCTTCTCTATTTTATTCATCCATAAAATCCAAAATATCAATTTCTCAAAATTTGTTTTGTTAAGTTGAAAAGCTCTAGTCTCATTGTAAAAAAGTATTTCTCGTATTCCTCGTGACATCAGGGGCTCTAATTCCTTATTTTGTGAGTCTATCACTGGATAAAATTGGCTCAAATTGGAGTGAACAGCGTAATGCTCAGAATTATGCGATTTATTCCCAATTTTTATTGTATCCGTTTTCGAAATAATTTTCGCAGCCAAGAACATCGAAATAATTGTGCTATAATTATTTCGCATTTCATTTGAATTAATTAGTCCAATATTTCGATAAGCCTTTGGCAATATTTTCTGAATTACCTTCCTTTTTTCCAGTATTTGAACTAATAAAAATGCAGCTGAAATATCATTATATATAACATATTTGGATAAATATTGGATAAAGAAATTATCCATTTCTTTGTAGTAAGAAGAAGCATGCAATTCCGCGACAAGAGCATATGATATTTCCTTATTTTTATGAATTAAGTGGTAAAGTAAGTGGTCAAATAGTGATTTTTTCTGATAACCGGAGTAAGACATTTGCCCACATTTTTTATATTTTATTCCATAATTTATTATTACATCCATTGAAAATTATTATATAATAATATATTAAATTATATGAATTGTGCCCCACATCGGAAAGGTGATACTACATGCTATACAAAAGAACAACTTTTAAAAATGGCAAAAATTCTCAATGAAAAAGAGAGTTCAAAAATAAAATTAACCGGCACAAAAAAAGAACTCTGGAATTCCATTCGAATGCATTTATTCGATGAATTTGATTATGAATGGGAATGGATGGATAATAAATCTATCAAGAAATTGAATGATAGGGAAATAAAATACGAAACATTTAAGCCGCCAATGCCCGCCACCTGGCTAAAAAATAAATTCACGTGGCTGACCACTACAGATATTCTGAATGTTATGCGCCAATATGAGAAATTATACCGTGAATTTAAATTCTTTGGTCCTGTTCCCGTGGATTGCCCCAAAGATATCTATTGCGAACTAACAAACATTAATTTAGGAAAAATGAATCGCAAAGGTGTGAATATGGTAGGTGTTATCTTTAATTTAGATAAACATAATGAAAGTGGTAGCCATTGGGTCGGTTTATTTGCAAATATGAAGGATAATTACATAACTTATTATGACAGCACTGGTCATCCTCCACCAGATTATATAAAATATTTTATGGGAATGCTGAAGCGGCAAATGAAAACTGGTGTTGTTATAAATTGGAATAAGAAAAAGCACCAATTTGGCGGCAGTGAATGTGGTGTCTATTCCATGAACTTTATTATAGAGAGTATTAAAGGAAATAAACTGTCAGAAATAGAAAATAAAAATATTAATGATAATTCTATAAATGTCCTGAGAAATTATTTTTATAGACCACCAAAGAAGACAAATGATTTGAAAATTATAAAAGTCGGTGGAAAAACCAAGAAATAAATATTTTTCAATATATCATATGGAAAAATTAGAAGATATAGATGAAATTGTAGATTGCCAAGATATTACTGATATAAATGAAGATAAAATTATAAAAAATGCTCTGGAAAAATTAAATAAAGACCAAGTAAATGATCTATTAATTAATGAATTAAGTGAATGCTATAAATCAAAGAAGAAATTAGAGCGATTAGAGGACCGTCTTATTAAAAAAATTTATGAAAAGTTTTCTATATCTGAAAAAATAGATGAAAAAGAACCGATTGATTTTGTCTATACATACAAAGAAACACCAGGAAATAAGAATTATTTAACATTTTTAATTAACATCGAAATAACCCGAAATTATTTACCTTTTTTGCGAAATATTATTATTATTACTCCAACGCCAAATCGTATTCTTGAATTCTACTCCAATGATAATCAAATATTTATTTTACATGTAGATAATATTGAAAAATACAAAACAATGATTTCAGATTTTCACCATGAATATCTAATTTATTTTTTAAAGGATTTAAATTATGTATCTAACCTATTTTTTTATGCACGAGCTGATTGTATAATAGCTCAGCCAATTAAAAAAGTCGATTTGTTCGAATTAAAAATAAATATGATGCGAAAAACACTTCATGAAGATAAAAACCCAACTGAATATAATGCGAATAGAGCATTTGAGAAAAAATTTGGTGTTTATAATCAATTAGTAGCTACTAATCAAGTAAATCTAATTCGTAAAGATGTTATTATAATGATGAGTAGTTTATTTGGAGTAATACAATATCCAATGGACTATTTAACGCTTCAATACATGATTGGCTATTATTTTAAAATTTACGGATTGGAATTAAAAGAGCATAGTTCGAGCGGTTTTTATCAATATACACTTAATTATCCATATGAACGGTTTAATTCAAGGGTCCGCTATTTTTGCTTCCAATATGTTAATCAAAAAATAATCCCTTATTATGTAAAATGGGGACTTATTCATTTGGGAATTATTCGAGATACACCAATTTCTATAATATATTTAGTTGGACAAAAACTAAAGTATTATTTACCTTTATTGGAGAAGTTAATTGGAGGAATGGTAAAATTGATTTATATTGATAAAATAGATAAAAATATGGGTAAAATTGGTGAAAATATATTTTTGATTGATTCTTCTGAAAAAACTTTGGGAAAAATAGAAGTTGATACAATTTTGTTAAAAATATCTGGGATTAACATTGAAAAACTAGTACCAGATATTTTGTATTTTGGGAATATTTATTTGCCATATCATAAACAATATGATGCAGATAAATATAAAGATAAGAGTACATTAATACAAGTTATATATCCAAGAATAATAATAAAAAATAGGGGGTATCTTATCCAATTATTGGGATATGGGGATTCAAGTGATGAAATATTTGGGGTAGTGAAGCGAGGTTTTATTGAATTTATAAATAAAAAATGATTTAAAATGATAATAAGATTATAATAATAAAAAATGAGCTTACTAGACAAAGTTAAACTATCATTAAAGAAAAAAGATGTGGAAGATGCTGAAGATGCTGAAGATGCTGAAGATGCCGAAAAATTAGAAGAATTCCCAGATTTTGAAGAATCATTTAATTTTTACAAAAAAAAATGGGTGATTTCCCCATTTATGAATGAAATAAGAGGTGGTGACTTAGAAAAAATACCGATTGAATGCATGTTTTCTCATTATATTCTATTTTCTATGGATTTTCATTGCTTTTATATTGGTCTACAAAATCATGAAAATGGTGATGAATTTGAGATTTATGAATTTGATTGGGTTGGAGAAGAAGAAGAACCCGAATTCAAAGAAATAACACAGACAATAAATGCTCTGGATTGTGCAAAATTTTTGGCGCAAAGAATTAGTGAGGGATATTTAATTTATATTCCAGAGAGACTGGAATTTGAAGAAATGATTTGATTTTTTTATATAACGGCTTAAAAAATATATCCTACAAATATATAACGAGAATGAGTTATTTAAATCAGCAAAATATATTTGCGGTTGCATCTGATATTTATAAATTAGTAAAAGAGCGCTATGGGCTCGACGTTGAAGGTCAATATTTAGATGATATCCAATTAATAATGACGAAATTATGGGATAAAAATAAGGATAAACAGCTAAAATCTACACAAAATCAGCGCCAATTTTTTGGGGCATTAAACCGGAAAACAGTGGAATTAGTTGCACCCGGTGTATTCCGCAACATTGAGGCGGGGTATTTGAATAAGACGCAAAATAATATTTATGTTGGCGAGCCACAAAGGGAGCCCCAGAACCAAAATCCAGTTGATTTATTCGAAAAACTAAAGAAAGAGCGCGAAATGGAATCCAGTGGGGGAGCTGGAGCTGCTTTAGAGGATCAGAGAAATATTTACAGCAGCAATAATTATCAAAACAAAGAGCTGACCTATGATAATAATTTGCCAATGACACAGAAGGTGCGCAATAATATTGAGCCTGATGCTGATGCAGAGCGATTTATTGATGGGCAAAATAGCCGTCAAAATATTGTGAGGGATATTGGTCCTACTAATACACCGAGTAGTTTTGTGCCCAATATGGGGATGGGAATGGGAATGGGGAACCAAGAACTTGCCTCGTCATTGGATGCATTTTTCAAAACAGCGGCGAACTTGAAAGGTGAAGACACTACTATTTTTAAGGAAAATCAAGAGGTTGACGACAAATTCGCGAAGCTAAAGAAACAGTATATGCAGGATGGACAATTGGATCGCCCAAAAGATGCAAGCAATCGGGTCGACGAAATTATTGGGGGGAACTATCGCTCCCCCCTTACCCCCCCTATGGATAATACAAATGGGAGAGGTGCAAATAATCGGGTTGACGATGTTATTGGAAGAGGAGGAGGGGGCGGTAGGGGGGAACGCACGTTCCCCCCATTAATGGAGAATTTCTTTGTGAAAAATGACGAGTCCAAAATTGCCGATGATAACAAGAAGAAGGCGGAACAAGAGCTTATTTTAATGAATCAACAGAGCAATAATGCGGTTCTGAACTATTCGCTCATCCCTCCTGAAAAGCTGAACTATCAAACGCGGAAATATTTTATATCAGTTGATAGTCTCCAAAGGGATCTAGAAGCATACCCATTACCGACGAATTTTCAGGTTCGATTTGAGCAGCCAGGGACGGAGGTAGAAATCCCATCTTTTTTAAATAGTGACGGCGTTGTCATATATGGTCCACCTGTGGTGTATCAGAATGTGGGCGGAAAAGGCGCAAAATTGGAGAATATTTACCAGAATATCGTTGAGTTGAAATGTTTAGATGCTCAGATTCCCCTGGATAGGGGCTATATCGGTGGGTTGGCACCTTATGATTTCAATGGACCAGAAATCGATGAAAACAGGCAGGTCCCAAATGCATTCCCCAGTTATCCTTATGGACCAGTTTGGAAAGAAAATTATGGAATAAGCATTGATGTATTGGATGAGCCATATTTCTTTTTGGTTGTGGACGAAATTGATGGAGCCTATGACGGAACAACTTTGGCGAGTAGACGAGCATTGGCTAAGTTAAACTATGATAAGATGTATGGTGTCAATAGAAAATTTGTTAATTTAAAGACATCAACGCTAGAAGGGAAGACATTTTACCCGTCTACTTGGGCGAAATTATCACAAATGACGCTCCAATTGGTGACGCGTTTTAATCAATTACTGGATGTTGGAGTGGACAAGGTCTATATTAAATCAATTGAACAGGGTGAGGAAGTGAAGCCGGGCTTTTTCTGCCCACTGAAGCCTGGGCAGCATTTGACGAAAATAAGTATTATTGGTAAAGATCCGAGTTATGGACAGGAAATTTGCGGTGTTGGGCTAATACCAGGAGATCGTTTGATTTTTTATAGTATCTTCAACTGCAATCCATTGGCGTCTGCGACGAAATTAAATGAGAATGTTTACATAAGCTTTACAAAGTATCCCTCCATATATTTTTATATGGTGTATGATACACAGACTGGCAAGAAAGAGAAGAAAATAGATGTGCAGCCATTTTTGAAAGTAGGAGACATGATTATCATAAACAACAAGTATATTTTGGATATTGAGGCGATTGATTCAGCTGGGATTAATGTTCGGGTGAAATCAAGGATGGGAGATTTTGACCCCGATGTGACAGTGGTTTCCAAAGGGTTTGTGAATGTCAATAAGAGGGGGTCAAATGAAATAGATTCTTGCTCATTTTTAGTTACCAGTGGAATACGAGTTGGGGGGCGATTGGACGATCCATTGGAATTCCAATTGTTGTATCCATTTGAGGATATCCCCAGCTATTTGAAATCACCGCCTTGGGGTTTTTACAAGGCTTATGAGGCATTTTATATTCATGCGAAGAAACAGATTTCTTATACATTTGAAGTGACGCAGATGGAGCAGAATATGGAGCGGTTAGATTCTAGGATTATACCGAATGGGAACTAAGGGGGGGAACTACCGTTCCCCCCTTACCCCCCCATGCCCGGGGGGTACCCTGGGAGAACCCGCAATTGCCGCATTGTGGCAAAAATTACTGATAGATTTATGATGGAATAAAATTATTTATAAAATAATTTTGCTATAATGTGGCGATTATTCGGGGAATTTGTTTTTCAACTACAATTCCCAAATACTTTCCAATATTTGCAATATTTCCAATATTTCAAATAGGCATGGGGGGGTAACGAATCACTTGTGATTCGTTAGGGTAAGGGGGGGACGGATAAAAAACTCAAAGAGTTTTTTATCCACCGTGGCGCGCTTCCCCCCATTTATTAAATAATTTTGCTATAATGTGGCGAAGAAGAGGGGAATTTGTTATACAATAATATTTCCCAATGATTGCCAATCTTGGCAATTACTCTAAAATAGCATGGGGGGGTAAGGGGGGAAGTGCACTTCCCCCCTAAAAAATTGATACTAAATTTTAATTATTTTTATGAATTCAGCAGATACAATGCAAGTTTATTATAGTATTCGTGGGCGTAAGCCCGGTGCCAGAGACCAAGAAGACCAAGATGTTGTCATTCATGGTCCCAATTGTGTCATCATTTGCGATGGTCATGGACCCAATCCAGGTGGCAGAGACATCTCAGAAGTTGTCGCAGCATGCTGTGCCGAATTGATCCCGCCGAATGTGGAAATTTCCCAGCAATCCTGCGCTCAATTGCGCGCCGATTTTATTGAAATGGTTCACGCCAATTTTGAGAACTGGCGCGAAAAATTCCCCAATTCCGGCACAACCGTGCTCATTGTCGTTTTTTCCCCTGACAGACAAACCTACATGGTCGTCAAATTGGGAGATTCCTATGTTCTTGAGGTGCCAGAAGGGTTCTGCGGAGATGGACGCCCATTGGCGTTTGACTCTGTAGAATTGACGAAACAAGACCCTGAAGAAGAAACCGATTGGGGCACCTCCAGGGCGCCCTGGCAACTCTATATGAAGCACCGTCGCGAACTAGGAAGAGGAAAATGTGGCTCAGATGCTTTCTGGAAACATTATGGAGCAAGAGTTGGAATGCAAGGACATTTTTTTATCCGAGATAGTGTCCGATTGCGAACCATGGGTATTGAGCCCACACTTGTCAAACAAGGAGACGACATCCGCCGAATTCTGGAATCATTCACTGTGAGTGGAGTATTCCAGCGAAAAGCGGGTCATCGCCTTGTCATTGCCAGTGATGGGCTACCCATTGAAGATCCCGAAATTTGGTCAGCTCTCTCGTCTGAAGAAGCCACCCGAGCCTATTTTGCGAAAAAAGATTCACATGATGACGTGACTGTGGTTATGTGAAAAGATTTTTGTGATCTTTTCACAATTATTTATAAAATTCAAAAAGTTGGCTAATAATTCAGAATCATTTTTACACCTTTGCTCTGTGTTTGGGGGTAAGCCCCTTTCAAAAAAGGGTCCATATAAATTCACAAATAAAATTTATAAATAACTTGTTCTGCCACATCTTTTGGTAAAATTATATATTTTAGATGAGATCCAAAATAATCAAAAAGTAACTTGTTCTCTATCATAAAACAAATACCCAATTTTGCCTTCTATAAATTCGAGCGATTGCTGCATTTCATCATATGATTTTATATTACTTTTTAGCTTTTTTAACAATTCTTCTGTTGGGTATTTATCTATAAAATAATCAATCATTCGCGTATTCTTACATTTTTGAGTAAAATTTGGAATTCTTTTAGATAATTCTTTAAATTCCATAGAATCTCTCATTTCTTCTATTTCATATATATCATATTCCTCTTTTGTTATTCCAGAGTTACATTTTTGGATATACTGGAATATCATATGACTTACATGCCCAATAAGAATAATATATAATTCTTTTGGTAATTTATCTATTTTTTCTTGCTTTATCATTTGAGTATACACTTTTGAATCGCTATCTCTTTTTATTTTGCATTCTTCTAGAATTTTATGAATTTCTGTAAGTTGTAATATTTTTTTATCAACCATATATTTATTAAATAAGTTTTTACATTCTACAATAACGAGTTTACTTATAGGAGAATAAGATGTTGTAGATGTTTTATTTATTTTTAGCATATCTACTACTGCATTTTCATTTATAATATGATTATATTTTCTATTTACAATATTACTAATAGATTTTTCTGAATAATAATCTTTTGGATGAATAACATAGCAACCATCTAATTCAGTTATTTCTTTTCCTTTGCGATTATAAAAATATTTTAGACTTATTTTTTTATAATGTGTATTATGTGTATTGAAAAAATCTTCAACTAATTTATTTGCAGTAATTTCTTTTACTTTACTTTCGGTTGAAATATATTTATTTATTGTTGCAACATCGGTTTTTAAAGAAGAAACATCGGATTTTAAAGAAGAAAAATCGGATTTCAAAGAAGAAACATCTGATTTCAAAGAAGAAATTTCATTTTCAATTTTATTAAATCTAGGATTCAAGTATTCAATAATAGAATCTAACAATTTTTTATTTCTTTTATCCATTTTTATATATTATAAGAATATATTTTTAATATAAAAATATTTTTATTTAAAAAATTAAAATATAATATGAGATCTACTTTTTATTTTTCAAACACAAATTGTAATAATTGAACGAAAATTTAAAAATTTATTTAGATTTGGATAACCAATCAGATTACATAAAAATGTAAATTTTTTTATTATAACATTAGAAGAGGTATGTCTACGTTCATAAATACAACATTTAATATTATTTCCTTTTGTTTCAATTAAATTATATATATATATTAGAATAAAACCATTGATTATATGCGAAGTTCTTTTTGAAAGGGGACTATTGTTTGGGGGTTAGCCCCTTTTTGAAAGGGGACTATTGTTTGGGGGTTAGCCCCTTTTTGAAAGGGGCTGGCTGGCTACTTGAGAGTCTGTTGAATTTCCACCTCTTGAATGATTTTTGTTTTATTAAAATTAGGGTCCTTAAATATGCGTTCAAGGAGCTTATCATTTTCTTCGTCTGACTTATACTCTTCTTTTGTGCACAATTGCTTAATTGCGGACTTAATTCGTTGGCGCAAAGATTTTTCTTTTTCTTCATAAGTTGTATTCACTAAATCAACTATTTCAGTACGAGACAACTTTTCCTTCATGCGTTTTTCGCATTCTTCATTATAAATTTTTTTAACATATTTATAAATAACCTGTTCAGCAACATCTTCTGGGGACATTATATATAATGGTAGAAATACATTTTATATTTTAACCGAATTTTATAATAAAAATATCTAATATAATATATGGATGTGAATGTCTTTCGGGTTTTAAATACAAAAACGTATGAATCTTTAATTTTTGGAATTGGAATTGTGGCAGCTAATGCTCAGATTAATTTATCACATACTATGTCTACTCAACTTATACTTGAAGTTGCTTTTGTCGCCACTCGTAAAACATCAAGTAATTCAACTGAATATTTCTATTATAAAGATGAAATTGAAAACTCACAAGAAAAATCAGAAAATTATGTTATTGAAGGTGTTTGTTCAAAAAGAAAAGTTAATAATAAAGACATATTACATTTTAATGGAACTGGATTTAGAAAAAAAACTACGAATGATTTAGACGGAAACAAAATTGAAATAACTTATACGGTTAATTCAAAAATGCAAGGTGAGTTATGTAAAAATGGTAATATAAAGATAACTTTGGATGAAGAAAATGGTTCAGCATCTAAAGCTATAGTAAATGGAAAAGAAATTGATAATAGCAGTTCATATTCATCTGAATCTAATTTTTGTTTGAAAAAAAAATAAAATAAATTAACTATTTCAGTATGAGGCAACTTATCTTTCTTTTTCACATTCTTCAGCATATATAAATCTAAAATATATTTTATATATTTTATAAAATATGAAACAATGCTATTTAGCGAATAAAGTAAAAACAAATATTGCATACGGAAAACCAGGATTTGCAACTAATCAATATAAATCATTTGATGCAAATCATAAATTTACAATATTAAGTAAGGAAAAAGATATAGTAAATTGGCATGATGAGATATCAATAGACGTTGAAGGAGAAATTGAAAAATATACAATTTATGGAGTAGGTTATGAAAAAAAAGTTAATGATAAAACTACTTATGAACTGAATGGTTCTGGAATTTTTAATCCTAAATTTAGAACAAATAATGCAAGTATTGAAACATTTTTTAATGTATATACAAAAATGACAGGTAAATTATGTAAAAATGGTAATATAAAATTTACTGTAAATGAAGATGGTGAATCAAATAAAGTATCAATTAATGGTGTAATAATAGAAGACAATAATACTTACTCATTAATTTCTAGTTTTTGTGCACGTTTAATATAGCACCGAAGACTAAGAGGATATCATATTTTACTCAATATATTTTGACAACAATTGCCCGCCTTTTGCCGCCAGTTAATAAAGAAACTTTGTGCAAATCATTTGCATCAAAAATTATGATTGTGCCTCTTTCAGGAAGAACTATTTGGTCATGGAAGTGAAATTCTCCGCCTTCAAAGTCAATATTATAAGTATCTAAATAAATAATGATTGTAAAATGAATCGGATTTTTACAATATAAACCATAAATGTATTTGTCATCCATGGAAATGATCTGCAAACTATGTATTTTTCGCAGATTAGATATTTTATGTTTGATTAGCTGCTTATTATCATAAGCCATTTTTATGGAATATTTGTCGGCTGCCGTATGATTACGGGAAACAATTTCGTATTTTGTATCCTGAAAAAAGATATTTGGGATTGGGAATCTTTCGAAGTTCGCCCGGAATACATCCGCTATTTTTTCTTCTGAGAATTCTCCCAATTTATCAAGATATTCCAATTCTATAAAAAAAGCCGCGTGGCTTATATTTTCAATAATGCGCGAAGATTTTGGAATAGTTTTTTGATATTCCAAAAGTATATTTTCAGTTTTAGACATTTTTGATAATTGTTCTTGAATATTAGTATCATATTATATTATATTTTTAAGTATTTCCACATGTTGTGCAATATTTTGAATTAATGGGATTAATTTATTAATTATTGGAATATCTAATGTTTTAAACAGTGTTTTTTTATTCTTGCATACTTTTTGTGAATAAACATATGTCTGTCCATTCTCTAATTTTCCATTATATGTATAATATTTATTCCCATCTGGCTGTGGTAAATCACTGGATACTAATTTTAATTGGTCTCCAAAAATGCCAGATATATTCACATCACATCCCTCTTCCAGTCTAACATATGTCTGTCCTTCATCCGGCTCTAAATCAAAAATATCGCGGTCCTTTTTCTCACATTTACCCATATCTACTTCCAGTGAATTTAATATATTTACTCGACTACTGGTTATATTTAATCCGTCTTCTTTTGGCTGAACAATGCGCAAATATTTAAGAGTTATAGCGGAATTCTCCACATCGAAGCCATCATCCCCCGAATAATATGATACAACAGATGATATATTCCACTCATTGCTACCAACACCAAGTACTGATATAGCATCAATATCGTCAGTTGTGGGACTATCACCACTTTTAGGATCACATCGACCTAAATATGCGGTAAATATTCGTATTGCTTGAAAACTAGAAGGGGCGACATCATATTTCACAGTAATACTATCTTTCTCAGCATTGGAAGAAGAACCTAGAAACCAAAGTCCACCATTATTGGCAACTTTCACAATATTATAATTCGCATTACACGCCCGAAAATAAACATGTTCCGCGATTAATTTAGAACCTGTGTTAAAAATGAGACTTGAACGCATTGTACCATTTACTAATAGAATGGTTGTTCCATTTTCTATTGTTAGCTCAACATTTTCTAAAACACGGACAATACCTAGAATAATATAAATATTTTTTTTGTAGAATACACGAGAACTACTAATATTCGAGCTTAATATAACTCTTGTCATATTATACTCATCGAAAAAAATTTGAATTATGGATAAACAACATTCTGATAAGGCCATATTCTGTAATCAAAATTCCTCTTATTGACATTGCATTGGTTCAGAGCTGAACGCAAATTATAGCAATAAATTTGCTCACTCGGTGGAGGAATATAAGGTGGATTCGGGTTAAAGCCCCCAGATGCAGTTGTTTTCAGTTCCACAGGAAAAGGGGGCTGGTCACAGCAAGGAAATCCACAAGGTTGGTTTGTTTGACCTACATAATTACACTGGTTCAATTCGAGAACTTTTTTTACCCCATTTGGTTCATTTAAAACTACAATACGCGGAAAATTCTGTACTTGACAGAAAACTCCCTCTGTAGTTCCATCTGGGTATTTAGAACAAAGGGGTGTTTCATTGACTGCTAGATTTTTTTTGGGTCGCGTATCTACAGTTAGAATATTTTTGTATTTCACCATAGTAGATATAAAGAAAAAAAAATTATTAGTAATAACAATTATGACAGAAAAATTTTGGAAAAAGAATAAAGATAAAAATTGGATTATCCAAGAAGAGGAAACCGCTTATCCACATTTGCCCAATCATGAAGTTCGCAATCTAACAAAACTTACCTACATTAATACCCCCGAAATTCTCTATCATTTGAGGCATCATTATCAACAGCAAAATATTTATACGACAGCTGGGAAAATTTTATTAGCAGTAAATCCATTTATGGTAACAGATTTGTACAATGATGAAACAAAAGCGGACTTTCTTAATAATAAAGAGCAGATTACGGGGACACCTCATATTTATCAAACCGCGAACGAGGCGATCCTATCAGAGCAAAAAGTGCAGAACTTTCTAATCTCTGGGGAGTCAGGTTCCGGTAAAACGGAAACAACAAAGAAAATATTAGACTATTTGGCACTTCAGTATCAAGATGTTAACCAAATCCTCCCAATGATTCTGGATTTCAACACAATTCTGGAAGCATTCGGCAATGCGAGCACTCAGAGGAATCATAATTCATCGCGTTTCGGTAAATTTATCCAAATCAATATAAAAAATAATCTAATTTATGCCAATATTCGGACATATCTTCTAGAAAAAGTGCGCCTGATTGGAGAAAACCTAACAAATTACCATATTTTTTACTCATTTGGATATGAAAAGAATAGAAAAACTTTCCAGAGGGATGATTGGAGCGCGGACTACCTCCATCGGGATAATCTTAGGAGAATCTGGGATAAATATATTGTGGGATATGATTGGGCGAATGTTGAGAAAATTATAATATTTTGCATAGAATTATTAGAGAATAAAACGGACACTGT
>Ga0315284_10002502_pt1 | contig 26279 bp, 30 predicted proteins | sample YL17G09_16_MG_FD_203696 | JGI IMG/M metagenome (GOLD analysis project Ga0315284, IMG submission 203696) | Sediment microbial communities from Yellowstone Lake, YNP, Wyoming, USA - YL17G09_16 | ecosystem: Environmental > Aquatic > Freshwater > Lake > Sediment | place: USA: Wyoming | collected...
AAGCTCGTCCCAGTCATCCTTGGGCCAGGCACCATACGCCAGGCTAGCCCACGCCCACCACCCCTGCGCCCCCGGGCAGGAGAGGTAGTAGTCCACGTCCGCCTCGACGACCTTCGCCGCCGCCTTCGTCAGCTTCTTTTCCATCACGCCTCCACCAGCCTTGTTTTGATGCCCATGGTTGCAGCTTTTGCGATGGTGTACCCGGTGCCGCCTCGACGAGCGGGGCAGGTAAAGTCCCTGACGCCGAGCGCCATGACCGTCGCACCGAGCGCAACCGAAGCCTCCAGGAATCGCAGCATGAAGTCGTTTCTCTGGAGCGGGTCGACGCCCTTGGGGCTCCACCGCTCCGAGGCTCCGGCGCTGGTGTGGCGCCAGCCGTCCGGGCAGAAGGAGGCCCAGTGGAGCCGCTCGGCCCAGGCGGGATTCTTCCTGGCCATCTCCACGAGCTTCTGGGACCAGGAGTCAGGGCCTCGTGCCCCGCCGTGGATGACCAGGTGCTTTCCGGGGGCCTTGAGCCACTCGCGCATCTCGACCGTGAGCATCTCGAACGCCTCGGACTTCCGTTTCCAGAAGGGAGAGCCGGGCGGCGTCTGCGGGTCTGGCTCCAGCGAGCGTGAGCCGCAGACCAGGAGCACGCTTCCACTCCTCCAGTCGCCGAGGCTCACGGTCCTTCCTCGCCGAAGTTCCACCTCGGCTGTTCGGACACGTTGTCCTTGGCCATAGGCCACAGTCGTCCCGTCGCGTTGTCTTCGACCGGGGTGCGCCAGACAGCGGGGAGGATGTACCCCCGCTCGGCCATTCTCATCAGCACCAACAAGAGGCGTTCTTCTGCCGTTTCCATGACGAAGCACCTTGACACACGACGAGATACAATGGTACAAAAATCGGCATGACCGACCGCTCCTTTGGGTACGTCTTGGATACCGCCCGCCCCATCCGATCCGCCTTCCCCCTCCTCGCCCGAGTCTCTCGGACCAAGGCTTCCGTGGACTTGCGCGACTGGACGCCGCCTGTCCAGGACCAGGGGTCCACGTCCTCTTGCACCGGGCAGGCCGCGAAGGTGCTGTTCGACATCGCCCTGGCGCAGCAAAGCTCTCCCGTCCGCTCCAGCGCCCTCGGCCTCTACACCCTGGGCCGCTACGCCATGTACTCCGCAGGCGAGCCGCTCCAGGACAACGGCGCTCACTTTCGCGCCCTGTTCGATCAGGCCATGAACTTCGGCGTCCTGGCCGAGAGCGACTGCCCGTGGTCGCCGAGCCACATCAACGACGACCCGGGCTTCGACGCGCTGGTGAACGGCCAGAACTCGCTGCTCCGGGCGAGCAACTGGTACACGGTGGACTCCGACGGGGACGCCCGGCACCAGGAGGTGCGGGCCGCGCTCTCGGCGGGCCACGGGGTGGGCGGCGCGTGGGGCGTCAAGAAGGGCTTCACCCGGTGCGCCAGCGCCTTCTACGACCCCGGCGCAGACGGCAGCGAGTTCGCGGGCAACCACGCCATGGCGCTGATCGGCTACGACGAGGACCGCTACCTGCTCCAGAACTCCTGGGGCACCGAGTTCGGTCTGGACGGCTACGTGTGGGTGCCTCTTCGCTTTGTGGAGGAGGCGTTTGACCTGTCGGTGGTGACGCTCTTATCCGTTGACACGGCCCACGTCTTGCGCTACGACGTAAGACATGACCGAGATCCAGACCTACTCCATCGCCGACCGCGCCTGCGCGTGCCTCCTCCAGAGCCTCCCTTCCGGGGCCTGCCTGGAGCTTGACGATGGCGTCTCCACCGTCCGCGCCTGGGGCGAGCCTCCTCCAGAAATCCACCGCATCAAGGTGTGGTCGGGCGGCAGGGGGCTGCTCGTGGAGGTGGTCGGCATCGACCTCAAGCTGGGCACCGCCGAGTTCGCCCTCCACCGCATCTCCGACAAGGAGCGCGTGGACCCGCTGTTCCACCTGACCACCTTCGACGACCTGGCCAAGTGTATCAAGCCCGCCATGGACATGGTGTCCTGCCATGTCTCCCTGGAAGCCATGGTTCCGTGATGAAAACATACGAACACAGCTCAACCGTCCAGGTTTCCTGCGCCGAGTACGGCATCAAGGTTGATCGGGCTGGGCAAGAATCCCAGATTTTCAAGGAGTTCCAGGTTCGGCCCATCACCCCTCCAGACGGCGGAGGCTGGGAGCTTGTGTCCGTGGTGCCGCTGCCGTCGGATGATGCGAGCAAGATGAATGTGCAAATGTTCTGGCGCAGGAGAACTGGCCAGAGACTCCCGTCCAAAACCTGGTAACAGCCGAGACACCATGAACAAGCTACTCCCCATCCTCTTCCTGCTCCTCTCCTGTGTCCCCGCCAAGCGCCCCCCGGCCCCGCCTCCTGACCAGGCGTGCCGTGCCGCCTGCCTGCGTCGAGACGAACTCAAGTGCGAGTCCCGAGGCACCATGACCGCCGACGAATGCACCGCGTCCTGCGAGAACGTGGAGAAGCTGCGTCCTGGCAGCACCCACGCCTCCTGTGCCGCCACGTCCCTCGACTGCGACGAGATGAGGAGGTGCCGCTGATGTTCACCGACCAGTGGGCCGACGAGAGCCCCGGGCTCCTGCTGCTGCCCTGCCCCGTGTGCGGCGGCCCGACCATCAGCGGGGCCGTCTGCTGCGCCAACAGGGTCGTGCCCGAGCCCAAGCCGCCTCGCGTCGTGGTGAGCACCAGGACAACGTGTCGAGTCATCGACATGCTCGTCAGCCTCGGCGCCCCCGTGAGGTACACGGTGCTGGCCGAGAAGATGGGATGGTGCAACAAGTACGCGGGCGACGTGCTGAGCTTCATGAGCACGGGGCGAAGCGGAGTGGTCAGGACCAAGCTTGGTCACTACACCTACGTCAAGCCGGAGCCGGTCGAGGACGATGAGTGAGCCACTCCCCGTCAGCCATCATCTCGTGGTCATCGGGGGCGACCCGTGCCTCTCCACCCTGGAAGCCCCCTGGAAGGAGTGCTGGAAGCACCTGTCCCAGATCGTCACCCACCGCGTGCCCCGGGGCTGTCTGGTGGCCTACGGTCCCCAGGCGGGCTCCCCGGACCTCGTGGCCAGCACCCTGGCGTCTTCTTTGCGCCATTTCGGGCTGAGGTACGACCGGGACGGCAAGGTCAGGTCACAGCACCACGGACACCGTGTCTGCGGCACCTGGTCGGACGCCCCCTGCTCCGAGGCCCTGCCGGGAGCCCTGGCTTTGCGGGCTTTCCTGGCGGCGAAGTCGGGGTGGGGCGTGGACGTTCTGGTCATGCACGGCTGGGGAGGTTCGCACCGGGGGGAGTACCTGGCCGAGGCGTGCGAGCACCTGGGGCTAAATGTGCGCCAGTGGGACGTGAGCAAGACGGGCGATGTGGCCTACCGAGGCGATGACGGAACCCTGCCCTGCTTTTTAGCGGCTCATCGCCGGGCCTTGGACGTGTCCCGAATGGAGTCGATGTCGAAGTGATCCTGGCTGCGGCTGACCTTCTCCGGCTCTGCCTGCGGCCTCCATCCCAGGGCGCGGGCCTTGGCGTACACGTCCGCCAGCACCGTGGGCTTGGTGAAGGTCCCTGGGGGGAAGCAGGTGAGGGTGGCGAGCAGGCCCTCGGCGCGGGAAGGAGATAGCTCGCCTATCTTGATGTGCCGGCACAGTCGGCCACTCCGCAGGGCCGCCTGGTCCATGTCGAGCTTCCTTGCGTTGGTGGTGAGCACGACCCGCACGTCCATCATGGAGCCGATGATGCCGTCTCCCAGGTTGAGGAGCGCGGAGATGGCGGAGATGTTGTCCGCTCCTCGGGCCACGAGGGCGTGGTCTCCGTCCTCCAGAATGAGCACCAGGGGCTTCGGGTCGGCGCGCTGGAAGCGGGCCAGGGCGGGCAGGAGGTCGGGGGACCCAGCGCTCTCGATCATGCCGGCCGGGAGGATGACGAACTTGGCCCCCGGCGTGGTCACGATGTCCCGTATCAGGTGAGTCTTCCCGCTTCCCGGTGGACCGGACAGTATGGTGAGTCGGCCGTCCGGGTAGGGGGAGGATACCTGGTCCTTGACGTAGGCGAACTGGTCGAGCACGTCGAGTTCGTAGTTCGCTGGCTGGAGCGTCTTCCCTGCCACGCCGATGCGGTCCACGGACATGCCGTCCGAGCCGCTGGTGACGACGTGGACGGAGCCGTCACCCGAGTCATCGTTGTGGACATGATCGTGCTCGAACCTCTCCATGGCCTTGAGGAGCGCCGTGTCCCGTGTCGCCGTCGAGAAGGAGACGCTGTTGTCACTCCTGTCGATGTAAAGCTGGATGTAGGAGTCCTCCGAGGCGAAGTGGTACTCCACGTTCTTGCCTCCCATCCTCCCGTGGCACACCTCCACGCCGCAGAGCTTGAGGCCACAGGCTTCCTTGAAGACTCGCAGGAACGCATCTTCCTCCAGGCGCCTCGTGCCCTTCACTTGATTCAGCACGGGCACGGCCCCGCCTTCCGTGGCGGCCTGGAAGAACATGGAAACGAGGGCCGCGGAGGCTGCGCTGAGTTCCTGGTGCTGGAACCTGTCGGGCGGCATCACTCCGAACCACGTCGTCTTCGCGGCTGGCTGGGCGGAAATCATGGGGGGCATGTCGTCGTAGTACGACGGAGCACTTGGCAAGTCAAGACGTTTGAATCTCGACTTACTTCGTGATACAGGCTCGACATGCCCAAGGTCTACAGAGTCACCGTGGACGCCAGGAGCAGACGCCCCAGCCCTCCTGACGAAATGGCTCCCACCTCCCAGATCGCCATCGCCATCCCGTACACCGTGTACCAGGACGCCCTGGGGAACTGGGTCGGGAAGTGCCCGTCCCTCAACGTCTGGGCACAGCACGACGACGAGACGAGCACTCGGATCGCCATGGAAGAGGCCATCCTCTTGTTCCTGCGGGCGACTAGCCACGTCGATGGCACCTGGCCAGAGGCCCTGCACCGGATGGACCTGACCCTGTCCGACACCGTGTCCAGGCGCCCGAAGGATATTCGGGCCGAGCAGCTAACCATAGCCCAGGTCATCGACAGGCTGATGGCTTGCGACCAGAACAAGCCGGTTTACGCCACTGACTGGGACAGGAAGACAGGTCTCCTGCCTCTGGGCGGCATCGACAGCTACCGAGGCATCTACGCGGAGCTTGCCATCGAGCCTTGCCATGGCGGAGATCCCATGCTCGTCCAGGATCTCTTTGAATTCCTCCAGCAAGCAGTCGAAGGGTACACCTTCCAAGGCTGGAAGGGTGGCGACTTCACCATGAGCGCCGACACGCCCGTCTGGATCTCAGAGAGCGGCAGGGTGTCCGATAGGATGGTGGTCGCCGTCGGGGAATTCACCGACTTCGTGCTCATCTTGACGAGTCTCTACCAGCCCTAACATCCCGCTGAACGCCGTCGCCCCGTTGCGCGCCCAGTCCAGCACCCGGATGAAGGCCCGGTTGGGCTCCGTACAGGGCCGGTCCATCCTGGCGCCCGTCTGGGTGTTGATGGCGTGGATGTAGATGCCGCCCTCGGGGTGCTGGACGATGGCGAAGATGAGGTGGGGGTAGTTGAACGGGTAGGGGCCCCTGGCGGTCGGCAGGGTGCCCTGGAGCCGGTTCCAGCCGAGGCCGGGGTGGGAGGCGGGGGTGGGGAGCATCAGCGAGAACCCACCGGCTTGGCCAGCTTCACCACCAGGCTGCCCTGGGCCGGAGCCGCTGACGAGGCCCCCGCCGTGGCCTTCCGGGCGGACACGATGTCCAGGATGGCCTTCTCCAGCTCCCCCTCGGTCACGCAGACCTCCTTGGCCTCCGGCGAGATCACGGGGGCGATCTGGCAGAGGACGTGGACGATGTCGGAGGCGTCTTTCAGGGCGCCTTTCTGCTCTGCTGTGCAGGACAGGAAGGACACAGCGGCAGCGAAGCCGCACGAGGAGGCGAGGAGGGCCACGGAGGCGATGGTCTTGGGGGATCTGGACATGGTGTCTCAGCTCGTTGTGCGGGTAAGGAACGCCAGCACGTCGGCCGGCGAGCAGGACTCGGGGTCCAGCAGGCTAGCACCTGGCACCTTGCACTTCTGCAAGATACGGACGACAGATTCGGAACAGAACAGCCTCGTATCGCTCCTGAAGGGGTTGTACCAGTCCTTCCCGAGCTTCCTGCCGCCCAGCACCCAGAGGAAGCCCAGGAGCCCCAGGTAGTCGTAGGGGTGGCCTATCATGCCGGCCAGGTCCCCCATCCCCACCTCCAGGCTGTCCCCCATGTCAACCAGGGACACGATGTCTCCTCGTTCCCTCACGACCTCCAGAGGCAGCAGTACCACGCCATCCCCCGCCGCCTCGACGGCGCACTCCACCCCGAGGGCCTCGTGGACGATAAAGCAGTGGCTGACGGCCGAACCTGTCAGCTTCCGGATGGCCCAGGACACGAATCCTGGGGATGTGGAGAACCCTACCTTGGCCAACTCAGCGGGTCTGACGGAAGGTGAAGATCCAGGCCGCCGCCACACCGGCTCCGCTGCTGGACTTCACGATATTCCAGCGCAGTATCCACTTCTGGCTGATCCACTCCGACTGGTACATCTCCGTGTCGAAGCTGGTTCCGTTGATGGGAACTGAGTTCAAGAAGTACGCCTCTACCTGGAAGGAAAGGAGAGCCCAGTCTGCGGACACGTTCTCCACAGGCATCACGTTGCTGTTTGACAGGTCGACGTTCCACCATCCGATGTCCGGGTCTGGCGTCGGCACCGGGTTGGCCTTGGTCTGGTCGAAGCTGTGGCTGCCAGACCCCGGCGTGACGTGCTTCCAGGCGAACACGCCAGGTCCGATGGGCACGGACACCACGTCCAGGTTACCTCCGGCATCGAAGGCCGTCGCGGGGATGGAAGCGTACAGAGAGAACCTGTCCGTCAGGTCCCATGTCCCACTGAAATACACCTGGCCGTTGTGCAGGTACACCGGCTCTGCCAGGGCGATGTCGAGTTGCTGGGTACCAGGAGCAGCGAACGACATGCTTATGTCCGTCCCCGTCCCGGCTTTCCTTGCCGGGGGCAACGCGGCGGTGTCGTCGGCCCTCCCGGTGATGAACGTGCTCCATCCATCGGGGGCCTGGGAGAGGGCTACCACCGAGCGGCCGTCGGGCGTCTTTCGATTCGTGGTCATAAAAATGCCGTGTTGACGATGAGGCGGTTGGTGTTCTTCACGAAAATAACCGAGCACTGCACCTGCCAGGTCGGAGCCGCGATGACAGCCCCGTTACGAAACCCCATGGAAAAATGCAAATCGGTCATCAGACCAGGCATCTTGATGGAGTTGGTGAACCGCACCGTTGTCGTCGGCAAGGAGGTCGTGTTGTCGCGCATCTGCACCGCCTCTCCGTCAATCAGCAGGGAGCGAAATCCCACCGTAGCAGAGCTGTTGATGGCGGCCGTGGCCGTCTGGAGGTTGCCTCCCGCGCCTGACCGGAACAATCCCTGCGTTGCTACCGTCGAGCCCTGGAAAACCTGCTCGAAAAACTCGCCCGAGGCGATGGCTACATCCGGGTCAGGGTCCGAGTACAGGCCGAAGAAAAAATCGGCCGTGTTAGCAGCATTCGGCCTGCCGACCGACTGGATGGACAGGTTCGCGATCAGAGGCAAGAAGTCCACGGAAGTCGACACGTACGTCCTGTCGTTCACCACCAGGGAGGACGTGAACGTGGCCACGCCGGCTGCCACCGCGATGGTGCCGCCTCCAAGAACCCGGACCCACGGCGCTGCACCGAAGGGGTCCACGGAAAACATCTCACGGAACCCGCCCTCGTCGGTCAGGACGGGGCCGCGGACCATGAGCTGGCCGACGGGGTCAGCGAATATCTGTTCTGACTCCCCCGGAATCGGGGCCGGAGTAGGCGGGTCCTGGTAGGGCGCGAAGTTGGTTGCGGCGATGCCGCTGTTCACGTTGGAAGTGGTCACGCGGAAATCCTCATCTGTGCGGTCAGGTCGTTCGGGTTGCCGGTCTGCCGCTGCCTCAGCCGGACGATCAGGAAGTCGCCCACCAGAAGGCTGGTCACCGAGGGGGCCACGGTGCCCGTGTCAAAGGCCACCAGGGCGGCCAGAGAGATGATGCCGACGGAGGAGAACACCCCGCCACGGAGCAGAAGGAACTCGGCCGAGGTGGTGCCCCCTGACCCGGCCACGCGCTGGGTCAGCCGAAGCTCGGACACGGTGGCCGCCGTGTCGACGTAACGCATGGAGTCAAATGTGGCGTTGCCGCCCGTGGCCGGGAGCACCCCCACGGCCGTGGTGTCCGTGGGGTAGCCGGCGAAGTTGCCGTTGAGGTTCCAGATCAGGGCGTCGTCGTAGTTGGCCACCACCAGCGTGAAGCGCAGCCAGCGCCCCAGGCCGCTGAAGGTGGCCAACACGTTGGGGCCGAGCGGGGCGACGGAGGTCTTGATGAGCTGCCACCAGGTTTGCTCGGCCACGGCCCAGCACAAGACCCCGTCCTGGACATCGGAGACCTGGGCGGTGATATTCGCCTGGGTGTCCGAGATGAAGTTGTAGTGAGTCTGGTAGGCCATGGTGGGGGATCAGCAGGCTGTCAGAAAGCCTGCGAAGGGACGAACGAGGAGGACCTGGGGTCGCGCAGTTCCCAGGCCACGGTGGACACGCTGGTGACGATGGTGGCCCCGGTGATGTCCTTGTCGGTGATGACGAAGCTGCCGAGGGCCGAGGCGTTGGAGTTGTTGGTCCTGCCTGCGGAAGGAGCGTCCAGCGAGGTGCCGGTGATGCCTGCCCCCGTGTCGATACGGTTGAATGAAAGCGAAGAGTTCGCGTTCACAGAGGCAGTCACCGTGACCGTCCCGGCGACAAGCGTGGCCGTCCCGGTCTGCCGACCAGCGAAGAAAGGCGTGACAGGGGTCGGGAATACCACGGGGACGTTCGCGCCGACGGGAGGGCTGATGCCACCGAGCATCCCCATGCTCTCCATGTTCAGCAAGGAGGTCCCGCTGGGGAACACGTCCCAAGCGCCGCCGAAAGGCCCTGGCGTCGGGGAGAACCGAGGCTGGCTCGTCACCGTGTTGGAGTAGTAGACCTGGCCGCCCGAGTCGACCTTGATGCAGTTGCCGTTGGACACCACGGTGCCCCAGAGGCGGCGCCGCAGGTTGGCCAGGCCCCCGGCCCGGACAAGGAGGCCCGTACCGATGTTCCAGACGCTGACGCTGGTCGTTGCGAGATCCACCACGCCACCCTCCAGGCTACGCAGGCAGCACACGCCCGTGGTCGTGTTGAACCGACCCGTCACGGAGTCCGGCGTGGGCACGATGCCAGCGACGCCATTGCCCTGGCAGGAAGACGGGATGGTCACGAAGCTCAGGTTTCCGGCGGCGGACACCACGACAGCGCCTGGCCCCGTGAACAGACACCCGGACGGCTCCCACTCGGCGTAGAGAGCCGTGGAGGCGTTCAGGTTCACCTTGCAACCTACGATGCTCGAAACAGAGCACGCAGCGGAGAAGATGTTGGGCCCGGCCGAGGCGCCGGTCAGCTCGCAGGCGTAGAGGAAGAAGGCCGAGACTGGCGTGAACCCAAATCCAGCTCCGAGGTTGGACAGGATCAGGTTCTCGACGACGATGGGCCGGTTGCGGCAGAGGAACGATACCTCTCCGCCGAGCGTCGGGATGGTTCGGATCAGGTAGGTGTTCCCGGCGACCGGCAGGGGGGTGGTGAGACCTACCGGGATGTACGTTGCCGGGTACTTGATCCAGGGGCTGAGGGACAGCTCCTTGGGGTCGGGGGCGGCCGGAGTGGGGCTCTGGGCCTGGGCCCAGGCGATGGCCCCAGCGGCGGGCCCGTCGAGCATCTCGATCATCTTCCCGGTTCGGTAGGCGGCCGAGAACAGACCGCCAGCGACGGCGCCCGCGGTGACCCAGTCCGTGGCCAGTGAGGCGTCACGGACAAGGTTCTGGGCACACGTCAGCGGGGACTCTGCCTGCACGAAGGACAGCGTGCCGGTGTAGAGGGTGGTCCTGGCGCCCGTGATGCGGACGTAGGTGGAGGTATTGACGGTCTCCACGTCCACGACCACGTTCTCGAACGGGGCCATGACGGGGGCATCGAGGACCGTGACCACAGTCGTCTGCTTGATCTGACCGGCCGAGGCGCCGCAGCGCTTCTGGAACTCGCCCAGGGTGGCCAGCGGCCCGGTGGGGCCCGGCGTGGCGGTGAGCCCGCTGTTCTCGTCGTTGCCCGTGGCGGGGCTGACGAACCAGGTCGCCTGGCTGAGCCACTTCTCGGAGGCGATGAGGCGGCGCTGCCACTGGGCGCCAGCGGGGAGGCCGTTGACGATGTTGATGGCGTCCGCGGTGAGCCCGCCCGTCTTGAGCAGCGAGTAGTAGTCGTCCATGGTGACGACGTAGGCGAACTGGCCCTCGACATCAGCGGTCGAATCGTAGGCTGCCAGGGCTGCGATGTTGGGGAACGAGAGCGTCACCCCGTAGCTGCTGATGACGACGAGCAGCCATCGGCCCACGGCGCTGACGGTGGCCAGGACGGTGGGGCCGAGGGGCGCCACGGACGCGGTGTTGAGTTGCCACCATGTCCGCTCCGCTACCGCAAAGGCGAGGGCGCCGTTCTGGGTGTCGTCCACCTGAGCGGTGATGCTCGCCTGGTTGGTGGCGCTGAAGTCGTAGTGAGTTTGGTAAGCCATCTTTTAGAAACCTTGCGAAGGAGCCAGAACGGAGGAACGTGGGTCGAGAATCTGCCACCGGACCTTGGACACGCTGGTCACGATGGTGGCCCCCGTGATGTCCTGGTCGGTGATGACGAAGCTGCCGAGGACGTTGGCGGCCGTGTTGTTGGCCATCGACGCCTCGGTGGGGTTGAGCGAACTGCCGGTGATGCCGGCTCCCTTGGAGATGCGGCTCAGAAGTATCCCTGATCCGTCCGCTGCCCCTGAGCCGACCACGGAGGCTGTCACGGTGGCGGTACCGGCGGCCAGTGTGACGGTGCCGGTCTGGCGTCCTGCGAAGAACGAGGGGATGGGGTTGGGGAACGACAGCCCGTTGGCCATCGGCATGTTCTCCATGTTGATGAGGAACACGCTGGTGGAGGCGAACGCTCCGAAGGCTCCCGGTGCGGGGCCGAAGCGGGGGTGGTTGCCCGCGACGCGGCTGAACAGGAACACGCCACCCGCGTCGATGCGAAGCCCGTTGGAGTTGGTGGCGTTGATGGTCCCGTAGAGCATGAAGAACGGGGTGACGGTGCTTCCGAGGCAGTTCACCAGACCCTGGTTCCCGACCAGGATGGCCGTATTCACGTCCCACACGCTGACCGGAACGTTGATGATGATGGCGCCACCGCTCCGGGCCGCCAGGAAGTGGTTGCCCAGCGTGGAGGTGAACCTCCCCGGCATCAGCGGATCGGCCACGGGAGCTGCCCCGGCGACGCCGTTGCCCTGGCAGGCAGACCTGGCCTGGGTGAAGGAGAGTTGCCCCCCGGTCGTCGAGGTGATCCTCGCCGGACCCGTGAGGAGGCAGCCGACCATGTCGAGCTGAGCGTAGAGGCCCCAGTTGCCCAGCTTCAGGTTGATCTTCGAGCCGACGAAGGCCGACACCGAGGAGGGGGCGAGCCCGAAGTTGAGGATGGCCCCGGAAATCTCCGAAGAAAAGGCGAAGTAAGACGACTCGGGGACGTAGCCGAAGAACAGGCCCGCGCCCCTGGAATACTGCACCCCATCGAAGACGAAGGGCCGGTTGCGGCAGATCATAGAAATCTGGCCGCTCAGCAGGGGGATGCTCTGGACGGACACCGTGTCCCCGACAGCGGGGGTGGCGCCCGTGGCCCCACCGCTCACGTAGGCGAGCGGCCCTGTCGTGGGGTACTTGGACCAGGGAGATACGGCGAGTTCCTGGAGGTTGGCGACGCCGTTGGGGTCCTGCCGGGCGGCCCAGGACACGATGCCGATGTTCCCGGGCGTCCCCGCGGTCACCTCCAGCAGTCGGCCGGTGTTGTAGACCGCCGACAGGATGCCTGCCGTCACCGCCTGGGCGCCTCCCGCTGCGGTGTCCCAGCTCGGGAAGGACACGGTGGAGATGGTGTCCCTGCGATTGAGAATCGGGTCTCCTGACTGCACCGCGCTCAGAGGGCCGGAGGTGATGGGTGTCCGGAGGCCCTTGAGCAGGAAGTACACGTCAGCGTTGGCCGTCTCGACATCGAGGACGAAGCTCTCCCCGGTGTCCGTCAGCAGGTTCGCCGTCGTGACCTGTCGAAGCACCCCAGCCTGAGCGCCGATGCGGCGCTGAAGCTCCGCGAAGGTAGCGAGCGGCCCGGTGCCCGGTGGGACGCCGATGACGGCCGTGGCCCCCGTGTTCTCGTCATTCCCCAGGGTGGACACGAACCATGTCGTGCGGGTGAGCCACTTCTCCGAGGGGACCAGACGGCGCTGCCACTGAGCGCCCGCGGGGAGGCCGTTGACGATGGTGATTCCATCGGCCGCCAGACCTCCCGTCTTCAGGAGCGAGTAGTAGTCGTCCATGGTGACGACGTAGGCGAACTGACCCTCCACGTCGCCCGCCGAGGCGTAGGCCGCCATGGCTGCGATGTTCGGGAAGGACAGGGTGGCGCCGTAGCTGCTGACGGTGTCCTTCAGCCACCGACCGGTGCCGCTCATGGTGGCGATGACGTTCGCCGACAGGGGCAGGACGGACGTGAGGCTTAGCTGCCACAGGGTCTGCTCCGCTACAGCGAAGCAGCTAACGCCGTCCTGGCTATCGTCCACCTCGGCGGTGACGTTGGCCTGGGTGTCGGCTGTGTAGTCTGGGTGGGAGAAGAAAGACACGTTGTCACCAGTCTAGCATGGGTGGCTCAGCGGAGCCCCGTGGGTCGTGGGTGGAGGCAGTCTCGCTGGTCGGCTGAGCCATCCAGGAAGGTCTGGAGCCGGCACGGGCCGCAGTATCCTATGTTGCTGCCGAAGATGCGCTCGGCGATGAGGTCGGCCGTGCGCTCCACGTCGTCGTCGCTCCGCCTCTCCCAGTAGTCGAATCGACCCCGGTCCATGCCCTGGTTGCTACGGCGCCCGGTCGGCATCACGTCCAGCTTTCCGTCCCGCTTGATGATGAAGCTCCCCGGGTAGAGGAAGTCCACGGCGTGGCCGAACTCGTGCGCCATGATGGCGGCCATGGTCTTGGGCGGCAAAAGCGCCATGTCGGGGGCCAGGACGATGTGGGAGCCGTCCGTGCTGCACATGGCGAAGTGGCGGTCCTTGCTCCGGGCCGAGTCGTCCACCTTGAGCTTCACGCCCTTGACCTTGTCGGCCTGGGCCCGGAGGTACACCATCTTCACCGCCTCGAAGCTCTCCCGAAGGATGTGCCTGGCGGCCTTGAGTTCCACCGACGCCCCGGCCGGGAGGCATCCGGGGCGCAGGGGGACGCCGAGGGTGGAGCGGTCAAAGCTGGACACGGTGTCTCAGCTCCCCACGGGCCTTCCGAGGGTGAACTCGGGCGGTACGAGGGCGGGGGACTCCAGGGACAGCTTGGAGATGTCGATGAATCCGTCCACCAGCTTGTCGGGCTGGCTCTTGCCGTCCCTGCGGAGGTAGACCTTGTTGCCGACGCGGTGAAACAGGGTGGTGTAGGTCCGAGCGCACTGGCCCCCGGCGTCCACCTGACCGCCCTCGACGGTGGTGTAGGTCCAGGACACGCCGTCCTCTTCCTCCATGGGGTCGCTGGCGAAGATGCCGACGTGCTCCATGCCGCCCACGCCGACGAGAAACACGTCGCCCTGCTGGGGGAGGTAGCCGTCGGAGGCGGCGTGCCAGCACTTGGCGTTGATGCTGCCTTGCTTGAGCAGTGTGATGTTCCAGCCCGTCTTCCAGGCTTTCGTGCCCTTCACGTCCCACCAGTCGTTCTCGTTCCGGGTGGGCTGCTCTGGCTTCCAGTCGGCCACGCCATCCAGGTTGTCGTCGTCGCGGTTGACGATGCCCTCGTCCCGGCAGCCCAGGAAGCAGAGCAGGCCACCGGCCACGTCACCGCAGGAGTAGTAGCTCTTGTTGCCCCAGGGGCGCTTCTCGGTGATGAAGGCGAAGCGGTCCACCTCCAGCTTGGACCGGCCGTCGACCTGGCCCTGCCCCGTCGTCCCGAAGTTCAGGGCGATGGCGCGGGCGGCCTGCCGGCGCAGGCTGTCGGCCGAGAAGCTCGGCATCCCGGGGGAGTCGAGCCAGGTCCAGTGCCAGTCGGCGAAGGGGTAGGCCGGAACCCTCACCGCGCCGCCCCGAGCGCCTTGAGGGCCTGGTAGAGGCGGGGCATCCGGGCGTCCTGGCGAACGAACTCCTTGTGCTGCATCATGGCGCGGTTGGCCTCCTCGCGGGTGATCTCGATGGCGACAGGGAACCGGCACTTGCAGGAGCCCTGGCCGACGTAGTTGGGGAAGGGCCGGTTGGACTCGTCGTAGGCGATGGCCCAGTGGGGGTTGATCTGGAGCCTCGGGTCGCTCGGGCTCATGCCGGAGGCGATGGCGGCAAGCTCCGGCCACTCCACGACGAAGCCGTGGGGCATCAGGTCGTTGCAGCGGTAGTCGACGGCCAGCCCGTCGGGCTGAGCGACCTTGCGGACCTGGAGGGCGTCTTCAAACGCCTCGGTCTCGGCGAGGCCGCCGTCGGCCACGTCGCTGTAGTCATCCCACCGGCCGTGGGCGAAGCCGGTGACGTTGCGGGTGCGGTCCATGAAAGGGCGGGCGGTCATGCTTTTGGTTCCTCGGGAGGGGTCGTGGGCACGGTGTCAGGGGAGGGTTCTTCGAGCGCCTTGAGGTCTTCGGGGTCGGGCTGGAAGGGGAGCCGAGGGTTCTTGAACCCCCAGGCCCTCCAGGAGACGAACAGGACGTGAGACAGGGTCTTCATCACGGCCCGACCGAAGGCTGTCTTGGGCGGGTCGTACTTGTACACGTTCGCGCACAGGTACGTGAGCACCATCAGCACGAAGCCGATGATGGTCTGGTTCTCGGCCAGGAACAGGAGGGCGTCTTTCATGGGGAAAGCCATCCCGAGATCGTGGGCCAGTGCTTGACAACTACCTCGACGACGGCCGTGGCCACGGCGACCGGGATGGTGGTGGCCGGCTTGGTGAGCCTGGCCATCTTCTGCATCCCCGTCTCGGCCTTCTTCAGCTCGGCGTGGATGGCGGCGTCCCGGGCCAGGGCCTGGCCCTGCTCCTCGGAAAGCTCCCCGATGCTGGCTCGCTGGTTCTTCACGGCGTCCTCCACCTTGGTGAGCCTCTCGGACACGGTGTCCACGGACTTGACCAGGGTGGCCACCTGGGAGGCGACCTTCAGGGCAGCGTCGGCTGACTTGACGGCGGCGTCCCGGGCTTCCTTGGCCAGGCGCTTGACCTCGACCACCTCGGCGGCGAAGGGCCCAGGCGACTCGACGCCGCTGTCCTCGGGAGGCGTCCGGTCGTCGAACTCGTGGACCTCGGCCTGGCTCACGGGGACACCCCGGTGGCGACCATGACCCCGGCGTGGATGATGATGTACGCTCCGCTTACCAGGAGTCCTCGGCCGAGAATCCTCGACACGTTGATGTCGTTCCCCTCGAAGTCCCACGTAGGGGCGTCGATGCTGGTCGGGCGGCTGACGAGGACGCACATCTCGTCGCCCTTGCAGAGCGTCGTGGTGCAGGTGTGCGTGGGAGGTGCCGAAGGCGGGTTGGGCAAAATGCCCTGGCCCACCTGGCCGGATACAACGGTGGTGCCGTCCAGGCTCCGAAGTACCGGGGCGGTCGCAGTGGCCGTGCCCAGCGGGATAGGAACCAGGTTGGACCAGTACAGATTCTGCTCGGCCACCCCGGTGACCGTTGGCTCGGCCTGGGCGTAGGTCAGCGTGTCCTCGGCGGCCAGGATAGGGAGCCTGTTCTGAGAGGCGCCTGTCCAGGCCGGACCACCGAGAGGGGGGAGGTAGTTGTTCTTCCCGCTGTCCGAGGGCCCCGGCTTGTTGTTCTTCCCGTGGAAGGGTCGGCGCTTGGACCGGAGCGTCTGGAACGACCTGATGCGCCAGATGATCTGGTACTGGTAGTTCGGAACAGCAGGGCTGGATCGCAACGGCGGCAGCCAGAGAAGCGCCGTGGCCATGGCCGGCACAGGGAGCCCGGCGATGAGGTAGGGCGAGACGCCTTCCCCCGTGGCCACTATGGGGTAGACCCGGCCGTTCTGGGAGTAGACGTTCTTGAGCAGTCCTAGCTGCTGTTCCGCGTCAGGGTCGAGCCCGGATGGCCTGTCGGACAGGATGATCGGCGTGGTGCTCGGGAGCCCCTGGTAGATGGACTCGAAGCCGACCGGGCCCCGAAGCTCGGTGAAGAAGCTCTGCTTGGCCTGCGTGGTGGACATGGTGTCTATTCCTCGGTCACGGGTAGTTGTTCATCACTTCGGTCAGCCGGGCCGTGCCAGAAACGATCATGCGGTGCGTGTTAGCGGCCCCCGTCGATGCCGTAACGATGATACGACTCGGGGCAGCCCCCGCGGTGAGCCTCACCCTGTACAGGGCCGTTGGCGGCGTACCAATCTGAGACACGGTGCTCTGGACCGCGATGGTCACCAGGTTGGCCGCGTTCGTCGTGATCAAGGCGTGGATCAGGAAAGTTCGGCCGTCCTGGGTCCCGTTCCTGGCGCAGGTGACTTCAAGGACCGCCGTGTAGGCTCTGTTGGCCACCGTGGCGAGGGCGTTGGCTCCGGTGGCCGTCCTGGGCGTGAGGACCACGCTCTCGTTGGCAGCGACACCGGGAGTCCTGCCGGAGATGACGACCTCGGTGCCCTGGTACTCCCCCGTGGCGACGATGGTGCCGGAGGCGTAGGTCCGACCGCCGTCGATGTAGCAGTCCCCTCGCTCTCCGCCAGCGATGGTGCCCGACATGGAGCGGACAATGTTCCTCGTGCCGCCGCCGATGGTCGCGTAGTCGTTGGTGTCGCCGATGACGTTGACGAAACCGCCGCCGATGAAGCTGTAGCTCGAAGAGACGACCTGGTTGCCCTTGCCACCGCAGATAGCAGAGGCGTCCTCGTCCGTGGTCCCAGTTAGCTCGTTCGATTCTCCGCCGCCGATGACGCCGGCAACGTAAGACTCGACAACGTTCGCGTTGCCACCTCCGATGGTCGCATTTTCCCCAGTACCAAAGGAGGAACCGATGAAATTGATGATACCACCGCCGATGGTCCCTCTGTCAGCAGCTATCTGGTTTCCGTTGCCGCCGCCAATGGTGGAAAACTCGCTCGGCTCGATGTCATTGAACGAACCGCCGCCGATGAAGGCGTCGACACCGAGGCATATCTGGAACGAACCGCCTCCGATGACCGAACGGTCCCCGGTGTTGGTGTTCGAGTCGCCCCCTCCGATAACGGCAAGGAGGCCGGCCTGGAGGTTGGTGCTCCCTCCGCCGATGAAGGAACGTTCGGCCACGACCAGGTTGGAGTCTCCGCCTCCGATGACGCCGAGTGTCGCCGTGCCGATGGTGTTGGAGTTGCCGCCGCCGATGAAGGCGAAAGGGCTCGTATCGACGGTGTTGGACCGGCCGCCCACGACAGCGCTCTCCAGGCTGTCCGTCACCGCGTTGGTGTTGCCACCCCCGATGAAAGACCTGGTCGAGACGGAGACGACGTGGCTCTCGCCTCCGACGATGACAGCGTTCTGGCTGGAATCTACGTTGTTCCCGAGACCGGCTCCGATGAACGAACCGTCGGAGGCGCCGGACAGGATGGAGATGATGTTGGTGTTGCCGCCGCCGATGAACGCCTGAGCGTCCAGGATGACGTTCAGGGTGCCGCCACAGATGGCCGAGTTCGCCCCGGTCGTGACCGAGTTTGACTCGCCCCCTCCGACGAAGCTGCCGATGCCGGAGGCGACGTTGAGCCGCCCGCCGCAGATGGCCGACTTGTCGGCGGTGGCCATGTTTCCGAGGCCGCCCGCGATGGTCGATGCTTCCGCGGAGGACACGTTGGCCCGACCGCCGCCGATGGTGGCCAGGGAGAAGGTGGACGTGTTCTCCAGTCCACCGCACACCGTGGAGTCGGCCCCGCTGGCGACGTTCTGAGACCCGCCCGCGATGACGGACCTGATGCCAGATGCGACGTTTGCCACGCCGCCACCGATGGTGCTGTACGTCTCGGAAGCTACGTTCCCTTCGCCGCCACCGATGGTGGAAGCGAGCAGGGAGCAGACGTTGCTGCTACCGCCCGCGATGGTGTTCGTATCCCCGGTGGCCGAGTTGGTGTTCCCGCCTCCGATGGTCGAAAAGTCCCCCAAGGCCAGGTTGAAGACGCCTCCGCCCACGGTTGAGACGAGACCCGAAGCCTCGTTCTCGTAGCCGCCGCTGATGGTCGACCCGAGACCGGCCGCCCCGGGGGACACCGAAAGAGGGTCGTAAAGGCACCAGTTTGTGGCTCCCTGGAGCGCTGTCGTCCGGGTGATGAAGCTGAGCCGGTTGGCAACGATGTTGTCGTTGATCCCGGTTCCCTGCGGCCAGTAGACGGCCGGAGAGGCGTGGGTGTGGTCCTCCAGGGCGCCCCGGGTGATGACGACGCCCAGGACCGAGGCTACCTTGACCTCGGGGGGTGGGCTCGTGGCGGGGTTCAGCGTGCCGCCGCCACCCCCGCCGCTATCGGGACCGACAAGGTCTTTTTTGTAGCCGAAGCTAGGGAGTAGTCCAGACACGCGCCAAGCCTATCACGCCTTGGCCGCGGGCTCCACGACTGGCTCTGGGACGGCCGGTGGCCGGGTGATCTGGTCTTCCATGGCCGCCCAGACCTCCCTCATCCACTGGATACGGGGCTCAGCGGCCCAGCCGCGCTCACCCCGGGTGGCTGCCTCCAGAAGGAGGGCGAAGTTTTCCCCGTCCACGAAGGACAGGAACTTGGACACGGTGTCCGCGTTGAGAAACTGGATGGACAGGGTGGCGAAGGCGGCCGGGTCGCTTCTGTCCTGGAACGCCTGGAAGGCGGCCGACTCGATGGCGGGGAGGTGCTTGTCGAACTCCTCCTTGCTGAAGGGGGGCCGGGCCTTGAAGACGGGCTGCCGAGCCTTCGGGGCGGAGGTGGCAGCCTGCGCCGGGGAGGCGGGGGACACGTTGTCCTGGCGCTGAGCGTCGGGAGGAGGGGGGACGGAGGGGTCTCGGAATGGCATCTCTGCGGTGGAGACAGGGTTCCTTGCGCCCCTGGGTCGCTGCGGCTGCTGCTGGGGACGAGCGGGACCCATCTGACGGGCCGGCTGTTGACCTGGCTGAAGGGCAGGAGCGGGGGCCACCGGAGCCTGGCCGGGAGGCGCGGGAGGAAGGACCCCGGCTCGCTGACCGAGCGCCATGATGATGGGGCCCGCTGCCTGCATCCCCTGGGGCGAGATGAGCGCCTCCATGACCCTGTCGCCCATGGAGGGGGACTTCTCTTCCTTCTCCTGGGGCGCCATGGACTGCACCAGGTCCCCCATCATCTTGATTTCCTGGAGCTGGACGTGGAGCGGCTTGTTCTCCTTGTTGCGGAAACGCTCTAGCTCCGACTTGAGCTGAGCGACCTCCGCCGTCACCCGGTTGATCTCGCTGTCCTTGGACTGGATCACCACGCCGAATGCGCGCTCCTGGTTGCCGAGGTTCCGGCCGGCTTCGTTGCGTAGAACCTCGATCTCACGACCGTGCTCGTTGGTGATGGTGGCCAGGTTCCGCTCGTAGTCCTTCTTGGCCGCCTCGACCACGATGAGGTGGTGGTCTCGCTCGTGCCGGAATCGGTCTTCTGCGAGCTGGACTGCCCGCTCGATCTTCTGGTCGTAGTCCGACCGGACGCGGTCTTCCGCCTTGGTGACGGCGTCGCCCTTGTCCTTCAGGCGGTCCTCGTAGGAGTTCCTCATCCTCTCGATGCGGTCCTCGTAGTCCGTCCTCATCCTCTGGATCTGGTCGTCGTACCTGGATCGCACCTGCTCCATGTCCTGGTAGCCGCGCGTGAGCAGAGCTTCGACCATGCGGTCGTTGGTCGGCGTGGCCCTCGAAGACGAGTCGCTCAGCTTGCTCTGTAGCTCGTAGATGTGACTCTGGAGCGCGGCCATCTGCGCGGCCTGCTGGGAGATGGTCTGCTGCGCCATCTCGTTGCCGCCACGGATGGCCTCGGCGGCCATGGCGGCCATGGGGTCGGCCGACGGGCGTCCCGCGTTTTGCTGGTTCAGCGCGTGGTCCACGACACGCTGGCTGAGTGCGTTCTCCCCCTTCACACGCTCCAGCTCCACGGCCGGGTTGGTTCCGTTGAACATGCCTGGGCCGAACATGGGCTGCTGCGTCACTTGAGGCACCTCTGACAGGCTGAGCTTGAACTCGCCGTTCGTTTTTCGGATGATGGCCGGCATCCCGGTGACCGGGTCCACCTTCTTCTTCGATGGTCCTTCGACCCAGACGGTGTACGTCCCCGGGCCAAAGGCTTCTCGGAAGCCGACCTCGGAGAGGACATCGTGTCCGTTGACGGTCGAGTAGCACTTGGCCACGAACCCGTCGACCTTGACGCCGTTGCGGACCTTGGGGAAGTTGCGCTCCACCACCATCATCGTCTCGGACCCGTCGCGTTGAAGCTCGGGGAAGAGGAAGCGGAGGTCCGAAAGCGTCTCGGCTTTCTTGATGTCCTCGCCATCCAATGGCGTCATCCCGGGGATGATGGGGCCACTCCCCGAGACGAGCGGAGGCGGCGTGGCGGGCTCCAGGACTTTACGTCCCGTGGGCGGGAGTAGAGAGTCCAGAGACACCGAGCCCTTCGGAGGGCCGGTGGGCTCGGTGGGCTGTGTCATTCCTCGTCGTCCTCGTCGTCGCTCAGGTAGTTCTCCAGCGCCTCCTCGGCGTCCTTCAGCTTCTGGCCGAACTCCTGCTTCTCGGTCCCGTTGACGAAGATGATTTTGCCCTTGGAGAAGAGCACCTTCACGTCGTCGATGAGGTCGCCGATAGCGTCGGCGTCTTCCTCGTCGATGCCGCCCGAGTCCTCGATCTCGGACAGGAGCCCTTCGACCTTGACGGCGCCGACGGCGACGTGGGCCTGCATTATGGACAGCGTCTCCATGAGCGCCACCTTCAGGTCAAACTTGTCGTTGGCCACGGCGTCCTTGAGCCCGGCCATGCGCGCTGTCAGCTCGGCCATGTCGGGGTTCTGCCCGAGGGAGAACTTGGCCGACTCGATGTAGTTGGGCGAGTCGATTAGGCTCCCCTGGGGGACGGTCTCGGGCACCGCGGCGGGGGCGCCTTCCTGGAGCACGGGGACCTGGGACAGATCGAATCCCACGGCGGCGGACGGGGTGAGGGGAGCGGGGGGCGGACCTTTGGGCTTGGGCATGGTGATTCCTTGGTTCAGGCGCGGTTCAGATAGGCAAGGTGCTCGTGCTTGAGCGAGTCGTAGAACGTTTCGTAGGCGGAAAGCCTCGTCGTGCTTTTGCTACCGGCCAGAGCGTTGTCCACAAGGCACAGCAAGAACACGGCTTCCGCCTTATCCTCGGCCACGATGACCACGCTTTCGCCTCGTCTCAGTGACGATACGATGGCCTGTGGTAGAACCCGGAGAGACGACTCCAGGTAGGGGTAGGCCGCGTGGCTGGGCCAGGCTTCCAGGAACTCCTTCTTGCTCTCGAATGCCATGCCCTGGTCGGAGTAGTCCTTCGGGGACACGAGGACCGTGTGGTAGTCCGTGTCCGGTCGTCCCGAAAATGCCTTGGCCTTGCCGAGATGTTCCACGTCAGGCATCCAGCCGGTGCCCACGACGATGAGCTTCGTGTACCGGATTCCCTGTGAACCGGCCATCTCGAACGCCTTGGGAGAGCAGACGGACAGGAGGGAGAAGCCACCCGGCTTTATCTCCGGGTCGCACGCCACACGGAAGTCTCCGTAGACCACGGCGCTGCTGGCGCTTTGGAAGATGTCGACCTTGTCGGCCATGGGCACCATGGGGACGTTGGTGCGCTCCTTCGACTGGACCACCTTGAGCCGGATGCGGTCGCGGAGCTTCTTGACGCTCGCCTCGTCCACGGGGCGTCGTTCCTCGCAGGACAGGATGGTCTCGTCCATCAGACCGAAGAAGGCCCCGCTGCTGCTCCGGAGGGCCTTGCAGAAGGAGTGGCGCGGGCGAGCCGGGCCGCTCGTGCTCTCCACGTCGGTCGCCAGCACTTCCTGGCTGAAGTAGAGGGAGCACTGGAGGCGCTTGGGACGAACGGGCTTGTTGCCCACCATCCAGACCCCGTATCGCATGGACACGGTGTCCGGGGAGAACGTCTCGCGCAGGTTCTGGGTGCCATCCTCGCGGAAGCGTTCTTTCGCGGCCTCACGCACGACCCTGGACATCTTCAACTTGCCGACGAGAGAGCAGGCCGCCTCGGTCTCGACGCCGAGGGCGGCGACGATGATGTCGGCCTCGTCCTTGAACGCCTCGACGTAGGCGCTCTTGTCCTCGATGCAGATGGATTTCTCCAGAGACGGCGCCGGGTTGAACACGTCGTCGGCAGGACGCGGCAGTCCGTCCACCGGGTCGGTGATGATGGGCGTGTTGCTGCCAGCCCCGAACTGGTCGAGGTAGAGGTTCTGGTGCGTGGCCGCGTCCATGTCCAAGGACGGTTCCACCGAAAGCTCGTCTCTTGTCGCGTACGGGCGCTCGTCGTCTTCGTCTTCGGGTGGCATCGGGCGAACTTGCACAAAGACACCGCCTTCGTCAAGACCCTCGACGTTGTTGCAGGCCGTCTGAGCACCGTGCTAGCCTTGGGACTTCCTCGGCAATGCGAGGGCGGTACTGGTTCTTGTTTCGGGCATGGGCAGCGGCGTCAGGTAGTTTACTGGCGCCGCTGTTTTTATTTGACTCGCTTAGCTTCGCCGTGTTTACGTGGGCTCCTCTCCCAGATTCGACTGGGCGGGGTTCAGGAGACGACAGCATGGAGTTGAGGCATTACCAGGAGCAGGCGCTTTTCGAGACCTCGCAGCATTTCAAGGCGGGACGAAAGCGCGTGATCGTTTGCGCCCCCTGCGGCGCCGGGAAGACTCGGATAGCGGCAGAGGCCGCGCGCAGGGCCGTCAACAAGGGGTCGAGGGTTCTGTGGCTGGCGCACCGCACCGAGCTTGTGGACCAGGCGGCTCGTGAGTTGTTTCGCATGACCGGCATCCGTCCCGGCATCATCCAGGCCACGCGGAAGGCCGACAAGAAGTCTCTGATCCAGGTGGCCTCCATCCAGACCCTAGCCAAGCGCGTGGAGATGCCCGAGGCTGACATCATCATCGTGGATGAAATGCACCATTTCCTTGCTGACTCCTGGGCCAAGGTGCTCAGCAACTACGACGGCAAGTTCTTCCTGATGCTCTCGGCAACTCCCGCTCGCGGCGACGGTCGCCCCATGGGGGACCTGGCCGACGAAGTGGTGGCGCCCATCCAACCGTCGCAGCTTATCAGCGAGGGGAGCCTTGTCCCCTGCGAGATTATCGCCCCGGCGGGCACGGTGGCCAAGGGCATCGCCGAGAACCCGGTGGACGCCTACATCCGGTGGGGCGGAAACAGAAGGGCCGTCCTCTTCGCCCAGACCAAGGAGCACGCCCGTCAGGTTCGCAACGAGTTTGTGGCCAGGGACATCGCCGCCGCCGTCGTCTGCGACGACACGCCATGGGAGCAGAGGCAGGTTATTTACAAGGGCCTCGCCAGCGGCGACATCAAGGTGCTCTGCAATGTGTTCATCGCCACCGAGGGCCTGGACATCCCTGCCCTGGAAGTTTGCATCATCGCCCGCACCATGGGCAACGCGACCATGTTCATCCAGGCTTCTGGCCGCGTCCTCCGTCCATCGCCCGGCAAAGGCTCCGGGCTCCTCATCGACCTCAAGGGCGTGGTCGAGAAGTATGGCTCCCCCGAGAACGACCGCTTCTACTCCCTCGACGGCGACGAGGCGGTCACCATGTCCATGACCCCGGCCCAGCGAAAGCGCATGACGTGCCCCTCCTGCGGCTCCTTCCGCACGGGCCCCGTGTGCCCCGTCTGTTCGTTGGCCACCCCCTCCGAGCGGCAGGCGGTCCCCGACATCGAGAGCGTCCAGCTCATCGCCAAGGTCCAGCTCGACCGGAGTCATCAGGCCGCCGCCGAGTACATCCAGATCATCGAGCATTGCCGCCTGTCTCTCCGCGGCAATTTTCCCTGCAAAGCCAACGACGAGTTCAAGTACCGCCGCGGCACCCGGCCCGACGTGACATGGCTCGAAGAGTACGCCCGATACCTCGGCGGCCACTTCCGTACCATCATGCTCCCCGCGTGGTGGCCCGCCAACGTTCGAGACCCGAAGCTTGTCCTGCCTGCCAACGCACCCGAGACCGCAGCGGCCCCCGCCGCCGCCGAGTGAGACATCATGTCCAGAGACATCCGTTCCGCAGCCCGTGACTCCAACGAGACCACGCTCATTGTCATGGTGGACTCCATCTCCTACCACATCGACCTCGTCAACGACCCTACCCAGAAGCTCGAAGGATTCCTGGTCAGGATGGGCAAAGACATCTGCCAGATCCGCAACAACATGTCGGACGAGCCCGACAACAGGCGTCGAGAGTCTCTGGAGTCGGTCGAGGGCATCAAGACCTACCAGAGGCACATGATCCGGGCCGAGGTCACCAGGCGCTCCAAGGGAATCGGCCGGGCCGACGTGCGCCACCTCCTCGCCTTCCACCAGGCTGCCGGAGACATTCTGGACGAAGACACCATGTCCCGCATCGAGGACGCCGTGAAGGGCGCCACCGTCACGGTGCTGCCTTGACCCAGCCGGCGAACAGGGCGACGCCGCTCCTCCGCAGGGCGGCCATGTACTACGCCTCCCTCGGCTTCACAGTCTTCCCCACGTTCTGGCCAACGAGCACGGGTTCCAAGCCAGCCTGCGCCTGCGGCAACCCTCTCTGCGGTGGCAACATCGGCAAGCACCCGCTCTACAAGCCGCAGGCCGGGTGGGACATCTGCAAGTTCGGCTACCGCAACGGGACAGACGACCTCGACACCATCGAACAGTGGTGGACCCGGTTCCCCGAAGCCGGCATCGGCCTGGTGACAGGGCGCCACGCCGAAGCCGGTCAGCCGCCCAGCGGCTCGGGGTACATCATCCTCGACATCGACAAGGGCATTTCGGCCAGCGGCAAGGAGAAGGACGGCGACTACGAGCTTGAGATCCTCCAGGACATCGTGGGGAAGCTTCCCGAGACCTGGACCTGCGTCTCGGGCTCAGGCGGAGGTCGTCACCTCTACTTCAAGCACCCCGGCGGCGACCTCGTCGTCCCCAACCGTCAGCTTATCGACCTCCCCAAGCCGGATAGCTGGAATGACACGGCCTTCGTCGACAAGCGTGGCACCAAGCTTGTCCTGCACGCCCTCCAGATCCGAGGCGACGGCGGCTACGCCCTGGCCCCGCCCTCCAACCACAAGAGCGGCAAGAGCTACGTCTGGTCCGGAGACCTGAAACCAGGCCGTGGACCCTGCGCCGAGATACCCCCGGCCCTCCTCGCGGCCATCACCCGGCGTCTCGGCGGAAGGCCCCATGACGACCCGGTCCCCGAGGGGAACTACCCTCCCATGGAGGAGAGGATCAAGCGAGCCAGGGCCTACATCGCCAAGATGCCCGAGGCCATCCAGGGAGAGTCAGGGTCCACCACGACCTTCAACGTGGCCATGCGCCTGGTCCGTGGCTTCGCTCTGCCCCAGGGCGTGGCCTACGACATCATGTCCAGCGACTACAACCCACGGTGCGTCCCGCCCTGGTCCGCCGAGGAGGTGGCCAGGAAGATCGAGGAGGGCCTGGTCAAGGGTCAGATGGAGTACGGAGTCGTCTACAAGGACGATGACAAGAGGGCCGTGGAGCGCGAACTCGCCAGGATGAGGTCGTTCGAGCCGGAGGAGACTGGCTCCGACGTGGAGAACGATTGCATTGACTCCAGCGCCGCCAGGGTCGAGGAGCCAGACATCCTGGACGGGGCCTCCCCTCCGGTGCCCCCTCGCCCCACGCCCCGGGGCGACGGGGGCGGTGATGGAGGGGGAGGTCGCATCCTTGCGGACTTCAACGTGGGCGACCACGTCGAGGTGGCCGAGGCGGTGATCGAGTTTCTTGAGCGCGGGGGCCGACCCCTGGTTCACGAGGAGGGAGCCTTCTGGCACTACCAGCCGGACCTCGGGACCTGGAAGAAGCTGACCTACGAATGGGTCGAGGGCCAGGTGCAGCGCTTCGCCCACAACGCAGTGGGCCAGACCTCCGTGCTGAAGATGCGCGACAACGACGTGGTCGGCATCCGAAAGCAGATGGGCCGAGTGTTCCAGCGCCGTAGC
>Ga0315284_10002503_pt1 | contig 26279 bp, 41 predicted proteins | sample YL17G09_16_MG_FD_203696 | JGI IMG/M metagenome (GOLD analysis project Ga0315284, IMG submission 203696) | Sediment microbial communities from Yellowstone Lake, YNP, Wyoming, USA - YL17G09_16 | ecosystem: Environmental > Aquatic > Freshwater > Lake > Sediment | place: USA: Wyoming | collected...
TTTTCTGGAATCACCACATTCTTTTTTAATTCTTCAATCATTTCAAAACCTCAATACCATTTTCTGTTATAGCTAGAGAATACTCAAAATGAGCCGCCAATGAACCATCTTTTGTTCTCACTGTCCAACCATTTGAATCTACTTTGGTTTCACCCTTTCCCAAAGTAAGCATAGGTTCAATTGTAAAAATAGTTCCAACTGGTAATATTTGGTCTTTTTGTAAGCCTTTCCAACAATTTGGTATAAATAAATTTCCTTCATGAACTTCTGCCCCTATTTGATGGCCCCCATATTCAAATACAATCCCATAACCCTTTGCAGAATTTTCAATAGCTCCTATAATTGTGCTGACATGGTATACTTGTTCTTTTTTTAAAGCCACTATTGCATTGTATAAAGCTTGTTGCGTATCTTCAACTAACTTTTGTTTTTTGCCAAAACTAAAAGTACTATTGACAAATGAAATAGCCATATCAGAACAATAACCTTGATATTTGATACCTAAATCTAAAGAAACTAAATCTCCTTTTTGGATTAACCTATCTTTACTTGGAATACCGTGAACAATCTCATCATTAAGGCTAATACACATAATACCTGGAAATCCCTTATATCCTTTAAAAGCAGAAGTAACTTCAAACATATTTATTAATCGTTCAGCCCTATTTGCTACTTCTTCTGTTGATAAGGCTTTTTCTCTTAAGATAAAAGCCTTTAAATCTTCTAGTATTGTTGATGTTATTTTATTAGCTGTCCTTAGTGCTTCCAGTTTTGTCATTGCTTACTCCTAATTCAGTATATGGTTCTAGCTCTTCTGGATATTTTTCTATAATTTCTTTTGCCTTTTTATTTAATTCCTGAACCCACCCATCTTTAATTTTAGGAGGCCTATCATCGACCCAATTATTTACCATCATACTATCTCTTAAAATAAATAAACAAGCCATTGCTTTAGTAAGATGACTTAGACCAGAATCTGGGTCAATATCTTCACCATTAATCCAGGCTTTTAAATGTCTATCTAGGGCGTCTAAATAAACGCTGGCTCTAACGCCGGCAACACGCCAGTTATATGCCCTATATTTTCTTGCGCCTTCTAAAAAAGCTAATGCTAATTCCCCTAAAACATTTGCAGGAACTAAATGATACGGTACTTTTTTAATTCCTATAGCATCTTTTGGATTCGTGTCCTTAAACTCAGGCATTATACTCCCCCTTAACATATTGATATTTACTTTTAATATTTTTTGCAAAGTAATTTCCCAAGGATTCTGCAAAGATAATTTGAACAACTTCAGCAGGCCCAACTTCTTTATAATGATAAACAGCCCCATTACTAAATTCCAATTCAAGAACTTGTTTTTCTGCAATATAACCAATACTATTAATGTTTGATGATTTAACTGTTTTTCTTTTCATTTTCTATTTCTCCATATTTTTAACATTTTCAATACCTTCAGTTGTTGGAGCATCTGTAAGAACCAAATCCCCAAGTTCATTTAAGATTCTTAGCTTCATTTTATTCTCCTTTTCTGTATTTTATCATTTCATTGTTTAAAACATCATAATACAAAACATCATCATCTATTTTTAAATCCAAGAGAAGTTTTAAAGCTAAACTTGCTTGGATAGAACCTATAATCCCACAGATGGCTGGAAATACGCTTCCATCTGGGTTTAATTGTTGGTCTGGATAGTTTGCCTTTAAAAAAGAGTCTTTAATAATAGTTACAACTCCAGAATATTTACTAGTTTTTCCAAACACAAGAGGAATCTGCAAATTAAGAGCAATAGTTTCTACTAAATAAGCCGCTTCCATATTATCTGTGCAGTCTATAATAACATTAACCTTATTAGCAATAGCCATTTCCATTATCTTTACTTCTGTATTAAAATCTATCTTTTTAATTATTGCTTCAACTTTAACTTCTGGATTAATCTTATTTAAAGTTTCCTTAAGGGCTTGTGCTTTTGGTCTTTTTATTGATTTTTTATTAAATAAGACTTGCCTATTAAGGTTTGATTCCTCTACAATATCGTAGTCAATTATAACTAACTTTCCTACGCCAGAAGAAGCTAAAAACTTAGCAGCAATATTACCTAAACCACCAGCCCCGACCAGTATAACACAAGCTTTTCTAAGTTTTTCTTGGCCATCTTTGCCAATTAAAGATACTTGCCTTGTGTAACGGTCATCTTTTATTCTACTCTTACGATTGAACATAGCTTTTATTTATACCTCCAAATAAATCCACCCGATGTTTTATTTTTTCCAGAAGCTGCTTTATATATAGCTCGTATATCTATTTTAGTTTGTTTAGAAGATTCTTTTGGAGAACGATATTCTTTTATATAATTTCCTCGCAAGTCATATTGTAAAATTCGTTTTATTTTATCTTTTATACTATTTTGAACTCTTTCTATAAATTGGCAGTTACTCAATTCGTAATTACCCTTATTATTTATTCTGTCTATAGTTGGGCTTCTCATAGTATTAGCTTTATCTCTTTCATACAAAAACTTAACTTCTTTCTCTGTAATTAAACACTTAACACCCTGTTTACCATAGTTGATATAATCTTTATTTTTCTTATTATTGCAGCGTTGTTTAATACCAGCATAAATATATTTCCAAGGATTTTTCTTTCTCCATAATTTATCTTTTGCATTTATTTCTTTTCTATGTGCTTTTGAATAGGTTTGTTTTTTAATTTTTATTTCAGATTTATGAACCTTATTATAGTTTCTTGAGTAAGCCTTTTGTTTTTCTTGATTGGCGTAATAGTAATCATGATTACATTTCTTTTGGCAAGACTTACACCAACAATTTAGTCCATATTTTGCATTTTTATTTTTAGAAAACTCATCAAGATTTTTATATAATTTACATTTACTACAGTATTTCTTTTTAATCATTTCTAATTACCTGACTTTTTTTACCATCAAATTCTATAATTATTCTGTTTTCACAAGTATCTTGTAATTCCTCTTCGTGAGCTATTATTATTATTCTTTTTAAATCAAATTTATTTTTAATCCACGTTATTGCTTTTGCTATAAGGCCCCGATTAACCGCATCTAAATGCTCCCAAGCTTCATCCAATATAAGTGTTTGTATTTGATAGTTTGACCTTCGTGCTAATATAATAGATAAAGCCATCCTAAGTGCAAAATCTATGAAAGTCTTTTCCCCACCCGAATAATTAGCATAGGGCCGTTCTCCATACTCCGTAATTACATTTATGTCTAATGTTTCGGCTTTTCCTCCGCTTTTTAAATCTTTTTGACTTTCAATAGAAACCCTTATTCTTGTTTCAAGTCCTTTTAAAATATCATTAGAAGTCTCTTCTATTTCTGGAATTACGTTCTCTATAATATGTGCAGGAATACCATTACGGCCAAAGGCTTGCTGAAGTTTCTTATATTGTTCTAAGGTTTCCTTTTCGTCTTTTAATTGTCTATCAATCTTTATAGATTCTGCAACTAAATCAGTAAGCCTTGTTTTATCTAATTTAGCTTTTTTAAGTTCTGTTTTAATCTCCGTTAATTTTTGACTTTTTTCTATTACTTGGCCCTCATCGTATAAAGACAGTTGGTATGCCCTAATCTCACTTTTGGATTTATCTAAATTATTTAAATCTTCTTTTAATTGAGTCTTTTTAGGCAGTCTTTTTACAACATCTTCTTTTAAAGTTGTTACAATGCCTTCTATATCTTCTTTCTTAAGTCCTTGTTCGCAGGTTGGACAAGTCTTTGACCCTGATAATCTTTCTAATTTGCTCACTCTTTGGTTTACAATGTTTATTTCTGCTTCTACTTTACTTAAAGCTTGTTGAACTTCCACTCTATGTTTATCAATAAAGTCTATGCTTTTATTCTTAGAGCTTTCCCAAAAGGACTGTAATTGTTTGTGGAACTTAAGTTCCGTAATTTGGTCTTCTACTTCCTTTAAATCGGCATCAGTATATTTGGATTCTTGTTTAATAGCTTTTTCTTTTTGTATCATTTCCTTTAAGGCATTGTTTCTACTTTCTAATTCTTGTATCTTATCTTTAATTGTTGAAACCTTATCTTTGGCTGCTTGCTCATATTGATTGTAAATATCAAGTTGAAGAATACTCATTACAACATCTTTAGCAGCTTTGGGAGTAAGTTTAGAAAAAGAATTTAAATCACCCTGCTGGAAATAACTGGTATTCTTAAATATTTCGTAGTTAGCTCCAAGAATCCCCTCTATAACGTCTTGGCCATCTTTTACTCCATACTTATTTGGCTTTTCGCCATTTTTAGAAATATAAACTGATGGGGTATTACCTCTTTTTAATGTGCGTCTAACTTCATAATCATTTCCGTTAATTTCAAAAGTAAAAGTAACTTCCATTTCATCGGCATCATTATAAATAAGAGAATCCCCTTTTACTTGAAGACTACGTGTATTGCGTTCAGCTTCAGTTGAATCACCATGAATAGCATAGCAAATTCCTTTACATATGGCTGACTTTCCCGAACCATTACTTTTGTTGGTTCCTTGTATTTTGCCTAAAATAATATAAATATCTTTGTCAAATACAAGTTCAGTATCGGTATGGCTGTAAAAATTATGTAACTTTAAAGTTTTGGCAATCATTCGTATATAGCTCCAGCTTGTGCTTTGTAGAGGGTTTGTAGCCATTTTTCTTTTAAAAGTTGCTCTACTGATGTAACTATTATTGATGCTCTACGCATAAAGGGATGCTTTTCAAATATCTCTTTACGCCATTCTGGAACAATTAAAATTACTGGTTTTCCTAAATAGAGGCCTAACATAACTTCACAAATTGTTCCTAAGTTTTCACGGCGATTTAAAATCTTTTTTTGTAATTTATAATAATTATCTTGATAAAATTGTGCTGCTATATAAGCATCATCAAAATCCCTTGGAGAAATTGTTAATAAATAGTTAATACCCTCTTCAAAAAAATCATCCATGTTCGCTACAATAACATCGGCTGTTTTAATACTTAGTATATCTTTATCCCATATGAGGTTAGGTGGTATAGAACTAGTTAATCCCTTTTTATCTATACTATCAGCTTCTTTTGAGTTAAGTGCATCTAAAAAAGCTATTGGGTAGGCTCCTTGTTCTTTGTAGTTCTTATAATGTTCGACAATTTGTTTTCTCCAAGATAAGCACTTATCAATATGTTCTCCGCAAATTCTCCCAGCAAGGTAACAAGTCATTATTGGCCTATCTATTCCAGTGCTCTTTGCAATATTTATATCAGGGTTAGGTAGGTTCATTTTTAATCCTCCTTAGTAATTCACAAAATATATACCAAGTGTTTCTTGCGTCATCTTTGGCTGAATGTTTGGCTCCTTGGAACTGTAAGCCCAACTTGGTCATAGCTTTTGCAAGCCCAGCTTGATGACTTTCTCCATTAGCCCATCTATAGGATATAAACAATGTTTTTACATCTATCCACCTACGGCCAAATAAAAATATTTCATCATCTGTTATATGTAATTGCTTTTTTAATTCTAAACTATCGCTCCCACCCCAGCAAATTGCGTTTCTAAAGCATTCATGTTTTGTATGCAATTCTTTTAATTGCTCATACGCAGTAAACAAACTAATCCCATTATCTACATCTTCTTGTTTAATTCCAGTAAGATTAGTAATAAAAGGGTCAATAACTTCTCCAGTATTAATATATGCAGAGTATTCTTCTAGAATTTTACCAGAGGCTAGATTACCCACTACACAACCTACTTGGATAATGCTGTTAGTGGGCTTATTTAATTCCAAATCGAGGCTAAGTAAATTTATGTCTTTCATTTTTCTATTTCCTATTCTTTAATAACCTTTCGGCTTCTTCATTAAATAGCCATTGAAATTTATGGCCATAATAATCATTAATTAAAGCAATGCCTATTGACCAATGAACTTTATTCCCATTCCCAATAAAAGCGTCTGATAAGACTCTAAACCATACGAATTTAAGGTCAAAATCGCCAGATTCTCCATAATGTTCAAATAAGTCTATAATTAACCAGTCTTTTAAATAAGATGTTACGTGTATTTTCATTTTGTCTCTTTCATTATTTCCAAACCCAAATCAATTGTTTCTTGGTCAAATTCGTTTAATTGGGCATAGGTCTCAAAAGCTTTTATAGGAGAAGACGATTCTTTAATTTTCTTGCTTCTTATTCTTGCTTTTTTAATAATATCATACTCGATAATTACCTGTTTTGCTGTGCTTAAATGTTCTTTGATTGCTTTTTCATCTATTTTTCCATACTCATCTTTATCGCAAGTAATCTTTACTTTCACTATTGCTTCTATTGTGCCAGGCTGTGGACCTAAATTATCATTTAACCAATCTTCTAAATTAACATATTCCAAATCAAATTGAATCATAGGTCTAATATCTAAAGGTACAAATTTATACTCTAATGTATCTGAAGCAGTAATAAGAGTGAAACCCTTCTTTTCATTACGTTCACCAAAATCAGTTCTTTCAGGAGAACCTACATATAACATAGGCGGATTATCATTTAATTTTTGTGCTTTATGTACATCTCCAGCAAGATATAAATCCGCCGACCACTTATCTAATATACTCTTAACTGATATAGGACTACCAACTTGATAATCTATTGGACCTAGTTTTGCTCCTTGAATTAACATATGGCCCAACCATATTTTATAATTTCCTAAAGTTACTATACAAGGATTGGATTTTAATGTTACGTTAGGCAACTCTAAAATTCCAAACTCTTCCACTGATGAAACACCATCAATATCAGAATCGTGATTGCCCGCAAGAATAACAACCTCAATTTCTTTATCAGATAAATATTTAACAAACTTTTCAAATATTGCTTTTTCACTGTTATAGGGTCTTTTACGTTCATAACAATCTCCAAGAACATAGACAACATCTACTTTATTTTTAACCGCATATTGCATAATTTGACGTAGAACGGCTAAAGTATCCTCTGGCCTATTGTTCTTGTCTATATGAATATCGGCAATGGCTAACCCAGTCTTCATTTTATTTCCTTATTATGCAATTTAACCCATTTTCCAATTAAGTTTGCCCCTTTTTTATCCGTTAAAATACAAGCAATATTACAAGGTTCTTCTTCATTAGTGCATAAATCATAATGAGGCTGTTGAATACAACTCGAATTTTTATAAGGAATATATACTAATTTTAGTTTTTTCATCTTTTACGACCTTTTCCTTTAGGGATTTTATAAGTAATCTCTAAAACAGTATTACAATGTTCGCATACTTTTCGTGATTTTTCTTTAAGTTCAACATAGCCATCTATTCTTTCTTCGTTATCAAAAGACCCGTTTGTTACATCAACTACATTAAGCCAAACTATTCTTTCTCCACAACTAGGGCACTTTTCATCTTCGTCTTGATATTCAGCAGATTTAGAAGTATAGTGACCTTTTTTGCAAAGTTGTTGAAAGTAGCCCTCGAATGAAATTTTATTCATTATAGTACCCTTCCCAACTCATCTTTTATCCTCCAGTTTTCCAGTTACAGGTTTTTCTAATATAGCACATAGTTTTGCAATATATTCTGGACTTGTTTTCTCTGCGCATCTTTCTAGTTGTTCTTTAACTATATTGTATTGTAGAAGTGTTAATACTGGAGTTTTTTCAAAAGACTTAAATAAATTCTTTGTAAGATTTACTTGTGGCTTAATGGGCATTGATGATACCACACCATCCACTTTTTTACTTACTATTCTTATTCCACTAAACATCCGGGTTATACTGGGATTGCGTCTCATATTAGATATTGCCTTCTTTTTTTTCTTGTTGCCGTTGTATTCTGGCTAGTTCGCTCATTTTAACATCATTATATTGTTTAGCTAATTTAAGAAAATCCTTATTAATTCCACAAAATTCTACGAGGGTATGAAACTCCATATCTTTGGGACACTTTTTCAATAAATCAATATAATCCTTAAATTGCTGAATTAGTTCATCTCTTTCAACTTTAACAAATTCCATAATTATTCTCCTTCTTTAGTATTATCTTTTATTTCTTCTTCATATATTGGTCTGCTAAAGCACAAATCCCTTCTCTTATAGAATCTGGATGAAAACCCCAAGCAACTAAAAGCGTAGCCACTTCCTCTAAGTAACTATGAATATCACCCTTCTGGTCAAAGGATAGTTCGGCTTTTCTCTCCTCGGTACTAATTGTTATTGTAACTTTGTTATTCATTATTATCCTCCTTAATTATTTTTTTAAAATCTGCTTCATCTAATACTATATACCTATCACTGGTATTTGTAAAATCTAATACTAATGTGGGGATTTTTCCGAAGTTAATCGGCGATTGTTTTAATTGGTCTAGCCATTCTTTATGTAAAACTATACTATCTTTATTTGTAGCCTTGGATTCAATAACATAGTTACCTAAAAGCATATCGGCTGGAGACGTATCTTTAGCACCACTCATAGGGGTGCGTTTAGCACCTAAGTCTTTTGCTAATCTTTTTTCTTGTTTAATGGAGTTTTTCTTTATTTGATTCCTAATAGGTTTTTCAATTTTCTTTTTATATGCTACACAATGAGTATTAAAGAACATATCTATATTTTTTGTTTTAAAATATTTGCAATAATGCTTACTTAAATATTTACAAGTTTGACAAATATCCATATTAGTCCTTTTTTACTATATCAATAATGTCTTTTTTAAGTTTTAATATAGCCTTACTATCCTTCTTTAAATACTCAATTACTGCTTCTTTTCCTTGGAATTTCTTATCATCTAAATATACCCAGGCCGCTTTTTGTTTAATTAATTCAAAGGCAATCGCATAATTAATAATAGATTCCTCATTGTCAATATTACCGTCGTAATAAAAAGAAAACTCTCCTACCTGATAAGGCTTATATGTCTTATTTTTAACTACTGTAAATTTAATATTCTGGCCTATTACATTTTTAGCATCGTCTCTAAGATGGTCTCCTCTTTTAAGATGTATACGAACATTACTATAAAATTTTAGAGCCTTCCCTCCTGGGGTTGTAAGAGGCGACCCATATAAAATTCCTATTTTTTCTCTGGTTTGATTAATAAAAATAACAATACATGGATTATATTTATCCTTGTCTGTGAGGCTTTCTGGTTGTAAAGCCGAGGCTAAAATCCTTAATGTTTTACTCATTAACCTTGCTGCTACTCCCATCTGATTCTTTTCTAAACTTTCTTCTGTTTCAACTATAGGGCATAATGCTGCTACAGAATCTACCACAATTACTCCAGCTTCCCTACTTGATACTAAGTCTATAAGAGTATCTAAAGCTTTCTCTGCTGTCTTTGGCCTAACAATATATAACTTCTCAGGATTAACCCCTACTTTTGTAGCCCACTCTTTAGTTAAAGCACCCTCTAAGTCTATGTAAACACAGTCTTTATCGAATTTTTTCTGCACAGTTGCTATAGTTTTAAGGCTTAAAAGAGACTTGCCTGTGCTTTCTTCGCCAAATAGCTCTATAATGCTGGAACAAGGAAGACCCCCGCCTGTCGATATATCGCACGAAAATGACCCTGTAGAAGCTCGTTCTATGCCATTGTAAGGGCTATCGCTTAACTTAATGATTGAACCTGCTAAATCCTTATTGTACTTATTTATATATTCCTGTAATTTTCCCATTTATTCTTCCTCTTTATCTTTAGAACGATGATTTCTTTTGGTTGTTTCTTCTTCCGTTTTATCTACGTCTTCATTATTTTTTTTAATTGACCTTGGTTTTATAATTTGGTTTCTTGTTACTTTTCCAATTTTTTCTGATGTTATGTTGTTTGGTGAACATTTTTTACAATATGAAACTTCCTCAACTATTTCCGTACCGTGGGTTTTCCTAACAGTTTTAAGAGATTCCCCATCTGCATAAACAGTCTTTGATTGTAAATTATATTCTACATCCCTTATTTTAACTGGAATCTTTATCTGTTTTTCTCCATTTGCTACAGAACCGCAAACTTTGCAAATAAATGACATTTAAACCTCCTGTTTAAAAAAAGCAATTCCTAAAACTATCGCATCCGCTTGGTGTTCTGAAATTCCCACATTCTCAAACTCCCCGCTTAATTTACTTACAGCATACTTAAATTTACCGTTTATTTTTTTCTTTTCTTCTGTTTGTTTTTTCTTTTCTTTAATTTCCTTTTCAATAGCCTTACATTTATTTTCTTTTTCTTCTTCTAATGTATAAAACGCTTTTGCGTATTTACTACAAATTGCTTTATCAACAAGATTGTATCTCTTGGCTATTTCTATCTGAACTTCAATTTTTGAGGCTTTTCCACTAATATTGGTCTTAGGCCTGGCTGATACTGCCATCATAAATACTGGTTCTTTCTTTGTCTTTTTATACCAAGTAATAGCCATACCACCATGAACCCTGGCCCACCTTCTGAAAACTTTAGGGTCAATGCAAAAAATGTCTTCTATTATAATAGCGTCTACTTTATATTTTTCAGCTAGAGCCAGGGACTTATCGGTAATTTCAACAGTATACATTGTGTCTGAAAGAGTACGGTCTTTTATAGTAAACTGACCATACTCTAACAATTTAAGATTAGAATCAATAACAGCAAAGCCTGTTGTACTAGTGGATACGTCTAAAGCTAAAACTTTCATTTAAACTCCTACAGTACAAAAAGAAGGTTGGCAGAGCGTCAATCTTTCACTAAAAGTAATTACACTTTCGGTCATTTATTCCTTTAGGCATCCGTCGCATCCTAAAGTATTAACGGACTACTACCGTTACCAACCTTAATTAGTTTATATTATGTTAAAATTGTCCAGTGTGAATATGCTTTTTTAACATTTTTTAAACTAAAATGGTAAATCCTCCTCAGAAATCTCATCATTTTCTGGGGCTTCTTTTTCATCTAAATCATCTAAACCATTTTCTTCAACAGGTTCTTCTTTCTTAACGGGTGTTGTTTTTTTAACTGGGCTTACTTTTTCCACTGTTTTTACAGGTGCTACCACTGGTTTAGTTACGGGTTTAGCTGTTTTTACCAACGGTTCTTCGGCAGTAGTGGTTTCTTGAACCCTAACTTCTGTAACATTCTGATAAATTTTACCGTTAGTACCTTTAGTATTTTTTACCATAATGTCAACAGAGCGTCCAACTAAATCACCAATACGAACATTTTCATCTATTGCTAATTCTGTTTCGCCTAATATATTACAGAGCCATTTGTAGAGGTCTGCCTTTTCTGTAATTTCTTCGTGCAGAGGCACAGAACCCCAAGCATACTGGTCCTTATATTTACCCGAAGAAATAACGAAAGTAAACTGGGCCCTAACGCTTTGGCTTTTTGGTAACTGCTTCTTCTTAATCTGCTTAATAGTGGCTGGAAGCCAGGTCAATTCTGGCAATTTAGGCCTATCCTCATCATTTTTTGGCTTTCTAATCGTTACTACGAAGTCATCCAAAAAATCTGCATTACCTTGTGTTTGTTCTCCCATTTCTAAATCCTCCTTGTTTAGTTTAATAAATTAAATTTCTTGTGTTGGTGTTGATTGTTCATCCCTATGTCCATAAGTAATAGCTGTTCTCATAACATAAACAGCCTGGTCAAAATCCTCCCTTTTCATTTTTAAATACTGAGTAAGCACCTGAGCTTCTAATCTTTTATCTTGAAGCTCCCTCCATCCTGTATTAGCTTTTGATACTCTTTGCTTACTAGCTTCACTCTTTTCTTCACTCTCACTTTGAATATCTACATCTAAGTTATCTCTTTTCTGCTTAATATCAAGTTCATACCGCTCTGCTCTAGTAACCATATCTGATAACTTAGTTTTTATTTGCCAAAATAAAACATGCAATACCATAGCCTCATCTGGAGTTATTTCTCCTGATTTAGGAATCCTCTTATATAAGGCAACCATTTCATTAATACCTTGTTCCAAACCCAGCTTTTTGATTGTTTCTTTCATATTATGCAATACCTCCTATTATAAGTATAACATATTAAAAGCCACTTTGTCAAGCCTATTCCCCTAAAATTCTATCTAAATCTTGTTTATTTAACTTTTCTACAGCTTCCCTAATTTTAACATGGGCATCTTTAATACTATCGCCATCATTAATAGTTACTTCAACTTCATTATAAACTCTTACAGATTCATAATTCCCAGTATTACGAACTACCCCTTGACCATGCACTAACTTAATAACTTTCATTTTATTACCTCCTATTTCTTTTTGCAATATTTTCTTACCTTTCTATAAATCTCAATCGTTTTAATAAATCCTTTTATTAATCAACGTATAAATTTCGCAACTTGTATGAAAAAGTTTTCCGTTTTTTTGAATCTCTCGAAGTTCGGCATTTTTGTTGAATGCTTCTAAACTAGCTGACAATATTTCTTCCATTGTAGTAGCTTCAAATACATGTTCCGAATCAAAAATATAATATATCAGTTTAAACATTTAAATTCTCCCTTTGTCTGTTACAATAAGATTGGTAAAAATATTATAACTAATAAATTTTTAATGTTTCTGCTTATTTGATTGTATCTCCATCTATACATACCCCGTTCACGGTATGAAAATAAATACTATCCTCTAATTCCCCAGTCCCATTACAACTTTTACAATTAGGATTTGCAGCGTTTGTTTTATTTGGTAATTGGTGAGTACAACCGCATCTTTTCATTATTTGTTTCTTTTCTATGGATATTTTATTTTTCATTTTTGGTCTCCTCATATTTTTCTAATGACCCCCAGCGTTTTCCTATTTTTATTTCTGTTTCAATTGGAACTCTTATACCTTCAATAGGTCTTTGCATTTCTATTTTAAGTAGCTTAACTATTTGTTCTACTTCCTCTTCTGGGGTATCTAATACAATATCATCATGAATAGTTAAGACTAATTTGGCCTTACTTTTTAATTCTTTTAACCTACGAGCAACATTAATAGTATAAATGGATAGAATATCAGAGGCCGAACCTTGGATACAAGTTGATACTACTTTACGCTCTTCTTCTCCTCTAATAAAATTATCCGAATCATTTATTTTTGGTAAGTATCTTTTTCTACCAAAATAATTTTTAACATATCCTTTTTTTCTAGCAACCTCAACCATTTTATCAATCCATAAAGGCACTTTTGGATATTTATTAAAGAAAGCTTTTATAAATTCCTCGGCCTCAATTGGAGACATGTCGTATTCTTCTGCTAAAGAAGCAGCGCTACGACCATAAGGAAGGCCAAAGGTTACGGCCTTAGAACGGTCTCTCTGCTCACTTGTTACTTGTTCTTTTGGTATTTTATACACATCCGAAGCCACTTCACTATGAATATCTAAACCATTTTCTATATCTTTTATTTGTATATAGTCATTTACGAAGTGGGCGAGTATGCGGTACTCGACTTGACGTAAATCGCTCGACAGTAATACGTTTCCTTCAGAAGCAGTAAAATAATCTCTAATTAATTTACCATCTCTCTTTTTTGGTATATTTTGTAGGTTAATGTTTCTCGAAGCCGTTCTACCAGTAGCTGTTCTACTCAATAAGTATTCTGTATGTAGTCTTCCATTTTCATCTAGTTTTTCTTTTATTGGATTTAAATAAGTACTATATATTTTTCTTAAATAACGTAATTCCAATAATTTATCTATAAATTCGTGTTCGCCCTTTAATAATTCTAAAGAAGCCTCGTCAGTTGATGGCTCTTTGGCTAATTTTGTACGCTTAACTACAGTTAAACCTAAGTAATTAAATAGTAACTCTCTCAATTGTTTGGTAGAATTAAAATTTACAGGTTCTAAATTCTTATCAATATATGCTTCTTCGGTATATTTTTTCTTTAAAGTTTTGGATTTTTCATATTTTGCTAATATTTCTTTTGTTTGGTTTTTAATATAGCTATCTGAAAACTTTTTTACATCCTCAATTTCATATATAGCTTTTTCTTGTTCTTCAATTTTTTGTGCATATTCTTTTGTTAGTTTATCCAAATATTCAACATCAATTTGAATTCCATTATAAGCCATTTCAGAAGTAACTAAAGATAATGGAACCATTATATTAGATAAAACATACGACATACCTTCTTCTAATTCTTTTTTTAATACTTGATATATTCTAAATGTACAATCCGAATCTGCTGCACTATACTCATATAAGTCCTCCCAACCCGTATTTTTAAAACCGTTCTCTCTATCAGCTTTTACTTTATCATCATAACCACCCATATCAGTGTATATCCAAGCTAAATCATGCAATCGTTGTGAACCTTTTCTATCCTGGTCTAATAAATAATAAGCAAACATTGTATCAGAATAAGCTCCTTGAATATCCCAGTTCCATTTTTTATTTAAAAAGAAAATATCAAAACTAATATTGTGTCCTATCTTCTTAATATTGGGGTTTTCCATAACTAATTTTAATTGTGATTTAATATATGCTAAATCTTCCTGACTCCACCATTCTCCTTTTTGCCAATCCCAAATAGGTATTACTATACCAGTTGTTTCTGCCCAAGAAAAAGATAAGCATAAAGGCCTATCTTTATCAACCTTTAAACCTGTTGTTTCAATATCAAAAGCAAACTCTGGAACACTATTTAGCCGCTTAAGAGCCTTTGTAATTTTAGGTAAAGTATCACATACTATGTATTGCGTTTTTTTCTTGTCCTTTGCTTTAAACTCGGCTGTTTGAGCCGATTGTTTAACAAATTTTAAATCTTCAATAAAATCTTTTCTTGCTTTTAATCCTTCGGCATCTCTTCTTCTTGTTAAATAACTAGGATGATATAAGGGTATGCAAGTAATTTGCCAACCTCCATGTAAAAAAGGATTACCATGAATTTGAGTAATATTAGCCTTTCCAATAATAACCTTAGAAACCAAATTACCCAGTAAAACTATAACATTAGGCTTAATTTGCTTAATCTCTTCTTCAAGATAAGGCAAGCAAGCTTTTATTTCTTTAGCATTAGGCTCCCTATCTTCCCAATAACCTGGTTTTTTCTCTATAGGCAAGCTGCGACATTTTACTAAGTTAGTGATGTAGATTTCTTCCCTTTTAATTCCCGCCTCATCTAAACAAGCGTTTAACAGTTGACCAGAATCCCCAACAAAAGGCCGTTTGCTAATTATCTCATTTTTCCCCGGGCATAAACCTATAAAAAGTATTTTAGCAGTTTTTGGACCCTCTCCAGCAAGGCAAACACATTCACATGTTTTACCACTATTCTTAACTTGGCTTGTCTTATACAATTCACATTTTTCACATTTGGGCATTGTTATAATACTCCTCTATACTAAATTGGTAGCGGGAGTGAGAATCGAACTCACGTGCTTTTCAGCGGGGGCTTATGAGACCCTTTGGTTTCCATTACCATATTCCGCAATATCTTTTCCATAGTACTCAGTTAAAATTTTCCTATATACTAGCATATTAGGTAAATAATGTTTAAAGTAATAAGTATCATCACCATTTAATATCTTACTTAAGGCCGCCGCAACCCCAGCACTTCTAGAAATTCCTGCACAACAATTTACACAAATTAAATCTACTGAATCTTTCCAATCCTCTACAAATTTAAGGATTTCCTTTGTTTGTTCATTATTAAACACAAACCTGCTATAAGGAAAAACTTCAGTATCTTTATCTAAATCATAGAAATGAAACCCTAACCAAGCCAATCTAGATACTTGTTCTGGAAGTTTCACAAAATCATAATTAGGGTCTTGAATGCTAATAACTATGTGTTTTTCTTCTGTTTTAAAATGCTGAATTTCTTCTTCATTAAAAACTTTAATTTTCATAATCAATCCTTATTACCTGGGCATCCATGATTATCTCTAGTTAAACACGAATAGTTTTTATCTGTATAAAATGAACAACCAGAAAATCCAGCCGCTGAATGATGAGTATATTTTCCAATAACTAAACATTTTCGTAGTTTACATTTATAATCAAGCACTTCTACATTAATAAATTTATTTTCATATTTAATTTTAATTTTCATTGTTTATTTGCCTGTTGATATGCTAAAGCTTGCATTATCGTATTAGCAAAATAAGTTATAGCATCTTCTGGATACTTAAATGTGGCAATAGGTTCCCAAACTCCTTTTTGAATTTGCCGCAGAACTCCATAACCATCTTCATCCTGGATTAATTTTAAATTGCTTATTTGAAATTCTTGATTCATTTTATTGCTCCTTATGAGGTATAATTTTAAAAAATCACGCAATATTTTAATTAAAATTTAAACTTTTTAATAATATTAGACCCTAATGGGGTTAATTATATTACTTTTTTACTTTCTGTTACCATGAACATCTACTTGGTCTGGATAAACTAAACCACTATAACTACCGCCAGTAGATTTTGAATAACACATAACTGGTTTATTTAATTCTTTCGCTAGTTTCATAGCTATTTTAGTTCCTCTATAATATTCCCCTATTGTTGGTTTTTCATCTTTATATATAACATCTTTTATAATAGTTCTATAACCAACATCAGTGCAGCCCCTATCTAACCCAATAACAACAAAAGTTAAATACTTTTCTCTTAAATCAATTTCTGTATCTTGAAATAAACTATCTGCACGTGTATGCCAAGGGCCTTTTAAAGAAACGACCTCCGCACTCTCCAGAATAAAATTAAGAGTTCTTCCAGCAAAGCCATCGCTATTAGGGCCGCCTTCCACATAAATATCATCGGCCTCATTGGGTTGAATAGCCACAAGCCAGCGTTTACCAGACTTGCCTATATACATTTTATATTTTCTAATCTCGGCCTCATAACTTCCACAAATCATTCTATAAGGTTCTTCAATATAATCCATTATTCCTTCTCCTTAATTTCATTCTTCATACTAAATCCTCTAGCTTTGAATGACCAATGTGCACTACAAGCATCACAAATCTTAATTTGTTTTCTTAACCATTGTGCCATATTCCAATAATACTTACTTAATAAAGAGTAAATAAACTTTTTCATACAACTTCTCCCCATTGATTTACAGTGCTATCTGGTTTTGATTCTAATATTGCTTTTGGAGCTTCATAAACTTCTTGAACCTTAGTCTCTTGAGTTTTTAATTGGTTTTCTAATTGGCTTATCTGGTTCTTTAAGGCTTCTATTTGTTGAGAAGTCTCTTCTTTATTAATTGCTAATTCTTGTTTCACTCCATCATTTAAAATTCTAAGCAATTGATGAGTGGGGGTATTTTTCATCTTCTCAATGTTCTCTGTAGTCTTATGTTGAGCACAAAGAATAGCAATTGCTCTTTCATCCTTTACTTCAGTCAAAGCACCACAAATAAAACAGGGAATACTTTTAGCCATTTATTTCTCCTTATAATTTAAATATTCAATAAAAAACTTCTTCATTTCTGGAAAATTCTTAAATTCTATTGCATTCCCTTCTTTTAACATCCGAAAATGCCTCCATTCGACCCAATGTGCTAAATCTCTAATTTCAATAGTCCTTATAATAATGGACGGTTTTTTAATTCGGTCATAGTTTTCTCTAAACTCACTCATCGTTCCAAAACCAATAGATTCATCTAAATAAAAAATTTGAAAATCGACCATCTCCATAAATTTAAAATCATTCAACTCTGTCTGGCGAAATAGCATAGCTCTTTTTTCGGGGTCAATATCTAACAATTCTTCTAAAGTATAGGGAATGTTTTCTTCTTTAAATCCCATCATACTAGCATTAAAAATTTCTTTATTATCTTCAACGGGGTTTACTAATCTTACGGCATTTATTTCAAAAAAGGTTGCTAAATCTTTTCTCCAACGATTGGGATTTTTTCGTTTTTGCATTCCTCCAGCCCCGTAACAAGATTTGGCATTTTTTAATTTTTCTGCAAATTTTTTTAAATTATCGTCCATAATTATTTCTCCTGTATAATCTCCAAAGCTTTAGAGGTTCCTATCCTATCTGCCCCAGCTTTAATTAATTGTTCTGCTTGGGCTTTAGTAGATATTCCGCCCGCTGCTTTAATTGGTAATTTGGAATATTTTTTTATAATTTTAACATCCTCTACTAAAGTATCGAAGTCTGGACGCTGGAATAAACCGGAGTCACTTTTAATGAATTCGGCTTGACTTTCTCTAACTAATCTACAAGCTTCTTTAAAAACATTATTTAACCCCAACTTATAAACATTTTCATCCATTTTTCTTAAATAATATGCTTCAATAATAATCTTCAAAACCTTACCTTTAGTTTTTTCTCTTATTTCTTTTAATTCTTTTTCAATCCTTTCAAAAGACTTTAAATCAGAGTAGTTATAAACATGCCATATATAATCTATCTCATCCGCAGTTTGGCAAACTAAATCTATTATACCCTCACACTGTTCTAATCCACCCCCGCTAAACCAGTTTGGTACGGTTATTAGTTTAGTATTAGCATTAAGTTTTTTCAAGCGATTTTTGGCATATACAATCCAACACGGGCTTATACAGAGCCCGTAGAAAGAGTATTTAATGCAATCATCAATCATTTGATTAATCTCTTGCCTAGTTGCCCTATTTGATAGGTTGGTATAATCTAAATATTTTGTTAATTCAAGTGTCATAATCTTTTTCTCCGATTGTTGGGTATGAGGGAATTAATAAAATACCTCCATAAACTAGGCCGCTTGAAGTTCAGTAAACCCCGCTTCTTAAATGGATAAAAATAATAAATTACATACCACTTTTCGGCCATGAATATTAAGCATACAATAGCAGAAATAATAATAAATAAATCCTGAGCAGCGATTCCATATAAAAACCTAATAAAATCATCTGCTATGCCAGTATTCATAGACTTCCTAGAGTGGCCTTTAGCGGTTCTCGCCCCACAAATGGAGGAAGCACTCCAATGATACCTAACTCCGTTACATAGGCCAGATATAATGAGAATTAAACCCAATATGTCTTTAAGATGTTCCATTATTTCCTTTCTATATACTGCCATTTAAAACCACCCGCAGTTTTACAATGAGAACGATTTAATGCACAAGCATTAATATGGCACTTATTAATATTTAATTTATAAGATGCACATTGAATAGACGACCATTTAGCTAAAATATTTTCATTTAAATCTAGTTGATAAATAGGCCTACTTAAAATTCTATTATTTCTCTCACCGACATTTACTTTCTTTTCAGAAAAATAACAATTATCATATGTATAATCGTCATTATGATTTTTTCTAGATAACTGAGCCTCTTTAAATCTCCAAGAACAGCTTTCAAACCATACTTTTTTTATTTCTTCTTGAATTAATAAAAATTTAATTCCTTTAGCTCCGTAATATTTGTAATTAGAAGCATTTTTATTATTACATCGTTGTCTACCAGATTTCCAATGTTTATACCAAGGCTCTCTTTTATTTTTTCTTATAGTCCCCTCTTTATCACTCATTTTCTTTTTTCCTTTTGGCCCAGGTCTAATGGATAAAGAAATGTAAGCGGCCTGTGTTCATTACATCCCCATACAAGTTGTACTGGTTCGCTTTCTTCGGCTAAAGTTTCAGCAAACTCGTCGCTTGCTGTTAAAGCCCCCCCTCTAATAACAGTAATCTTGCTCCTGTCCCAAGCGCCCCAATGATGATAGTGTCCGTAAACCAATAAATCAAAACTATGCCGCTTCGCCCACCCTAAAAATTTAGCTTTTCCAGCAGATGTTTCCGATTGATTTGGTGCTATGTGTCTTAAATGGTAGTTCCATCCCCTATTTACAAAGTTTAGGTATTCTAATTCAGAATAGTGCACCTGTACATTTTTTGCTCTTTTATCTGTTTTTGTCCACAACTCCAACATTAAATATAGCATTAAATCCCAATTTGCATTAAAATCAGTACTTTTACCATTAAGTCGAATTGAACCATGATTTCCGTTAGTGCCGTAAAATTGAACTTGTAGTCCTCTATCTAAAAAAGCTAGTATTAATTTTTGAATTGTTTGAGTTGCTAATATAACTTGAAACGGCGGGGCTAGTTCAGAAACCGTTTCTTGAGAGGCGAATATCCCCATCCCATCTAAAATATCTCCCGTTGAAAGTATTTTAACATCTGTAATGGGGGTTCCTTTACTAATGTATTTATCCACTAGTTTTAATAATTCAGACTCAAAAGTTTCAATCATTTGTTTAAAAGTACTAACATCATAAATAACTTTACCATATTCATTTTTAATAATTCTACCAACGTGCCAATCCGAAAGATGGACATTAAGCGTATCCCCCACTTTCTTAGACGATGGTTTTACTAACTCATAAGGCTTAGTTTTTGATAATTCTTCTTTTAAATAATCAACCATTCCGACATACGTTTCTACGTATTTTAGGCCTTCTGGAGATTCTTTAGAAGTTGTAACTTGTTTAATCCCATACCTTCTTTGAGCATGGTCTACCGCATCATAAGTTGTATTCATCTTATTAGCTATATCTGTTTGTGTTAAATTGGGGTTTTCAGAGTAGCTTTTAAGAAGAAGTATTTTATCCTCTGTCCAATATTTTTTATTCATCTTTAGTCTCCTCAATTATATTTTCAAGATATTTTATTTTTTCTATTAAAGAAGTAATATTATCTGATGCCCCATTATAGCATTTCTGACAAATAGTAGTTTCTCCCACATCAATTGTTTTTCCACACTCATCGCACCTACAATCTATACTCATTATTTTTCTCCTTCTGGAATTAATTGAGCAACTACGTTATCTGTAAAATTAATAGATTTAGCAAATTCCCTCAAGTTTTTAGCCTGTTCTCTTGCATACTTTTCATAGTTAAATAAGTACTCTTTGTAGTCTATTCCCTTTAAATCTAAGTAGGCAGTATAACTTGCCAAACTATTTAGGTTATCGTTATTTATAGCTCTCTCACCAATCTTTTTTGATATTGAGTATTCAATTTCGGCATCTGATATTTCTCTTGTCAACTCCCCCATAATTAGGTCATAAGCCTTATTAATTTGGGCGGCATTTAATCCTAAAGATACTCCCCAATTTAGAGTTCCGCAACTATAACCACCTAGACTAAAATAAATTCTATAACATAGATAATTTTCTTCCCGAACTTTTGAAAACAATCTTCCACTCATATCGTTCATTACCCCTTCTAGCAAATCTGTCAAAACCATTGTATCTAGAGAATTTTTACCAAGGGGTCTTATCGTATTTCCAATAATTACATTTGCCTGGTTTATTCCAGCACGTTTAACAATAACATCGTTTCTTCCTTTCAATTCTTTTGTATTAGGAACCTTTGTAGCAATTTCAACATTCTTATTGTAAGAAACCCCCTTTGGACCGGCGGGCCCCCTCACAACTTCTCCGATTTGTAAAAAAGTTAAATCTTTATATCTATTCTTATAATAGTCTAGTAAGGTTGTTCTATTGATATTTGTCAAACTCTGGACAGTTCCTATAATAGAGGAATATAAACCATCGGTTTCCTTATATAAGGCTTTTTGGAAAATTTCTCCAACGGAACTTCTTGGGTCATCTTCATACATATTCATTTCCTGTAAAATAACATTTCTTTCCTTATCTATTTCAACCTGTGGAAAGAAGGAATTATAAAGCATATCCATTAAAAGTGCCTCAGCTTTACCTTTATATTTGTTGGCTGACTTAATCCAGTAGGCAGTCAATTCATAATCTGTGTAAGCATTTAATTGTGCTCCATATCTCTCTATAGAATATGCAATTTCTTTTGCAGTCTTAGTACGAGTTCCCTTGAACATGAGGTGTTCCAAAAAATGGGATATTCCTTTGATACTTTCAGGTTCACAACGAGAACCTGTTTTAGCATAAATCATTGTAAGTGTTGAATTGCCTTCTTTAGGAATTAATATTTTATTCATAAATACTCCTTTCTAAAATCCATGCTCTAGATATTCTTGTCTTTCGTTTTCGGTGCATTCTGTAAATTTAGAAATTTCTGGATAAAATTTATAATATAACCTACTCTTAAAACTACTAGTCTTATTTTTTATTACATTCAACTCCACAATTGGCCCATAAGCATCTTCTGAATTTACATTTCTAACAAACTTTAGAGTCGTATTTGGGTTTTTATAATAGTCATTATACAATAAACCAACAAAATCCGCATCAAACTGCAAATCTTTTGTCTCTTTTATATCATCCCCAATAGGCCTTTTTACTGTATTGGTTTTTCTAAGCTCTGCTGTCGCTATTACTGGAATATCATATTGGTTTTTCCAATATTTTAACTGGTCTGAAATCATCATGAATAACTCTCTTGTCTCAGCTTTTTTATAACTAGTCAATCTATGTAAGTTATCAATAAAAACTACTAATTGTTTACCTTCAGAAAGTTTCTTATAAATTTTAATATACTTAGATAACTGTTCAATACGTTTTGCTTCAGATTCTTCTTTTATTGCAAACCTATCTGATATGGATTTTAATCGCTCTATTTCTTCCCCACGAAGTCTTAATAGTTTTTCTTTTTCTTCTTCTGATAAATCCTCTCTTAATTTAATTTTAAATTTAGGATTTGCAATTGCGTTAATAGGAACTCCTGTATTTAAGGAAATTATTCTTGGCAATAATTGGCCCAAACTATCATCTATTGAAAAAAATAAAATAAATAAATTCTCATTAGATTGTAACATATCCATAGCAAGATTTAAAAGCATCGTCGTTTTGCCCAAATTTGTGTCGCCCGCAAGAATATAAAACATATTCTGAATCCCATCCATCTTCTTTACAAATAAAGGAAACTTGTCAGCCTTTAAGCCTAGGAGGTTTCCTTGCCTATTCCACACACCCCTATCCCAATCACTTAAAACCCTTTCAAAACACTTGTCCTCTTCTTGTATATCTTCTGATGTAATTAGTCTTCTTCCTTTATCTAATATGTCGTGTTTCTCTGTTTCTTTTTTGACCGCTTCTTTTGATACATCTAAAACTTTAGCTAATTTTTGGCATAACTTTTCTTTAATTGTATAATCACTTTCTAATACAATTAATTTAATGGCGTCATTCTTTAAAAATTCATTCTCTACATCCTTTTCTAGTAAAGCCAATTTCCAATCGAAGATACTTAATTCTTTTATCGCTTTAAATGCTTCAACGCCTTCTTTAACAAGCAATTCATCCACATCTTTATAGGGGCTTGGAATCTCTTTTACAAATAAATTGATGCCTTGAAGTCCTTTAATATCTTTGTCAATTATACGAGTCAATGCTTGTTTCCCCGCCGAGTCAGAATCTAAGCAATTATGGCAAGTAAATAATTTCATACTCACATAACTATGATTATCTTCTATTTCTAAATTATAAACATACTTTGGTTTTATAATGCTTTTAGTAATTTTTTTAATCGGTGTATAAACATATCCTTCCTTTATCCACGCACCAGCTCGACTTCTATATTTATATTTTGCATTATTTATTAATCGTTCCCAGTTACTTTTACATATACTTAAACTATAGCATTCTTTATTATTTCTATAACTATATTGGTTTTTTCTAACACTAATTTTAATGCTAGAAACAATATCGCATCTAAAGAGCATTTGTTGTATTGACAACATTAAATTATAAGAAGTATTTATAAGCCTATGATTTTCTGTTTTATCTATAGTACCGTCTCCTAAAAATACGCCCTCTATTAATGCTTTTTGATACTTTTTATCTGCCCACATTAATTGTTCTGGAATTATTTTTTGATTATTGTTGTTGTAGCATTCTCTAAAAAATTGGCATAATCCACCATGATAAATATATAATAAGTTACAATTTGTATTTTTACTTCTATAAATACTTCCAATTGATAAATTATGCCTAGCTAAAACATCTTGAATAAACTTAATTGTATAAGTATCCTTTCTATTTGTAGCAAACTCAACTCTACCCGTATGACTTTGTGCATGTCCGTCTGCTAAAAAAATACCAATAATTTTCCAAAAATCTTTATCTTTTAATAAAGAATACGTATTAAATTTACTATTGGTATATATGGGAGTGGATTTTATAATTCTTCCTTTATTATCTCTTTTAGTTATCTTAAAAAGTTTACCGCCCTGTTTAATATTATATTTAAATTTCTTGGAAATCTTTTTAATACCCCTAATTTCCGTATTATAGGGTATTTTTAAAACATGGTTTAAAGTTAAATTTTCAACTTTTTCCCATTTAAAATCATAATTATTTGACCTCTTTAAAGGATTATAATTATTAGGCGTAGATAAAGAATGATTTGTGGTTCTATTAAATCTTGGATATTCATTAGCCAATATCGGATGATTTGCTGTTATTTTTATTGGTTTACAATTTAGTTTATTCTCAATTTCATATAAGTTGGTATATAATGGATTTTTAATAATTTCTATAACCTTTTTAAATTTACCAGTATGAGTTAATACGCTATCTCCTATTTTTATATCCTTAATATAAATATTACCCTTATTTGTAATTATCTCTTCTTCCCCGTCTAAACAAAAATTAATCTTAGTAATACCCTGCTTGACTAATATTTTATATCTCTCTTCATTAAAACTTAACCCGCACAAGGCTACAACATTTTTAATCCCGTACTTATATAAAGTAAAAACATCTGCATAGCCCTCAACTACATAAATATCTGAATTCAGTCTAGCCTTATCTAAATTAAATAGAACATTTGTCTTATTATATAGAACAGTATTACGAGAGTTTAAATATTTTTGTCCATTAGAATTTTCATCTAAGGCCCTACTTGCAAATCCAACTGTTCTACCATAATGATTTTTAATAGGAAATAACAGTCTATTGTCCAATAAATACTTGGCTTGATTACCCCTCGATTCTGCACTAGGTATTAATCCAACTTCTTTTAAAGTTTCTTCTGTGTGCCCCTTCTTCTTTAATAGCTCAATCAACTTATCATAATTACAATAGCCAAACTGAAAAGTATCAACCAAATCTTCCCATTGTCTTTTAGAAACATACTCTCTAACCTTCAAAGTCTTTTCAGTATCAACCTTAATTACTTGATTACATACTTTGCAAGCATCTTCGAGAGACTTATAGAGTTCTTCTTTCTTTTTTTCTTCGGGTGAATATTCTTCAACTTCGTATTTAATCCCAAATAAATCTGCTAAATACAATACGTTATCTGTAATAAAACCTTGACCTGTCAATGGTTTTCCTTCGAGGTAATGAGCAGCTGTATATATATCTCCACTAATTTCACATTGGAAACATTTAAAAGCATCTGGATTTGGAAAAAAAGCACAAGATTCCTTCGTATCGTTATTATTGTGAACTGCCCTATTTGGACATTGGAAATGGGTAGACGTAAAAGTGGTATCATGGATTTCCAAATACTCTTTTAAATGACTACGAATGGATTCCATTAGCAAATCTAAATTTTTTATTTTCATTAAATATTCCTTATCTTTTCTTTCTAGTATTTTTAGACATTTCCATAAATCTACAATTACTTAACTCATAATTACCATCATTATCAATCCTGTCTATTGATGGTCTTTTCATCAAATATGCTTTATCTCTAAACCAAAGGAATTTAAAATCGTCTACAGTCATTAAAAATTTAATACCTCGTTTACCGTACCGTTTATAAGAGGCGTTTTTAGGATTTGTGCATCTTTGTTTAGCACTTACATAGTGACGTGTCCATTTATGTTTCTTTATCCAATCTTTATTTTTTATGTATATATTTTTCTTATTTTTAATATAACGCCTATGATTAGCTTTTTTACAATGTTCTATATTATGCTCATACCAAACTTTTTTAGCTTTACTAATCTTATCCTTATTATTTTTTCTATAATTATACATTATATTTTTAATTTTTTCTTTATTATTTATTTTATATACGTTATTCCTTTTAGTAATTTTATCTTTATTCTTTATATAGTATAATTTATTGGTCTTTTTTCTTAATTCTTTATCCCCTCGCTTATTATCACACTCTTTACAAAGATAACGGTATCCAAATTTACATGTTTTACTTTTTACAAAATTATCTAATGCTTTCTTCTCCCCACACTTTTTACATATCCTAGTTTTAGGTTGTTTTTCCATTATTTTCCCTCAAAAATTCACAAGACCGTCTTCATCTTTATAATCTTCTGCAATATCCCGCAATTCATTTAGTATATTCCTAATAGTTTCAATATCACCACAAATTCCTAAATCTGACTTTCTTTCATTATACTCACACATACATTTCTCTCCGCATTCTTCACAAACTTCTTCTGAATCTTTATATCCAACAAATCTAAATATAAAGCAACC
>Ga0315284_10002504_pt1:0-10000 | contig 26273 bp, 21 predicted proteins | sample YL17G09_16_MG_FD_203696 | JGI IMG/M metagenome (GOLD analysis project Ga0315284, IMG submission 203696) | Sediment microbial communities from Yellowstone Lake, YNP, Wyoming, USA - YL17G09_16 | ecosystem: Environmental > Aquatic > Freshwater > Lake > Sediment | place: USA: Wyoming...
TCTGGTTCGACTGGTGGATTGAGCAACCGGTCTTCCAGCCCTACCTGCAAAGGTTTGCCGCCTACTACTACAACCGCGGCGCGCAGTGGAAACGCGGCGTCGCCATCAACTACAAACTCAAAACTTTCCCCGAACGCGCGGCGGTGCTCGACATCGAGCGCGGGCAACTCGACACTCTGCGCCCGCTGTTCTGGCAGACCGACACTTCCGTCAGCGAGAAGTCCTGGGGGTACATCGCAGATGACAAGTTCCGCACACCCGACTCCCTGGTGGATGAGCTGGTGGACATCGTCAGCAAGAACGGCTGCCTGCTGCTGAATGTGGGGCCCAAGCCGGACGGCACGATTCCGGCCGAAGTCGAGAAGATCCTGCTTGAGCTTGGCCAGTGGCTGGCCACGAACGGCGAGGCCATCTACGGCACCAGGCCCTGGAAGGTCTACGGCGAGGGGCCGACATCGGTGGTTGGCGGTTCCTTCAAAGACACGGTCAGCAAGCCTTTCACTGCGCAGGACATCCGCTTTACGGCCAAAGGCGCCACGCTCTATGCTATCGCGCTCGCCTGGCCGGAGACCGGCCGCCTCACGATCAAGTCGCTGGCAGCAGGCACAGCGCTCACCGAGCGCGAAATCAAAAGTGTTGAGCTGCTCGGCTCGAAAGCCAAGCTGAAATGGACTCGCAACGCCGGCGGTCTGACCGTGGAACTGCCGGCGCAGAAGCCGTGTAACCACGCGTTCGCCTTGAGAATCTCACCTGTGGAGCCAGCGCCGACCCGTTAGGAGTGGAGCCCAGGATGGTTGGGTAGACTGGCGCCGAGCCTGACCACGACCTAGAAGCTGGTGGGCCAACGCCGCGCCCCGTGGATGAGCGCCAGGATTTCGATTCTCTTTCTTGCGACGCGGTAGGCAACGATGAAGGGCGTTCCAGAGATGACGAGTTCTCGAGTGCCTTCCACCCGTCCGCTCCGCCCGATCCCGGGGTGGGCACGGAGAACGTTTACGGCGGACTCGATTCTGGCGATGACCGCGTGTGCTGCGGTCGGGTTCTCGGCAGCAATGTACTCATAGGCAAGGTTCAGGTCCTCGACGGCGAGCCGCGTCCAACGAATCTTCACCGCCGCCACTTGGCGAAGGCTCTCGCGACTTCCTTCTCAGCCGCAAACTGCCCGGCCTCTGCCTGCCGCAGCCCTTTCTTGATGTGTTCGATCTGCCACTGATGGACATCCAGGTAGGCGTCAATCGCCTCCTTCAAGACGTAGCTGCGGTCGCGGTCGGCGACCTCCGCGATGGCATCCAGCGCCTCTCTCTTGTCTGCGTCCAGCCGGAATGTGATCGTCGTCTTCCCCATCGGTTTCGCCTCTTAAGATCAATAATACGCCATGAGACACCATATCGCAACAACTTACTTAGATCAGGTGGGCCTCCCGCAGACATTGCACAAGGCGCGATGTCTGCGCCACCCACAGCGCGCCCTGCGTGCCGCGAGCTGTCTTCCCTTGTCCGTCAAAGAACCCACGGTATGAAGAGCATGCCGTGGCTACGGAGCTGAGCCCGCCGTTTGCCCGCTCACCTCGCTCAGTGCCTTGCGCGCGGCGGCCAGGAGAGCCTCCGCGCCGACCGGCTTACCTGTGGCCTTCATCATCCACAGGTCGGGAACGACTCTTCCCGTCGTGGCCATGCGTTCGAATTCCGACCCGATGTTTCCTGCCTTCTCCATCTGCTCGCCGATCTGGAAGGCGATCAAGTGTCCAAGCGGGTAATCGGGGAGGTAAAGACGCGCCTCGATCATATGCGAATAGATGGCCAACAGAACGACATCGCGCTTCTTGAAAACCGGGGCGTAATACTTGTTCCAGACTTCCTGGGCGATGCGCAGCACGGCCGCTTTCAACTGGGCGGGCGTGGCGTCGGGATGATCGTACATCCAGTGCCAGACCTGCATATCCACCAACGCCGTCCCGGAGATTTCGTAGGTGGCCCAAAAATCGCCGAGCGTTTTCAGCGCCCGGTTCTTCGGGTCCGGCTGGGCAAGTCCTAGCAGCTCGAGGTCCCGGTCCTGGAACACGAAGGCAAGCGCTTCCGTGAAGGCCGTATTGGGCACGCCCTCGAGCAGGGTGTGATCCACCATGTTGAGCGAGAGGATTTGCTCGACGTTGTGGCCCATTTCGTGAACAGCGATGTTCAGTCCCTTGTAGTTCATCCCGTCCTTTTCCACCCGGGTCCGGAGATGCGCCTTCTCCGACCGCATCTCCGCTCCCATGGCGTGACCGGAGCCGCGCGCCGGATCCACAATGATGTTGCTCGCCAGATATTCCGCCCGCTCGCGGGAGAATCCCAGGTGCATCAGGAGGTTGGGGATGTCCTGCTTGTACGCTTCAGCCGTGGGGTATTTCTGGGCCACGCTGGCGTTCAGTTGCGCCTCGGTGTAATCGCCGCGTGGACGAAAGCCGTCGTAGTAGATGTCGAAAGGCTCCAGCGGCCTGCCCAGGCGTGCCTCGATCAGCTTCGCCACTTCCGGCACCAGCGGCGAGGAGAGCACTTGCTCCAGCATGGCTTTCACGCGCGCCTCGGGAATCTCACGATCCTCATCAAATCGCCGCGCGATGAGCGTAGGCGCCGTAGGTGAATACGGATCGAGTTTCTTCGACGCGCGGAACACGTTCAGCAATTGCGCATAGCGGGCGTCGGGTTCCGAAGCATTGAGGGCGGCGGCGCTTGGCGTCTCCCTGCTTACCGCACTGCCTTCCGCATCTTTCACAGCCGCCGGCTTGACCTCGTCCGTGTACGGGTCCCAATCGAAACCGGGATTGTCGATGACCGTGGCCGGAATGGTCTGGGTGACGATCCGTTCCATCACCCGCTGGATCATTCGCTGCTTGGTAAGGCCCTGTTCGGCATCGCGGTAATCGGCCTTGATCTCGTCGCGCAGATTCCAGTGAGAGAGCAGCCGCAGCCGGGGCGGGAACAGTCGCGTCCCGTTCGCGTCAACCAGATGATGCATCCAGATATTGTACTGGGAGATGTAGCGGCCGGCCTCCGCTTCCGCCCGGGCGATGGCCAGGTTCACCTCCGCGGGAACGCGCTTGGCGTACCGCTGGGCAAGTCGTGCTTCCGCCCACTCGCGACGTGACCACTTCTCCCCTTGGGTCAGGCGCTCCTCGAGTGTGGTCAGCGGAAAATTGAGCAGCACCGTAAAGGCGAGCTTGTTCTGGAAAGAGTCATCCACGACATGCGCCGCGGGATCGTATCCGGCAAACGCCTCGTCAAAAGGCAGGATGGGGCCGAGGTCGAGATCAGTCTGATTGCTGAACTCGCGCGCGATCTCGTGCATGTGGCCGTCGAGTTGTTCCATGTTGTGCTCAAACCGATTGAACAGGATGTCGAGTGTCGCCGGGGTGCCGGCAAAGTTACTCCGCACGAAATCCTCAAACGCGGAGGCCCCGCCGTCTGCAGGGCGCCAGAACTTCGCCACCTGCGGCAGGCCGCGCGCGAGCCGGGCCCGCTCGCCCTCGCCGTACTTCTGGATGAGTTCACCTTCCAGCTTCACCATCGAGGCTTTCATCCAGGGAAGCTGCGGCGGCGATTGTTCTCTGGAGCGCTGCGGCCACGCTGGTCGGGCGTTCGGCGCAGACAGCAACAAAGCGAAAACTACCCCCAGAATCAGAACCAGCGTTTTCAGAATGCCCTTGAGTTGATTTGTCATCTTGAACCGCCTCCTGCGTCCCGCGATGCGGGATTGACCTACCAACAGAAGCCAGCCTCTATTTCAGCAATTTCAGCAACTCGGCCTCGTCGATCGTCTTGACCCCCAGCGCGCGGGCCCTGTCGAGTTTGGAGCCGGGGTCGGCGCCCGCCACGACGTAATCGGTCTTCTTGCTGACGGAGCCGATGACGCGGCCACCGGCTTCTTCGATCAGGCGCGTGGCTTCGTCGCGGGAATAATGGGGCAGAGTGCCGGTGAGGACGAACTGCTTTCCGGCGAGTTTCCCTTCTGCCTTGCGGACTTTTTTTTGCTCAAACTGCAAGCCCGCGTCCCGCAGCTTCTTAAGCACCTTCAGGTTTTGGGGCTCGCGGAAGAAGTGTAAGATGCTCTCGGCCACCTTGGGCCCAACCTCCTCGACCTCGTAAAGCTCTTCCTCGCTGGCCTTGGCCAGCCTGTCGAGCGAGCCGAAGTGGTCGGCCAGCAACTGTCCCGTGCGCTCACCAACGAAGCGGATACCGAGCGCAAATATCAGCCGCGCGAGGTCAGCCTTCTTGCTGTTCTCAATTTCCGCGCGCAGGTTCGCAGCCGACTGGTCGGCCATCCGCTCCAAGTTCGCCAACTGCTCGTGGGTGAGGCTGTAGAGGTCGGCGACGTCGCGAACCAGGCCCTTGTCCACCAACTGATCCACCAGCTTGTCACCCAGGCCGTCGATATTCATAGCGCGGCGCCCTGCGAAATAGAGCAGCGATTCCTTCAGCCGCGCGGGACAAGCAGCGTTGACGCAGCGATAGGCAACCTCCCCTTCGGTCCGGTAAACCTCGCCGCCACACACCGGACACTTCTTGGGCATGCGGAACTCCCGCCCATCCGTCGCCTGCTTCATTACCTTGACCACCTGCGGAATCACTTCCCCGGCCCGCTGGATGAGCACCGTATCGCCGATCTTGACGCCCAGCCGCTCGATCTCATCCATGTTGTGGAGAGTGGCGTGGCTGACCGTCACGCCGCCCACATCCACCGGTTCGAGGTCGGCGACGGGCGTGAGCGTGCCGGTGCGGCCCACCTGCGGGCGAATATCCACGACCTTCGTGGTGGCCTGCCGTGCTGGATATTTGAACGCCGCGGCCCAGCGCGGCGACTTGGCGGTGGTGCCGAGTTCTTCCCATAGGCGCGTGTCGTTGACCTTGACCACAATCCCGTCAATCTCGTACTCCAGGCTATCGCGCTTCGCTTCCCACTCCTGGATGTAGTCGAGCAATTCCTCGAAAGAGCGGCAGAGCCGCCGGTGCGGGTTCACCTTGAAGCCCATCCTGGCGAGCGCCTCGAGCGCCTTCCAGTGCTCGGGCAGGGCAACGCCGCCTTCCACCAGCAGTTGGTAAAGGTACATGTCCAGCTTGCGCTCCGCGACGATGCGCGGATCGAGTTGCCGCATGGAGCCTGCCGCCGCGTTGCGCGGGTTGGCGAACTTGGGCTCGCCGGCGGCCTCGCGCTGGGCGTTCACCTGCTCGAAGGCCTGGCGGGTCATGATGACTTCTCCACGCACTTCAAAGCGTTTGGGGCGCCCGAGGGCCGCGACCGCCGTGGGAGCGATCTTGAGCGGCACGGAGCGGATGGTCCTGACGTTTCCCGTGACATCTTCGCCCTGCGTTCCGTCCCCGCGCGTCACGCCGCGAGCCAGCGCGCCGTCCTCGTAAGTCAAGGCCATGGAGAGCCCGTCCAGCTTCAGTTCCCCCACGTATTCCACCCGCGCGCGCCCCGAAAGCTCGCGCACGCGCCGATCAAAATCCTTCAGCTCCTCCACCGAGTAAGTGTTATCCAGGCTCAGCATCTGGACGGAGTGGCGGACTTTGGGAAACACCTCGGCCGGCTGACCCCCCACGCGCTGCGTGGGGGAATCGGGAGTTACGAGTTCCCGGTGCTCGCCTTCCAAGTCTTGAAGCCGACGCATCAACTTGTCGAACTCGAAGTCAGAAATCTCCGGGTCGTTCAGCACGTAGTAGCGGTGCTCGTGGTAGCGGATTTCTTGCCGCAGTTTCTCGATATCTTTCTCAATGTTCTTGGCCACAGTGCGTCCCTCATGCCGGCGGATAGGCAGATTATACAGTGGAAGGAGGCCCCTTTGACCGTACGCGACAAATGGGGAGAAGGCAAGGCGCGGCGGGCTAAGACCTCGGTTCCGCAGGGTGCCCTTGGAGTGCCGGTCTCTAGCGCGCCCGCAAAGGCGGCGCAGAGCCCTGCGCTGAGACGCCAATCCCACCTTGACAGAGGTGCAAGTCGCTTGCTAGTTTCCCTAAGTGAGGAGAACAAATGAAGCTGAAGGCAATGGCTTCGCTAGGGTTTCTCAGCATCACGGTGGCGACCTTACCCGGCTTGGCCCAGCACCGCGAGCCGCCCAGGTCTGGAACGGCGCGCTACGGCGATCCCACCTCCATCGCGCGCGTTTATCAGGACTACCTTTACGGTGTCATCAAGAAGATTGACACGAACGAAATCGTCCTGGAAAAAACCAAGTTCGGAATTGACCAGGCCTTTAAGCTCGACCGTAAGACCAAGTACATCCGCGACGGCAAGCCCGGTTCGTTCGACAACCTGAAGGTTGGCGACCAGGTCTGGGTGGATGTAAAGGCCGATAAGAAGACCGGCGAGATGACGGCCAAGAAGGTGGTCACCGGCGTCGTCGCGCCCACAATTCGCCAGTGAACGACAGTCCCAAGGCGCAGGAGGTGGAAGGCGCAGCGCGAGCTCAGGGCGCGCCACGCCTCCGGCTTGTGACTGCTGGTTGTTGCCGTTCAGCCTTGGCATTTCTAGCTTCAACTCTCAGCCCTCATAGAGCCAGCCGTTGAAGAACGCGACGCTCATCTATAATCCGGTTGCCGGGCGACACCCGGTGCGACGCGAGCGGCAAATCCGCGCTGCCGTGGAAGTGCTGCGCCAAGGAGGAATTGAAGTCAAGCTTGCGCCCACCTCCGGCCCTGGCGAGGCCTGCGACCTGGCGCGCGCCGCTGTGAAGGAAGGGGCCGAACTGGTTCTCGTCTGCGGGGGCGACGGCACGGTGAACGAGGCCATCAATGGTCTCGCGCCAGGCAGCGCCACGCTCGGGATCATGCCGGGCGGGACCGCCAACATCATTGGCAAGGAGCTACATCTGCCTCATCATCCGGTGCACGCTGCCCGCGCTTTGCCTCACTGGAAGCCGCGCCGGATCGCGCTGGGGCGCGCCACCTGGAGCGCGGGCAGCTCCGCCGCGGAGCCCCAAAGCCGGTTCTTCATCAGCGTGGCCGGAGTCGGTTTCGATGCCTACATCATTCACCGCCTCTCGTGGTCGCTGAAGATGGGATGGGGCGTGATTGGGTATGGCTTGGAAGCCGTGCGCCAGGCGTGGCGGTATAAGTTTCCAACCTTCCTCTTCCGCACGGAGGAGGGAGAACGCCGGGCGACCTTTGCCGTGGTCCATCGCACGGGGCACTACGCCGGGTGGCTTCCTCTGGCGCCTACCGCCAACCTGTTCGAACCCCGCTTCACCGCTTGTCTGTTCAAGAGCCCGCGCCGGGCGCGTTACTTCCTCTACGCCCTGGCCGTCATCTTGCGGCAGCATCTGCGGCTGGCGGATGTGGAACTGGTAAACACCTGCAAAGTTACCTGCGCCAGCGAGCAATCTGATAAGCCCATCTACTTCGAGTTGGATGGCGAGTTGGTCGGCGAACTTCCTGCCACTTTCGAAATCGTCCCCGACGCACTCACCGTCCTGGTACCGTAAGGCGAAACTGGAAAATAGAAATCCGAAACTCGCCGCGACTTTCCGGTAGAATAGCGCGTTACCAGTTTCGATTTTCCAGTTTCGAGTTTCGACCTTGGATAATCTCACTCACACCCTCACGGGCCTAGCTCTCAGCCAGGCGGGGCTCAACCGCAAGACGCGTTTCGCGACTCTGGCGTTGGTGCTCGGCGCGAACCTGCCGGACGTGGACCTGCTCACCCGCTTCGCCGGGGCAGAGACGTACCTGAAATACCATCGCGGAATTGCTCACTCGCTCCTGGGCGTCGTGGTTCTGGGCGCCCTGCTGGCCGGGATCATTTACCACTTCGGGCGGAAGGCGGCGCCGAAGAAGTCTGCCCCGCCCCTGAATGGCCGCTGGTTACTTGGGCTCTGCCTGCTCGCCACTTGCAGCAACCTTCTGCTGGATTTCACGAACGCTTATGGCGTTCGCCCCTTTCTCCCCTTCAGCGGGCGCTGGTACGCGTGGGACATCATGTTCATCCTCGACCCCGTCCTGTTGCTGCTGCTGGCCGCGGGATTGGGCCTGTCACTCCTTCTGCGGATGGTTTCCGAAGAGGTAGGCGCAAGGAGATCTCGTTTCCGTGGTGGAGCAATCTTCGCGTTATGTTCCCTTGTTTTGCTCTTGGGGATTCGCGACTTCGCCCATCGCCGCGTGCTGGGCATGCTGGATTCCCATACCTACGCTCAGGAGAACCCGCGCCGCGTCGGTGCGTTCCCCACGCCGCTGAATCCCTTCGAGTGGATCGGCGTCGTGGAAACCGATACCGCCTTTCACGTCCTCGCAGCGAACGCCCTGCATGACGATGTGGATGCGGAACGCACGCGCGTCTTCCGCAAGGCCGAGCCTTCCCCGGCGCTCGACGCGGCGATGAAGACTCGCACGGCCGCCCTGTTCCTCGATTTTGCGCGCTTCCCCTGGGCACAGGTTCTGGAGACCGAAGACGGCTTCAAAGTGACCCTGCAAGACCTCCGCTATGCCTCCTTCACGCCGGAACGGCGGGGGTTCCGTGTGGACATCGAACTAGACAAGAATCTGCATGTGCGCTCGGAATCGTTCAGGTTTTCGGCCGAAGCCCGAGAAAGCGAAGGTCAGCCGCGGTCGGAAGGCGAGGAACGAGGTATGTCCGCGGACGATGACTCAACGGACCGGCGCGCCAGCCGCCGGTGAAGCAGCGTGAGCGCAACAATCAGCCCCGCCGCCACGAGAGATGCCCAAACGAAGTGCTCCTTCAAGTAAGTCTCCGCTTGCGCGCCGTAGCGCGCTCCCAGCAAAGCTTCTGAGGTGAATCGCAGGCTTCGACCCACCAGCAGAGCCACGCCGAACCGCGCCGCGTTCACCCGGAGCGCGCCGGCCGTAATCAGGAAAACCTTGAAGGGCGCCGGGGGGGGCAGCAGCGACATCACCAGGATGCTGACGAATTCGTTGCGCTCGAGCCACGCGTGCGCGCGCGTCATGGCGGCGGATGATTGCCAGCGCCACAGGAACCGCGCGCCGCCGCGCGCCAGGCCGTAAATCACATACGCGCCTAGCACCGATCCCACCGTGGACGCGAGCGCGTAGAGTAGCGCTCGTTTGGGATGCTGGCTGGAGAGATGAATCAGGAGCAGATCGTTGGCCGAGGGCAAAGGCACAAAGGAAGAGTCGAGAAACGAAATCCCCAGCAGCCCCCAGCCGCCGTACAGGGCCAGCACCTGCCCTAGCTTTGCGAAGAGAGATTTGAGAAATGCCAAGCGTCTGCACTCCGCCGTAAGTGGCGGCTCATTCTATGCGCAACCGCCAGATGGCGCAACGGCGTCCGCAGGGCGTATCTCCTCGTATCAGGCACATAAGGTGCTAGAATGTTGCCAAGCGCAGCCAGGAGTGGGCGACACATATGGACAAGACCCTGAAAGAGAAACGCGATGAGATTCTGAAAGTAGCTGCCAGCCACGGCATGCTCTCCGTGCCGTGGGCTCGTGTTGGTGGAGGTGGACGATGAGAAAAACCCACGGCACAACTACGGTGCCGTGGCTACCAGCTGCCCTACGATTGGCACGCCCCTCCGAAGCCAAAGAAGTAGAATATAGGCGTGAACAGCACACCAATCAAACACGGGGGACAAGATGAGAAAGGCAATAGTCATTATCGCAGTAATCGCATTGTCGCTGTTTGGTTCGGCGTTCGCCAAAGACCACAGCAACGACTACCAGGTGGGAACCTTTATCTCAGCCACAGCGGTCGCTGACGGGACCTTCACCGATGCCATCCATTGCGTTCCCGGTGCCACCAGCACGGTCTGCTCCGGCAACGCAGGCTTCAATTCCCTCTCCGTTTACAGGGTCAGGGTGGAGGAGGGCACCTGGATGCTTGAGACCTCCCGCCAGGTCGGGGATTCCATGAGCCGCCGAGTCCTCGGATTCGAGAACACCCACTTCAGGAAAGAGAAGGCCAACCCCTTGGACTCCCTCAAGGACGGGGACAGGGTGCTGTTCAGGGTCGAGGCCCACAAGAAGCTGATTGGCGGGACCGACCATGAGATTTAC
>Ga0315284_10002504_pt1:15000-26273 | contig 26273 bp, 21 predicted proteins | sample YL17G09_16_MG_FD_203696 | JGI IMG/M metagenome (GOLD analysis project Ga0315284, IMG submission 203696) | Sediment microbial communities from Yellowstone Lake, YNP, Wyoming, USA - YL17G09_16 | ecosystem: Environmental > Aquatic > Freshwater > Lake > Sediment | place: USA: Wyoming...
TGGAAGAAGCGCGCCAAGTTCGCCGAGGACCATGGGGTGCGCATTGGCCTCGAGATGCATCCGGGCTTTGTGGTGTACAACCCGGAGACGTTGCTGAGGCTGCGCGCGGCGGCCGGGCCCGCCCTCGGCTGCAACTTCGACCCCAGTCACCTGTTCTGGCAGGGCATTGATCCCTGCGCCGCGGTCCGCATTTTGGGCGGGGCGGTCTTCCACGTGCACGCCAAGGACACGCGGATGTACGAAGTCAACTATCGGGTGAACGGCGTCCTCGACACCAAACCCTACCGCGACGAGAAGAATCGCTCCTGGATCTTTCGCACCGTGGGCTACGGCCACGGACCGGATTTCTGGGGAGATTTCGTCTCCACGCTCCAGATGGTGGGGTACGACGACGTGCTCTCCATCGAGCACGAGGATAGCTTGATGTCGATTGATGAAGGGCTGACGAAGGCCGCGACCTTGCTCAACCAGATTGTCATTAAAGAGAGACTGCAGGAAATGTGGTGGGCGTGAAGAAGTGTAAAGGGTGAAGGGCAAAGGTTAAAGGGTATAAGGATGAACGCGGCGACAACCGCTCGTCCTTTTTAGACTTTACACTTTACCCTTTGACCTTTTCGTTCGTCACTTGTCACTCGTCACTTTCCGCTGGATAGGAGTAATCAGCAATGACAGAAATCAATGTCGCTCTCATCGGGCATCAATTCATGGGCAAGGCCCATTCGAACGCCTATCGGCAGGTCAGTAAGTTCTTCCCTGGGAAGCTCGAGCCGCGCCTGAAGGTGATCTGCGGCAAGGCCTCGAAGGAGGAGCTGGAGGCCACGGCGCGGCAGTTCGGCTGGGAAGAATCGGACCCCGACTGGCGCCGAGTCGTGGAACGCAAGGACATCGACGTCGTGGACATCTCCACCCCGGGATTCCTGCACCATCCCATGGCCATCGCCGCGGCGGAGGCGGGCAAGCACCTTATCTGCGAGAAACCCCTGGCGAACACGCTGGCGGAAGCAAAGGAGATGCTGCGCGCCGTCGAAAAAGCCGGCGTCAAGCATTATGTGAACTTCAACTATCGCCGCGTGCCGGCCGTCGCCCTCGCCAAGCAACTCATGGCCGACGGTCGCTTGGGCGAGATCTACCACTACCACGGCGCTTACCTCCAGGACTGGATTATGGACCCGCAGTTCCCGCTGGTCTGGCGCCTGGAGAAGAAATACGCGGGCTCGGGCGCCCTGGGCGACATCGGCGCCCACGCCGCCGACCTGGCACAATTCCTTAACGCCGACATCACGGAGGTGGTCGGCTTCATGACCACCTTCATCAAGGAGCGGCCGCTGGTGGATGCGGGGCCGGGCGCCTGGGGAGCCAAAGGCGGCAGGGGGAAAGGCAAAGTCACGGTAGACGACGAGACCAATTTCCTCGCCCGGTTCAAGAATGGCAGCGCCGGCGTGTTCGAAAGCACGCGCTTTGCCGGCGGCCGCCGGAACTACAACACCTTGCAGATTTACGGCAGCAAGGGCAGCCTGGCCTGGAATTTCGAGCGCATGAACGAGCTGGAATTCTTCGATCGCACCGAGGCTGGGGCGGAGCAGGGCTACAAGACCATTCTCGCCACCGAGGCTGCCCATCCCTATGTAGGCGCCTGGTGGCCGCCCGGGCATATCGTCGGCTACGAGCATACCTTCGTCCACGCCATCCACGATTTCCTGACGTGCCTGGAAAAAGACCGCATGCCCACCCCGAACTTCCGCGATGGGGTAAAGGTGCAGGCCGTGCTGGACGCGGTGGAACGCTCAGCGAAATCAAGAAGGTGGGAGAAGGTGAAAGGAAGTTGACAGTCCACAGTTGACAGTCCACAGTCGTAGGTCTACGCGGCGTGCGGAAGTCTTGTTTTTTGACTGTCAACTGTTAACTGTCGGCTGTTGACTTGTCCTATGTCCTACATGATGGGAATCGACGTCGGAACCACCGGCACGCGAGCGGTCATCGTGCGTCCCGACGGGCACGTGCTCGGCGCGGCCACGGGGGACCATCAGCCCATGCGGATGCCCAAACCCGGCTGGGCGGAACAGGACCCTGAGGACTGGTGGCAAGCGACGATCGTCGCGGTGCGCGCGGCGCTCGCCGAGGCGGGGCTGAAAGGCACCGACATCGCGGCTATAGGCCTTTCCGGCCAGATGCATGGCGTGGTGCTGCTCGATAAAGCTCGCGCCGTGCTCCGCCCTTCCCTGATCTGGTGCGACCAGCGCAGCCAGGCGCAGTGCGATTGGATCACCGCCCGCGTCGGGTACGACCGACTCATCCGGCTGGTCTCGAATCCCGCCTTGACCGGGTTCAGTGCACCGAAACTCCTCTGGGTCCGCGATAACGAACCCAAGCTCTTCGAGCGGGCCGCGCACTTCCTCCTGCCCAAGGACTTCGTACGCCTTCGTCTGACAGGAGAATTCGCCACCGAAGTTTCGGACGCCTCCGGAACGCTGCTCTTTGACGTCACCAACCGTCGCTGGTCACAGGAGATGTTGGGGGCACTGGAACTCGATTCCAAGCTGCTGCCCCGCGCTTACGAATCCCCGGAAGTCACCGGTGAGATCTCACGCGAGACGGCGCTCGTTACGGGCTTGAAGGCCGGGACGCCGGTGGTGGGCGGCGGCGGCGACCAGGCTTCGAGCTCCGTCGGCAACGGCATAGTGCTGCCGGGGCTAACCTCCGCCACGCTGGGCACCTCCGGCGTCATCTTCACGTACACAGACACCCCGACGCTCGATCCCCGCGGGCGCATCCACACCTTCTGCCACGCGGTGCCCGGAAAGTGGCATGTGATGGGCGTGACCCAGGGCGCAGGCTTGTCGCTGCGCTGGTTCCGCGACCAGTTCGGAGCTTCGGAAACCTGGCTGGCCGGCCGCATGGGGGTGGATCCTTACGACCTGATCATCGAGCAGGCCGCCAAGATTCCGCCTGGGAGCGAGGGCCTGCTCTGGCTGCCCTATCTTATGGGCGAGCGCACGCCTCACCTCGACGCTCACGCGCGTGCTCAGTGGTTCGGGCTGACGGCGGCCCATGCCCGCGGCCACATGATCCGCTCGATTCTGGAGGGCGTGGCCTTCAGCCTGCGCGACTCGTTCGAGATCTTCAAGGAACTGGGCATCCCGGTGGAACAGATCCGCGCCTCCGGCGGCGGCTCGCGGAGTTTCCTCTGGCGACAAATCCAGGCCGACATCTACGGCAAGGAACTGGTAACTCTGCGCACCGCGGAAGGCTCCGCCTTCGGCGCGGCGTTGCTGGCCGGCGTGGGCGCCAAGATTTACTCCTCGGTCCAAGAATCGTCGCGGGAGGCCATTCAGATCCGCGAGCGCATGGCTCCCAACGTCGCCAACGTCCAGACTTACGACCGGCTCTACCAGGTTTACCGCAGCCTCTATCCTGCCGGGCGCGAACTGGCCCATCAATTGGCGGCGCTGGGCGAAGAGGCGCGCTAGCGGCAGACTTGTGCCGCCCGGGTAAGATCACGGAAAGGGGAAGAACATGAGACTCCGTCGAACCCTCTGCTGCTCGCTTATGGTCTTTTTCATTCTTCTGCCAGGAGGTTGGGCCGTGGGAACGCAGGCTGCTCCGAAAAAGACGGCAAAGTACGCCGTAACCAAGAAGGCCGTCGAAGGCCACACGACGTACCATTTGATTGACACGGCACGCAAGATGGACTTGGGCATCGTGCCGGACGTCGGCAACTTCCCCTACGAGTTCGAAGTCAACGGCCAGGATGTTTTCATCGCCCCGGAATCTTTCAAGGCGTACCTGGAAAAGCACTGGTTTGGCTGGGGGAATCCTTTTCTGGCGCCCTACGCCAACCGGATTGACCGGGACTTCTACTACTTCCAGGGCAAGAAATACCTGCTGAACGATGCGCTGGGAAACATCCTCCGGGTGCCACCGAACAATTACGCTATCCACGGCCTGCTCGTATTCGATCCGCGCTGGGAAGTCGTGAAGACCGGCGGCTCCGACACCGAAGGCGCTTTCATTACCTCACGCCTGGAGTTCTACAAATATCCTGACCTGATGGCGCAGTTCCCCTTCGCTCACCTGTACGAGGTAACTTACCGGCTGAAAGACGGAAAGTTGGAGTGCGTCACCAAGGTCACCAACGCGGGCAAGTCCGCGATGCCGGTCCATTTCGGCTACCATCCTTACTTCCGGCCCGACGGTCCGCGCGCGCAGTGGACCGTGAGCATTGGCGCCCGGAAGCACTGGCTGGTCGACAAGGCCCTCATTCCCTCCGGTGAGACGGAGCCCACGGAGAAATTCCTGCCGGGCATCACCCAGAACTTTACCCTGGGCAATCAGTTCGTCGACGATGCCTTCTCGGATCTGGCACGCGACGCCAAGGGCCTGGGGCACATTTGGGTGAAAGGTAAGACGCACAAGATCGAGGTCATCTACGGCGAGGAATTCGATTACGCTATCGTCTACGCGCCGCTCGACAATACGCTTATTTGCATCGAGCCGCAGACGGGCCCCACCAACGCCTTCAATCTTGAACAGGAGGGCAAATTCAAGGGCCTGATCGTTCTCGAGCCCGGCAAGACGTTCAAGGCAACGTATTGGATTGTTCCCTCAGGTTTTTGAAGGTAGGTGTACCGGAGCCAACATGCCGGCGACACAAATGCAACGACTGGTTGTATCCCTCCTCGCGCTTTTGGCGTTCGGCCTCGGCGTGCATACCTTCTTGGCCGGTGTTGGGGCCCGGCAGCTCCCGTCCTCGCGTTGTTTCACATCTCTTTTTTCAACGAGGTTCGCCATGGCAACTCCTGCAACAAGCTATGCGGCAAAGCTTGAGAAGACTCAGTACAGAGGCTGGAACGTTTATCGCCTCACGAACGGCCTTATCACCCTCTACGTCGCTCCTGACTTGGGCGGGCGCGCCCTCCAGCTCGCGCTCGGGGACCAGGAGTATTTCTTCGTGAACGCCGACTTGGCGGGGAAAGTCCTGCCTCCCGAGCAAAACAATCCGAAAGCCGGCTGGGCCAATTACGGCGGCGACAAGGTCTGGCCCGCCCCCGAGGGCTGGACGAATGACCACGAATGGCCGAGCATCCCCTACTACATCCTCGACGGCAGCAAATTCGACTCGGAAGTGACCACGAATAATGCCGCTGAGGTGGCGGTGCGAGTTACCAGCCCCAAGGACCCCCGCACCGGCGTGCAATTTGTAAGGATCTTCCACGTTTACGCGGGAACGACGGGCATCAAGGTCGAGCAAGTGATGCGCAACATCAGCCGGCGTCAGATCCGCTGGGGCATCTGGCACCTGATTCAGCACGAGGCCGCCGACGCGCGCAACCCCTCAAAGCCCAATCCGGAACTCTACATGTACGTGCCGCTCAATCTCCGCAGCATGTTCCCCGAAGGCTACTACAAACCTTACGGCGACGTGCGCCATCCGAGCTACGAAGTAGTGGACGGCGGCCGAATGCTCCGCATCCACTATCTCTACCGGGTCGGGAAGATCGCGGCGGACTCGAATGCCGGCTGGTACGCCGTGGTGAACGGCCAGAAGAACATCTGCCTAGTCGAGAACTTCAAGTACTTCCCCGGCGCCGAGTATCCGGACAACGCCTCGATTGAATCCTGGAACGACGGGCCAGGCACCATCGCGCGCCGGCCGTTTGACCAGACTCTGGCCGACGACCCGAAGCAGACTCCCTACTTCCTGGAATCGGAAGTCCTCAGCCCCTACGCCGCGCTCGATCCCGGCGAGGAGTACTCCTTCCCGGTTTATTGGTCGCCGACACGCGCCCCTAATCCCATCCGCGAGGCGGTCGGGGCAGGCGCGATCAGCGAACCAATCTCCGGCAAGGCCGAAGGCGGCCGCGTCACCCTGAAGGGCGTCTTCGGCGTCTTTACGCCGGGCATCGTGGAAGCGATCTTCTATAGCGGCCTCGGCGAGGAGCTGACACACGAGACGTTGCAGGCGGTTGACCCGCGCGAGGTCGTGCGGCTGGAGAAGTCAGTCGCGGTGCCGGCGGACGCCTACCGAGTAAGCGTGCTCTTGCGCGACGCCGATGGTGAGAACCGTGGCGTTCTGGGGAATGTGATTCTGAAGTAGGGGCGCCGTCTGCCCGCCCGCTGGGGATGACGCACAGGGTGGCGCCAGAGAAGATGTGTTCGCTAGCAAGAGCCCACGGCACAAGGACGGTGCCGTGGCTCCTGACTACTTCCTGCGCGGTGTTGCCGGGCCCGGCGGATTTGCCGCGCGCGCCGCGAAGGCTTCGACTTCCGCTCGGGTCGGAAGCGAAGGCTGGGCGCCCAGCTTGGTGACCGCGAGCGCGCCGGCCAGGTTCGCGTAGCGGATGGCCTCCTCCATCGGTGCCCCGGCGGCCAGTCGAACGGTGAGCGCGGCCGTAAAGGCATCGCCAGCGGCCGTGGGGTCCACGGCCTCAACCTTGTACGCGGGAAAGTGCTTCGACCCTCGGCGGGTGACGAGCATGGCCCCGTCGCTTCCCAGCTTAAGCACCACGGTCTTGACGCCGAGTTCCAGCAGCTTTTCCGCGGCCTCCCGCGCCGAGACCCGACCGGAAACTTTCTCCCCGCTCAGTTGTTCGAGCTCCGTTTCGTTGGGCGAAACAACATCCGCGAGCTTGAGAATCTCCGGCGGACAGTGCCGGGGCGGCCCGGCATCGAGCACCGTGAGTTTTCCTGCCTTGCGCGCCAGGCGCAAAGCGGTTTCCACCACCTCCAGCGGGACCTCCAGGACCGTGCAAAGGGCATCGGCTCGCCCGATGACTTCTTCGGCCCGCTCGATATCGACCGGGGTGAGAGAGAAGTTGGCCGCCGGATCCACCACGATGGAGTTGTTTCCGTTGGGGAACAGCATGATGAAGGCGCAGCCGGTAGTGCAGGCAGGATCGCGCCTGACGTAGGTCGTGTCGATGGCATTCGCTTCCAGCCCCTGAATCAGGAAGTCCCCAATCATATCCTTGCCTACGGCACCAACGAAGGTGGCTTTCGCCCCCAAGCGGGCCACACCCACCGCCTGGTTCGCCCCCTTGCCCCCGGGGAAGAACTTCAGGTTGGTCGCCAACATACTCTCGCCCTCTTTGGGCAGGCGATCCGCCTTCACCACCAAGTCGAAATTAGTGCTCCCCACAACCACTACGTGGACTTCTTCAGCACGACGCACGGCAGACCTCCCTGGGACTTTTAGTACTCAATGGCTCTGGTCGACTCTGACCAATTCGCACGCTTTGCGCGCCTTGTCAAGTTGCTTGCCGGTGGCACGCCCTTCCCGATTTGGGAAGACCAAGAAAGGCTCGGTCGTCGGCACCCAACACACCTCAGGGAAAGGCGCGATTCTGTGGCTCCCTTTACACTTGACTTGTGTTGGAGTATCTTAGCCCCAGCGCAGAGGTGCGAATTCCGGCCGCCCCCGAGGACCAGGGGGAGTTAACATCCTTGGGGGGAGCACACACGGTTCGGACGCGGGCCTGTGACGCTTCGGGTGCTTCGGCACGCGGCGCCTAAGGGGCGCACGCATTTCAAGTTCAATCACCGCACGCTCGGGAGGAGGGACCACACATGGCCAAGGCAAAACAAATCACCGCCTGGATGGAAAGCGCACCAGGACAGATCGGCCGTATCGCCAAAGCTTTGGGCGACGCGAAGGTGAATATTACGGGATTCACAGCCTACGGAACGGGAGGCGAGAGCCCAATTCGCCTCCAGGTGAGCAGCCCGGCGAAAGCCAAGAAGGTATTGCAAGGTCTGGGTGTTCGTGTGACAGAGGAAGAAGTCCTGCGACTCACGCTGGCAGACAAGCCGGGGATACTGGGCGAAGTGGGCAGTCGCCTGGGGCAGGCCAACATCAACGTCGATTACGCCTACGGGAGCGTCGCCAAGGGCGGCAGGAAAGCGGACGTGGTGTTGGGAGTCACCGATCTGGTGGGTGCCGCCAAAGCCCTGCGCGGTTTGTAGGATGATTCTCGGTAGGGGCACGCCACGGCGTGCCCTTACCCCTTAGGCAAACGGGTAGCGGTTGAGTGCAAGCGCGCGGTCGGCCAACCGACGCCGCAGCTCGATCACGTCGGGAGGCATACGGCGCAGGAAACGCCTCAATAGCGCGAGCTGCGTGCGTAGCACGTCGCCTTCCGCGATTCTGCTGAGTGCGCGCCGCGCTTCCGACTCCATACGCTCGACCGCAGCATGGACATAGACACGGGCAGCGTCACATGCGGCGGCGCACGCCTGTGCGCCGCTGCTGGCGACCATCTTCTGCGTGCGCAGCAGGGCGCTTTCCATAGCGTACACTTCCATCACCAGGTTACTGAGGGCGCCGATAACCTCCTGCTCGTCCGCCAGTGCCTGCATGTATTTCTGCACGGCGCTGCCCGCGATTTGCAGCGCGACTTTCTTGGCCCCCGCCAGTAACCGAGACTCCTCCGCTAATGGACGATCCTCTTCTGCCGCCTCCGGCGCCGTGCCGAGAACTTCATCCAGCACTCTTTTCGCGGCGGGAATCAGCGCCAGTTCGCCTTTCATGGCACGCTTCAGGAGCATGTCGGTAATCAGGAGGCGGTTGATCTCGTTCGTGCCCTCGAAGATCCGGTTGACGCGTTGATCGCGGTAGGCTCGCTCCACTTCGTATTCGCTGGAATAACCGTACCCGCCGAAGATCTGCACCGCCTCATCCACGACGAAGTCCAGCGCCTCCGTTCCCAGCACCTTCAGAATGGAGCACTCCACGGCATATTGCTGGAGTGCTTCCAGGATTTGCTTGGGTGCGGCTGGCGCGCCTTGGTCAATGCCCTCGAGCAAGCGATCCACCAACCCCGCGGTGCGATAGGAAACACTCTCGACGGCGTAGGTCCGCGCCACCATCTCCCCCAGCTTTTCCTTGATCAACCCGAAATCGGCGATCTTGCGCCCGAAGGCTTCACGTTCCTTCGCCCACTTGAGAGCGTCAGCAAGAAGGTTCTTACAGGCGCCCACGCATCCGGCGCCCAGCTTCAGCCTTCCGATGTTCAGGATGTTGAAGGCGATCAGGTGCCCCTTGCCGACCTCTCCCAGAACGTTATCCACGGGCACTGGCACATCGTCCAAATTCAGCGGCGTGGTGGAGGAACCCCGAAGGCCCATCTTGTGTTCTTCGGCCCCGGGTGAAACCCCAGGGAAATCACGCTCCACAATGAACGCAGTAAACTTTTCCCCGTCCACCTTGGCAAAAACTATATAGACATCCGCCATGCCGCCATTCGTGACCCACATCTTGGTCCCGTTAAGCAGGTAGTGTTTGCCATCGTGGCTGAGCGCGGCCCTGGCTTTGCAGTTCAGGGCGTCAGAACCGGAGGTCGCTTCGGTCAGGCAGTAAGCGCCTACCCAATCAGCGCTGGCGAGCTTGGGAAGATACCGGGCCTTCTGGTCGTCCGTGCCAAAGAGCGCGACGGGCAGGACGCCGATGCCGGCCTGGGCGCCGACCGTGGATGCCCAGGAGCCGTTGCACGCCATCTTCTCGGCCACGATGATGGAGGAAATCCTGTCGAGCTCCAACCCGCCGTACGTTTGCGGCACATCGGTGGCGCAAAGCCCCAGGTCCGCCGCTTTCTTCAAGAGTTCGCGCAGGAGGCCAGGCTGCTTATTCTCGATCTCTTTCACCCGCGGGACGATTTCCTTTGCGACGAATTCCTCCGCCGCCTGACCGATCAGCCGCTGCTGGTCCGAAAGATCCTCGGGCGTGAAGATCTCGTCGGGTGAGCGCTGCTCAATCAAAAAACTCCCACCCTTAATGATCTTCTGTGGACTCGCGCTTGCCGTGGCCATAGTCTTCCTCCCGTTACGCGCACCGCAGAGAGCACCATGCCGACCTAAAGGTCAGCGCTACAGGTTTTCGAAGATCCCGGCGGCGCCCATGCCGCCGCCCACGCACATGGTGACCATGCCGTAGCGCGCCTTGCGCCGCTTCATCTCCCCGAGCAGGGTCGCTGTCAACTTGGCACCGGTGCAGCCCAGCGGATGACCCAGGGCAATAGCGCCTCCATTAACGTTGGTCCTATCGAGGTCAAGCTCCGCCAGTTTGACCACCGCCAGGGCTTGCACGGCAAAGGCTTCGTTCAGTTCAACCAGATCGACGTCCGCCAGCTTCAGCCCGGCGAGCTTCAGCGCTTTGGGAATCGCGTCGACCGGCCCGACACCCATTTCTTCGGGCAACGTGCCTGCCGTAGCGTAGCTTACGAAGCGGGCCAGCGGCTTCACGCCCAACGCCCTGGCCTTATCCATCGACACGACCAACGCTGCTGCCGCCCCATCGCTCATCTGCGAAGCGTTGCCCGCCGTGACCGTACCGCGGGCGTGGAAGACGGGCTTAAGCTTGGCCAATGCTTCCAGAGAGGTGTCGCTGCGCGGCCCCTCGTCCGTGTCAAAAATGATTTTGCGGGTTTGCGGCTTGTCGTTGCCCTCCAAGCTGACCTCGACCACCTCGAGCGGCACGATCTCCTCTTTGAACTTCCCCGCGGCAATCGCCGCCAGCGCGCGCTGGTGACTGCGCAGTGCAAACTCGTCTTGTTGCTCGCGGGTCACTTGATACTTCCTCGCCAGGTTCTCCGCTGTGAGTGCCATGTTCAGGTAGGCGTCCGGATAGTGCTCCATGAGATACGGGTTGGGAGAAAAATGATACCCGCCCATGGGAATCATGCTCATGGTCTCGGTGCCTCCGGCGAGGATGACTTCCGCAAACCCGGCCAGGATGCGCTCCGCAGCCAGCGCGATGGCCTGAAGACCGGAGGAGCAGAAGCGATTGACGGTCATCGCCGAGCAGGTCACAGGCAAACCCGCACGCAAGGAGGCCACGCGTGCCACGTTGTTTCCCTGCTCGGCTTCCGGCATGGCGCAGCCCAGAATCACGTCCTCGATTTCCGCAGGGTCGAGTTCAGGAACGCGCCGGAGTACTTCCCGAATCACGGCTGCCGCCATGTCATCCGGCCGCGTGCTGCGCAGCGTGCCCCGTGGCGCCTTGCCCACGGCCGTCCGCGCAATCGCAACAATCACCGCTTCCCGCATGGCTACCTCCTGCCACTCCCCCGCAATGGCCTAGCGACCCGATCCCTTGCGCCATCGAGGGGTGCTTCCCTTCTGCCTTCTGCCTTCTGCCTTCTGCCTTCTGCCTTCTGCCTTCTGCGTTCAGTTCCTCAGCGGTTTCCCCTTCTTCAGCATGTACTGCATCCGCTCCTGCGTCTTTTTCTCGCCGCACAAGCTGACGAAAGCTTCGCGCTCAAGGTCTAGCAGGTATTGCTCGG
>Ga0315284_10002505_pt1 | contig 26271 bp, 25 predicted proteins | sample YL17G09_16_MG_FD_203696 | JGI IMG/M metagenome (GOLD analysis project Ga0315284, IMG submission 203696) | Sediment microbial communities from Yellowstone Lake, YNP, Wyoming, USA - YL17G09_16 | ecosystem: Environmental > Aquatic > Freshwater > Lake > Sediment | place: USA: Wyoming | collected...
GCCCTACTTACTCCGGAGAAGAGCGAGGAAATAATCAAGTCCGGGCTCGATGAGATGAATATAAGCTTCAACGGAGTCACGGAAGAGGATTACGAGAAGACCATGGTCAACCTGAAGTTCAAATCGGTGGAGAGGAACATAATAAACTTCATGAAGAAACGCAGGGAAACGGGGGCAACCAAGCCCTACGTTTACATGTCTTGCGTTTACGCTAACAAAGACTTCCATAAAAAAGAGTTCATTAAAAAATGGAGGAATGTGGTGGACTCCATCTTCATCATGCCCGCAGAGAAATGGGGGAGCCTGGAAAGCGAGGACATACCCTACGAGAAGCTTCCCTATTCTCCCAAAGAGTGGCCCTGCAAGCGTCTTTGGATGAACCTCTGGATCGCCTGTAACGGCGACGTCCATATCTGCTGCAAGGATTATAATGCATCCACGGTGATGGGAAACATCAGGGAGAGTTCTTTGATGGATATATGGCAGGGCGAGAAATTCAAAAAATTCAGAGAGCTTCATGCGCAGAGCAAGTTCGACAAGATACCGATATGCAAAGGCTGCGGGGCGCTGGTCAGGAACTCGGTGATGTGGTGGACTGGTTGACAATAGCTGCAAAATTTCCTGCTCAAGGCGCCTGCTCAGGGTGAAATATATTCCCTAAAGCCCTAGAGTCTATGAAGGAATAAGCCTGCTATGCCGGGAAGCGCTGGTAGGGATATTCCGGAGTAATGCGAAATGACGCTTTCTATAGTGACTGGAGGATGCGGCTTCATTGGGAGCAACCTTTCCCTTGAACTGGCTGCAAGAGGACATGACGTTTTGGCAATAGACAACCTTCTGACTGGTAGAACAGAGAATATACCGGCGGGCCAGAAGGGGGTAAAGGTAGCTATAGGAGACATTCGGGACCTTGCTTTTCTGAAAAGGGAATTTTCAGGCGCAGACAACGTATTCCATCAGGCTGCCCTCCCATCGGTTCCAAGGTCGGTTGCAGACCCTGCAGCGAGCAACGACAATAACGTGAACGGCACGTTGAACGTACTGATAGCTGCAAGAGACTGCGGGATAAAAAGGGTGGTCTTCGCATCGTCCAGCTCCGTCTACGGCGATACGCCAACGCTTCCAAAAAGAGAGGACATGATGCCTAATCCGCTCTCTCCGTACGCCGTATCGAAGCTTTCCGGCGAATACTACTGCAAAGTCTTCCACAAGATATACGGCCTGGAAACCGTCATACTGCGATACTTCAACGTATTCGGGCCACGTCAGGATCCCACGTCCCACTATGCTGCCGTGATACCAAAGTTCATCACCTCCATGATGAAGGGTGCACCCCCAGTCATATTCGGCGACGGCCTGCAGACAAGGGACTTCACGTTCGTACAGAACGTGGTCGAGGCGAACATACTCGCAAGCACGGCGCCAAAGAAAGCGGTGGCCGAGTCTATAAACATAGCCTGCAGCGAGAGGATCACGCTGAATGCGCTCGTTGAAAAGCTCAACAGGATACTCAAAAAGGACATATCGCCGACGTACGCCAAAGAGAGGCCCGGCGACATCAAGCATTCCTACGCGGACATCGCCAAGGCAAAAGAGCTGCTGGGCTATTCCCCTAAATACACCTTCCAGCAGGGCATTAAAAAGACAGCGGAGTGGTTCATCAAATAAACAAGATGAAGGCCGTAGTTACAGGAAGTGCGGGCTTCGTGGGAAGCCATTTGACCGAGAGGCTGCTTGCAGACGGCTTCAAAGTCACAGGGATAGACTGTTTCATAGACTACTACCCTAAAAAGTTCAAAGAGAAGAATCTTGAGGCCGCTCTTGGGAGCAGGAATTTCAAATTCATCCCCTCTTCCCTACTCGACTTGGACCTCCCAAAGCTGCTTGATGGCGCAGACTACGTGTTCCACCAAGCCGCTCAGGCCGGGGTAAGAAATTCCTGGGGCAAGAACTTCGATATATACACAAGCAACAACATCCTTGCAACGCAGAGGCTGCTCGAGGCATGCAGGAACGTGAAAATAAAGAAATTCGTATACGCATCCTCCTCGTCGGTATACGGCGAAGCAGCCTCCCTCCCCATGAAGGAGACTGATACTCTTCGGCCCATCTCCCCCTACGGCATATCCAAGCTCGCAGGCGAGCAGCTATGCTACCTCTACCGGAAGGCATACGCAATTCCTTCGCTATCTCTGCGCTATTTCACAGTCTACGGCCCTCGCCAGAGGCCCGACATGGCATTCAACAAATTCATCAGGTCGATAATCTCAGGTAAAGAGATCGAGATATACGGCAACGGCCTGCAGACCAGGGACTACACGTTCGTCTCCGACATCGTGGAGGCTAACGTCCTTGCGGCAAGATCGCAAAAGAAGAGCGCAGAGATCTACAACATAGGCGGCGGGTCGAGGACGACGGTGAAAGACTGCATAAAGATGCTCGAAGGGATAATCGGGAAAAAGGCGAAGGTAAAGTACATCCAGGCCCAGAAAGGAGACATGGAGCATACCTACGCAGACACGTCCCTTGCGGCGGCAGATCTCGGATACAAGCCCTTGGTATCCTTAAAGGAAGGCTTGCGCAGAGAGGTCGATTGGATAAAAGATCCGGGTTATTAAAAAATGAGGCTTTTGATAGTCATACCCATCCTATCCTCTAATGTAGGGGGCATGGAAAGGTTCGTGATAGAGTTCTCAACCCGGCTTGCCAGTTCGGGACACGATGTGACGATAATCACCGGCAGGAAAGGGGGCGATCTGCAGCTGGACGGCGTGAAGATAATAAGGCATCGTCTGTTCTTTCCAAGATACTTTAGCAAGCTCATCAAATACGCCCACATATCCTGGATAGCAAGAAGTCATCTCAAAAAGAACAAATATGACGCGGTCCTGGCGATGGGCCATTCCGGCCTCTTCCTGAAAGGCTTCATATGGCGGGCTTCGGGCAGCCCGGTACCAATGGTACGGGAAGCAAGGAGGAAGATGCGCATAAGCAGTTTATCCAGAATGATCATTAGCCTCGACCTCTTCACCCAAGAGAGGATGGAGAGAGCGTGCATACGCAAGGCAACATGCCACATGTTCCCTTCCATGTCCATGAAGTCAGACTACGAGAGGATCTACGGATTCTCGGCAGGGAGGTATTTCATACCCTGCTCGGGAACCGGAAGCGAATACGCAGCCACGGATCAGGAACTGGATATATTGCTGAACACCCCAGGCCTTAAAATACTCACAGTAGACGGGCTGTCGGCCGAAACAAAGGGCAGGGACTTAATAATAGACGCCTTTAGCAGGATGGATATAGGCTGCTCATTCCTTGTCGCAGCCGGCAGGGTAGATGAGGAAAAGCTCAAGGAGCCGCTGCTCAGCCGCACCATCCGCCTGGGAAGGGTGGAGTTCTCCAAAATGCCTGCGGTTTATAAAAGCTGCGACTTTCTCATATTCCCGAGCCTGACCGAGGGCTTCCCGAATGTGCTTTTGGAGGCGGCATATTACGGGCTACCGATCATCTCCTCGCGGCTTGAAGGGATCGAGGAATATTTCACGGACGGACGGGACATACTCCTTGTGGAAAAAGGAGACCCAAAAGGACTTGCCCAAAGAATAGAACAGCTCTCCAATTCTGTTGAGATGCGAAGAAAGCTTTCAGAAAACGCCATGAAAAGGGCGAAGGCGATCGATTACCGGATTTTTGCAAAAGAGTTCGTCTCCTTCGTCTCATCCGACAAGGTCAAAGACGTAAATCTCCTGGCGACAATGGTTTAGCTTAAAGGCTTCTGCAGATTATCTTATATTGCCTGAAATACATAACTTTGAGGATGGACAACAAAACGCGTGAGGTCTTGTTTTTAATAATTCTCATTTCCGGAATTTTCCAGAAGATACCCTCTGATCTCATCGTTTTAAGTGGTTTTTCCCTCAAGTATTCGGACCCCTCCCTGTTCCAAAAAGACATTCTGACGAATATGTTCGCTACCCTATACCCCGGGTTCTTCCCGCAGATGATCATCCCTCTCATGGCCCTCGGAGACAGATTGTACCTTGCATTCTATGTCATGACATTCCTTTTCAAAGCCTTCTTCATACTGGCAGTCTACTTTTTCAGCCGGGAGCTATCCAAAAACAATGGAGTCGCCTTAATATCCGCCGCAGCCTCCATTTTCACAAAGACTGCCATAGGCTCTGAATATGGGTTCAGTTACATGATCCCAAGAACTGTCGTCTTTGTGGTATTGATCATCTCATTGTATCTCCTTTTAAAGAAGAGGTATATCTTTGCCTTCGCCCTGCTTGCGGTCTCGGCATACATACACCCCCTGAGCGGCTTCGTATTCGCAGGGATATTCTTTTTATCCCTGCTTGCAACCTCGCGGAAAAGGATAAAAGACTACATCATGCCGGCAGCTGTTTTCATCATACTGTCGATTCCAATGCTTTTCTACCAGATGTTTTACAGCCCAAAAATCACAACCGCATCACACGATCTCCTGCTTATAAGAACATCCTACCTGTTCCTGAACAACTCAGATCTCCTGGTTTATGCGGTTTGGAATCTTCCCTTCCTGTTGTTTTTCTTAGTCGGTTCGGCATATCTCCTCGCAAATAAGAGGAACCGGATGGCTCCATCCAATCTGGAAAATCAAAGACTGGTGCTTAACGTAGGGCTTTTCGCCATCCTTGTCTTTATCGTCAACTACCTCCTAACAGATGTCCTGCACTCCGACGCCTTCGCTTCACTGCAGCTGTACCGCGTCTCGAATATGATAATCCTTTTCGGCACCGTCTACGGGGCATACATAGCATATTCCCTGATCACAAACCCCTCGTATGCGAGAAAGCTGCTTGGCCTTGCCTTGATAGGATTTCTCATCCTATATCCTTTCAAAGACTTCGTCAACTTCCCGCAGAACACACTGCTAAGGACGGTCTCGGTTTCTGCGGAACAAAAAGATTGGATGGACATGATGTCATGGGCCTATAATAACACGGATAAAGAGGACTTATTCATCACGCCGCCGGACAAAGACGACTTCAGGGTCTTCTCCCGGCGCGGAACGGTGGGAGAGTGGCTCGACGGTTCGATAATAATGCGGTCAAGAGACTATTCCCTCCTGTGGTGGGAGAGGATGACAGATCTAGGCTACACTGAAAAGAGCGAGATAGCAAGGGGATACAGCAAAGAAGCCATTTGGTATCCTCTGCAGGAGCTATGGATCAAACTAGATAACATACAGCCCCAGCCGGTTGCGGTCTACGGATTTTACCAGCTGAAGGATGCCGATTTCCTGCGCGTCTCTGAAAAATACGGGGCAAAATATCTCATAACAAAAGCACCCCAAAAACTATCCTTCCCAGTGGCCTATGAGAATGATCACTACGTAGCATACGAATTGCCCGAGTCGAGGCCTGGATGAATCGCGGTTATTTAAGAAAGAGAATTTAAATCAATTACGGTGTTCTAAAACGTCAGACTACTGGACCAAGCAATCCAAGGCAAAGTATTCGGCAGACGAGTATTTCAAGAAGCTTGACGTAAAGATTCAATGGGACCGGCTGATGAACTGGCTCAAGCCGCACAAGGAAATGAATGTCCTTGATGTCGGATGTGCCTGGGGATATTTTCTCTACGGGATATCGGACCTGTGCGATCAAGCTACTGGAATAGACATAAACCCTCAAATGATTTCGTCTGCCAAGGATATGCTAAAGGAAAAGAAAAATATCTCATTGCTTTTGGCTGACGCAAGAGATCTTCCCTTGGACGATCAAGGCTTTGATGCGGTCGTGTCCTTGGGAGCCATAGAGCATTTTCCGGAATCAAGCAAGGCCCTTGAAGAGATGGTGCGGGTGACAAAGCCGTCAGGCATTGTCGTAGTGAGCGTTCCGAACGCTTACGACTTCCTCAACAGGTCCTATCGCTCGCTGCTGATAAGGTCGGGCAGAACGCAGGACTACATGCAGAAATACTTTATGCCCGGGACTCTCAAGAAGATGATGGCCGACGCAGGCTTAAAAGATATCGAGGTTAACGGTTACGGTGCGGGAATAATCAACCCCCCTGTGCCGGGAAGGCTTAAACGCCACTCGGTCTTCAGGCTGCCGGAAAAGCTGCACTATTCCCTTGAATCAAAGAACACCTTCCTCAACAAATACATAGGCCACATGGTCATGGCAAAAGGCGTGAAAAAGGACTGATCAAAGGCAACAGATCATTTGACCTTGTGTATTATCTGTTTGACGTCGTCAAATACAAGGCTTCTTGTGAGAAAGAGAACTAACAGATAGATCACTGATCCAAGGATTACCGTAGCGAATATCCTTGGCCAGATGCTCAGGACATTGGAAAGCAAGTAGGACATTCCTATTATCAGGATGCCTGCAGTGCCCACCGAAAAGAAGTCCTTCCAGGGTATGTGCACCGGGACGTAGGCCTTTATCCTCATCGTCGACAGGAGGAATGTCGTTATGAATGCTGTGAGGTTCGCATAACCTACGCCCAACATCCCGTAAGAGGGTACCAGCGCAAAGTCGAGGATGACCAGCACCAGGGAGCCGATGAGGGCGACAGTACCAGCGTCTTTGGGTTTTCCTATCCCCGACAGGGCCGAAGTGTTCGCCCAGGTGAACGACTGGAAGACGTATCCCACGGTCAGTATGCTCAGGACCGCCCCGGCCTGGCCGAATTCTTTTCCGAAGAGCGTTCCAAGAATCGTCTCAGGGAACAGGAACAAAATGAGCGCCATGGGGAATATGATTATCAGAAGGTATTTGTAGAGCATCGTGAGGCCCCTGCTCAGCTGCTCTTTTTTGCCCGTCACCCACAGTTCTGAAGACATTGGGAATACTACTGCGGTGATGGCTGGGCCCACCACGCTTATCAGTTTCGTCGTCGGCTGGGCTGCGTTGTACAAGCCTGCCTGGTAATTGCCGCGGAAAAACGTCAGTATTATGGTGTCGATGTTCCCTGAGATAGTGCCCGCCACATCCATGAGCGTTGCGGTTATGCCGAATCCGAAGAGCTTTTTTGCAAGGTCTTTGGAGAGGTCGGCCTTTATCCTGAAGAACTCTGGAAATACCTTTTTTATGAATATGATGCCGTATATCGCGGGCAGGAACACGACATAGGTTATCGTGAAACCGATAAGCGGCGCCACCTCCCGCAGCCCCAAGAGCAGAAAGACGATGACGAGGGCCGTTGATATGATGGATTTCACAAGGTCGATCGAAGAAAAATATTTTATCTCCTGGAACCCATTGAAGCAGTTCCTGAGCACCAGTATTATTGACGAGAATAGCACTCCCACTCCGTAGACCCTGATAAGGAAAGCGGCGTATCCTATGTCGACGTTTTGCGCAGAGTTATTCCAATAGAGGGCGGCAACCTGCTCTGCGTATACCATGATGATGCCGCACACAAGAAATGACAGCAGGAAAGTTGCAAGGCCGATGATGATTATTGCGCCCTTGATCTTCTCCGGCTCGCCTTTGGCCGTGAACTCCGGGATGTATTTGACTAGCGAGGAGCGCAGGCCCATGTTCATGAGCAGGCTGAAGGCTCCGAAAAGAGATATCACCGCATAGACCAGCCCCAAAGACGTCGCTCCCCCGAACTGCGCTATCAGCATCCGGAAGACATAGCCCAGAAAGTATGAGGCGGCCATCATGAAGAACATGATCCCTGCACCCCTGACGGCTTTGCGCGTATAGTTCCCCATTTTAAGTCTTCCCCTATTTATATGACGGCATTTATTGAATAATATAATTGTCTATTTGCTAAAAACCCCCAAAAAGGAGGTTTTTATGAATAATGGGGTTATATATCTAAGAGCGATGAAAGCCCTTCTTGTTTCAGAGTACTGGAAGCCCAAGGTCCTTGGCGGAGGCGAGATATCCGCAGGGCTCATGGCAAAGAGCCTCGCCGAAAGCGGCGTGGACGTGTCTGTACTGACATCCTACTTCAAAGGGTCCGCCAGATACGAAGAGGCAGAAGGGGTGAAGATCTACCGGAGGCTGTCGACCGGAGGAGGCTCCGGATCGATTTTTTCCAATCTCAAGAGGGCGATTTTGTTTTCCGATTCCGTGGAAAGAGAGCTTCCCAAGCTGGATAAGGAGCGGGATTTTGACATCATCCATGCGTTGAACATTACTTCGCTTGTAGGCGTTTCCAGAGCGAAAGATAAGCTAAGGAAGCCGATCGTTGCCCATGTTAACAGCCCTACTCCCTTCTGTCCAAGGGGCATACTCCTCAAGGGCGATGAAGAATGCGGCGGGGATTGCGATTTTTCAGAGTTTTTCTCCTGTCTGCAGAAATTCGGCACGGTCTCGAAGATGAGGATGCCTTTTTACTTGAGGTATAACCCTTTCACGTCATTTCTTGTTTACGGGAATTTCAAAAGAAAAAAGGAGGCGCTTAAGAAATTCGACTGCTTCATGCCAATTAGCACCTTTATGAAGAAGATGCTATTGTCCTACGGCATATCCGAAGACAAAATTGCGGTCATTCCGAATATCGTTGAGACTGAAAGCTTTTTTGACGTGAAAGCTGAGAAGCATCCCGTTCCAGGAATACTCTATCTCGGGCCTTATGCGGAGTTCAAGGGGCCGCAGATACTTCTTTGGGCATTAAAAGACATTAAAAGCGGCTACTTCTGCAGCCTATACGGGAGCGGTTATTTCGAGGAAAAACTTAAAAACTTTGTAAAAGATAACGGTCTTGCAAAGGTAAAGATCAACCCCGAGGTGCCCCATTCAAAGGTGCCGGATTTATACCGGCAGCACGACATACTGGTATTCCCCTCTCTTGTGTCCGAGGCATTCGGCAGGGTTGCGATAGAGGCGATGGCTGCCGGAAAACCGGTAGTCGCATCCAGCATAGGCGGCGTGACCGACATCGTTGAGGACGCAAAGACGGGATTCCTCGTAAAGCCCGGAGACATAGAAGGCCTCAGGAAAGCGCTTGAAAGACTCATTTCCGACGAAAAACTCCGTGAGAACATGGGCCGTGAGGGCAGGAAGAGCGTTGAAGAAAGATACAACGCCGATGCGATAACAAAGAAGATCTTGAAGATATATGCGGAAGCGGTACGATAGTTTCCGCTCCCGGCGATTTTAATACCCGGAATAAATATAATATTATTGGAGGATTAGAATGACAACACTAAGGGAATATCTTGACGGCACCAAATGCGATAAGGATCTGAAGGATCTGATAGAGCTTATAGCAAAGCAGGCCGATTCGATAAGGAATGCTTTTATCACAAACCAGAAATATGTGGATACCAAAAACATCTACGGGGAAACCCAGATGGAGCTTGACAAGTGGTCTAACGAACATCTCAAGAAGGTTCTGGAGAATTCCGGGCTGGTAAAAGAGCTCGCCTCCGAAGAAGAAGATGACATCGTGAAGTTCCCCAACGCCAAAGGAAACTACGCTGTGACCATGGATCCCCTGGATGGGTCGTCGCTTATACAGGTCAACCTGGCGGTCGGAACTATTATAGGGATATACGACAACGGCAAAGTCATGCAGCCGGGCAAGAACATGCGCGCAGCTATGTACATCCTGTACGGGCCCATGACCATACTGACAATGACCGTAAAGGAAGGAGTGCACATATTCGCAATGAACGAGAAGAAAGACTACATAATGCTGGTAAAGGACCTGAAAGTGCCTGAAGGAAACCTGTACGCAAGCGGGGCGCTGAAGAAAGAATGGCTGCCCAAGCACAAGGCATTCATAGAATACCTCGAAAACTCCGGATACAAGTTACGTTATTCAGGCTCCTTCGTAGCCGATGTGCACCAGATACTGAAATACGGAGGGATGTTCTCATATCCCGCGTTCATCGGGCACGACAAAGGCAAGCTGCGCCTGCTATTCGAGGCGAACCCACTGGGTTTCGTAATGACCCAGGCAGGCGGCAGGATAAGCGACGGCGCCAAAGACATACTATCCATAACGCCAGAGAAAGTAGACCACAGGGTCCCGATATACATAGGCAGCAAAACCGTGATCGACAAGGCAGAACAAATGCTTAAATAATTTTTACAACAAAAGGTGATAACATAAAATGGCCAATAAACCGATGTCAGGAGAAATTTTATATAACGCGCTTAGAGACAAGGACTGCATTATTATGGCGGCAAACACCAGGTTCATTCCCGGCGTTGCCGAAGGGATATTCCGGGCCGCAAAGGACACGGATTCCCCGGTGATAGTCGAGATAGCACGGTCCGAGTCAGACCTGAAAGGAGGATACACCGGCTATACGCCCAAAGACTTTGCCGACAGGGTGATCAAGGCGGCAAGCAACGTAGGGATAAAGAAATGGGTCCTGCACGCAGACCACATAGGCATAAAGGACGGAAGCCCTGAAACGATCCAGGGAACAAAAGACCTCATAAAGGCGCAGATCGATGCCGGCTTCACATCCTTTGCGATAGATGCGTCGCACATCTTCAACTTCGAAGGAAAGGACGAGTTAGAAGAGCTGGCAGGAAACCTTAAAGCCACTATCGAGATAGGGAATTACATAAAAGACGAGATGGCCAAGAAGAAGATAAAGTCCTACGGCCTCGAAGTCGAAGTCGGAGAAGTCGGAAGAAAGGACGCAAACGGCCTCATCCTCACAACGCCCAAGCAGGCATCTGTTTTCATATCCGAATTAAACAAGGCCGGACTGAAACCCAACCTGCTTGCGACCGCTAACGGAACGATCCACGGAAACGTCTACGACGACAAAGGCGTGAAGATCCCAAAGGTCGGAATAGACATCCCAAGAACGAAAGAAATAGCAAAGGCCCTGCGCGACATGGGATCCGACGTAAGGGTGGCACAGCACGGGATAACAGGAACGCCGCTGAAACTGATACAGACCCAGTTCCCGAGAGGCGACGTACTGAAAGGAAACGTGGCAACCTTCTGGCAGGACCTGGTATGGAGCACTATCAACATCTACGAGCCCGAGCTATACGACAACATGTACCAGTGGACGCTTAAGACCTACCCCGGAACAGGCAAGAGCGACGAGGAGATCTTCGGCAAGAACTGCAAGTTCGCATTCAAGCAGTACTTCAAGGAAACCCACAGCCTAGGAAAAGATACGTTGAGGGCGATAGAGGCGCACTGCTATGCGAATGCACTGATGTTCTTCAAGGCGTTCAACGCGATGGGCAAGGCGAAGCTGGTGAAATGAAGCCGTAGGCTTCATCTTCCTTTTTTTTCTATTTCTGTTTTTTACTTTCTATAATTAGAAACTACCTGACAAACAAGAAGAAACCATAAACAATTGCTATTAATACGATCAATCCGACCCCTATAACGACGTAATTAAGATTTCTGGAAATAGTGTGATATTTTCCGTCCAGCCCTCCGACCACTTCATTAATGGACTCGATTTTCGGAGTCAAGGCATTTTCCATGTGGTCGCGCATCCCGATTATTGCCGGAATACCTTTGCTGAGCTGGTTTAAGGTCAAAAACTGTATATCGTCATTCGTCAATGGCTTGTATTCCGAAGCCGGAATGTTGTAATCCGGATTCGAAACGGAAACCTTACCGATGCGATAACCGACATCCTGAACCTCGCCATCTGCGCCATTAACAGTAAAGCGGGCGATGCGATCAGCCATAAATAAAATAGGGATTAAGGGGTTAAAATGCGTTGATTTATCGTTTCTCGTGCAAAATAGCATGAGAGGGCTGAGATAGACACTTCGCATTCAAGCAGTACTTCAATGAGACCCACAACATGCAGAAAGACACCCTGAGGGCGATAGAAGCGCACTGCTATGCGAACGCGCTGATGAGAAAGACCTTCGGTCTTTTTTTCTTTTCTTTTTCCTGGATTTTTTCCTGCTTGTTCCAATAACTACTCATGGAATCCGGCGTCTGCGCAGTCTGCGGAAACAAAGGAGTTCTCACATCATGCGTCCTGTGCGAAAATAAGGTATGTGGCAAATGCTTTCTCCCGATGAAGGGCATATGCACGGCCTGCAAGGAAGGCGGAGATACGGACCTTGGGGCAGGAGCCTTGACGGTAAATACTGATAAATCTATTTTTCTTTCAGTCATCCAATAATTAATTATGGAACCGGCCGGTTTATGCGACATCTGCGGTAAGGCAGGGTATCTGTCAAGCTGCGTCCTGTGCGGAAAGCGCGTATGCCAGCGCTGCGTCGACCCGATGAAAGGCGTTTGCATCGCCTGTAAGAGGGGTACGAACATCGACCTTTCCGGAGAGGGGATCAAGGATTAGCCTGGTGTAAACGTTTTTATCTCTGATTAGTTATATTACTTTTACCATGAAGGTCTGCCTTTACCTGGAGCTTGAATCTTTTATGGGGGTTTCCGGCATAGGGTCGGCTTTGGTCAATCAAAGAAAAGCCCTGGAACTGAACGGCGTAGAATACACAAGCGACCTGAAAGACGATTTCGACATTTTCCACGTCAACGTCGTAGGTCTTAAGTCCCTGATAGAAGTGAGGATGATGAAGAATGCCGGAAAGAAGGTGATACTCCACGCCCACGTCACGGCCGACGATTTCAGGGACAGTTACCGGTTCAGCAACGAAATAGCGCCTTACCTGCGCAGGTATCTGACGTTCTACTACAACCAGGCCGATCTGGTATTATGCCCGTCCGAATATACCAAAAACGTCTTACGGGGTTATGGCGTGACTAGCAATATTGCGGTCATAAGCAACGGCATAGACATCGACAAGTTCGTATATTCACGGGACAAGAGGGCGGCTTTCAGGAAAGCAAATTCGCTCGAGGGTGCAGTGTCTTTAAACGTCGGCCATCTCTTCATAAGGAAGGGTCTTGAAACCTTCGTCAATACCGCGAGGAGCATAGACCAAAACAGGTTCGTCTGGGTCGGGAAACGTTACAAGAATCTTGAAGATCCTCGCGTAAAGAAGCTGATAGAGGAAGCGCCCGATAATATCACGTTTATGGTCAACCGTGTGGATGACATAGTGGCCGCGTATTCAGGCTGTGACATATTCTTTTTCCCGAGCTGCTGCGAGAATCAGGGGATAGTCCTGCTTGAGGCTTCAGCATGCAAAAGGCCCATGCTTGTCCGGGATACTGCGACATACGAAGGCTGGCTCGTCGATGGCGTTAACTGTCTCAAGGCTTCGACAGACGAAGAATTCAGGCAAAAGCTTAAAGATCTTATGGAAGACGAAAGCCTCTGCAAGGAACTTGGAGGAAACGCATACAAGATGTCGAGGAATCATTCCCTCGAGATAATAGGCGGAAAGCTCAAGACCATTTATGAAGGCCTGCTCAGGAATTAGCTAACAGAGAACCATGAAAATCGGCATATTCACTGACACGTATTTCCCTCAAGTGAACGGCGTAACGTTCACGATCTCTCTATGGAAGGAGAAACTCGAGGAGAGAGGCCATGAAGTCTACATCTATTATCCCTCCGGAAAGTATAAGCCGAAAGAGAGGGAACATCCTTTCAAGTCTTTCGAGTTCAGATTCTACAAAGACTATAGAGTGGCATTTCCCCTGGGAATGGTGAAGGAAGCAAAAGGCCTTGATGTGGTACACATACACGGCCTCTTCTCGATGGCGATCGCAGGTCTGCGCGTCTCACAGAAATACGGCCTGCCGAGGATTCTTACGTATCATACGCCGGCCGACGAATACATAGAGTATATAACCCAGATGCCTGCGCTTAAGGGGACTCTTATGAGGATATATAATCTGTGGGAGAAGAGGCTTCTGAATTCCTGCGATATCGTTACATGTCCTTCAAAGGTCATAAGGGACCGGCTGGTAGCTAAGGGGGTGAAAGACGTCATAGTGCTTTCCAACGGCGTAGACCTGGGTTTTTTCAAGCCAGTCAATCCAACCGAATTCAAACAAAAGCACGCCATATACGACGAAGGGGTTATAGGGTTCTGCGGCAGATTCGGCTATGAGAAGCATCTTGAGGACCTGATAGGCATCGCCGACGATTTCAGGGGACAGATCCTTCTAGCCGGCAAAGGCCCTGCAGAGGAATACTACAAAAAACTTGCCGAAGGGAAGGAGAACGTGAAATCCCTCGGCTTTTTGAAAAGGGAAGACCTTCTTGCCTTGTATTCATCGCTTGACCTGTTTGTTTTTCCTTCAACGGCTGAGACGCAGGGCCTCGTGGCTCTGGAATCAATGGCATGCGGGACGCCTGTAGTAGGGGCCAATGCCTTGGCGCTCAAGGACACCATACAGAATGGCTTCAACGGCTACCTCTATGAATCGGGCGACAAAGACGATCTCCTTAAGAAGCTGGACCTTGCGTTCGAAAACCGGGAAAAGCTTTCCCTGAACGCCAAAGAGTATGTGAAAGAGCACTCGGTAGAAAAGACCGCTGACCGGCTTTGCAGAATATACCAGGGCCTTCTGGAAAAACATGGATAAGTATGCCGTCATGGGGGTAAAGAAACTCCTCTCATTGGCGAAGACGAAGATAAGGCTTGCTGAGGAAGCCGGAACGATCGAATGCCGGCCGAATCCATTGCCTCTCGTCAAAATGTTCACCGGCAACGAAATAAAGACGATAGAAGAGGCAAAACAATACCGGGAAGAACTTCTCAAAGACGCGGATTATCTAAGCCCGGCAAGCATCGCATCCACAGTAATCTCGTGCATGGACCTGATCGAGGGCGTGAAATACCGATACGAGCCTAGGGAATACATGTCCAACATAGACTTGAAAGGATTCCTTTCAATAGAAGATAAAGCGGTACGGGAATCGATTCCCCTCAACATACTCCTGATGACGAAAACCGCTCCCGAAGGGTTGAACATATTCGTTGGAAGCGATCCTCCCAAGGGCGTAATTTTCCTAAGCGGAGTTCCAACCAGTCTTTCAACGCTCCTGCAGTATGCCTATGGGTCGGATTACTTCTCTACCGGCCTGAGGCTGAAAAATATGGTATCTTTTATAGGTCACAGGACTTTGATAATAGATGCAGTCCACTATTCTCTTGGAGTATTGGGCGCTGGCTTAAGGCAAGAACTTCCCGCTTAGAGAAATATTTGATTTAAGAGCCGGATTACAATAATCTGATGTAATGGATTACTCAAGGCTTTGTGAAGTATACCTGGAACTCGAGAAGACCCGCAGCAGGCTGGAGATGACTTCGATAGTCGCATCCTTTCTTGCGACCGTTCCGGAGAATGAGCTTCCTGTGATCTTGTTGCTCGTCGAGGGCAGGGTCTTTCCTTTATGGAGCGATAAGCAGCTAGGCGTAGGCTATAAGGTCGCGCTCAAAGCCATTACGTCTGTTACCGGGATTTCCGAAGAAAAGATCGAGGACATTGTCCGGGAAACCGGCGACAGCGGTCTTGCAGCCGAGAAAGTGCTTGTAAAAAAATCGCAGACGACCCTTTTCGGAGGGACGCTCACGGTTTCCAAGGTATATGACAATCTCGAAAGACTTGCGGCACTCACAGGCAAAGGCTCGCAGGACAAAAAGATCTCATACATAACCGAGCTCCTGTCTTACGCAAGCCCGCAGGAGGGCCGCTACGTTATCCGGACCATTCTTGAGGAGATGAGGCTGGGCGTAGGCGGGGGGATAATAAGGGATGCTATTGCAGAGGCTTTTTCCGTAGATGCCAAACTGGTCGAGAGGGCTTATTCCCTGTGCTCCGACTACGGCCAAGTGGCAAAGGTCGCCAAGTCTGAAGGCAATGCAGGGCTTGAAAAAATAGACATGATCCCTGGAAGGCCTGTCGAGTCCATGCTGGCCCAGAAAGTGGAGAGCGTGGGAGAAGCTCTTAAAGAATTCAGCCCGGCGGCCTTTGAGATAAAATATGATGGGGCAAGGGTACAGATACACAAGACCAAATCAGGCATCGAACTCTTCACGAGAAGGCTTGAGAACGTCACAAAACAATTTCCCGAGATCGTTGAATCCGCGGCCGGGCATATAAAATCAGGTTCAGCCGTGGTTGAAGGCGAGATGGTGGCGGTTAAAAGCATGCAGGACAGGAGTCCGAGGCCTTTCCAGGACCTGTCCAGGAGGATCAAGAGGAAATACGACATCCCGGACATGGTGAAAGCAATCCCTGTAGAGCTGAACCTTTTCGATATCATCTACTATGAAGGCAGGAACATCATCAACGAAAAGTTTAGCCAGAGGCGCAGCATCCTGGAAAAGATCATCGAGGAAACCGGGTCTTTCAAGCTCGCGGACCAGTTGGTCTCATCCGATGTCAAGGAGGCTGAGGAATTCTATAAGAAAGCGCTTTCCCTCGGCCATGAAGGGGTGATGGCGAAAAACCCGGAGTCTCCTTATCAGCCCGGCTCAAGGGTCGGCTTCATGTACAAGATAAAGCCGGTGATGGAGACTCTAGACCTTGTCATAACCGGCGCTACGTGGGGCGAAGGAAAAAGGGCCAACTGGCTTGCATCCTTTCTGCTCTCTGCAAGGGATCAGGACACCGGAGAACTGTTGACCATCGGCAGGATGGGTACGGGCTTCTCGGACGAAGAATTCAAGGAGATGACTGAAACGCTCAAAACAGAGATATCCGAAGAGGTCGGGAAAGAGGTCAGGATAAAGCCTAAAGTCGTTGTGGAAGTAGCATATGAAGAGATACAGAAGTCGCCCACGTACGCTTCAGGATATGCCCTGCGTTTCCCGCGGCTTGTCAGAGTGAGACCCGACAAAGGGCCTGAAGATGCAGACACGGTGCAGAGAATAGAACAACTGTTGTGATCACTCATAATCCGATTCCTTAAACGCCTCAACACGATATCGCGATAACTTCACGTCCTTCTCTTTCCAGGCGTTCCCCGGAAGCCCTGCCTTGTTGCACAAACTCTCCAGGAATGCTTCCTTATCCGGGATCTGCTCCCACACCTGCGGTAAATAAGTAGCGCCCCTGCCCTTGTATTCGAGTATTATGCCGTCGGCTCCGGGCCTGATATTTTCAAGATACTCCTGCGGCTTTTCGGCTTTGATATTTTCCGGTTTCGAAAGCACCGATATCTCTATTTCGATCTTTTCTAATTCATCCTCGGAGACGGGCCGGAACCTCGGGTCTTCGAATGCGGCATTTATCGCGTTATCCCTGACATCAAGATACAGCGGCTGCACCGCTTCTAGATGGCCTATGCATCCCCTCAGTTGGCCGTTCTTTTCAAGCGTCACGAAAACGCCCCTATGCTCTTTCAATTTTTTGTCGTCGGTATGAGGCTCAAGAACTTCGCCGTTCTCAAGATACTTCGCTATAGACTCTCGCGCAAGCCCGAGGAGGTATCTCCTCTGCCCGACGTCAAACTCGCCTGCGGGAGCCGCCTTTTCTTTACCCCCCTTTTCCCTGCCGTCTTTGACATAGAACGCGATAGCAGCATAGCCCACGACTCCGGCGGTATCTCCCGTTACGTCCCCGGAATTAGAATACTTGAGGACCTTCGTCCCCCATCCCAGCTTTTTTGCGATGCTCATCGTGATCATTACGGGGTATACACCGCACATCTCGCAGCCAGAGGCCTTCTCTATGTCCAGATCAAGTATCGCGTCCACGCATTCGGCATCCATGGAAACCGCAGTATCATACGGGTAGTAGTGGGACAGGTCGGTGCTCGCAACGATCAGCGAATCATCGTCGAGGTGCTTTATTATGACGTCTGCGATCTCTTCAACTTCGTGGCTTGAGAGCTGTCCTACGGTAATGGGTATCAGTTCGAAATCTCCCAAGGTTTTTTGGAGGAATGGAAGCTGTATCTCAAGGGAATGCTCTTTTACGTCGGCTTCGGGAACCGGATGTATTAGTTTAGACCCTTCCCTGATGTTTTTCGCAACAGGTGAGACAGGCACGTCCCCAAGAGGCGTCCTGTAATGCGTCTTATCGATGACCGATGCGCCTCTGAAGGCTACGTGATGCGTTGGCGCAAGGACGTAGACGGTTTTGTATTTCTCGCCCATGACCTGCCTATAAGAGTAAGCGGCGACCTGCCCTGAGTAGGCGTATCCGGCATGAGGCGCGATGAGCGCCTTGATCCTTCCAAGGTTTTCTTTTTTCGCGTTCTTCAGGAAGCCGTCTATCATCTTCCCGAGTTCGTCCTTCCTCCCGGGATACCATGAACCCGCCACCACAGGCTCCCTGACGTTTTTCGGCTCAGACATTTTTGAAAATAAGCATGAAAAAAGCCCTTATAATTTCTGTTTCTTATCATATATACCATATAATTAACCAAGGCAGCAAAATGGAGGAACACGAAAACCCCAAAATAGCGGTGATAGGAGGCTACGGCGGCATGGGGAAGTTCTTCGCCGAATTATTCGCAAAACAAGGGTTCCAGGTGATCATTGCAGGGCCTAATGAGGTTGCCGGGAAGGACGTCGCGAAAAAAATCAAGGCCGAATACGCCAAGAACAACGTGCAAGCGGTCTCGCATGCAGATGTCGTTATGATATCGGTCCCCATAAATGCGACGGCCGGCGTGATAAAGGAGGTCGCGCCGCGCATGAGGAAGGGTTCGGTCCTGATGGACGTGACAAGCGTTAAAGAGGAGCCTTGCAGGCTGATGGATGAATATGCGCCTCGAGGTGTAGAAGTCATAGGGACGCATCCCATATTCAGTCACCGGGTCGGAAGCCTCGAGGGGCAGGTCTTTGTACTGACGCCGGTTCGAGGAGACAAGTGGCTTGCTTGGTTCAGGGGCTTTCTTGCAAGGAACAAGGCAAGGCTTTTCGAGACCACTCCCGAGGAGCATGACCACGTGATGGCAGTGGTCCAGGGGCTTACGCATTACACATATATTGCGGTCGGAAAGACCCTTGATAAACTGGATTTCGACATAAAAGAGTCGCGCAAATTCGCATCACCTGTATATGAACTGATGCTTGACATGATAGGCCGCGTCATAGGGCAGAATCCAGCCCTTTATGCAGAGATACAGATGAGCAATCCCGAGATACCTGCGATACATGACATATTCCTCGAAACCGCCCGGGAGTTAAGCGACGCGGTAAAGGAAAAAGACGAGAAAAGATTCGTCGAGATGATGAAGCAGGCAGCGCGAAACTTCGACGACCTTGAAAGGGCGATGGGCCGGTCAGACAAAGCAATAAAGTCCCTGATAGCCGAGCTTGATTTCCTGAAGAGCTCGGTCGGGAAAGAGATATGCCTCAGGCACATATATTCAGGGAAGACGCATATCGGCGTAGTAAAGTCCGTGAATCCCGAGACAGTGGTCCTGGAAGAAGGGGGCAAGTCTTCTGAATTGAAGATATCCAACCTGCAGGTACTGGGCGACGAGGAAAGGATTGAATGCAAGAAGGAATTCTACGGCATTGTTGAAAGAGACTATTCGGCGGTTTTTGACGAATCCGTGGACGAGCCTTTTATCGTAGCCCTGCTGAAAGGCTTTGACGAAAACATCGCGGAGGTTTCGGTAAAAGACGTATACCGCGGGAAGAAGATAGGCGAGGGAAAGAAGAGCGTGTGCTTTAAGACTTGCATAATAGACTCTGAAATCAAAAAGACAGAAAAAAGGATCGGCGAATTCTTCAAAGGCATCGGGGGAAGCCTGAGATGAAAGAAGGAACCGGAAGGAAACTGACAAAGGCGGACGTGGCGATGGCTGGGGCTGTTTCCGGGATAGAGCTTGCAGTATACATGATAACGCCCATAGTGCTCGGATACCTGGTGGGCAAAGGATTCGGAAACATCGGGACGCTGATAGGCCTGATGTCCGGCGCGCTCATAGGCTTGATACTGGCCGTCAGGCGGGCCATGAAGATGGCTTTATAAATTTTCCGTGATTACAAAATCGGCAGATACAATGAATTCCCAAACTAGCCGATTTTGTAAGTCATACTCCGGCCCGAAGGCAAGATCCCCCGCGGGGGATATGCCCAAAGAGAGCGATGCTCTCTTTCGGGCCGGAGTATTTGATTTATTTCCTGCATAGCCTAAGTATTTTAGAAGTATCAAGCACAAAGAAAATTCAAAAATGGCTAAAATGTACTACGACAAAGACGCTGACTTAAGCGTCCTCGGGGACAAGACCATAGCGGTCATAGGATTCGGAAACCAGGGCGCGTCGCAGGCCCAGAACATGAGGGACTCGGGGCTTGAAGTGATCATCGGCGCAAAGAAGGGCAAAGGCTTCGACGCCGCGAAAGAGGCAGGCTTCGAGGTAATGCCCATAGACGTTGCTGCAAAGAAAGCAGAGATAGTCCACATACTGATACCCGACGAAGTACAGGGCAAGGTTTACAAGGAGAACATAGAGAAGAACCTTGACGAAGGAAACGCCGTCATGTTCTCCCACGGCTTCAACATCAGGTTCAAAAGGATCGTCCCGCCTGAAGACGTCGACGTATTGATGGTGGCGCCTAAAGGCCCGGGTATACTTGTCAGGCAGACTTATGTGGACGGCTTCGGAACCCCCGCTCTCATAGCGATAGAGCAAAACTATACCGGGAAGGCCAAAGAGATAGCGTTGGGCGTTGCAAAAGCCCTTGGAGCGACGAGGGCGGGCGTTCTGGAAACCACTTTTGCAGAAGAGACAGAGACGGACCTCTTCGGCGAACAGGTAGACCTCTGCGGCGGGGCGACCGAGCTCATAAAAGCGTCATTCCAGACGCTGGTCGATGCTGGATACAAGCCCGAGATAGCGTACTTCGAGACGCTGCACGAACTGAAGCTCATAACCGACCTTATCCAGAAAGGTGGCATAGAATACATGTGGAACTGCGTCTCAAACACGGCCGAATACGGCGGACGAACCAGGGGGAAGAGGATAGTAGACGACCGCGTGAAAAAGAACATGACGGAGATACTTAAAGAGATACAGTCCGGGAAATTCGCGAAAGAATGGATGGAGGAATGCGACAAAGGCATGCCCAACCTGAGCAGGATGCGCGAAGAAGAGGCAAAGATACCGATAGAGAAGGTCGGGGCAGAGCTCCGCAAGATGTTCGCCAAGAAATGAATTCATTCATATCCTACACCTGTAAAGGAAAAGCAGGCGTAGGGCTTATCTCAGGCGGCAAGACATATATCCTTCCCTACAGGGATATGCGTGAATGCATTAAGGCCGGCTTTGACACGTCGCGAAAAAAAGACATAAATACAGGCGGGATAAAACTAATGCCGCCACTTATTCCCACAAAAATAATAGGCCTCGGCTGGAACTACGCAAAGCATAAAAAGGAACTCAAATGCTCAGACGATAAACCGATAATGTTTCTAAAGCCTTCCTCGGCGGTTATCGGGCCAGATGATTCCATAATCCTGCCTAAAGCGTCAAAGCACGTAGAGCATGAGATCGAACTAGGCATCGTAATAGGAAAAACGGGAAAGAACATCAGCGCGGACAAGGCAAATGACTACATAGCAGGATATACGATAATTCTCGACATAACCGCAAGGGATCTGCAGTGGGGGGCAAGGAAAAAAGGAGACCCATGGGACGTATGCAAGGGCTTCGACACATTCGCGCCGATCGGTCCGGGAATAGTCCCGAAGAAGTTCGTTCCAGATCCCGGGAACCTTTCCTTAGAACTAAAGGTCAACGGCAAAACGAAACAGAGATCAAATACAAGCGACATGTTAATGAAGCCTGAAGAAATAGTTTCCTATGTCTCGGAGTACATGACCCTTGAACTAGGCGACGTCATAGCTTCGGGAACGCCCGAAGGGGTCGGACCGATAAAAGACGGCGACGTAATAGAGTCAACGATAGAAAAAATAGGGTATATGAGGAATTATGCGATTGCGGAGTGATGGATATCATGCTTCTATCTCTCCCCTGAACACTTCCTCCGCCGGCCCTGTCATGAAGGCCCTTTTAGTGTTAGCGAAATCCGGTTTTAGTTCGATCGTCAGGTCTCCTCCTGCGGCGTGGAATATCAGGGGCTTGTTTGCGTCCGCGAGGTTGCTTAGTGATGCGGCAACGGCCGACGCGCATATGCCTGTGCCGCATGCCGGCGTCTCTTCCTCGACCCCTCTCTCATAGGTCCTTATCCTAAACTCGTTGTCTTTTGTCTTCTGGACGAAGTGGACGTTGGTCCCTTTGGGAAACAGCTTTGCGTAGTTCCTGATCTTCCTTCCGATGCCCGGCACGTCTACCTTGTCAACGTCTTCGACGAAGACGATTGCGTGGGGGTTGCCCGTGCTTATTGACGTGACTTTGCCCGAGAATCCGTTTATGTCTATTCTTTCCCCGATGAATTCCACTCCTGGGACTCCCATGTCGACCTTCACCGTCGAGACGAGGCCGTCTTCCAGGAACAGGTCTAAAGTCTTCACTCCCGCGAGGGTCTCTACGCTCATCTTCTCTTTTTTGACGAGATCCCTTTCATAGACGTATTTGGCAAAACATCGTATCCCGTTACCGCACATCTCGGCTTTGCTTCCGTCGGGATTATAGAAAGTGAATTTGGCGTCCGCCTTGTCTGATTTCTGCACGAATATGACCCCGTCCGCTCCCACCCCAAAATGCCTCTTTGCGTACTTTGAAACGAATGCCGGCTTGTCCCTGTCGGACACCAGGACTTGGTCGAATTCGTCGACAACTATGAAATCATTCCCTACTCCGTGCATTTTGGTAAAAAAGACCTTGGTTGCCATAGCTCTCCCTCCTTTTTTGATGTGTTATCTATACCCGTTATCCAATAAATAACAGGGTCCACAGATTAATCAATAGGATATCAGGCGGGATTATATCGAGAGGATTGATAAGATGGCCGTGAAAGAAGACAAAGGAACTGAGGGGCTGCTCACAAAGATCCATGAAGCGCAGAAGGAGACGAACAAACTGCTTAAAAATCATATCGAGGCCTTGAGAGAACAGAATAAGAAACTGGAACTGCTCACGGTCGGGCTTGGAGCATCTGGAAGCATAAAACCCAAGACCGACATTACACCCCTTATCGAACTGCAGAGGGAGACAAATAAACTGATAAAAAAACTCGTAGGCTCCGCCAAGACCGAGGCAAACGAAATGGAGACCAAGAAAAGCTATACCCAGCCGCCGATAAGGCCGCCGGACTATTAGTACTTGCGCCCTTTCTGCTTCTCTATCGTGAACTTGGCCGTGTCGGCTATGTGCATGACTGCCATCACTCCCGCCTGTATAGGGTCGGTTACTACGAGATCTGCGACGTCGGGCACTGATCCTGCCATGTTCAGTGAAACTACCGGTATTCCGTGGGCCTGGACTTCCCGCACTGCCTTGGTTATTTCTCCACCCATGAGCGCTCCTGCGAGTATCACTATCTTTGCCCTTGGGAGCCTTGCCACCGCTCTTACGGCTTCGGCTATCTCATTTTCTCCCACCAGCGGTATCGTGTCGACTGATATCTTTTCTCCGCGTATGTTGTGCCTGTCGGCTTCCGATATTGCGCCTTTCGCGACTTCCGCTATCTGCGCCCCGCCTCCTATCACGATGACCCGTTTCCCGTATACGTTGGCGAATGACGGCACCGTTGTCAGGCTTACGACGACTTTCAGTTTTTCTAGGTCTTTTTGCAGTTTTTCGAAGTCGTCTGCCTTGTCTATTTCGATGTAGAGGTGCACATTCTCCTTCTTTCCTATCTGTTCTATGTGGCTTATGTTGCCTTTGTGTTTCGCTATGGTCGTGCTGAGGTCTTTCATGGCTCCTACGACGTTTTTCAGCTCTATCCAGAGGGCTTTTTCTGTTTTTTCCATTCTTTTTGAAATGATAATCTTTATATAATAATATTGGCTTATTAATAATATGTCTTCGAATAAATTGGCCAAAGCATTCCCGGTTTTTGCCGTTCTGGTCTGTTTAGCGGTTTGCTCTTTTGCGTCAGACGACATTCTCTCCCTTAACTGGAGGCACGGGGCAGACGGTGATATACGCGGCATAGCCGTGGGCGATGTAGACAACGATACCGTTCCTGAAGTGGTCGCCGTGTCCTCTAACACGGTTTACGTCCTTGATTACTCCGGCCGTCTCAAGAACAAGTATTCAGCCGGCTTTCCCATTTCGTCCGTCTATGTAGGCGACATCGACGGCGACGGCTTTAAGGAGATACTGCTTGGCAGCGGATTCATGCACACCTTTGACACCAACATAACCCGGTTTGATTTCTCGGATAAGGACAATATACAGCGTAGAATGGAGTACGCATACAAGGTCACGAGGGACCAGGGCGACGTCTATATGATACGAAGGAACTCAAAGATTCCGGCAAAGCTTCTGGATGTTGGCGAATGGGTGCGTGATATATATGTCGATGATCTAGACATGGACGGAGTCAATGAGATACTAGTAGCCGCAGGAGGTACGAACATAGATTATATGGAAAAGGTACATATGGAGACTGATCCCGATACCGGGAACCAAACATATATCACTAACTTAACGGAAATAAACCGCGAGAACGGCAGCGTCAGCATCTTCCTGCCCAACGGCACGCTGGAGAAGACCCACCGCATGCAAGCAGCCGTCTGGCGCGTCCGGCCGGTATCATTCAATAAAGACGCATTCAAATCCGTTGCGGCAGGCGCAGGAAAGATTGAGATACTTGATAATCATCTTGTCCCTGTCGCGAACTACAAATATCCGCAGAATAACTACACGGTGGAAGAGCTTTCCGCAGCCGACATAAATAACAACCGGGTGGATGAGCTCGCCGTGGCTTTTACAACCTCTGCGGTCGGCGGCGTCTATGTGCTGACAGGAGACGGCACGTTGCTGTGGGAATACAGGATACCTTCGGGGGATATCAAAGGCGCATCCTTCGCCAGCCTAGACATGAACGGCGAAATATACTTGGTCGTAGCCTCCGGCAAGTCATTATACATCCTTGACCGGGGCGGAAGGCTTAAATGGACGCAGGCCATGACGGTCGGAGTAGACTTGATGAAGACTTTCAGCACAGGCAAAAGCACTTACGACGATTTCGTCATATCGTCCGGGAACAGTATCTACTTATACAATATAGGCTCCAGGTTTATCAGGTTACAGACGGCCGAGAAATACTACGATAACGCGAAGAAGAACTATGAATCTGCGAACTATCAGGCCGCCATGGCAAACCTCACCAACGCGAAATACGTATACGCCGAACTATCAAACCAGGAAGGCCTTGAGAAATGCGAAGAACTTCTCGGAAAAATAGACAAAAACCTCAAAGTGATAAAGAAGGAAAGCGCGGATTCCCTCTACAAGGAGGCAAGGAACGAGTACTACCTCGACAGGATGGCGGAAGCCAAGGAATACTTACAGAAAGCCAGGGAGATATATGTCCAGATAGGCGACATCGAGGGAGCGACGAAGTGCGACAACTTCTTCAAAGACATGGAAAACCAGACCTCGACCGAAGTCACAGCCGAAACCACGCAAGGACCGCAGACTACGTCCGAGGCGACGACGACAACCATAAAGAAGCAGGCAAAGAAGGAAGAGATGTCGCCTGTCGTGCTGGGACTGTTCGCCTTGATCATCGTCTTCCTGCTCTTGTTAGGGCTGAAGCAGATAATCTCCTGGAAGAAGCCTTCAAAGAATGACATTGAAGACGACGCTCCCGAAACCGGCATATCAGACAGTGAAGTGATAAAGCAGTTCGGCGAAGAACGGAAGGAGTAAAAGGTTGAAGAGACGCTTCCGGATGCTGCGCAGAAAAAGGACATCGATAATTCCGCCGAAAAACCCTGAAAGATCTCAGTAATCGATTTATATCTTTATAATTCCCTTATTATTACAAGATGACGGCAGACAATTCCCTTCTCACTGATATACTTTCAGAGACGATGAGCAAGGAACATGTTACCGTGATAGAGACTCTTTCTAAGCCCAAGCACGACGAGGACATAGCCGGCGAGCTTAACCTGAAGGCCACTGTCGTCAGGACATTGCTCAACGACCTGCACATGAAGAACCTCGTGGAATACGAGCGCAGCAAGAATAAGAAGACCGGCTGGTACACCTATCTATGGCGGAAGAGGGAGGACAGGATAGGCGACTTCATAAGCGAATACCTGAGCGCCAAGCTTGAAGAACTCGGCAAACAGCTCGAACTTGAAAAGGACGGCGTGACGTTCAACTGCTCCTGCAGGCGCGTCAACATGGAAGAAGCGATGGAGACCAACTTCGTATGCCCTGAATGCAGCGAGATGTTCATCGAGTCCGACAGCAAGAAGATAGTAAAAAAACTCGAGATTGAAATCAAAAAGATCAAAAAACTTCGTAAATAGGTCTGAAGCTATTTCTCTACTCAGGAAAGAAGGCTGCTCCGAGCGTTTGATGGGTCATGTGACCAGCGTTTCCAAAAA
>Ga0315284_10002506_pt1 | contig 26269 bp, 19 predicted proteins | sample YL17G09_16_MG_FD_203696 | JGI IMG/M metagenome (GOLD analysis project Ga0315284, IMG submission 203696) | Sediment microbial communities from Yellowstone Lake, YNP, Wyoming, USA - YL17G09_16 | ecosystem: Environmental > Aquatic > Freshwater > Lake > Sediment | place: USA: Wyoming | collected...
TACGCTTGGAACGTTTGCCGCAAGCACCTATACGGCCCCAGCAGCTACAGCGGCGAATCAGACTGCTACAATCACTGGTAGCTACACTGAAGGTAGCGTTACCAAGACTGCCACAGCTACGGTGACGATTTCTGGTACCACTTCCAGCTCGATCTCCGGTCTCCACCCCGTATCGACTGAGACGGGTCTTCCGACCTACACTTTCTTGGATGACCCGACGGTGACTGGGTACTACACCAGCCCGGATTCAACCGTTCCTCATGGTGCCGTCGCAGCCAGCACGACTGACGGTGCCACTGTTAATGTTTTCCAGATTGGCCTCAATGTGTTTATGTTTACGTTCCCGCTCAGCTCCCCGATTGTAGCGGAAGGCATCAAGACTATCACGATCACAGACGCTGGCTTTCCTACCGTCACAGCGCAGATTTACGTGAAATACAAGGTTATGGTAACTGCCAACCCTGCTCCTGCACTTCATGTGCCGAGCTTCATCTACGGCACGGTGAGCAATGCGAATGGTGCTGCTTCCGCCGCTACGTTGGTTCTCATCAATGGGCTGCCAGGCACTGGCACCACAGTTTCGACGATTACTGTCACGGCCGGCGCATTTACCTTCTCCTACGACTTCCCGCTTCGTGGTGATTACCATCTGGCCCTTTCAAATGCTCTTCACGTCCCCACGTATCAGACATGGTCGCTTGGTGGAAATCTTGTTGCCACCACGGTCCTCGACCCGAACCCGCTGTATGCCATGGTTAGCACCACTCAGGAGTCGTACCTGTATGTTGGGTATGAAGATGGTACCCCTGTGACCGGAGCGACCATTGCCCAAGTCAGCGGCGTCAATACGTTCCCCGCAGTCGAGATTGCCAACGGTTTCTACAAGTTCACGGGCACCACTGGTGCGACCGCAGGCAACAACTACTACACCATCACCAAGGGCGGGCTGACGATCGACTACACCCTCTACTTCAAGCCACTCGATGGTACATGGAACCCTGTTGTCAAGATCGTCTCCGGTCTTACCAACTACGCTCCTGGTGGACACCTCGTGTTCTCGGTGGACTACGGCGTCACTGCCAACTACCAGAAGAATGATTGGTTGACCAGCATCACCGGCCCCGGCAAGAAGCCGTCCGGACTCAACGAGTTCTACGTTCAGTACGGTGGACAGGTCAAGCTGACGCTGACTGCTAACCTCTGGTATGATGGCATTGCAACTGACCAGACGGCCAAGCCCGTCGACGTCCAGCAGGCGTTCACGCTCAACCCGAAGATTCTGGGCGACCAGGTCACGATCAGCGCCGTCAAGGCGAACAAGGGCGATACCAAGGACATCACGGTCACCGTCAAGAAAGCCAACGGCATTGAGCGCAACAACGCCAAGATCGAGCTCATCACGACGGTTGCCGGCATGTTCTCGGGCCCCATCAATGCTGACTACGTCATTTCCAATGGCGGCAGCACGGTCACGCTGGACGCTTCCGGCACGATCAACTACAACATCGTCGGTGGCAACTACGTCTTCGCTGGGCTCACCTTCAACCACAAGGGTCTCATCGAGGTCAGGGTTACCGGAACCGATGTACCCAGTGTGCCGTGGGTCACCGCTGACTTCCAGGCAATCAACACCTCAATCTATGGCGTCCGCGTTTACCCAACCATGCATACGCTGACTGCCGACATCACCAAGTTCACCGCTGGTGTGGCGTATCCAGTCGTTACCATCTCCGGCGCCGTCACGGGCCTGAGCACCTGGACGCTGCTTGACGGTCTGGGCTATACCACAATCGAGCTGCCATCCAAGTCCTTCGCGGACAAGGGTACCGGTGCCTATGTCTTCAACTTCTCGACCATGCCGTATATGTTTGGCGCCGCTACCATGTACGCCGATAATGCAGCCACTAACGGCGATGACCGTTATCAGATTGCGTTCACGACGGTCATGCCTACCGTTACGTTCACTTCCGCGCACAAGGACGGCAAGCTCACCGACAGCTTTGCTGAAGATGTGACCCTCCAGGTCACTGATCCGCAGACTGGCGCAGCGATCGTTCCTTCGTCCGCAGCGTTCATGACTCAGCACATCGCCTCGTCCGAAGCACTTGGCAATGGCGATGCATTACTGGATGAGATGTTTGACCCCGGCATCGCATCATCCAAGATTCTTACTGCTGGTACATACAGCTATGATGTGTCCACCAACACGGTCAAGATTGCCGGACTCTCGGCAACCAAGGGCAACCAGTACGTCGACTATACCAAGGTTGACCCGACAGTGAGGTTGAGCTACGTGACCAACGGCGTTACCCTCCGCTTCATGGGCGCGCTGAAGGTTGCTCCACCCGCCATCACGATCAATAAGCCAGCCGACGGGACTCTTGTCACTGGCAAGAAGAACACGATCAATGTCACTGCGCTCGATGCGCATGGTACTCCTATGGTCAAGGCTGCAGTTGCCCTAGCCGGTCAGTCTTCTGCTGACTTTGCTGGCAGCTACATCACCACCCTGACTGGCAATGGTGGCATCACGAACGACAAGGGTATCGTTGAGTTCTACGCCACGCCGGCCTACATGGGCACGCATCGTCTTGTTCTTGGTGCTCCCATTTACGCGTCTGACCTTGTGACGATTCTTGCCTACTCGATCGTGTACCGCAAAGACGTTCTGTCGGTTACTGCAGTTGCCGATACGACAGCTCCAGTCATCACCGTTGCTGCTGGCATCGACGGGTCTACCGTTTCCTCTGACGTGTTCGTGGTCAAGGGTACGGTCGCTGATGACACCGACACGATTTCCTACATTTACATCAATGGCACCCAGGTCAACGTGGTTGGCGGTGCGTTCATGTACACTGTCAAGCTCGTTGCTGGCGAGAACGCCATTACGCTTCAGGCCGCCGATTCTGTTCCTAACCTTGCGACCAAGATCATCAAGGTTACCCTCACGGCAGCTGCTGCAAAGACGGTCATCGTCCTGACGGTCGGTGCCGACGTTGTGAGCGTTGACGGCAAGGCTACCTCTATCGAGGCTGCCCCTGAAATCGTCAACAGCCGCACCTTCGTCCCGATTCGCTTCATCGCCGAGACCTTTGGCGCCACGGTTGAGTGGCTCCCTGAGACCCAGGGCATCACCATCACCCTTGGCGACATGACCATTGGTCTTCAGATCGGCAATGCAACCGCAGTCATCAGTGGCAACATCGTCTCTCTGCCGGCTGCTCCGTACATCAAGAACGGTCGCACGATGGTTCCTCTCCGCGTCATCTCCGAGTCATTCGGCGGCGATGTGGCTTGGGATCCTGCTACCCGCACCATCACCATCTCCTACATGCCGTAGTCTGGCGACTACCCAACCTGTAGAAGACAAGCAGTAAAGAGGGCCCCCGGGAAACTGGGGGCCTTTTTTTGTGCATGCAGCCTGCCTTGTGTGGTCCCGGAGCGGCGCTATAATAAGAACGTACTGCGCTGTCGAGGACTCCGCATGTGATCCGTTGGTATATACATCGCGCCATGGATTATCATGATGGACTCTGAGAGATCCTTCGCAGCGCTGAGTCTGGTCATGGAGGTAGCGCATGCGACATCGCTTTGTTGTGGCCTGTATCATCGCGGTCTGTCTGACCGTGGGTATTCCTCAAGCGGGACTTCTTGTTGGTGAGCGGACTGTGCCGACCGCGCAAGCCGACTTGGCTCTTTCGGTTTCTCCATCGACCGTGGTCACGGGGGTTGTGACGAGCGTCTATGTCACAGCTACGCTGCCATCGGTTCCCACGGGCAGCAGCTACCTTATCGATATCGGTTTCGACACGCAGGACACGCTCTCGACCGCAATGTATGTGCCGTCGAGTGTGGCTTATGCGTCTATCGCAGTCAACGGCACCATTGTCCAGTCAGGAGCGAGTGTCTTAGGACACCATGTCTACCTGAGCGGGGTCGTGCTGTCTTCTTCGACGAGTCTGCTGCAGATTTCGATCGGGAGCACATTCGGTCTTCGTTCGCTGACGGACGGTGTTCACTATGTGACGATGAGCGTCCAGGGCACGGACATCTACAGCACGTTCGGCGGGACGTTCACGAGCAGCGGAGGGACGGTAGCTGGGGCTCTGACCCTGCAGTCGGTCGGTATGGGGACGAGTGAGTTGGGCGTCGAGACGTCATTCGAGCTGAACTTCCTGTCTGGCGCTGTTCTCTATCCAGGGGACCGGATCGTGGTCAAGTTCCCTGCGGGTTTCAAGGTCCCTGGGTCGTTGCCGGTTTCGTCGGTCGGCATGATCGAGACGGCACTAGGCAAGGTCGTCAACTCGTTTGGCACCGGAGTGGCGGTCAGCGGGTCTACGGTGACGCTTACCATTCCACAGCCCAATGCCACCCTCGCCAACAATGCTTCTTACTTCGATGCAAGTGTCCTGATTAGTGTTCGCTTCGGTGCTACGGCGGGGATTGCAACGCCAACCGTCGCTGGCACCTATACCTTCGAACTCTCGACTTCTCGCCAGACCACCCCGGGAACCAGGGATGTGACCTTCGGCACTGCCGTCTCCGGCGTGCAGCTGACAGCCGTGCCTCTGACGTCGGGGGCACGAGCCCAACTGTCTCTTGGGTTTGTCACGTCGCCTAGTGGCAGTCTGGCAGCGAACAAGGGCGTGGTTTCTCTCTTGTTTCCTGCGCAGTTCGTCTTGCCCGCGAGTGTTCTTACCGGACTCGTGACGGTCAACGGCACCCCAGCGAGCGCGACGGTGTCCGGGCACGTCCTCAACGTCCTGAGCCCTGTCGCAGTACCCTCTTCTGGGAGTGTCAACATAGTCATTTCTACCAGTGTCGGCCTGATCCTGCCCGACCCGACAACGGGAGGCTACCAGGTCAAGGTGTACACCTCGTCCGACGCCATCCCTGTGTCTTGCCCCTCACTCACGCCGTCCGCTTCACAGTTGTCTGGAATATCTGTTGAAGACAAACCTGCCGTCAAAGGTGCCACTGCCTCCCAGGTCGTCAGCTTCACGACCGGCGCCGGCGGAGCGCTGGGCGCAGGTGACACCATCTCACTCTTCCTCCCCTACGGGTTCATGGTGCCTTCTACGATTGACAGGACGCAAGTGACTATCAGAACTCCTGCGACAGCGGCGTCGGGCATCCAGCCAGCCTCCGTGGTCCCCAGCCCGTCGTCCCAGAGCATTATCTTGACGCTGCCCAGCGGGTCGTCTATTGCATCGGGGGCAAGTGTCGCGGTGAACCTGCCAGCGGTCATCACCAACCCTACGACGGGTGGTACCTTCACGGTCAAGGTCAGTACCAGCAGAGAGACCACTGCGGTTGACTCCGCGTCCTTTACCATCTACGACAATCCAATATCGACGCTTAGGATCACCCCGGTCACGCTCGACGGTAAGGCTGGGTACTACGTTTCGCAGCCGTCGTTCACGCTGGCGGTGGATGGCCCTGCAGGTGTCACGCTCTCAGCGTTCTACCGCATCGATGACGCTGGCGCGTTCCTGCCCTATGACCTCAAGACCAGCCTCGCGGTCAAGGTCCCCGCAGGCAAGCATACGGTCTCCTACTACTCACAGGACAGTCTGGGCAACGTCGAACCGACGCGCTCGCAACAGGTACTGGTCGACCTCACTGATCCGGTCATCACCGTGGCCAGTCCGACGGAGAAGAGCATCGTCGTTCAGTCATCCATCAACGTGCTGGGGCATGTAAGCGCGCTCGACCTGGCCGGCGTGCGGCTGACCGTGGCGGGCAAGGACGTGCCGGTCTCCTCGGATGGTGCGTTCAGCGCATTCGTTGCACTGGACCACGAGGGGATCAACAGCGTTCAGCTCGTCGCAGCGAGCTCGTCTGGCAGGACGACAACGCTCACGCTCTCGGTCAACTATATCGCCCGCGTGACGATGTCGCTTGTCATCGGCAGTCCTACCGTCAACCTCAACAACGAGTTCAAGGTCCTGGAAGCGGCCCCCTTCATCTCGAAGAAGGGTGTCACCATGGTGCCACTGCGTTTCATCTCTGAGGCGTTCAAGGCGGGCGTGGTGTGGGACCCAGTGTTCAAGTCTGTGACCCTCAACCTGGCCGGCAAGACCATGCGCATCCAGGTCGGCTTCCTGACTGCTGACGTGAGCGGCAAGTCGTTTGCCCTGCAGGACGCGCCGGTTATCGTCAAGGGCCGTACCTTCGTGCCTCTGCGCTTCATTGCGGAGAACTTTGGCGCGCAGGTCGAATGGAATGGCGCACTCAAGATGGTCAGCATCGTCTACCCGAAGCCATAGCGAACCTTTGATTCGTCCAAGCCCCGCCGTGAGAACGGCGGGGCTTTTCCATGTGCGGGCAGGAAGGAATGGATTCCCACCTTCGCCGAGAGCACCCCTCGTCTTGGACAAAAGGACTCGGGGGGGAATGAGGGACCAAAGGCTGGATTCCCACCTTCGCGGGAATGACGGAGGGGCGAGACGACATATTCACGGGTTGCGCACCGGCGTGTGCTGGGTATACTTGCACCTGTAGATGTCACAATCATCAAGAGCGAGGCAGTCACATGGAACAGGTTCTGCAGTCTGTCGATATGGTTCTGAACGCCGTCTGGGCCCGTCTGGCCTTTGGCGTGGCAGTCGTTGCCGTCTTGGTCATCGGGGTTGTGCTGCTCGTGCAGTGGAAGCACCAGCGTACGCGTCTGGCAATGGTGTTTGGACAGGCCGCAGATGCGTCATTTTACGCACGCATCGACGCGCTGACCCGTGCCTTCGACCAGCAGACCGCCACACAGAAGGAGTTGCGGGCTGCCTGCGCGGAGCTCGAGCAGACGAGCCGCAGCTTCTTCGACACCGTGGACATCGAGCACTATGACGCATTTCCAGGACAGGCGGGGAAGTTCAGCTTCTCGCTGCTTATGCTCAATCGTAATGGATCAGGGATCATCCTGACGTCACTCACGAGTACCCAGGGCAGTAAGGTGTATGTGAAACGGATCGAGACCGGGAAGAATGACACAGCGCTGAGTCGCGAAGAGCAGGACCTGCTGAGCAGACACGCACGGTCTTGACACGGGGTTGCATTTTGTACTGCGTTCCTATACTATGTATATGTGCGTCACCTGTAGGTAAACGTTGCCCGTTGGGGTGCAATCCTGGGAAAGTGAGGCGATGATGGCGAAGAAGGCGTCAGTCCAGAAGAAGAGCAAGCGCACCGGCTACTCGGTCGTTATCGTCCCACAGTACGAGGGCTGCGCGCGTCAGTTCAAGGTCTCCCGCCTCGTCATCTATAGCGTCATCACTGCATTCGTCCTCTTTGTCTCAGGATTCGTCTATGTCATCGCGCAGAACACGCGCCTCAAGAACACCGTCGCCCAGTTCAACGGCATGGGACTGGACCAGATGGTGCGCCTTCAGGCAACCCAGCTGGATGCTGCCAACGAGGCCATCAGCAAGAACAACACGGAACTGGCGGCACTCAAGAAATATGTCGCCTATCTGGGGACCCTTGATGCCAAGGTGCGGAAGACGCTTGGCGTCGGCGGGAACAGCGTGTCCCTGGCGTCCATTCTCAAATCGACGGCCACGCCGACCCTTTCTGTCAGCCGCGGCCTGGCCGCAGGCGCGACACAGCTGTCGACGTCGACAGCTGTCGTGCAGCAAGAAGCCGAAGATCGTGAGAAGAACCTCATCGTCCTGCAGGACGCCGCCTCCAAGTACAACAGCATGCTGGCGCAGACTCCTTCGCTCTGGCCCCTGTATGGACTCATCACCTCTGACTATGGCTGGCGCTCCAACCCGTTCGGCGGCAGGGGCGGGGAGTATCACGACGGTGTCGACATTGCAGCTCCGTACGGCACGGCTATCAGGGCGACAGCAGATGGCAAGGTGGAGCAGTCCGGGTGGAACGGGAGTTATGGCATCTCCGTGACGCTGTACCATCGGGACGGCATCGAGACCATGTACGGTCACATGAGCCGCACAGCCGTGTCCGCAGGTCAGACCGTCAAGAAGGGCCAGGTCATCGGCTACGAGGGATCGACGGGACGTACGACTGGGGCCCACGTGCACTACGAAGTCATCGTTCACGGCAGCTCAGTGAACCCGATGACGTATCTCGACTAGGTGCGGAGGAGACAGCCATGGCATTTGGACCACCCAAGGCTTCCACAGAGAGCAAGACGGCGTCTGTTTTCGCCCACGACCTCGCAGTGAAGGGTGACGTCGAGAACCAGGGAGACCTGCGCATCGAGGGTCAGCTCCATGGCAACGTCACTGGACATGGGACAATCACGGTTGCCGAACAGGGCGAGGTCCATGGCAACGTCGAAGGGCGTCTGGTCGTCGTGATGGGACGTGTCGAGGGGAACGTCAAGGGCGTGGAGAAGGTTGAGGTCTTGGAGAAGTCGACAATCAAGGGCGACGTTACGAGTGCGCGCATCTCCGTCGAGGAGGGCGCGTCAGTGTCCGGGAAGTTCGACACGACCCCCCGAGAGGTCGCAGCTGCGAGCGACACAAGACAGGCCAAGAGCTAGACCGAGGACATATCCGCGTGTTGGAGCCGGTGCCCAATTGGACACCGGCTCGTGCATATTCTCCTGCGATTGGCATGCCAGCCCGTGTGGGGTATACTGACATAAGTGGAAGTTGGCACTTGACACAGATATGTCTGGGAGGCGTACTATGGAACGAGCGTTGCGGTGTCTGGTTTGTCTGCTGGTGGCAGTCGCCATTTTAAGTGGTTCGCTTGTCCTGTTGAGCATCGAACCGGTCCAGGCCGGAACCGTCCTGCGATGGGTCCCGTGGAATAGTGGGCTTGAGGGCACGTGGGTTACCTGCCTTGCGCGTGACGTTTCCAACGGGGACGTTGTTGCGGGCACGCAGTCAGAAGGGGTCTACGTGTCGCATGACCAGGGACACAATTGGGCATGGCTCGGCAATGGCTTGCCGGTCATTTCCGAATCACAAGGAACCGTAGAGTACGCTCCAGTGCGGGCGCTGCTTCCTGCTGCAGGAGCCCGTGCCATGTTCGCAGGTATGTCTCTTGGCCTGTACACCTTCGACGGCTCGACGTGGAGGCAGGTGACGACCTTCCCACGTGGTGCCTCAATCCGGACGTTCGCTGTCGTACCTGGGGAGCAGGACACGATACTGGCAGGCACCGAGATGGGTGTCGTGCGCTCCCAGGATGGCGGGGTAACCTGGTCGGCATCCGCTGAACTGCTTGAGCGCCAGAGTGTCTACAGTTTCCTATTCGACCCCAGATATCCCCGGGCTGTGTTCTGTGGCACAAGCGGGGGGCTGTACCATTCCCCCGACTTGGGGACAACTTGGCAGACTGTCAACGCGGGGGTTCAACCCACGATTCTCATACAGCATCCCACCAGACCCGACACGTTGTTCGCCGCTTCCCTCACGGGGCTGCTACGCTCGTTTGACTATGGGACATCATGGGCAGTGCTGACGCCTCCGGAGGTGAAAGGAGGCATTGTGGGCCTCAGTGAGAGCTCGGTCGACCCCAGCGTGATTTTGGCAACCTGCCCTTCTGGTAGTGTGCTGACGAGGGATGAAGGACGTACCTGGAGGTGGGTCCTGGGACCGGACCAGGGGCTGAACCTGACAACGTCTCCCTTTGCCGATACGGACGAGACATCGCAGGTCCTCGCCGGCTCACGCACCGGGACGGTGTTGTTGAGTGGCTCGTCCGCTGTGCGCCGGGCGACGGGTCTGGGTTTTCTCACGACAACGGGAATTGCTGCTGATGCGAGCTTGGATCAGTGGTACGCAGTGCGGAGCATCGGACTCTTTCAAGCGCGTAACGCAGGGCAGTGGAGCCTCACGACTGGCTCTCTCGCCGGGAGCCATGTCTTGGCCCTGGCAGTAGATCCCACGCAGCCTGCCGCGATGTTGGCCGCTGACGCTGGTTCATTGTATGAATCTTCGGATCACGGACGAACGTGGGCGCAGACAGAGGCGCGCATGTCGGGCGTTGTCCAGAGCATCGCATGCGATCCCTTTGCCACAGGGACTGTGTACGCTGCGACATCCAAGGGCCTCCTCAGGCTCTCCAACGATATGGGCGCGACGTGGCAGGATATCGGGGCTCTCCGGGGTACAGCATGCTCGGCGGTAGCGTTGGCTCCTTCGAAAGAGGGGTCGATGTATGCGGTCTTCGGGTCTGCCATGTATCGCTCAGCCGACAACGGGGGCTCATGGGCGCGCGGCGGAACCATGCCTGCTCAGGCAACGTCGGCCTTGGTCGTCGACCCCCATGATAGCTCGACAGTCTATGCTGGAACGTCATCGGGCACTGTCATGTCGCAGGACGGTGGTCAGACCTGGAAGTCCTGGGGCTGGGGTCTTGAGGGTGCAATGATCACGGGCATAGCGTTTCCAGTCCGGGGATCAGGAGGGCCCGCGGTATCGACGTCAAAGGGCGTGTACCGTCTGCTTCAGTCTGCCGACGACCGTCCGCCGGTTGTGACGGTAGAAGCACCTGCCAACGGAGCCGTTGTGAGTGAGGCCAATGTAGAGGTTCGTGGAACTGCCTCCGATGTGGACTCGGGGATCAGGTCGGTTCTCGTGCAGGGGCATGACGTTGTGTCTGACTCGACAGGCCGTTTTGCCGTGCAGATTTCTCTTGAGCAGGGCGCCAATAACATCGTGGTCCAGGCGACCGACCTTGCCGGCAACACCACCAGCATCCAGGTTGCAGTCACGGTCAGGCCCAAGACCAGGGTTCTCAGGTTGACCATTGGGTCTACGACCATGCAGGCCGTCAGCGGGGCGAACGTACAGCTGGACGCTGCGCCACAGATCCTGAGAGGTCGGACGTTCCTGCCCATCCGGGCTGTCGTGGAAGCACTTGGCGGCAGTGTCGGATGGGACCCGGCGACACAGATGGTCTCGATCAGCCTGTACGACGGCAATGTAGCCCTGCGCATCGGTTCATCGATGGCTCTGGTGAATGGAGTCAACAAACCTATCGATGCCGCCGATCCCAAGGTGGTCCCGGTAATCGTTGGGGGCAGAACGCTCCTTCCCGTTCGATTTGTCGCCGAGTCTCTGGGGTGTCTGGTGGAGTGGAACGCTGCATTGAGACTAGTGACGGTGACATATCCCGCTCCGTAGCGGAGCAGTTGCAGGTCCAGTCTGAAGAAGGGTCGGTGGGTGTATCGAGAGTGGCATCCACCGACCTTTCCGCCGTGTCGGCGACGTACGCAAACAGCGGATACGGGGCGGATCCCGGGAGATGGTGGGTAGAGAAGGTGCCTGTGTCGTCGTTCCCGCGGAGGCGGGAACCCACACGGGAGACAAACGCTGGATGCCCGCCTGCGCGGGCAAGACGAATGAGCAGGCTGTCTCTCCCTCTCTGTCGTTCCCGTGAAGGCGGGAACCCATTACTTCACGCAAAGCTGGATTCTCGCATGCGCGGGAATGACAAACCAGTGGCGATACACCTCGATCCTATTGCACCGGATTTTGCTGTGCTATACTGTAAAACAGGAGATGGTCTGGCTCAAGCGACGGTGACCTGAGAGGAGTCTGCTGGAGGGATACGATGGGCGAAGGCAAACTGGCCGAGTTTCCAGCTCGTACGATTCTTGAAGTGCTGTTCACCAAGGACCCGAGCGCACTTCTATCTGTCACGACGAGGGCCGCCCGGTACGATGTTGTCGTTGGTCGCACTGGTATTCGCTACGCGAGCCGGGGACAGCTGAGTGGCGAGACCGCCCTGTTCCTGCTGCTGATGGAGACCGAGGGCACGTTCGCGCTGGGGCCCGTCACCTCGGACTACGTATCCAACTGCGTCTTCCAGAGCCTGAGTGATGTCGATGCCAGGTTCGCAGAATGGAGGAAACGCGTGACTGGGACCGATCTCCGATTCCTGGATCCCGGACGCCTCTACTGGTGGCGCAGCAAGCTCAGCAAGGACGTGCAGCAGCTGGCCGCGCCGGAATACGAGATTGCGCAACTGACTAGGGACCGCGCGCAGACGATCGATTCGCTGGCGTCAGTGCTCGGACAAGACGTGCTCGAGGTTTCCAGGGTGCTGACACGCATGACGCGCCAGGAGTCCTTTGAGATTGTGCCGTTTGTGCGTTCTCCGCGCCAGGTGACCTATCGCTGTGTTGTTGCCTCACGCGACGCACTGCTGGCTAATGCTTTCTGGCAGAAGGTCTGTGGCGGGGAGATGCCGCTGCAGTGGGACAGCCGTGAGCTGCTCTTCCGGAGGACGGTCTCTCACCCGTCCTATGACCTGGCCACCGTGTTTGTCATGCAGGTTCTGGACGACACGATGAAAGACATGGTCCGGCTTGCTGACGTTCTCATCTTTCTCCTTTCCGACCTGCCATCCGACGAAGAGCGCTATCTGGCGGACCTGCGTGCTCTCAACCCCGGCATGTCTGTGTTTTTCTGGGGTTCCAGAAGGCGCAGGTGGGCTCGCCATGTTCAGCAGTCCGTCCACTTCACGACTCCGCTGGAGCGTGAGGCCGTCCTGCAGTCTTTGGACGCGTTCCTGTAGGTGGGACGAATCGGGAGCCTGGAGACGGGCGGAGGCTACTGGAATCGCGTCCTGGTTGCCGATCTGGAGCAAAGAACGTCACGTGACGAGGTGCTTGACGCAGCCGTGTTGAATGAGTACTATGACCTCAGGGGCTGGGACCGTCTGGGCATTCCGACGGTCGAAACGGCGAGACGGTTGAGCACCGTGGGTCCGGGTTCTGAAGGGAGAGACCTGTGTTGAGACAACGGCAGCGTGGACATACACTGAACATGCAGAAGGCCATGACGTTGATTGCCTGCCTCGTCATCGGCTATCTCATCTGGAGTACGGTCGCAGCGCTCGCCTATCTGGGCAAGGCGGACCGGGAAGTGACACGCACGTTTGCGGAACTCCAACGCGTCAGCGCACAGACGCTCGAACAGCAGAAGGCCATGGAGTATCATGCGACTAACGCTTACATCGAGAAGGTCGCGCGCGAGGACATGCTCATGAGCAAAAAGGGCGACACCGTGATCCTTTTCCCCATGGACCGCACAGTCCCAGAGCCGGTTCCTCCTGAGCCGACGGGTCTTCCTCGCGTATTGAGTCAGCTCATCACATGGGTCAAGGGATGGTTCTAGGGTTGCATTTTGGCTTGGGCACTGTATGCTCTTGTATTGGAGCCTGCCATGTCGACAGAGCTATCCCCCACAGAGGTGAGTGACTACTTTAATGGCCGAAGAGCACCGCATCAAGCTAACCGAAGGCATTGTCGTCAAGATCGTTCCGTTCGGAGCGTTCGTCAAGACAGACACCAATGAAGTAGGTCTGGTGCACATCTCAGAGATCAGCGACACCTACGTCAAGGACGTTAATCAGTTCCTCAAGGAAGGGGACAAGGTCACCGTTCGCGTCATTGGCCGAAACAAGGACGGGAAACTGAACCTCTCCATCAAGGGTGCCAAGGCTGCTGGCGGTGCCGATGGAATGCCTGCGGCTCCCGTTGCGGAAGGTGACTCCGCCACTCAGGCTTCTGCGCCTGGTGCGCCATCTGCCCGTCCCTCCTACAGCTCGCGCCCCTTCCGCGAAAAGCCCGTGCTGAGCCCCTTCGACATGATGATGAAGCGGTATCTGCAGGACTCACAGGAGTGGCAGGTCGACAAGAAGAAGCGGACAGAGCGCAAGCGCGGATAGCGTCTCGCTTTTCCTGGCTTGACAGAGGCTGTCGACTCTGCTACTATGTTCCAGTTTTCCAGCATCCTGTGGCGGCGTAGCTCAGTTGGTTAGAGCATTCGGCTCATACCCGGAGTGTCGAGGGTTCGAATCCCCCCGCCGCCACCACTGTAACAAGGGACAGTCCTAGTTGTTGTAACACCCCGACGTCCGTGGCCGTCAGTGGCACAACATGCGGCCCAAGCGCCCCCAGTCCAATTCCTTCCACTGTTGTTACATTTCTGGACGGTTCCAAAGTGTAAGAGTCTCGCCTGTCACGGGAGCTCACCATGCAGGGTTGTCACGAGAGTGATGCGCCGCCCTATTGCTGTCCAGTCCAACACACGTCTCTGTTGTTGCCTATCAGTGAGCAGCCTGTTACAAGAATGGGGACTGTCCCCTGGTACACCAAACTAACTGTAACAGTGTTACACTGCAGTACACTTCAGGACGGTTCCGAACTGTAACACCCCGGAGCGTCATCGACGCGGGGCGCTTGTCGTACTACTTGCGCTCAGACATGAGCTTCTCGAGCGGTTCGACCCAGCGGGTGCGCATGAAGTCGAAACCCTTTTGCCAGAAGGCCTTGTCGCGCGGGTCGATGCCTGCGAGACCAAGGATCTCGGCGGGGGTCATGGCGCTGCCCATCTCGAGGATGCGGTAGTAGACGGGCTTGAACGTGTCGCCCTCCTCGAGGTACTTCTGGTAGAGTGACAGCACGACGAGTTGCGCGAAGTTGTAGGCGTAGACGTAGAAGGGCCACAGGAACATGTGCTGGACGATGGTCCATTCCATGTCGTAGTGCGGTGGGATGACGACGGAATCGCCAAACATGTTGGCCAGTTCCTCGTGATAGATGGAGCGGAGCTCGTCGGTGGAGAGCTGGTGGTCGGTGATGAGGCCGTGCGTACGAGTCTCGAACTGGTGGAACATGTTCTGACGGAATGTCGTGGCGAAGGCCGACTCCAGCTTGGAGCAGTAGAGCGCGATCTTCTCCTCAGGGTCCTTCATGCGACCCAGCAGGTAGTCGGTGACGAGCATTTCGCCAAAGACCGAAGCCACCTCGGCGAGGGGCAGGATGGGGTTGCGGTTGACTGCAGTCTGCTTCGCGGACAGGATACCATGCATGCCGTGTCCCAGTTCATGCGCCATGGTCTCCACGTCGCGGCTGGCCCCGGTGAAGTTGAGCATGACCCACGGATGTGCGCCGGGGATATTGAAGGTGCAGAAGGCTCCACCTGTCTTGTTGGGCAGGGCGCGGCCGTCAATCCAGTTCTTGTCGAAGAACTGCTGGACGATGTCGTGTGCCCGCTGATCGAACTTGGCATACGCGTCTAGGACGATGGTCTTGGAGTCGTTCCACCTGTACGTGTGGGGCTTGGCGCTGATGGGCGCATAGATGTCCGCCAGCGTGAGCTTCTTGCTGTTCAGAAGGCGCGCCTTGAGGGCGTAGTAGCGCTTGACGATGTCGACGTTGTCCCTGGTGACGTCGGACAGCGTGTTGACAATCTCCGCGTCCAGCTCGTTCTCTAGGTTGCGGAGGCCCATCGGTTCGTCGACGTGGCGCAGCTCGCACTCGATCTGATGGTCCTTGAGCAAGGTGTCGAAGACGTTGGTGATGACGAGGCTGTTCTCGGCATACTTGCTAAAGTACTGTTTCATGGCACGTGCGCGCAGACGCGAGTTGGTGCTTTCCCGAAGTGAGCGGATCTGCTCGCCGTTCATGACCTTGCGCTCGCCGTTCACGGTGACTGTGAACTTGAACGAAGTCGTGAGCTCCTGGTAGATGCGTTGTACGGCTAGCTTGCCCGTCAAATCTCGCTTGCTGAGCAGCGTCTCTTCTTTCTCGCTGAGGAGATGTTCTCTCCGCTTGCGCAGGAACAGCAGGTAGTGGCGGTAATTGGCCAGGGCCTTGTCTGCGACCAAGCGCGCGAAGACGGCCTCGTCCATCTGGCCCAGTTCGATGGCGAAGAAGACGAGTGCGTTGGAGATGTCGCTGACCAGTTCCTGTGTCTTCATGACCAGGTTCTTGGCGCCCTCGTCCAGGTTGTCTGTCGTGAGTATGAGCTCTGCGTACTCACCGAGCCGGCCAGTCGCGGAACTGATGCGTTCTTCTTCGACCATGAACTTCCTGAGCTCAGCCGGGGCAATCTTGCCGGCTGCAACCCTGCCGCGGTACTCCCCAGCGAGGGCGGCCGCATCCCGTCGTACCGCTTTCATGTCGCGCGCGATGCGCGGGTCGTCAAGGCTCGAATACAGGGCGCTCAGGTCCCATATGACGTTCTCCGACCCCAGTTTTCCTGCTTTCATCGATTCCTCCTCAAGAGCATGGTTGTTCGGACACCTTATGATATCACACAACACTGGGGTCTCAACTGCGGCAATCCAGTCCTTTTGTCGAAGGGTGGCCGCAGGTGTAACAGTCTCGGAGAAAACGGAACCGTCCCGAGAGCGTCACAGCCCTCTGTGCATGCGGGAATTCGTTCTTACCATTTCGGGCGCAATTACCAGCTGACCCCATATCGGTGGGGCACAACGCGGCTATACTGGTAAAGCGTATGCAGACTTGACGCAGGCCTGAATCGAAGGGAGTGTTGAAGGTGAAAGATGATGCTGAAGCGATCTCGAAGGGTGCAGTGAAGCGGGTCGAGAATACCCCGCGTCAGGCTGCATTCTGGAAGGTCTCGGGCTCATTCCTGTCGAAGGTGCTGGGGTTTCTGCGGGACGTCCTTGTGGCGAAGATCTTTGGCGCCACGTACATCGTGGACGTTGCCCAGCTCGTCGAGAGTGTGCTCCTGAACATCGTCAGCTTCGTCACATCTCCCATCTCGATTCCACTCGTTCCCGAGCTGACGCGCGCTCGATTGGAGAGTGAACGCGACTACCGTGGTCTCCTGAGTTCCGTGTTTGGCTTGTTCTCGATTGTCGGCCTGGTCCTCTTCACGGCAGTCGCAGTCACCCCGCGCGCGTTCGTGACGCTGTTCAGTGGCGGGTTCAAGGGTGCCGCCCTCGCGTACGCCGAGTACACGTACCGGTGGATGGCCGCTCTGTCCGTGATTGTCGTTGTCTCGGCGACCATCAAGACGGCACTAGCTGTCAAGAAGGACTTCGTTCTCCTGTCGTTCAGCGACGTCCTCATGAACGTCGTCGTCATCAGCGGACTGTTGTTTGGGGCACGTCAGATGGAACTGCCCATCCTCAAGACCGGAGCGCAGCTTCTATCAGCGCTTGCGCTGTGGGCGTACTTTGCGATTCGTGAGAAGTGGTTCATCTTACCGCGGATCAGTCACTGGGACCCCCGGGTGAAGTCGCTGCTCAAACAAGCCGGCCCCCTGTTTATCGGCTCGGCGACGGACATGCTGCTTACGCTGATCGACCGGACCATGGCTTCCTTTCTCCCTGAAGGGTCGATTGCCTCGCTGGCGTACGCTCAGAAGATCTTCCTGCTGCCACTCGGTGTCTGGGCGGTTCAGATCTCAGAGTCGTCGTATCCCTACATCGTCTCCGCGTTTGCCACGAGCGATGTCGGGAAAGGCTATCGACTGGCTCGTGGCGCTATCCAGCGTATCTTGTTCTTCATTGTGCCCGCGGTGGCCGGCTTGCTGCTGCTTGCCCCGTCCATTGTCCGCATCATCTACCAGCGGGGAGCCTTCAGCGAGGCCAACACGGCTCTGGTGGCGCGCGTTCTGCAGGGGTACATGGGTGTGCTGCTGTTCAGCTCGGTCCAGTACATCGAGACCAGGCTCTTCTACGCCAGGCGCAACACCATGACCCCCATGTTCATCAGTGTCGCCAGTCTGGGGATGAACGTCGCCCTCAACTACCTGTTTGGCTTTGTCTTCCATCTCGGCGCGTACGGGCTTGCCATCGCATCGTCTATCGCCGCCTTCGTGAGCATGACGTTCATGTATCTTGTATACCGGCGCATGTACGGAGCAGTCGACTATGTCCTGATTCTTCGGGACGTCCTGAAGATCGGTGGAGGTACGTTGATCATGGCTGCCATCATCGTCGGCACGCAGGCCCGGGTCCATATCCTGCCGCTCGTCGCTGTAGGTTTCGCCTCGTACATGATCGCCACGGCGCTCTTCCGGGAAGACGAGGCGATAGGATACCTGAGGATTAGCCGCAGGCTCCTGGCACACGCCTTCAGAAAGAACTGATGCGTTCGTCGTGAGCACCAAGGGGTCGAGCACGCTGGCCGCTGCGACAGGGATGCTACTGGTTGGGTGACTGCGGGTATCCCCTGCACGTGGGCGTGCTGACCGCCGTTGTGGTGGCCGTGTCAACTCACTTGACAAAAAATCTTAGTATACAATATTGGTGATGGGCCGTTCTTGAGGCTTGATGAATAGCTAGAATCTAATATTTGCCTAAAAGGAGGCAGAATTCGTTTATGAAAAAGACACTGGTAATCTCATTAGTGGCAATGCTCACAATCATGAGCATGGTGCTGGTTGGATGCAAGGCCGCTGGTGCCTTGACTATCCCTATCGGTGTAAATGCTGAGTTGACAGGTGATATTCCCGCAGTAGGTGCCTCTTGTCAAAATGCAGCCCTTATGGCTGCAAAAGAGGTCAATGATGCAGGTGGTCTAGATATTGGTGGTAAGAAGTACACAATTAAGCTTTTCATTGAAGACAACGGCGGCAAAGCAGATCAGTCTGCCTCAGTAACTCAGAAGTTGATTAGCCAGGATAATGTTGTTGCTGTCATCGGCCCTAATGCCAGCCGCTATGCTATCCCTGCCTCAGAGATAGCTGAGAGCTCCAAAGTTATGATGATCAGCCCATGGTCCACTAACCCCAAGCTCACTATAGATTCTAAAACTGGCCAGTCTAAGGAATATGTTTTCCGCGCCTGCTTTACTGATTCCTTTCAAGGCCAGGTAGTAGCTAAGTTCGCCATGGACAAGCTTGGGGCAAAAAAGGTAGCAGTGTTGTATGACGTAGCTTCCGACTACAACAAGGGCATTGCTGAAGTTTTCAAGGCAACTTTTGAGAGCCTCGGAGGTCAAGTTGTAGCTTTTGAAACCTACACTACTGGCGATAAAGATTTCTCCGGGCAGCTTACCAAGATCAAACAATTTAGTCCTGATGTCATCTTCCTTCCCAATTACTACAATGAAGTCCCATTACAGATTCAGCAAGCGCACCGCCTGGGCATCACAGCAACCTTTTTAGGCTCTGATTCCTGGGGAAGTGAGGAGCTGATCAAGCTGGCTGGCAAAGAGGTCGAAGGTGATTATTTCAGCACCCATTATGCTCCGGATATCGCTACTCCTGCCGCCAAAACGTTCATTAACGCTTACAAGACAGCTTATGGCAGTGTCCCGGATGATGTAGCTGCCCTAACTTATGACTCTTTCGGGCTTCTATTTGGAGCACTTAAAGCTGCTGGCAAGGTAGACCGTCAGGCCGTACGTGATGCACTAGCCAGTATACCACATTATGAAGGCGTGACTGGCACTCTCCAGTTCAAAGAAGGTTCAGGGGATCCCATCAAGAGCGCTGTTATCTTGCAGATTAAGGACGGCAAGTTTGCATACTATGCGACGGCCAACCCATAAAGCTTGATCGCTAAGTAGGGCAAGCCATATGTATGTCATCCAACAGCTTATCAATGTGTTGCAGCTGGGTAGTGTCTATGCCCTAATTGCTCTTGGATATACCATGGTTTACGGAATAATCCGGTTAATAAATTTTGCCCATGGTGATTTGTTTATGGTAGGTGCGTTCATCTCCTTTGTTGTTGCTGCATATTTGAAATTGCCTTTTATTCCTACACTACTTATTTCCATAGTTGCTGTGGCTATGTTAGGTGTCAGCATTGAACGCTTGGCATATAAGCCGTTGCGCCAGGCTCCGCGGGTCTCGGCTGTTATCACCGCTTTAGGGGTAGGGTTATTTTTGGAAAATCTTATACTGCTGTTTTATCCATATCCTAGGCCTGTACCGACGCTTCTCCCAAAAATTGTCTGGAACCTAGGCGGTATCTCTATCTCATTCCTGCAGGTTCTCATTATTGGACTCTCTCTGTTTCTAATGCTGATACTTGACCTGATCGTGCGTCGTACTATGGTTGGAATGGCCATGCGAGCTATCTCCTGGAACAAGACTATCGTTCCGCTAATGGGCGTGTCAGTAGATAAGATTATTTCGATTACCTTTGCTCTGGGCACTGGGCTAGGTGCTGTTGCTGGTGTCATGTACAGCCAAGCTTTCCCAGTCATTGACCCATATATGGGAATTCTCATTGGCTGGCAAGCTTTCATCTGTGCTGTAGTAGGAGGCATCGGCAATATCCGTGGAGCTATGCTCGGTGGTTATATTCTGGCTGCAGTTCAAATTATGGTGGTGGCTTTCCTGCCCTCTACCTATCGTGACTTTGTAGCCTTCACACTGCTCCTGGTGATTTTGACCTTCCGCCCCTATGGAATTTTAGGTAAACCTCAAGCGGAGAAGGTATAATCGATGAAAATACCTAAGGTAAAAACAGAGGAAGAATCAAAAGCGCGGAGCGTGGTTTGGTATTTGCGTGACCGCTGGGAGGCAATGGCAGATAGCAGGCTAATCTTACCGATGCTACTGGTGTTGGGGTTTGGCCTCTCATTCGCCATCCCACAGTTTAACCTGGTGAATCCTTACATACAAATTATCATTATGTACATAGGCATTAACATCATTCTCGCTACCAGTCTGAATATTGTCAATGGTTACATGGGAGAGTTTTCTGTTGGTCATGCCGGCTTTATGGCGGTAGGTGCTTATGTATCTTCGCTGCTCACGCTATATGTTTTTCCTCGTTCTCTAGTTTTCTTGTTTTTTCCCTTGGGTGTTATTGCCGGTGGGGTCGTAGCAGCTCTTGTTAGCCTGATAGTGGCTATTCCCTCATTTAAGACGCGTGGTGATTACCTGGCAATTATCACTCTGGCCTTCAATTTTATTGTTAAATCGATTATCGAAAACATTGACGCCATCGGTGGGCCGCGTGGCATTGTTGGCATTGACAAGCTCACTACTATGCCTTCGGTCTTCTTCTGGACAGTACTCTCGTTGTGGGTAATCAGGAATTTCATTCATTCAAACTACGGGCGTGGGGTACTCTCAATTCGCGAGGACGAGGTCGCAAGCAGGTTAATGAGTGTGAACACTCGGCAGGTCAAGTTTCTGGCATTTGCCTTATCATCATTCTTTGCCGGTGTGGCAGGTGCGCTGTTTGCACATCTATTACAGTTTATCTCTCCGCGTGTGTTTGACGTCCTAAAGTCCACTGACATTCTCGTTATGGTGTACCTGGGTGGGATCGGCTCTATCGCTGGCTCCATACTTGGCGCAACCGTTTATACTGCTCTTCTTGAAATCCTCAGGCCACTGGGGATGTTCCGTATGGTATTAATGCCGTTACTCTTAGTATTCTTGATGCTCTACCGTCCGCGTGGTATTATGGGGCTACGGGAACTCCGGTGGTTCGTCCCCATTCAAGATCTGAAATTTGTTAAGCGCTGGCGGCGTAAGAAGGAGATCGCTGATGCCAATTCTGCAAGCTAAGAATGTTACTCATTACTTCGGTGGGTTGTGCGCCGTCTCCGATTTCAACCTATCCTTGAAAAAAGGCGAACTGATAGGCATTATTGGACCAAACGGTGCTGGCAAGACTACTATCTTTAATCTGATAACCGGCGTTTACGGAGCTTCACAGGGTAGCATTGAATTCAACGATGTTGAGCTGGTGGGCAAAGTACCTAACCAGATAACTGCTTTAGGTGTTGCACGTACCTTTCAGAATATTCGCCTTTTCAAAGATCTAACGGTACTGGATAATGTACGTATTGCCTGCTATTCTCAGGCGGGTTACAGTCCATGGGCGGCGTTTTTTCACGTGGGTCATTACTCTCGCGAGGAGGAACGTATCGCAAACTTGGCTTTGGATCTCTTGGCAATGTTTAATCTAGATGGGTTGGCTGAAGAGACTTCCAAGAACTTGCCTTATGGTTTGCAACGCCGCTTGGAAATTGCTCGAGCAATTGCCACCTCCCCCAAATTGCTCTTGTTAGATGAACCTGCTGCCGGGATGGACCCAGCTGAAATTGAGCAACTCATAGAACTTATTCTCTGGGTCCGTAAGAAGTTTGACCTAACTATTATTCTCGTCGAACACCAGATGCGCTTGGTAATGGGAATTTGTGAGCGTATTAAGGTACTCGATTTTGGGGTTACCATTGCTGAGGGGTTGCCAGTCCAGATTCAGAACAATCCCAAAGTGCTGGAAGCTTATCTTGGTAAAGGAAATTAGGAATGGGCGCTAAGGATGTTTTGCTCTCTGTGCAGGACTTAACCGTATCCTATGGAATTATAAGGGCTGTCAAGGGCATCTCTTTCGATGTGCAAGAAGGTGAGATTGTTACTTTGATTGGCGCAAATGGAGCTGGTAAATCTTCCACGATAAATGCTATCTCTGGACTTGTTCCATACGGCGGCAACATAGTATATAAAGGCTTGAACTTGCACCGAGTGAGAGCTGATAAGATCGTTGAATTTGGCATTGTCCAAGTACCTGAAGGGCGAGGCATTTTCGGCAACCTGACCGTTATGGAAAACCTCAAACTGGCTACATGGCAGCGCAAAGATAAGGCCCAAGTAAAAAAGGACTATGAGCGAATCTTTAGCATCTTCCCTCGCTTACGTGAGCGCGCCAAACAGCTTGGCGGCACGTTATCGGGCGGTGAGCAGCAGATGCTTGCTGTGGCTCGTGCTATTATGAGTCGCGGTCAGCTCATGTTATTGGACGAGCCTTCTATGGGCCTTGCTCCGGTGTTAGTGCAAGAGATATTCAATGTGCTGAAGGAAATCAACCAGGCTGGTACTACTATTCTATTGGTAGAACAGAATGCCAATATGGCCTTGCACTTGGCCCACCACGGCTATGTCCTTGAAACAGGAAAGATAGTCATAACCGGAACTGGCCTCGAGTTACTGGAAAACACGCAGGTAAAGGAGACTTATCTTGGCGGCTGACTCTCTAAGAATTACGACCTCTTAAGCGGACTAAACTTGATGCTTTCGTTTTACCTCGTTGTTAGGCTATCGTAGATTGATTCCTTCAGGGTTTCTGCGCGGTGATCATCAAGCTCTTTTCCAACCAGGAACCGTGCTTTTCTGTCGACTAACCGGGATTTTCCTTGTTGCCTGAGTTTTTCTCGGAGAACGGTTGGTAACATACCGTTCTCCGAGACCCGGTAGATAGTTGGGTACAAAGATCCGTGTCATGATGACCAATAATCTGCTCAGGAGACCAGTACTGTTCCAAGCCGTTTACAGTCTGTTCGTAATTCTGACCTCATGACCTTCGGTTGAGGCTTGCATGTCCGTCTGCGAATTGTCCATGAATTCTGCGCTTCATGGGCGCCGTAGCCCTTTCTTCCCGTATTCCTGTGGAGTTCTCGGCTGATAGTACTCTTGCTTCGTCCAAGCATTTGAGCGATATGTGTGATGTCTTTCTGATTGTGATGCAACAGCAGTATGCACTCGCGTTCACTGATGGTAAGATGGTGATAGCTCATCTCCTATGCCAATGGTTGTGTGCTAACTCACACTTTTCTACAAACATATTACGTTTCTACATTTGAACCTCTAGAGATCCTCACACCTCGAAAGCAATGAGCCCTTGGGGTGGTATTTCAAAGCAAAAATCCCAATCAGAACTTACATCAAGACCAAGTTGAGGTGCCCCTTTCAACCTTCCCTCTAATGGCATCGTTAATCGCTTGTTCCATTATATCCGCTGCTATCTTTGCTAAGTCTTCAGACAAAACCAAGGGTGGCACAATTCTTATACAGTTACCGCAAAAACCAATAGAAGGAAGTATTAGACCCAACTCAAAAGCTCTCCAGCAAATCTTGCCTGTTAGATCAGGATCAGGCAACTTTGTTCCCCCGCCTGGGGGCGTCCGGTGCTCCGGTCGGTGACGGTGAGTGTCAACCCGAAGTCTCCCGTTACCTGTCCCCCATCATGGCCCACCAGGTCAACGGCCAGGACGCCAGGAATGGGGAGAGGTGGATCCATGCATGTCTGCACGGGAATCCTGCCACACAGCGGGGTGCTCCGAGTATGGCAGATCCCGTGCAAACGATACGTCCGCCGCTCCCCTGCCAGGAGCCTTCCGATGGTGGCAGGATTCATCTGGAGGAGAAGCCGTCGTGTCTCATCATCTGCATGGAGATGCCCATGGGCTGTGAGGTTCTCCACGAAGAGCAGCATGCCTCCTGCAGTACCCGGTCGATTCACAGAAATCGTCCAGCATCACCGACTTCTTGGTCTTTCCTGCCTTCAGATATGCTTGTGCCTTGACCATCGTGAGCTTCTTGCGTTCCTGGAACCGCCCCTTGGATAGGAGCAACATCCTCGGGAAGTACGCCCTTCGCATTGGACCAACATGCTCAGGGGGCATCGTGAGCTCCATTCCCGCTGCTCCTTTCTCGTCCGAAGGACCAGCAGTATTCTGTCATCCTTCACCTCCATTTTCTCATGAGTTTACGGAGCCAGTTCACCTCCATTTTGGATGAGTCGATGCGCAGTGGCCGCAGGGACACATTGAGGCTATACTAAACATGAGTCGTGCCAGGCTATCGGCATCGTGTCTTGAAAGGAGCATAATCATGGATGAACGACGTGGACAGGCGTATCACCGCAGATTCTCGCCACTTTATACGGACTACTATGAGTATTCCATGACGCAGGGCTACTACCTCTCCGGCAAGGGGCAGGACGAGGCCGTGTTCGACATCTTCTACCGCCAGAATCCCTACGGAGGAGGATACGCCATCGCAGCGGGCCTGCGCGACGCCGTCGAGTATGTGCTCAACATGCGCTTCACGTCGGAGGAACTTGGCTACCTGAGTTCGCTTGGGTACAGGGACGACTTCCTCCAGGTGCTCGAGAAGACGCGGTTCACAGGCGACATCACGGCCGTGCCCGAAGGCGAGGTCGTCTTTCCGGGGGAACCCATCATCAGCGTCAAGGGTCCACTCATCGAGACCCAGCTCCTGGAGGGCCTCATTCTCAGCATGGTGAACTTCCAGACGCTCGTCGCCACCAAGGCACGCCGCATGGTGTGTGCGGCCGAGGGGAGGAGCATCTCCGACTTCGGCCTCAGGCGGGCGCAGGGAGACGGCGGCATGGGCGCAAGCCGGGCATGCTTCGTGGGCGGCGTCGCTTCGACATCCAACGTCCTGCTGGCGTTCGAAGAAGGCGTGCCCGTGAGTGGGACGATGGCCCACAGCTGGATCCAGAGCTTTGACTCGGAGCTGGAGGCGTTCCGTGCCTACGCACAGATGCATCCGGACGACTCCGTCCTGCTCCTCGACACGTATGACACCGTGAGACAAGGACTGCCTAACGCCGTCATCGTCGGCAGGGAGTTGGAGGCACAGGGTCACCACCTCCGAGGCGTCCGGCTGGACTCGGGCGACCTCGCGTACCTCAGCAAGAGGGTGCGGGCCGTGCTCGACGAGAATGGACTGAGCCACGTCAGGATCTCAGTCAGCAACCAGCTGGACGAGTACGTCATCGAATCGCTCGTGGACCAGGGTGCCCCCATCGACATATTCGGTGTCGGGACACGCCTGGTGACTGGCCATAACGACGGTGCCCTGGACGGCGTCTACAAGATGGTCCAGCTCAAAGGGAGGCCGATCATCAAGATCTCCGAGAACCCGGCCAAGATCAACATCCCGGGCGAGAAGGAACTGTACCGGTACTACGACTCCGGGGACGGTCTCTGGCTGCTCGACGGCCTGTGTCTGGCACAGGGCGACGACGAACCGGCCGTCCTGATGCACCCGGACTTCGACTACAAGAAGACCGAGGTGGCAGGGCTGAAGCGGGAGAGTATCCGCAAGGAGATTGTCCGGAACGGCGAACTCGTGTACACGTTCCCCACCCTTGTCGAGACCGGGGCATGGGGTGCCCAGCGGTTCTCCCTGCTGTACGGCGAGCACAAGCGTTTTGCCAACCCGCACACTTATCACATCGGCGTGAGCCGTGAGCTGTTCGACCTGCGGCGCAGCCTGATCGATGCCCGGTCATCATGAGCCAGGAATGCTTCGGTTCAGATACGGCCCTCCTCGTCGTCGACGTCCAGAATGACTTTTGCCCCGGCGGCGCGCTGGCCGTGGCTGGCGGGGACGCCGTCGTTCCGGTCATCAACGCATGGATACCACGGTTTACCACCGTCGTCGCGTCGCGCGACTGGCACCCCGCGAACAGCGTCCATTTCATTAACTGGCCTCCTCACTGTGTTGCGGGCACATATGGCGCGCAGTTCAGAGCCGGACTCGACACCGAGCGCTTCCTGCTGGTCCTGGACAAGGGAACCAGCAACGTCGACGACGGCTACAGTGCGTTCGAGGCGACCAGTGAGGACCTTGAGAGCTGGCTTCGCGGCCGGGGCATCGAGATGCTGTATGTCTGCGGTCTCGCAACCGACTACTGCGTTCTGCAAACGGTGATCGACGCACTGCGCCTCGGGTTCGGCGTCACGGTCATCCGTGACGGCATTGCCGCGGTGGAGGTCAACCCCGGCGACGGACAGCGTGCCCAG
>Ga0315284_10002507_pt1 | contig 26265 bp, 16 predicted proteins | sample YL17G09_16_MG_FD_203696 | JGI IMG/M metagenome (GOLD analysis project Ga0315284, IMG submission 203696) | Sediment microbial communities from Yellowstone Lake, YNP, Wyoming, USA - YL17G09_16 | ecosystem: Environmental > Aquatic > Freshwater > Lake > Sediment | place: USA: Wyoming | collected...
CCCCTCCCCCCAACCCCCTCCCGGGCCGGCGCGGCACGCCTGCGATCCCAGGGGAATTGCCAAACCGGGTAGCGGGTGATAGGCTGAATACTACTTGGTCCCAGCCAGGGAGGTGGGTGATGGTCACACGCAAATCGCGAGCTGTCTGTTTCATGCTGCTCCTTGGTATCCTGCTCGTGTTCTCCGCGGCAGCCGTGTTTGGCTCGATCTATGCCAATCCGGATTATGGCCTGCTCGTTCAACAATTGATGAAAGGGAATGGAGAACAGCAGCAGCAGGCCTGGGAATTCCTCTACGGCTGCGGCGACCCGCGGCTGTTCCCGGCGGTGAAGAAATGGCTGGGCGCAGACGATCCGCAGGCGCGCAGAAACTGTGCCAGTCTACTCGCCTACCTGCCGCAACCCGAGGCAATGATCGCATTGATGGATTTATTGAAGGATAAGGATCGGACCGTGCGGATCAACGCCGTGAATGCGCTGGGAGAGCGGAAGGATCCGGCGATGATTGCGGTGTTCGTGGGATTGCTGACCGACGCCGATCTCAACGTCGTCAGTTCCTCCGCCAAGGCGCTGGCGGATTTCGGCGAGCCGGCGGTCGAGCCGCTGCTGGCGGCGCTGGAGCAGGCGGATCCCAAGCAGCAGCGGAGCATTTTTAGCGCACTGGGGAGGACGCGCGATCCGCGAGCGGTGGCGGTGCTGCGGAAGTCCGCGGCCAGCCCCGATATTGCCACTGCGCAGGCCACCCTGCGGGCGCTCGGACATGACGACCCCGGCGCGCTGGAGGAGCAGCTTGCCCGCTGGCCGGCGGCCGATGCGAAAACGCGCGCCGTCATTGTGGAGGCCATTCAGGGCGCCGATGACCCGCGGGCGGATGAGCTGCTGCATGCGGCGTGCCGGGATGCGGATAAAGGGGTTCGCTCGAAAGCGCTGGGTGCCGTCCGCGCCGGCGATCCGCAGAAACTGGAGCTTGTATACGCCGGCATGGCCGACCCGGACCCGGGTGTGCGGTTCTCAGCGCTGGTCCTCGCCATGTATTGCACGACCGATGCGCGGTTGATCGATGCCCTGCTGCCGCTGCTCGACGACCCCAGCGAGCTGATCCGCCAACGGGCGGCGGAGCGGTTGACGGCGCTGCGCGACCCGCGCATGGTGGATCTGCTGCTCGCCCGGTTGGCGCAGCCCGGGTGCCCGCACGAAGTGATCGAAGCGCTGGGCAACCAGGGCGACCCGCGCGTCATCCCATTCCTCATCTCCCTGCTGACCCTGCCGCCGATCAAAATTCAGAGCGATGTAGATACCCCCGAGATACGGATGCAGACTTACCAGAACGAGTATCCCTCCGCGGCGGAGAGGGCGTTGGAGAAATTTGGTCAGGCCGCCGTCGAGCTGCTGATCAATGCCATGACGACCGGGGAGCCGACGTTACGGGCAACGGCAGCAAGATTGCTGGGACAGATCGATGATCCCCGTTGCCTGCCGGCGCTGGCCGCCGCGCTCCGCGACCCGGAGGTTGACGTGCGGGCGGCAGCGATCAATGCGCTGGACGCGACGGACGATGCCCGTGCTTACGAGCACATCATTCCCCTGCTGAACGATCCGAACCCGACCATCCGCCGCGAAGCTGTGGCAGGACTCAGCGAATGCCGGGACCCGCGCATTTTCGAACCCCTTTCTCGCCTGTTGTCCGATCGAGACCCTGAGATGCGCCTTTACGCCGTGCTTGCACTGTGCGATTGGGAAGACCCGCGCGTGCCGTCGCTGCTGCTGCGCGCGCGGAAAGACGCCATAGAAGCGATATACGGATACCAGGTCAAGGTGCCGATGCTGCTGTGCGATCCCACCTGGATCAAAATACTGGTTGCCGTATTGCCTTATGATGAAGACGATACGACCATCAAATTTCTGCAGAAGGCGGAGCCTGCGCTGGCCGTGCCGGCGCTGCTGGAGGCGCTGCGCTCGACGAATCCGATAATGCGCAAGCAGGCGGCGAAGGCGCTATCGGTATTTCACGAGCCGCGTGTCATCGTCACGCTGGGGAAGGCGTTGACCGACCGAGACGCCGGTGTGCGGGAGGAAGCGCGCAACGCGCTCGCCGCCCTGCATGACCCGGCCATGCTGCCCGCCGTACAGGCGGCCATCACGCAGACGAAATCGCCGATCGAGCAGGCGAAGTATTTTTCCCTGCTGGGCGATGCCGGCCCGGCGGGCGCCGATCCCCTGCTGGCGCTGATGGCGAAGGCGGAAGGCAGCAATGAGCGCCAGCTCATCCTGGCCGCGCTGGCGAAAACCGGCAGCCCGCGCGCCGCCCCGGCGGCGATTGCCGCGCTGCACGATGTCGCCTCATGGACCCGCCAGGAAGCGATCCACGTGCTCGGGCAGTGCGGCGGCGACGGTGCGGGCGATGCGTTGCTGCAGGTGCTGGCTGACCCGGACCAGGACAACCGGAACGAGGCCGCTGCCGCCCTCGGCACGCTGAAGGAACGGAAGGCCGTCGAGCCGCTGCTCAAATTGCTGGCCGCCGATCCGCACAACGACGCTGCCATTCAGGCGTTGGGTGAAATCGGTGACCCGCGTGCGAGCGACGCGCTGCTCGCTGTTCTGCAGAAGAGCGAGATGGAATTTTTCGACGGAAACGTGCTCTCCGCGGCTGCCCTGGCGCTGGGCAAGCTGCACGAACAGCGGGCTGCCGACCGGATGCTGGCCTTGCTGCAGCGTGCCACGGTTGACCGTGGTGGTGCCCTTTCACTCGCCACGGCGCTGGGCGAGCTGCGTGATGAGCGGGCGGTCGAGCTGCTGGCAAAGTTAACGTTCACGGATGAAGTCATCGTCGCGCTGGGCAAGATCAGCACTCCACGTGCGGCCGATATATTGGCAACCCGCCTGCAGAAAGGTGAATCCTATTATGACATTCGCCAGATAGGCGAGATACTGGGCGCCATCAGGGATGACAAGCAGCAAGAACGTGTGCTGGCGCTGCTGCACAGTGACCTCTGGCGGGTGCGCTGGGCCGGCGCGTATGCCCTCGGCATTGCCGACCAGGCATGGGCCATCCCGCCCGCCATAAAGGCGCTGGCCGATCCACAGCCCCAGACCCGCGCCGCCGCGGCGGAGGCGTTGGGCCGGTTGAAGGCAAAAGAGGCCGGACCGGCGCTGACGAAAGCGCTGACCGACCTCTACCCCGAAGTACGCGCGGCGGCGAAGAAGGCGCTGGCGGCGATCGGAGAGTAATTCCTGGGATCGCCGTCTCTCCCTGCTACTCGCCCTTTTTCGGTATCTTCGTCTCGTCGATGGTGATCCGGTAGAGGCCGTCGTTATTCCAGGCGATCAGGCCGAGGAGGCTGGAATAGCCGAACTCCATGCGCAGGCTGTATTGCTCGGGCAGCTTGCCGCGGGTCAGGCGTTGAGCGGTCAGCATCTCCGGGTCAATGCGCCACCATTCCTCGCCGGCCACGTAGAGCCGCCCATCGGCGGCGGGCAGCACGGTGGCCGGAGTATCGGGCGGATACAGGTGCTCGACGTGTTCCCGGTCGTACCGGTTCGTGCTGGCCGGGTCAGTCGGACCTGGGTTCGTCACCGGGATGGGGAACAGCTCGGGCCCGTTCGCGGTCTTCACGGCCGACAGGCGGAGCATGGTCTGCGTGGTGTTATCGTAGCCCAGCACCGTGCCTTGTGCGGTGATAAGGTCCGGCCGGAAGTAGATCCCCGCCGGAAGTTTCAAACCTGGTTCCCAGATGCCGACCTGCAGGGTGTTCAGGTTGATCGCCAGGGGATCGAGCCTCCAGCCGTAACCCGGCAGATCCAACTCGCGGATCACCGCCACCACCGTATCCTCCCCCGGCCGGACACCCGCCACTCTGGCGATATGCTGCGGGGTGAACGAGGCGTTGGGATTGCGCATGAAGGCCCGCCGGTTCGCGTCATCCGCCGCGGTGGGCACCTGGATGCCTTCGTGGAACACCTTCACGCTCGCGGCGGCCGGCTCCGTCAGCGTAATCATCGCGCACCAGGCGCGCCTATCCTTGCCGATCGATCCCACGGCCAGGATGCGGCCCGGCGCCGCCGGATACAGCCGCACGGTCCTCTCGCCGGGGGGCAGCCCGTCCGGTTGCGCGATCTGCTTGATGAGCTTTCCGTCCGCATTGACGACCCACAGTCCACGGCTGTCCGTGGAGATCCATGCGTAGCGGCCGTCCCACACGACGTCGTTGAAACACACCGGGCCCTGCGTTTCCGGCAGGGCGGCGGGCTCCAGCAAGCCCGCCGTGCGATGGAAATACAAGCCACGGATGTCCCGCCAGACGATGTCGAACTTCCCGCAGGGGATGACGTGCATGCCTTGGAACCAGGTGAAGGGTTCGGTCGGCGGGGTGATGACGTTCGGCATCGGCGGGATGGGTTGCTGCAGCGCGTATTTGTCGAAGCGCAGCGCTCCGGTATCCTGAGTAGTTGCCGCGGGCGCAGTCCCCTGCTCGAGTTTGGCGATGGCCTTCTTCAGGTCCTGTCGAAAGTAGAGCGTGGCGTCGGCGCGCGAGAAAACCACCGAATACGAGTTGGGAATGGCAGTCAGTGCGTCGGCCAGTGTCTGCGCCTCCGCCTGCACCGCGAGCAGCTCCGCCCTGTTCCCCGCCGCTTCCGCCTGCCGGAACCGGCGATAGAGCGGGATGCCCGCCGCGTCGGCGCGCACCAGCCGGTGGGGACTTTCGCGCGCGCTTTCCAGGAACTTGAGATACGCGTCTTCGGTCACCTCCGGGGCGAAGACCTCCTTGCGGTAGTAGAGATTCGGCAGGCTGAGCGGGAGGAAGTCGTCCGGCATCAGCTCGGCCGCCTGCCGGATGAAGGCGAGGGTGGAGAGGTTGAGTCGCCCGCGCGCCAGGTTCTGGCAGGCCAGGTCGCACAACGTCCCGCGCAGCGTGATCAGCACTGAATCTTCCGCCGATTGCGCGGCTTTTCCGGCATCGATCTTGCGCATGACCGGCGGGATGACGGCGAGGAGAAAGCGCTGCCGCGCCTTCTCCGCTTCCGCGAGGTGCGCCAGGCCGGCGGGCCGCTCGCGCACGGGCTTTTCGCCTTCCTGCGCCAGCCAGTTCAGCCGCGCGCTGAACTGGCGCAGCTTCTCCAGCACGCCATTGGCGGCGGACCGCGACAGTTGCTGATGGCGGATCAGGTATTCGGCGTGATCGAGCGCGGCGATATAGCCCTCGGAGATCGCCGCCAGCGCCGCGTCCATCTCCGGGTCCTGCATCGCCTGCGGGTAGGTATTCAGGCGGTCGGCATTGTATTTCTTCATCAGCCGCGTTCTGGTCCGCGCATACTCGTCGTAATATCGCTTGAGATACTCGTCGATCAGCGCCACCCGCACCGGTGGGTTGTTCGGATTCAGCAGGATGGCGCACTCGCGCAGCGGGATCGACTGGTCGTAGGAGCCCAGCGCGGCGAACGCTTCCCCGCGCGCCGCCAGCGCCTGCGCCTGTTCATCCACCGAGAGCGGTTTCGCATTTACCCCGCCGGCAATCACCTTTACGGGCAAGGCAGTGGTGATCCACTTCGGCGCCTGGTCGAGCCCGAGCGGGCCGGAATCGGCGGTCCCGATGACGCCGGTGCGGTCGGTCAGCTTCACGGTCAGGCTGACGGTGGGGGGAGCGTCGGCCGGGGTTTCGACGCGGAAATCGCCCTGCACGAGCAGGGGCACCATCCGCGCCAGGCGCTGCTGCCCGTTGATGGCCATCTCGCGCCCGATGGCCTGCACCTCCGCCGTCTCGATCACCGCCACCCCCGGCTCCAGCATCAGCACCTGCAGCAGCAGCTCGCCATACTGTTCCTGCAGGGGGTCATAGTCATGCGAGAAGCTGCGGGAGACGAAATTCGGCACGCCGACAATCCTGCCGATGCCCGCGGCATATTGCAGCCGCAAGGCGCACGCCAGGTCGCGCAGGTGCGCGGCCAGCGCCGGCAGGTTGGCGGCTTTCCACGGCAGCGTTTCCAGCCGCAGGCGCGTGCCCATGCGGCAATCGACGACCACCACGCGCAGCGTACGCTCGTCGCCTTCGCCGAGCAGCTTCAACACGATCACGGCATCGGCGTTGAGCAGCGCGCCCAGGCGCAGCCGACTGGCCGCCCCCTCCGGCGACAGCGAATTCGCGAGCAGCAGCTCGTCCGTCACCTTCCGCAGCTCATCGCGATCGACCAGCTCGATGCCCGGTTGCGGCGTGAGCTCGGCATACGCCAGGTCGCGCAGCGCCGCGGCATCCCCGGCGCCGACAATGGCCCAGCGGGTGTAGCGGGAGGGCATCGGCTTGCCGGCCGCCGGCGCGGCAGAGGAAAATGACACACAAAAGATCAGGAGAAACGGCAGAAAGCAGCAACGAATCGGAGCGAAGCGGTCAGCGCCGGCAGCCGCGCATGCGGATCGAGAAGGGAATATCTGTCGCATGGGTCCCTCCTGTGAAGAATTGGTGAGCCATCCGATGATGTTATTGTACCAGTGGTCACCCGCATCGTCCAGCGATCCGATCGGGAAGGGCTATTATCGCATCACGTCCGCATTCACCGGCACGAACTCATACCCCAGTCCCTGGATGCCCTGGATCAGCTCGTCCAGGTAGGCGGGGTCGAGGAAGGGGTGGAAGTAGCCGGCGGCCCAGCCGTCGCGGACGACCAGGTTGCATTGGGCGCGCTGGATCAGGTCGGCGGGGAGGCTGGGGGCGCCGACGCCGAAGCCGTTGGGGGTGATGGCGCCGATGGTTTCCGGCACGCGGAACTGGTGGTAGATGTCGGTGGTGGTGTAGGGGCACAACTGGTTGACGAAGTTGAACCGCCCGCGCGCCAGCGTCACGAAGTAGGTGCCGCGGTCCAGCGCGATGGGGTAGGCGGCGGCGAAGGCGCGGTAATCCTGCTCCGAGGCCAGGTAGTGCGGCGTCAACCAGGCGACGGCCGGCAGGTTGACGCTCGCCAGCAGGCTCTGCCCGCGGCGCACCCGCGACAGCGCCCACACGAAGGAATCCTCCGGCACCGGGCCGCGGAAGCGCTGCACGTGCTGATTGTCGAAGGCTACGCGGAAGAACTCGTAATCGTCCGCCGTGACGCCGGTATACGGATTGGGCAGGTTGCGATACTGGTGCGTGGCGCCGTGCTGCACGATCTGCCCACCGCGCGCCGTCATGTAGCGCAGGGCGTTCACCACCGCCGGCGCGCCGGCCAGCGTGAGCGTCTCCGGGACGCCGCCGCTGTAGACGCCGCGCGGGTCGAGATACTGCGGGATGACGGAGACTACGTAGGGCACCCCGTAGGAGGCGAGCACGTCGGCGACCGCATACAGGTCCGCCGGGTCGGAGGTCGGGTTGACGTCCTCGATGCGCAGGATGGCCCGATGCCGCTCGGCATGGGCGATGCCGAGCACGTCGTGCAGCACGTCGGCGAAGGCCAGATGGCGGTCGGTCATCGTCACGTAGGAGAAGGGGTCGTCGGCGACGCACCACAGGTTGCCGCCGCGCACCAGATACGGCGTAGTGGGCAGCGAGCCGGTTCTGACGGCGGTCGCATAGACCGCGGTCTTCCCGGAATCGACGATGGTGAGAAAGCCCATCGTCGGGTCGGCCAGTTCTTTCGTGAGGCTCTGCCCTTTGTACTGCACCTCGGGATAGCCGGTGAAGTCCAAGCCGTCGAAGCGCAGGCCGAAGCGGCTCAGGAAGGCCGGATTGTGCTGGTTTTGCGCGTCCCAGGCGATTTTCCACAGGTTGTAGCCCATCCAGCAGACAGTGCGGTCGGTGGTCATCACGTCCTGCAGGAAGGCGGCGCTCAGCGCGTTGTTGTAGACCGTGCCCAGGTAGAAGGTGACGTCGTAGCGGTTGACGTCGCCGGCGCGGTAGCGCTCCACCGGCAGGGCGCGGGTCGTGAGCGGGAAATGCCCCAGCAGGTTAAGCATCTCCTTGCTCTGCAGCGTGCCGATCCACCCGTAGGGCCCGGAGGAATCATACAGCACCAGCGCGCTGGTCGCCGGCAGACGCGTGCCGAAGGCGAACCCGGCCGCGCCGGCCAGCAGGCAGAGCAGCAGCAGCAGCAATCGATTAAACGAACAGGGCATGATGGCTGTCCTCTCCGCCGGCAGTTTACGCGGCCGGCGCGAGAATGGCAAGTGCCGCCCCCGCCGACAGGACTGTCGCCCCGCCCGGGTCAACGGCACCAAAACCGGTGATTTCAAATCGACTCAAGCTCAACGTTCCGCCCAGCACGCTCAGGTCGATCCGCCAGCCGTCCGCCTCGCGTTGCAGCGCGCAGGCGCCCCAGGCGTAGCCCGTTGACCAGAAGTGCGCGCCTTCTCGCGGGGCGAAGGTCATCGTGCCGTTCACGCCGGAGTAGCGGAAGCCGGTGAGGGCGAGGACGGCGGCCCAACTGGCCATAGCGCGGGCGTAGTGGTGGCCGCACTCCGCTTCGTCGAAGGGATTGCGCCGCTCCCCGTCATAGCGGGCGCGGATGGCCGAGATGACGCGCAGGCCCTCCTCGATTTGCCCCTCGTAGAGCATGCCGACGGCGGCGGTATATTCGAAGCCGGTCATCACCTCGGTGAAGTAGGGGAAGGGGACCCGCGGCCGCTCGCCGTAGGGGTAGCCGGCCATCAGCACCCCCTCCTCGCCATCCAGCGCGTAGGCGCGCATATGATTGAAGTGGCCGTCCAGCGGGCGGAAGTTGTAGCGCAGCACGCTGCGCAGCGTCTCCCGCACGTTCTCCGGCGCCAGCAGGCAGCCCAGGCCGCAGACGTGGGCCAGGTACTGCCCGACGAGTTGGTCCACCAGGCAGGCGGCGCCGAGCTGGAAGGGCGGGTCGGCGAGATCCTCCGCCCCCATGCCGATGCGCAGGCCGGGGGCAATCTGCTCTTCCCGCAACGGGCGCACCTGCTGCTCGTAATATTCGCCGTTGAAGAGGTGGGCGTCGATCCACGCGCTGCCCCGTTCGAAGAGGTCGCGGCAGCGGACGGCGAAGGCATCATCCCCCACCGCGCGCGCCATCTCCTCGCCCGCCCGCAGCGCGCCCAGGTACCAGGCGCCCATCTGCGGGTTGGGGCCGAAATACTCGACGTCCATGGTGTTGTGCTGGCAGCCCTCCATCACGCCGTCCTGGTCCGCGTCCCAGCCACCGGGAATCCAGCAGAACGCCAGCGCCCGCTTCGCCTTCGGCCACAGCCGGCGCAGCCACGCCTCGTCGCCGCAGAGCTGCCAGTCGCGGTAGAGCTTCATCAGGCAGCCCATCTGCCCATCAGCGGCGGCGTAGGGCCAGTCCCGCGCGCGGTCGAGCGGCAGCCCCACGCGGAAGCACATCAGCCCGTCCTCGTCGCGGGTTGCGTGCAGGAACTCCACCTCGCGCATGCCGCGCGCAAGGTCGCCGAAGAGGAAGGCGGTGGCCTGCTCGTAGTTCCACACGTGGGTGCAGGAGCCGTGGCAGCAGCCCGCCGCATCGCCGCACCCCTCCCAGCCGAAGAGATACCCGTCCGGCGTGCGGAAGCAGGTCGGGCTGCGCAGGGTGCTCAGGTTGAACAGCGCCGCCTCCTTCACCGCGTCCGGCAGGTCGCTGTCGCGGAAGGTGCGCACGAAGGCGACGGTTTTCGCTTCCAGCGCCGGCAATTCCGCCGCCAGCCGCTCCGCCGCGTTCCAGGCGTCGGCGAATTGGGTGCAGTAGTAGTTGCCGACGAAGTTGGGGTTCGCGCACCCCTCGCCGCAGCCGCAGGCCGCCTCCACCGGCGTCCACGTCAGGCGGTTGGGGAAATGCCAGGCGAGGATGAAGGTCACCGCCCGCTCCTCACCCGGGGGGATGCTCACCGATGCGGCCACTGAACCGTGCGGGGCACCGTCCCGTTCGTCCAGGTGGCCATCCGCGCTGAAATCGTCCCAGAAGTCGAGCAGCGGCACGTTCCAGCCCATCCGCAGCCAGTGCGTGCGCAGGCTGACATCCGCCGCGGTGGTTGCCAGCGCCAGCGTGCCCCATTCCTCTTTCCCCGCCCGGTCGCCCGCGTTCATCAGCAGCACGCCACGCAAGCCCGAGGCAGACAGGATGCCCGTCTCTCCACTCTCCCGCCGGATGCACGTCGCCTGCGCGTCCGGGGTGAGCGGGGGAATCGACCCGCACACGGAAGCGAAGACCGTCTCCCCGGTGCGGTTGATCAGCACATACCGCAGCACGGCGGTCGGATAGCCGCTCGCGTCCGCATCGCCCGGCACCAGCGGGTTGAACGCCTCCAGCCGCACCGTCACCGGCACGTCGGGATCCTGCAGCGTCACCTGCGCCAGCGGGTAGGCGGCGTGAAAGGCGCACTCCCGGAAGCGCGGCAGCCCCGCGTGCGGCATGGGACTCCCGGTCGCCCCTTCGTAATCGGCGGGATCGATCGCCCCCTCCAGCGCCCGCGCCACCGGCGGCCCGTCCCCCGCCTTCGCGTAGAGCGCAAAAAAGGCCCACGGCGGCGCAAACCCCTTTGCCGGCCTGTTCATCACCTCCCAATCGCGCAGATCGCCGCGCCCGCCCAGCGAGACGGTGCCCGTACCGATTCCCCCCAGCGGCAGCGCAATCCGCCGCAGGTGCTGCCCGTCGTAACTTTTCAGCACCGGCCACTCCGGGTGCAATGGAACCATATGCCGCCCTCCCGCCGCCTAATTCGGCGAGCGGCGGCGGTTTCCTCTCGACGATCGGGGACAGTCCCTACCTCGTTTCCAGCGTTTGTCTGTCAACACGGCTGTCATGGGCTCACGATAGGCTGGGACAGTCCCCTACGCTCGCTGAACTATACATAAGATTTGGTTTTGAGCGTGAACGGCGAAAAAAATCGATTTCTTACCGTAAGATATCCCCCGCCGCGGGCCGGCTGCGGGTGGGGAAAACAATGGACTGTCGGTCGGATTGAGAACATATGTATGCATGATACGGCATATCGGCAGGATTGTCAAGCGGATCGACCATACGCTCACGCGCAGAAGGCGAGAAATAGGGGAAACTAATGCTGGAGGTTTTATCATGGAGGCATTACTCTTCGTGCCGTTGACCGAAGATGAATACAGCCGTCTGCTCAACGGCGCATATCATGACATCATCGAATTGGAGGCGCTGCTGCAGCACAAACTCAAGCGTCCCTTTTCCTTCACGAATGAGCTAGCCGACGAGATTCACCGCCTCCGTTTTCTCGTCTCGGCGCCTTACCTCGCGCGGAAATACCGAAGCGGCGACACGGTCTCAACCACGAAAGGGTGGGTGTTCAGCATCGAGCGGTATACCGAGCCTTATATCATCGACGAGTCAGGACCGGAGGTGTTTGTGCTGAAAATCGTCAGGGTTTGAAAAAGTAGAAAAGGGGGTTGCCCATCCTGCGCAGTTATCCGAACGCAGCGGAATGGCGAGAAACGGTGCATGAGCGGGCTTGTCGCGGGTGATTGCTCGCTTACAGCTGTCTCAAACGCCAAGGGTAAAAATACTCCCCCACAGCGAATCCACGCTCAAATTGAGCGTGGGGGAGAACGCTATGGTGGCCGGGATTGGGACAGAGCCCTTTTTTCGCGTTCGGAGTGGAACTCGGCGACGGTATTCATCATCTCAGCGGTCATCGGACGGCTTCCCCGCGCGCGATCTCCACGCCGCATATCACCGCCAGGCAATTCGTGATGGTGCCGTTATTCATGGCGTCGCGGTCCACATACCAGTCTTGCCACTCGCCCACGAGCAGATCGCTGACGTGGCCAAGCCAGACGGCGTGGAGCCCGCAGGCGGACGCCGCCGCGTAGAACGGCGCGGCTTCCATGTTGAGCACGCGGGCGCCTGCTCGCGTAAATTGCTCGACCAGTTGCGGCGTTTCGCGATAGATGGCATCGACGGTCGCCGCGACAACCGGGATCGCTGACGTCGCCAGCGCCGCCATGTCGTCCGCCGGCCCAAACGGTCCGTCCCCGTAGTGGCGGCTGGCGCCGTCGGTGGCCAGGGCGGAACTGATGAGCAATTGCGCCCCGTGCGGCAGCGTCGGATCGAGACTCGCCGCCGCGCCGTAGCCAAGGACGCAGGTGACGCCGAGCGCCGCAAGCTCCTCGACGAGGATGGCGGCCTGCGGCCCGCCCCACACGCACCGGGCAATGATCCCGACGCTGCGACCGTTGACATCGGCGGTGTAGACATGCGGCAGCTCGTCCGTTTCCTCCAGACCCCAGAAGATCTTCCGGCCCACTGGTACGCCGTCGAGCGCCGCGACAAGGGCGTGCGACCCGCGCCGGTCGCGAAAGCAGAGCACGGCGAGCTCCCACCGGGGAAGTGCCGCGGCATCCGGGAAGCGCGCGGCCATCAATCTGTCGGGCGTCAGGAATCGGTCGGTCATATCACCCCTTCCGCTTTCAGCCAGGTGATGAAGTCGCGCACCTGCCGGCGGAGGTCTTCGCGCCCCAGCTCTTTCGCCATGGCGGTGCGGCCGTCGATGTCCCAGCGCAAAAAGGCAAATGCCAAGCGCTGTTTCGGATCCTCCTCCGCGGCCTGCATCACCTGACTGGTCGACTTCCATTTCACTGCCGGATGCGCCAGTGTGACTTGGGCATGCTCTTCGTCCCAAGTAACAGTGAATCCCAGTGCTTCCAGCACTGCGCACAGCGGGAAATAGACGGTGCCATACCGATTGACCACCTTTGTCGCCAGGATGACTTCTTTTCCATCGATGACGGCCCTATCGCTATCGACGGTCAGCACGATCACCTGGCCACCACAGCGGATTGTGGCGATTTCCTTCTCGACGCGCACCTCCAGCGTCGGCGCGCCGGGTATATTGGCGAGAATCGACGCGTAGGATCTGCTGCCATCACCCAGTAAATCCAGCGGCGTCAGCGTGGCATCTGAGAACTCCCGGGATGTCTTCAAACCGGGCGTGACGTCACTCCAGTAGGTGCCGAGCAACGGCGCCGGGTCGTAAAAGATGGCGATCCGGTCGTCGGGTCGCGTTTCCGCGATGGCCGTGCGCGTCACTCCGGCATATGCCGGCATGACGGACAATGCCTCTCGCATTTGGAAGGACGCGTTCTCCCACAGGAGCGACTTCGCCCAGTCGTCCTGGGAGAGATATTCGTAGGCAACGTGTCGTTCGGCGTCTTCGCCATCGAGCACCAGATCGTGTTGCTCCCGGTGCACCTCTTCGGTCTTTGGATCTTTCAGCGCATAGGACACGGCAATCAGTTTCGGCCGGTCGGGCGTGATATCCAGCCCGGCTTTCTTCAGCTCTTCGACGATGATCAGCCGCGCTTCGTCCTCCGGCAGAAAGATGGGCGAGGTGGTGGGCATGGTGGCGAACATGCCGCGCAAATCGCCGGCGCCGTGCATGAAGATGGGCGCCACCCGGTCATTCGGCGCCGCATGCGCTCGCCCGGCGCTCATCATCGCCAGGGAGCAGGCGGCAGTCAGCGCCGTCGTCACCACCGCGTTCTGCCGCCAGCGATTAGGTAGAATGCGCAACAACTCGGGGTGATCGTCCAGGATCTCCCGCGTGGGGAAATTCGGTTCACGATATCGTGTCAGCGGAGTGATTTCCACGTGCCTCTCCTTCCGCCGTCTGCGTTTCTCCCGCATCTGTTAATGATTGTGCAAACTCCTCGACGGTGCGATATTCATTCAACGCGACGGATTGCGCGCATAACCAGCTCCGCAGTCGTGTATCGAACACCATCGCCTGTTCGGCTACCGTGCGCAAGTCGCTGAAAGGCTCGCTCATCAAGTCAGGCAAGCCGATCTCTCGGTACAGTCCCGAATATTCACTGTAGCAGTTAAACTCAGGGTGACTCCCGGTCTCATTGCCAAGTGCCGCGAGCATCAGGCCGACATCATGCTGGGTGATCCAGGCCGCGGAACTGGCCGCAACCGGATGCTGTTGCCGACATGCCGACAGCACCTTGCCGATCTGGGCGTTGATCTCCGGGTAGGCGTTACGGAATTGATCATGCACTGTCTGTTGCGCGGGACGTGAGGCCTGGCATTGGCGCAGCACCTGACGGGTACCGACGGCAAGCGCTTCCGCGGCAGCGGCGATGTCGGTTGGTTCCGTGGAGGTGCTGATGATCGTAATCAGGTGCTCCAGGTTTGCCGGCCTGGCCTGCAGTCGCGCGAGTTGCTCAAGCATGGCGCACCCTCCCCGTTCAAAAAAGGTCTGGTTCGCCAGGGCAAGGCATTCCAGTGCCGCGGAGATGACTTGCCATCCGGCATGCCGCACGTCGGTGAAATCGCCGGAAGCAGTCGCAAGACGCAACTTCCCGAGATGTGTATAGACACATTGAAACCGATCCAGCGCGCGTTGGACCATGTGCGGTCGAGCCGCGGGTTGCTGAAGATCGACAATGTGCTGCTGAAGACCGGCCAATCGCACGGCTGCTGCGTCGGCACGGGAATACAACACCTTCGCATGATGGACGAGCGCAGGCGCGTATGCCCACCCTCGAATGCGGCCTGATGCAAACCCTTCCATGGTTTCCCACGTAATCGGCCAGAAGTCGAACAGGATGCCGGCGATAAGGACCGTGTGACTGACGGGAGGGTGCTTGCCATCAGCGGGGATGTAGAAAATGTCTAAGTCCGACTCATCGGTGGCCACCCCCTGGGCATACGATCCGTAATACCCGATGAGATCGATTTCCTCGCCATAAGATCCCACCGCATACGAAACGAGGAGATCCGCGACCTGAAACACATCGACCATGAGACGTTCTCTTTCCGCGCGATTCATCACACATTATACGCTTCTTCAGTTCAAAACATTACCAACACTTCCGCAGGCCTTCCAACGCACGCCGAGATGGTCGGCGTCGGCTGACGGACAAATGCCACCGTCCTCTTCCTGTCCGGCCGGAAGTCCTTGCGGCACTGAACCCACGTCAACACTGTCTTGAAGCCTAGTACCTCGTATAGACGCACGACGGGATTCTTAACACCGGTGCCGCTAGGAACAAATGTTTTACATTCCAGTCGCGCCATCTCACGCGGCGAAAGTGAAAGCGTAGACCCTGTATTTAGAGTCATTCATCCTTCATTCATCTGGCTCACATGCACTTGTGCAACAAGCCAGAAGGTATGATCTCCAAGGAGAAAATCGACCGTGATGGGCACTGATGGATACGCACATATCCCAAGGGTAGCGACAGGGAAGTCAGATCCCAGTGTGACAGCCACCGATTTCTCGAAGGTTGTGCACGGTGAGATCACAAACTGCTCGCCGCCGGGATAATCATCCACAATACGGAAACCGTGATTCAGCCCCAAGCGGAATCCTCCGGTCAAATCGTTCGAACCCGTATTCGCCAGGCTGATGTGAGTTGAGAAGGTATCGCCAATCCGGATCGACGCATCGCTATCCAGTGCTGCGGAGAACTCGATGGAGCCCGTCCGCAGCCGCAGACTGGAGACGGCCGGCGCTAAGCCATTGCTGTCGGACTGACAGGAACCACCACGGAGGGTGATCGCAAGTTCATCGTCACTGCCGGTATCACCCCACTGCATGAGATGCTCACGATCGGATATCGGCCTGCTGACGAACAGTGCCATCGGATGGTCATGAAGAAACTGAAATAACACCGGAAGGTTCAAAAACTTCCAGACCCGCAGCATGTCTCCGCGGGTGACCGGCATGAACCCATGACGGGCATACAGGCGATGAGCGGCGATGTTCTCCTTCAATGTTTGCACGTGGATGGCAAGACAACCGGCGCGAGATGCCACCTCGATTGCATGGTTGATGATGGCGCTCCCTACACCACTGCCGCGGAACGGTGGAGATACTTCCAGATTTTCGAGTTCAGCAAGGGGGTAAAATACCTTGTCCAGAATCGCTCGTCCAGCCACTATGCCGCCAATTCGCGACACAATAACCTCTTCATCACGGAAGTTCTCACGTGTCACATCGGTATGAGGCCATTCGAAACCGTGCTCAGCCACATCCGGACCGTACCGAGCGCGAATCAGTTCCTCGCCATGTCGCGAGAAGGGATCACGGGTTTCAACGACCTGTTCTCCGGATTGGAGATTACCGGTATGCTGCAGCATCAGAGTCTCCTGGTGGAATAGTCAGACTGCACTGTTGCATTCTGCTATCGGTCTTTATCGACGGACTTTTGCTTTATGCTAAATATGTCCAGGGAAGCTCCGCCTCAAACCGTCGAGTAGGATCGGAAGGCATCACTGGCGGAGCTTCGTGCGTCTCACCAAACTTGACTCATTTGTCAATATAGTTGCCTATGAAGCGAAGCTAGAGAAGCTAGGAAGTGTTGTGTTGAAGCTGTCATGCCTCGACTTGGCCCTTTCATCCGGTGATTGCTATACTGAAATGCGCCGGCGAGGAAACAGGGGGTGCCGGAAAGGTGGTAAGCCATGACGAGCGCAAAGCGACGGAAGGTTGTGGGGCATCCGGCATCGGCGGGTGCGGGGAGTTTGACGCAGGCGTCGGCGAATCGGCGATATTTTGCGGAGGCGTATCGGACGGGGGAGCACGGGTGGGCGGTGAACGGGGCGTCGCCGCGGGTGCTGCGCTACCTGCAGCGGGTGGCGGAGATAGTGCCGGGGGGCCGGTTGCTGGACCTGGGCTGCGGCGAGGGGCGCCACTGCCTGGCGGCGGCGCAGTTGGGGTTCACGGTGACGGGGGTGGACTTCGAGCCGCTGGCATTGGAACGTGCACGGCGGCTGATCCCGGCGGAATGGCAGGGGCGGATCGACCTGCGCGTGGGCGACGTGTTGAATCTACCGCTGGCGGACGCTTGCGCGGACGTGGTGGTGGATTACGGGTGCCTTCATCACCAGCGCAAGGCGGACTGGCCGCGCTACAAGGAGAGCCTGCTGCGCGTGCTCGCGCCGCGCGGTTTTTACCTGCTGGCCGTTTTCAGCCCGCGCTTCCACCTCTTTCACGGCAGCCCCCGGCGCTGGCACCTGGCCCACGGCGCCTACCGCCGCTGCTTCACCCGTGAAGAGCTGATCGCCCTGTGGGAGAAGGAGTTCGTGTTCCTCGACCTGATCGAGGAGCACAACGAACGGGAAGGGATGTGGTACGCGCTGATGCGGCGGCGATGAAGCTTTAGGTTTAGTGACTAGTGGCACGCCACATCGTATCATGCTTATTAATGATAGCGCCCGGTTCGGTGGTTGAGTAGGCAAGAAAGCTTTTCCGCATCTTTCCACAGCCTTCGAGCCGTATCGATACGGCACGGGAGCTGTAGAAAGGTGCAAAAGGCTCACCTGCCTACTCAACCACCGAACCAGGTGCTGTATCTTCAGAGCTTAATACAATGTAACGTGCCACTAGCCATTTACAATGTGGGAAAAGTCTTTTTGCGCATGAGCAGTTTATTCCGGTGCAGGGTCCGCTTCCTGCGGCGGGGTGGCAGCGTGCGCGTAGGCGGCGGAGAGCTGGACGCGGTGCGCCATGCGGGCCAATTCGTCGTCAACTTCGCGCATCAATTGATCGCGGCGCCGGTGGAGCCATTCGGCCATGGCGCAGAGGATGACGGCGTTGAGCGCCAGCAGGCTCATCAGGATGGCCTGCGCCAGCATGTGCGCCCCGTGCCAGGCGTCACCGTAGCCGAGCGTGGAGGGATTCCGCCAGACCTGCCATTGGGCGTAGCCGAAGACCGTCACGCCGATCATGGCGAGGATCAGCATGATGCCGCTCGGGATATGGATCGGTTCATGGTGGGGCATATCCCGGCGCACCCAGAGCGAATAGAACCACGCCGGCCAGACGAGGATCAGCATCTCGAACCAGGTGACGCCGAGCGCCTTGAGCACCTGCACGTCGCCGAACCGTTTCCCGTCGATATTGTGCGCGAGGGGGAGCAGCGGCAGCGCGGTGGAGAGCAGGCCGACGAAGAAGACGGCGAATGCCAGCAGCGCGAAAATCGGCCAGTTTTCACTCAGGGCTTTCGCGCGGGCGGCCGCGATCCCCTGAATATGTCCTCGCAGCCATTTCTGCCAGGCCTTCCCGCGGCCGGCGATCTCCTCGGGGTCGAGGCCGGAAGGCAGCAGGCGAAACCCGCAGAACAGCACGTGCCAGCCGCCGCCCATCACGGCGGCGAGCAGCGAGAGCAGCACGGCGACCCCCGTCTCGCGGGAATGCCAGCCGGGAAAACCGCCCGGATGCTGCGAGGGCGGCGCCCACTCCTGCAGGATGCCCACCTCGAAGATCAACAGCATCAGCAGCAGCAGGCAAAGAAACTCGATGATGGGCAGCAGCTTCGCGCTGGACAGCTCGACCTGGAAATCGAGGTAGGAATTGAACCAGCGCTGCAGCTCGGGCGGCACCGGGATCCGCCGGCACTCCGCCAGGCGTTTTCTCAGCTCCTCGACGCGGGTCTCGTCGATCTCTTCGGACTCCGCCTTGTACAGCGGCTGGATATCGAGGCTTTCGACCGGGGTGGGGATATCCCGGTCGCTCATGCGTCCCACCGCGACGGGCAGCACGAAGGGGGCATCCGAGGGGCGGCGTTTGGCGTATTCCAGCGCGAACTTCATCTCCTTGTGGCAGAAACGGTCGAGATTGCGGTAGGCGGAGGACAGGCAGATGATCACCGCCGACGCGGTTTCGAAGGCGCGGGTGATGCGGTCGCGCCAGCGGTCCCCGAGGCGAAGGTCCTTTTCGTCCCGCCAGACATCGATGTGGTTCTCCGCGGCCAGTTGATCCTGCAGTTGTGAGACGATCGCTTTGTCGTCCCGGGCGTAGGAGAGGAACACGGATCGCCCGGCGGAATTATGCTCGGCTGCGCCTTCAGTGCTCATCGTCGAACACTCCGCTCGTCGCAATTTGGAAAGCAATACAATATAATTGGGAGTATAGCTGCGGTAAAAATAACTGTCAATTCGGGAAACGGGCAGGCGATTTGTTCCGGCAGGGCGGAATCTGTTACAATCCGGTGACGACTCATGCGGACCCTGATGCTGATGACGATACTGATCACCTGCGCATGGGGCGCCGGGCAATACGCGATGGCAGATGAGCGAAACGAGGCGGCGACGGCTCAGGTGATGGCGGCGCGTTTCCAACCGATTCTCTATCTGCCGCCGGTCGCTGCCGACCCCCATTACCCGATGTCCGTCGAGGACACCGTGTTGCCGGTCGCCACCGTGCACGCGCCGGACGGCAAGGCATTGGGCCGCGCGTCGGAGTGCGACCCGGCGGCGCTCTCCGCGCGGACCAGCCTCCGTTTTGACCCGCGAGCCCTGCCGGCGGGCCGGCCCGCTGCGTATTACCATTACATCGAGGAGATTTTCCGCGGCAGGCAATATCAGATCATCGAGTGGTGGTTTTTTTACCCGCTCAACCACCTGGAGTTCCGCGTGCTGCTGCCGGTCCGGCAGTATCACGATGGGGATTGGGAGAGCATCGCCGTGGTGGCTGACGAAGCCGGGGTTGCGCGCTACGTGATCTATTGCCAGCACAACGGGTGTTTCGTGCGCCGGCTTGCCGGCGAGGCGACGGAATATCATCCCGAAGTATGGGTGGGAATCGGGAGCCACTGCTCGCTTCCCGGGCCGAAGCGACGGTACCGCGCCGAACCTTGCGAGAAGGAGCGGGTCGCCCCCCGGTCCGGCTGGCGGCGGCTGACCGGGCGCTACGCCACCTTTTTCGACCGCACCGCCGCACCGCCGACCGCCCGTGTGCTGCTGCCGGCCGATTACGCAGCCCTCTCCGCCGACGAGAACCCCTGGCTTGCGCAATACCCGGGCCACTGGGGCAGGATCACCACCCTGGCGACCGCCTGGGGCCGGGCGACCAGCGGGCCGTCCTCGCCCGCCGGCCATGCCCGATACTGGACCGCCCCCCTCTCGTGGGCAATGAAGGGGTTGCGCGTGGAATGAGCTTTGATGAGGTGGCTCGCTCATGCGCTGTGGCTGTAGGGTAGGGGAATAAGAGAAAGAGGAAGAGTCAGAGGGAGAACCGGAAGGAGAACACGATGCCCATTACCTGGTTGGGCGAAGCGTATGATTACCCGGCCGACCCCGAGACCGGGGTGACCACGGTGCGGTTGACGACGTCGCTGTATCACCACATCAACGTCTATTGCGAGCATGGATTTGCGTCGCCGGACGGGCGGCGGTTCGCCATCCTGCGCTCGCCTTTCTGCGACCCGCGCATCCCGCCGTCCGACCTGCTGGTGGCCGATCTCTACAGCCTGCAACTGGCGGTGCTGGAGCGGGACATCGCCAGCGTGGTGGTGGCCACCGCGGCGTGGAGCGGGTGGATTTACTACCTGAACAGCAACCGCGAGCTGATGCGGGTGAACCTGTGCACGCTGGACAAGGAAGTGGTGTGGACGCGCTGGCCGTTCGATCCCGACTTCATCTTCCACACCGTGTCGCCCGACCGGCGCTTCCTGATCGGGCAGATGCTGCAGCGCAGCTACAAGACCGCGCTGGTGCGCATCGACCTGGTGGAGAAGGACTGGAAGATCATCTACGAGGACTACGAGATCAGCAACGCCCACCCCGTGTATAACCCGATCCGCGGGCATGATCTCTACGTGTTCAAAATCGGCGGCTTCGCCGTCAACGACCGGCGGGAAGTGATGGAGTTGGGCACCCCGCGCCTGTATACCCATCTCATCATGAATGACGAGGGGGAAAATATCCGCCAACTACCCTTCGGCCGGCCGCGCTTCCCCGATTCCGGTCACATCGGCTGGATGGGCGATACCGGCAAGGTGGCCACCGCCAGCGCCATCGTCTGGGAGGGCAACCGCGCGCGGCACACGGACGAGACCCCGGACGGCAATATATTCTTCGCCGGCCCGGCGGATGCCGCACCGACGCAGTTCAAGGCGCCGGAGTACCATTTCAACCACATCGGCATCTCGCGCTGCGGGCGCTACTTCGTCGCCGAGTCCTATTCAGAGCTGCCGGGGCTCATCCCGCTGGTGGTGGGCAATTTACAGACGGGCAAATACCGGCCGCTGCTGACGAACTGCAAAGCCCAGGGCGGCGCGGCGGCGGTGGGGCACGCGCACGCCTACTTCTCCGCCGACAGCAAGCACGTCATCTACAACGCCGACCCGACGCTGATCGGTCACGTGTGGGCGGCAAGAATTTCGGAGGGGTTTTTGGAGAGCTTGGACTGAGAAGCGCCGACCGGAGGAGTAGGTATTTTCAAACGGATTCTAAGGATTCACCACGTTCCGCGGCTTGCCCGCCAGGAAGGCGCGCAGGTTGTCCACCACGGTGGCCATCAGCCGGGCGCGGGCGGCGCCGGTGGCCCAGGCGATGTGCGGGGTGACAAGGCAATTTTTCGCGGTCAGCAGCGGATTGTCCGCCGGCGGGGGTTCTACCGGCAGCACGTCCACCCCGGCGCCGGCCAGCCGGCCCGCATTCAGCGCGTCGGCCAGGTCCCGCGCCACCACCAGCGGGCCGCGGCTGGTATTGATCAGGAAGGCGGTGGGCTTCATCAGCGCCAGCCGCTCCCGGTCGATCACCCCCTGGTTTTCCGCGGTGAGCGGGCAGTGCAGGCTGACGACGTCGCTCTCGCGGAGCAGCGTCTCCAGATCGGTCATCCGAATGCCCTCTGGAAGATTTGCCGGTGTGTTTACGTCGTATGCCAGCACCTGCATGCCGAACGCCAGCGCCAGCTCCGCCACCGCGCGCCCGATGCGCCCGATGCCGACGATGCCCATCGTCCTGTCCGCCAGCTCGATCAGCGGGTAAGCCCAGTAGCAGAAATCCGGGCTCCGCGTCCAGCGCCCGTCGCGCACGGTCCGCGCGTGGTGGCCGACGTGCTGCGTCAGCTCCAGCAGCAGGGCGAAGGTCATCTGCGCCACCGAGCGCGTGCCGTATTCGGGCACGTTGGTCACCGGGATGCCCCGCTCGCGCGCCGCCGCCGTGTCCACGATGTTGTAGCCGGTGGCCAGCACCCCGATGTAGCGCAGGTCGGGGAGCTGCTCCATCTGCTCGCGGCCCACGATTACCTTATTGGTCAGCACCGCCTCCGCCCCCCGCGCGCGCTCCACCACCAGCTCCGGCGGGGTGCGGTCGTAAATATCACACTCGCCCAGCGCCCGCAGCCCGTCCCACGACAGGTCGCCGGGATTCAAGGTATACCCGTCAAGCACCACGATGTTCACGGTAAGCTCCCGAGGTAATTATGTATGGTGATAACTTCCACGGAAAAGGTGCGGGGTCCTGCCGTAGTGCAGCCACGCGTTACCATCTACAGTCACCAGACCGAGGACCACACATATTCCTACCGATGGGTGAAGTTTCACGCAAAGGCGCAAAGACGCAAAGGGATCAAATCGGTCACTTTAGCTGTAATTCGGCCACCGCATCGGCATCCCCGGCGACGACAGCGGGGGTGCCGTCCGTCACGGCGACTTCCAGGAACTCGATCGGCTGTTTCGCGATCAGTGTGAAGTCGCCGGTCGTCAGGCGCGTGCCGTGGAAGAGCGCCGCGCGGGTGAGCCGGCCTTCAGCGTTACGCTGCAGGTAACACGCCTCGCCTTGCAGCGAGAGATTCCACTCCGGCTGGCGCACCTCCGCGCCGACGGCATCTTCCGCATCGACGGAGACCAGCAGACCGCGCGCCCCGTCGGCGCCGGTCAGCTCCACCGCCGCGCAGGTGTCCGGGAGGATCTCGCCGTCCTTTGTCACCAATGGCAGCCGCCGGATCTCCTGCAGGGCGCGCTGCTTCTCGTACGGTTCCAGCACCGCCACGAATGCCGAGGTGAGGGGTTCCGCGGCGCTCCGGTGCACCATCACCCGCGGCACCCAGGCCTCGTTGACGGCGTTGAAGCTGCCGGTTGACACCCACGCCTCACCGAGCATCGCCTGCGCGCCCGCGGTCAGATCGGTGTAGCGCAGGTGCACATCGGCGCCCTTTTCGCGCAGGCCGTAGCGGTCGTCGATCTTCCACTCCACGCTCCAACCCGGCGGCGGCGCGGGATCGCGCTTGACGTTGCGCACCTGCAGCTCCCCCGGCGGCTCCACCGCCTCGGTGGGGTTCACACCGGCCGTGGTGATGGCGCCGAACGAGCTGCCGACGCATTTGAGGTGGTCGCTGCCGCCTACCACGCGGAAGATGTCCAGCAGGTAAAACTGCTCCGGCGACAGGTCCACCAGGAAGACCGTGCGCTCGAATTGCGCGCAGTCGGCGTAGACTCCGGGAGCCGAAGCCCGGACTGCGCGGATTCCCTGCCCGTCCGCCCACAGGGTGGTCTTCCCGCCGACGGGATCGTGCGCCCAGCCGGGGAACTGCCGGCCGTCCACCGTGACGGTGTGGTGCGCCTCGGAGCGCGTGTACCAGAGCGCGCGCGGCGAATCCCACCCGCCGTAGTTCACCGGCGGGTAGCCGAAGTCGGGCAGCAGGTCCAGGCCATACGCATACAGGCCCAGGTTCATCCCGTCGCAGTGCGAATGCCGGCCCGTCCAGTCATAATCGAGCCACGCCGCCCGCGCCGTCTTGCCCGTCCCCGAGCGCAGGATGGCCAGGCGCCACTGCTCTTTATTGACGCTGCCGACGCTGAAATCCGTCCCCTTCTCGGCAATCACCGCCTGCACGCCCTTGCGCATGGTCTCCGGGTCGGCGCAGAAGGGATCCCAGGGCAGATTGTCGGTCGTGTTGTCATTGCCGCGGTAGAGCACCTGCACGTAGGCCGGGTCGCCGGTGGCCCGGTACAGGTTCCACAGGAAACTATACATGGAGGGCGCCAGCGGCGGCCTGGGGGGCGAGACGGCGCCGAGCTTGCCAAAACGCTGGAAGCCCACCCCCGCGTATCTCCCATGGCGGCCCGCGAACCAGTCGGCGTCGCCGCAGGTGGGGTAATATCCGTCCAGGCAGAGGGTGTCGATGTGAAAGCGCCAGGTCTGCCGCAGCACGGGCTGGCGCGCGATGAGCGTCCGGAGCAGGTCCGGCTCCGCCGGCGCCATCTGCTGCAGGAACTGCGCCAGGCCTTGCACCACGCCCGCGGCGTAGCCGCCCAGGCCTTTCTCGCCGGTGACGCCGTCGGCCTTCGTGCTTTCCGCCACCATGGCGTCGATGCGCTTCATCACCGCCGCGCGGTTCCCCGGCCAGTCGAGCACCGATTCGATGATCGCCAGCGCGATCTCCGTGCGCGGGTAGTTCGACTGGATCTTCTCCGGGTGATTGGCGAGGGGATCGCGCAGCAGGCCCGCCTCGATGTTGCGCTGGACATCGGCGAAGGTGGTTTTCGCGGGCAGGCCGTGCGCCTTCGCCTGCTCCGACAGGAAGGCGACCAGCCCGTTGTCCCGCGCGATGCCGCCATAGACCATATCGTAGGCCAGCGCCAGCTCACGCGTCTCCTCGCAGGCGTCGTGCCAGGTAGAGACGTAGCCTTTGCTGCCCAGCTTGCGCTCGTAATTAAACGCTTGCGCGTCAAAGTCGAAGGAGGGGTAGAGATCGGCCACGCGGTCAAGCAGGATGCCCGCCTGGTGCGCATAGACCGGGTCGCCGGTCACCACATAGGCGGCGGCCAGATTGTTGATGCCGCCTAGCACCGCCTGCTTCCACTGTCCATAAACCAGGTAGGCGCCGATGAAGCGCCACAGGTGCTCGCCGTCGGAATATCCAACGCCGTCGTCCACGCCGAAGGCATGCAACGGGTCGTCCGCGCCGGGGTGCTCGGTGTTGAAAAGCAGTTTCCGATCCGCCTTCGTCGGGTCGAAGACGCCGTCTTTTCCCAATCCGGAGCGATAGAAGGCGGCAAAGTCGTTTTTTGGAAAAAATTCACGGCAGCGCGGACATTCCACCTTCCAAGGGCGATCGAGGGCGTCCATTTTCCACTCATACATCGGCACCGATCCCTTGCAGGCCGGGCACCAGCCGTCCGACCACACCATCCACGAGCGCGTGATGGTCGGGCCGAACATCAGGCTCCAGAGCCCCTCATCCGTCATCTCGCGCCACGGCCTGGCGCGCGCGACCACCGCCCGCGCGAACTCGGCCAGCAGCGGATCGCCCTTCACATTGGCGCGCACCACCGCCAGCGTTTTCTCACCGTAAAAGGTGCTGCCGCTCTTCATCCGACCCTCCCCCCGCGCCGCGGCCAGCAGGCCGACCAGCAGATGACAGAGCACCAGCCGCCATAAGAGACGAGTCATCGTGCCCTCCCGTGGGAACATGATCGCAAATAATGCGTATGGACGCAAGCCTCAGTTCGTAGTAGCGCCGTCAGGCGCGTGCCCGTTCCCATATATAAAGCTTGTTCCCAACTAAAAAGAAAGCCTCAGTTCGTAGTAGCGCCGTCAGGCGCGTGCCCGTTCTCACTCATACAGCTCGTAACCAATCTAAAGAGAAAGGTTTTCTCATTACTTACTCACGAGCTTTATGAGTGGGAACGGGCACGCGCCTGACGGCGCTACTACGAACTGAGGCTTGACTATCGGGTCGCACGCGCGGTACAGTCCGGGGCGGGGTGGGCGTATGCCGCGGACCGAGCTGTTGAATGTTCGCATCACTGCCTGGGAAAATCCGCATGGTTTCGAGGGCGTGCAGCGCCTGGCGTACCCGATCGACAGGGGGGAGGACTGGGCGCTGGCGTGGCCGGGAACGCGGCGGACGTGGGTGGTGCACCTGCACGGGCACGGCTCGATGGGCGACCAGATATTCACGCGGGCGGATATTCGCGACGCGTGGCTGGCCACCTACCGTCGGCTGGGGTTCGGCGTGCTCTCGGTGAACCTGCGCGGCAACGCGTGGATGTGCCCGGCGGCGGCCGCCGACCTGCACCAACTGCTGGCGTGGGCGCGCGGGCAGTACGACGTGCCGGATTTCCTCTTCGTCTCCGGCTCGATGGGCGGCACGGCGAACCTGATCTACGGCATCCTCCACCCGGAGGACGTGCGCGCGATGATCGCCCTCTGCCCGGCGACCGACATCGGCGCCTACGCGCGCTGGTGCCATCGGCATCCCGGCGGCGTGATCGACGAAATCTATGCGGCGATCGTGGAGGCCTACGGCGGCACGCCGGAGGAGCAACCCGCCGTCTACGCTGCCCACAACGCGGTTGCCCATGCCGCCCGGTTGACCATGCCCCTCTTCGTCTGCCACGGCGACGACGACCGAATCATCCCCGTCGAGGAATCCCGCCGCCTGGCCGCGGTACTGACCGGCGCCTCCACCTTCACCTACCTGGAACTGCCCGGCGGGCACCATGATTCGCCGCTGTTTGGGTTTGATCTGGGGGAATGGCTGGAGAGGCATGCGGGATGATCTCCATTATCGGAGTGGGGGGGGGCGCGGGCGGCGGGGTGTGGGGCCAAGCGGAGAAAAAATATTTAATTTTTATTGAATGAG
>Ga0315284_10002508_pt1 | contig 26260 bp, 23 predicted proteins | sample YL17G09_16_MG_FD_203696 | JGI IMG/M metagenome (GOLD analysis project Ga0315284, IMG submission 203696) | Sediment microbial communities from Yellowstone Lake, YNP, Wyoming, USA - YL17G09_16 | ecosystem: Environmental > Aquatic > Freshwater > Lake > Sediment | place: USA: Wyoming | collected...
TTTCTTCCCTTGTTTCTCGAGCATGCGGGGTGTGAAGGTGGAAAACTCGACCTCAAAATGATGTGGACCACGGTTCTGATGTTTCAGTAAGACCACTTTTCGTCTAGCCTCAATCCCAGAGATCATACACACCGATACAAAAATCGGATTAGGGTGTGGAACACCCAAAATGCACCTCGGCGCCGACACGGACATGTCGACCCGGGGAGTGCTCGACCACCTCGGGACGTCCCGGGCCGACCCGCCGCCCCGACCCGACGCCCCGTCCCCTCTTTCTCAGTGACACCCTTGACCTCGAGATTTGTTTTGATATTGAAATTTTTCTTCTCTTTGTTTTTCTTTTGTTTTTTTTCGATTTATTTCTTTTTGTTTTTCTTTTGTTTTTTCTTTTTCTTTTTCTTTTTATTTTTCTTTTGGTTTATTTTTTTTTGTTTTTCTTTTGTTTTTTTTCGATTTATTTCTTTTTGTTTTTCTTTTGTTTTTTCTTTTTATTTTTCTTTTTATTTTTCTTTTGGTTTATTTTTTTTTTGTTTTTCTTTTGTTTTTTTAATTTATTTCTTTTTATTTTTCTTTTGGTTTTTTTGATTCATTTTAAATTTTGTTTTCCCTGTAACAACAACAACAATAACCGATCAATGGTCGCAATCTCGGCATTGCGTCTTTCCATAATCTCCTTGAACTTGGTCTGTGCCACCAGGAAACTCTTCAACTTGAGATTGTCTTCTCGCTCCCACACGCGCAGAAATCCTATTCCATAGCGAGCGGACATGCGTTCAAACTCTTCCCTGTTGCTCCGTTTGCATGCCTCCCACTCGCGCTCCACTGTGGCTCGGCGATCGCGCAACTGATCAACGGTCATCGTGCCCAATTTGTTGTCCATATTCGGATTTTTTTTTTGTCGTTCGTCCATCACCTAAAAAAATAAATGATTAAATTTTTCGGTCCATATTTTTTCGAAACAAAGAGGGTTTAATATGGACTTTCGTAGATCATCGAAAAGCAGCAACAACACGGGCGGAGGTGGCGGCAATCAGGTGTCATCGTCAGTATCGGCAGCTCAGCAACGGGCCGAGGAGTCCCGCAAGATCGCATCGGCTCGAGTCAAGCCAGGTGCCCTGACCATCAAGGCGAAGTTTCTTGGGCTTAGACAAGGCAAGGCTGGAGGAGGAGGACAGAAAGCGACCGCGATCGCTGGTCAGGGAGGAGGAGGTGGTGGTGGTGGCGGTGGGCCAAAGAAAGATCCGCCAATGGAGTTCTATGCTATCCCCTGGGGGATCGGCGAAGTGACCAACGCCACCAAGGAAAACCCTGACTACACGGTCATTGACGATGACACGATCGAGATGCCTGTGCGCGACAATGGTCGTATGGGAAGGGCGCGAAAGAGCGTGGACGAGATCAACAAGGACAACGACGCGCTCAAGAAGGCCGGAAAACCCACGCTGACTGAGGAAGATATTAAGGCGCGCGTTCAAGAATTGGAAGACTCGCATCAGATTCTTGCTCATCAGCGCATCAGCAGCACGGACACGTTGTTGGTGAAATGCTTCGACCAAAATGCGGTGAAAGCGTTGAAGCCGAACGACATTGTGGTGTTGGCTGGGTTCTATCCGGATGGCAACTACTGGAATGGAGAGTTGCGCATTACGTATGCTTGCACGAAGCCCATCCAGGCCCAGAGCACGGGCAATCCACTGGAGGATCAGTACAAGATCGACGATGTCAACTACGTGCCCGTGCGCATTCCCAATCTCAACAGTTACGGAAGTGACTCAATCATCATGGCGTTCAACAACTTTGACGCAAACGACGAGGAATACTACAAGCAGCAGCACGCAGCCTGGCTCGCATTGCCTGAAGCCGAGCGAGCGAAGCAGGAGGAGGAACCCGTCATGTTCAAGCGCGGTCCCGTCATCTCGAAATTGCTCGTGAACCCGCGTGACCCAAACGCATGGCTAATCAAGAGCAAGGACATGCCCGATCGCCACAAGTTTGAGTACACGTGCGAGGTGTTGCAGGATGGATCTCGAGCAGGCTTCCCTGGTGGTCGATACATGGTGATGGCGGTGGCGCTGGATGGAGATTTCTCGGATGAAGGTCAGAAGAGAAAGGCCATTCGAACGGCTATTGGCATCAACGACACCGCCAAGTACGCTGCCATCATGTCCACCAACAGCATCCCCGCGCTCATAACGTGTTCCGTGAACAAGAAGGACATGTCTGGGTGCAATCCAGGACTGGACTTTGGTATGGAGGTGCCCGAGGATCGCATTGCCAACATCAAGTGTTGGGCGAACTCCATCACACTGATGCTGAACGAGTATCTGTGTCTGTTTTGCCCGCGAGTCTCAGAGGCATGGGTGAAGAAGCGCTTCCGCATCGATCCCAAGGAGAGCGGGTTCCGCGTGGAACAATATGATGCTGCTCGTCCGTGCTTCTTGAACATGGAATCCGTCACCAAGGCCAACTACAAGACCGTGTTCAAGGGCCCCAACGTGGTGCTGCTGGACGAATGGGAGGGCAACGTCGCGCATCTCCTTGATGATGGCGGAGAGTTTCGCGTGCTTCATTCGGCTCGCATCAGTGATGATCAGCGCGACTGGATGAGCCAGCAACCCGAGTCAGTGTGTGAGGCCATTATCAACCGATCAGACAAGGCGCAGAATGAGTGGCCCGATATCACCGCCGCTTTCGAGAATGTGGTCACGTTGGTGTACTGCGCGAAACGTCTGGATCTGAAGGAGATGGACAGAAAGCGCGAGGAAACCAACGAATACTGGCGCAAGAAGGCCCTGGCTCGTCACAGGAGGGAGCAGGCACGCAAGAAGGAGGAGCAGGAGCGAGAGAAGGAAGAACAAGAGCGCGAGGAGGCTGCTCAGATTGCAGCGATGGAGGCCATGGAACAAGCTGCTATCAAGAATTCCCGCAAGAGACCCTCAAACGAGGAGCATGCCGGCGATGTTCCAGTAGAAAAAATTGAGCCCCAGAATCCCCTCCCTACGCTGATGGCCGAGAGCCCCGACGAGCCACCCATCGATGCCGTTGTTGTCAACGATGTACTTCCTCACGTTGTTACAGGTTCCTTGTACGACGAGAACGGCGAGTCCATCCAGGATGAGAACGGAGAATGGACTACTTCAATAATCGTCAACGATGATTGGAAGGAGATTCCTGCCCCTGTTGCCGCCGCCGCCACCACTGAAGCGAAGCCCAAGAAGCGCAAGGTGAAGCGAACCACAGCGAAGACGACGACGACCGCCAGTCCAGGACGCGTCTCGCCGGCCCGTGGAGGAAAATAATTTTGAAAAAAAAATCTCGAAAAAAAACTTCTGAAAAAAAAATCTCTGAGCAAAAAAAAACTAAAAAAAAAATCTCGAAAAAACAAAACGCCGATTCATTTTTTGGCATCATCATTATCATCGAAGTTAAGGTTAGATGGCACTTTCTTGAGCGCGTACACGGGATGGCTTGCGTTGTCGTAAGAGGCGCTCCTGCGCAGCTCTTTGAACGCAAACTTTTTCGCTGATGTCTCGGGTGGTGTTTTGGCCTTTTCGGCACGCAGTTTTGCCTGTGTTTTGTTTGTATCGGAGGTGGGTGTGTTAGTGTGAGCCATGGAGTCGCTCTTCACGCTTGCCCTTCAATCCAACAAAAAACAAAACTCGTTTTGTGTGCAAAGATGACAAGGTAAGCAAAAATTTCCAAATCGCACATCATTTCTGTATTACATTTTGGAGATTTGCCCACAAAAATGCAAAATAAACGACGTGTGCTATATTTGCGGTGTGTCCGTGTTTGTTTTCCCAACGTGCAAAAAAGAGCGGCGGCGACGACGACGGCGACGACAGACAGACAGCGACAAGAAAAAATCGTTAATCTGCATTCTTTGATTCAAGGATTTTTCAAACAAATTTTTGAAACAAAGAAACGCAAGATTTATTTTTTTTGAAAGTTGACAGATGTACGGTGGTCAGCAACAACAACCACCACCACCACCGCCACAACAACAACACTATCAACCGTTGCCGTTGTCACAGCTATACCCAGCCCCCAGCAACAGCAACAATCGGTTGCCACCGCATCAATCTTCTCCAAACACAGGAGGAGGAGGAGGAGGAAGTAACGAGGTTAACTTGCCAGTTCTAGACGAACCAGCTTCGGCGCATCGTTTGGCAGGATCGGACATGCAAAATGGAGTTCGTTTGAATGACAGACAAGCTCGTCTGTGGATGCTGGTCAGCAATTGGTTTGTCCATGTGCGCCCCAATCTTGGCGTGAACCACAACATGCAGATTGACAACTGCGTCGGATCTCTGCACGGGATTCTTTTCGAGGTCAGTGGCGTGGAAAACATGGACGCACAACTACTGGATTTGTTTCGTTCATTTCACGAGGAATGCCCGTCCATGAAAATGCGCCACGACGACGCAATGCGTGAGAATATTTACACGCAAATTATTCCGTACGATGTTCTGACTGATTTTGATGCACCCCCTCCGCCTCAACAAATTGTACAAGAGCCTAAAAAAAATTTCTGGTCACGTTTTGCAAATGAGCCAAGTTGGATCATTAGTGCACTCATTGCTACACTCGCCTCAGCTACAGCAACAACGAAATTGGCATCATGGATGAGCCTCGTTCGTACAATCGGAGTGGTGGTCGGCCTGGTATGAATCTCAAATACCTCACACAAAAAAAAAGAAATTGAAAACGTTTTTTTTTGAATTTTATCACACAATCACCACCCCCATTCACAGAATATCGGAGCGGAGGCAGAAATCCGTACGCGGCAAACGGACCCGTGATTCTCGCAAACGACGCTGGACTCGGGCATCCCAATGCTGTGCCGCCGCCATCGTATCACAGGCCACGCGTATCGGAACATCTTTCACAGACCATTGCAAATGGCGGTGGTGGTGGCGGAGGATATCGAGGAGGAGGAGGTGGTGGAGGCCGTGCTTTACCCTTACCTCAAGTGATGCCCATATCGCCTACACGATACGGAAACACAGTTGGAGTCGGACCTGTGGGGCCTCCTGTTTCTGCCCGCGATGCCAAATTGGTGGCCATTCAACTTCCTGAAAGCGCGGACCTGAGATATGTAGCCCAACAAGACGTGGCATCAGTCAAGAAGGTGATCTACGAAATATTGAACCTGGACCCCAACGCACCCGAGTGCAGAGTGCGTGTGGATCCTCCGACACAGCAGTATTATCCCATTTGTTTTTTGGACTACACGGGCGAGATCAATGCGTTGACGTGCGAGGCACAGCTTCAGCAGCGACTTGGTGTTCATTACTCGTATCTCACATCGTTGGTGCTGAAAAATAACGGCACAATGGTGGCGCGTGTGAAGATGTTGGATCCAGGGCGCGTCAATACCCAACAACACGTGGCACACGCAGATCAGGTGTACGCAATGGAAAAGGCCGCACGGAAACGCGCTCGCACCGGAGAAGGACCGGGGGGTGATGTATAAAAATGAATAAACCAAGAAAAATTTACAAATTTATGGTGTTCGATGATTTTTTGGTGATGGAGGGTGCAAAGTTGCAAGCCGACGAGGACCAAGCGAAACCCAAGCGTCAACACGCTCCTCGCCCGACATCCAAGGCATCGTCATCTGGGGAAGCCACGGTGTACGTGACGCTGGACGATGTTGAGCGGGCCAAGCCGCAATACGGGCGCCAGGACAAGGAAGCCATGCGTGCTGACGCCATTTATCTTGGACAAGAAGAAGAAGCGGACAAATACTCCATCAGAGAAGATGATGGGAATGACGAGCGGTGGAAGACGTTGCTTCCGGGGACACCAACCCGGAGCACTCCCACCAGACACTACGTCGTCATCATGTTGTTGCTGGTGGTATTTTTTGTGTTGACGATGACGGCTGGTCTGCGATGCGCTGCTTCAGGGACATGTAGCACCAACAAGGTTCCCAGTCTGTTCATCCTGGTGTACTCCATGGAGACGAGCCTGCTGATCACTTCGGCTTTGTGTTGTTTGATCGGGATGCACTTTGTGTTGACGTGGGCACTGCTTCACTTGCTGAAGGAACACTCGAAATACATCAACATTCTGCTGATCCTGACCAGCTTTATCATGTACGCGCTGGTGTATGTGGCGTTGATTGTTCCTCAGTGGTTCATCACGTTCATACCCATGTCAGTGATGGCATTGTGGGCCGTGTTGGCAATGGTGGGCTTGCGGTTCTTCTTTGCGGCACACGATGCCAAGAAGATGTTCTACATTTCATTCCTGTTGTGCGTCGTGTATGCCGTGTCCGTCGTGCTGTACATAGCGTTCAGCGCCGTCCCTTATGAGTTTGTACCGGGGAAAGATATTGCCATCCTCGTGCTGGAGATCACAATGGCAGCATCGTTGGTCGTGTTCTCGCTGTCGTTGTTGTACCACATATCCGGGGTTTCGTTTACTGTGAACGTTCCGTCGTGGAAGGTGAATTAAAAAAAACGAGAAAAAAAATTTCAACCCAATCAATTAAAATCGAAACAAAAAAGGAGACGCGTACAATGGAAGACGGCGCCCAAACTGACCATGATCATGGCGGTGACAAGGATGCGTCCGGATGCCGAGGATGTTGTTTGTGGCGGCTGTTGACGTGTTGCTTCTTGAAACATCCCAAGTTCACGCCCATGGTATCGTTGGAGGAGGCCCAAAATGGAGAAACGTTCGACATGGCCGACAGCGATGATGTGGAGATTGAAGTCCCGCCGCCGACGACTCCGCACAAAGATGTCGGTCTTTCTCCTGTGCCTCCTGCTCCTGCTCACAACATACGCAAAGATGTTCCTCCTTCTCCTGTGCCTGCTCCTCCTGCGCACAACATACGTTTCCCGATCGATCCTTCAAAGGGCATCGTGCACACGTGTGTATTGGTTGTGATTGCATGCGCAAAGCCAAATCTACAGGATGTCCCCGTGCGTATCGAGCGCATGAAGCAAGTGGAGCGGACATTTGGAACCATGGTGTTTCACGAACACCCCGTACACATCCCACAAAGAGGCGAAACGGTTTTTTTGGGTATATGTGGCGGAGGAGCGGCAGTGATGGATGCGTGGATGTCAGACAAGGGTAGACAAGTGATCAATGACCATGTGTCTCCATCGTATACGCTTTTGTACATGGTTTCATGCAAGTGGGCATCAACCACGTACGAAGCGTGGACAACATATTGTGCGCGCTTCAACAATGACGGAGGAACATTGTCGTCGTCGTCTTCCGATAAATATGCGCTACAAGAGAAGTAAAAAATGGAAGTTGATACCGTTGTCAATCCCATTATTCGAGGGGGATGCTTCACGGCTCCCGCGATACGGCCAGAATGGCGTTCGGATCCCCAATACGCAACGTTTTTCGATCCCAAGATCTCCCCGGATCAGTCCCCGTTTGGATCGAACACCGCGAACGCCGGAATGCACGGAAACGCCGTGTTTCTTGATGCCGACGACGAGGGAGCGAAGAATTTCTGGCTGCAGCAGCGCGTCCCTCCGGCCTTTCTCTTGTCCAAGGATCCACATCAACAGCAACAAGATGACACCGGGGATCCTGCCCCTATGGACACCAACGACGACGATGGAGATGTTATGGAGGACGAGTATGAGGAGGTCCGAAATGGCGACAAGGAAGGAGCCCAACCATCTGTAATCCCTCCTCCCAAGAAGAAGCATGTCAATGTCGTGCAATTGATGCACGAGTGTCGCACACAAATTGGACCCCGTGCTCGGCTGGGCAGAACGAGCGAGGATGGAAAAACGTTTCGCCTGGCGTTTCCTGAAGAAGGGATGATTGGGGAATACCTCAAGTTTCGCATTCCCAACATGACGCTGATGATCCAGAGTGGCGAGCGGACATTGCAACAGGATGCCGAAGGAATTGTGGGTTCTTCCATGATGCTGTGTCCTCCTGTGCACGTGAGTCCTTTGTTTTTGGCGCTGAACCGCGATTTCCAGCCGTGTCAGACAATTACCGATGCCATCACCAGCATCATGCGTTTGAGCATTGTCCGGATGTTGTTGATGGAAATGGATACGGCGGACCCGGCGCACAAAGACCGGGCCAACAAGTTTCGCCAGACCTTGATGAAGGAGGCATCCTCTCAATACTACGGTCGCGTGGATCAGATTGTGTACGAAGGCCAGAAGCCAACGCAGGAACGCGAAGAAAAAGACGCGCGCAAATACTTTCACAATCTCATTATGCAATTCGGGACTGCCAGCGACGCGTTTGCCTTGTTTATGATCCACATTGTGGAATGGAACATCATGGACATTCTACACATTCCCTTTCCCATGCGCGCAGGCCTGATGACACCCGATTTGTCTGCGGTCAAGGTGGATCCTCAGACACACATGAGCAAGATCTCGTTTGACATATTGCGCTCCAATCTCTGCAACTACCTCAGAAATCGCAATGATATCATGTGCATGAAGTATGAAGTGGACACCAAAAGTGGACGCTTCAAGACGACCAAGATCATCGATCCAGATGCTTGGCAACCGATGCACCTGGACGATCCGCGCTTGGAAGACAGACTGAAGCATCTGGAGCGCTACGACGCAACCGACAAAACCATCAAAGACCCCTCGCGCATCATGTATGGGACGTACCACAATTGGATTTCCTTGCACACATTGCGCGAGTACATGTTGTTCTTGTCCACGGACAGTCGTCCCAAGCCAAAGGCAAGGAAAGCACAAGCACGCGGACAACTTGAAAAGGAATTGGAGGATGGCGATGATGACGAAAGCACCGCCACCACCACCACCACCACCCCAATCCCAAACAATTAAAAAAAACTTTTTGATTTAATCTTCTCCGTCTTCATCTCCTCCTCCTCCATTCATCATCAGCATTTGGTCAATCAATTGGTCCGTGGATGTGGTGGTGGTCGTTCTCTTGATCTTCTTCTTGGTGCCAAACGTCGCTTTCTTCCCTGTTCGCCTCAGCATCGAACCCATGTCGTTGGAGGATGAAGATGAGGATGTGAATCTGCCAGTCCGAGTAGCATCCTCGTCAAGCATCCTTGCGCCCAATTCATGACCATTGTCATCGCCATCAGGATATCCATGGGATGAGTTGGTGTTGTCCTCGTGCAAACAATGGTGTTGTTCGTACCCGACATCATTTCCGTCGCCTAGTTCGCCTCGTTCAGTGCGTTTCTTTCCCGCGGTAATAACTTTCTTGTACAACTCGCGTTGTTCGGTGCCGCTGATAACCACAACAAATCCATCCTCGTACACATTGTGTTTCTGGGGCGGAAGTGGAGGTTCCGCATTGATGACAATGCCTCCTTCATCGTCCAGCACTTGTACTCGGGGTAGTTCGTTCTCCTCCTCCTCCTGCACTTGTTGTTGTTGTTTCCTCTTTTTCGCTTGCTCGATAATTTTCAAATATTCCGTCTGCTGTCGATTGAGAGTGTAATACAGCGAGTATCGCGCCGTCATTTGCTCCTCGTTGACCGTGTAGTGGGGAGCATACTGTCGAACCCCGGCATTCTTCGTCATCCTCGACTGCTTCAGCTCGTTTTTCTTGATGGTGCTCCAGTGTTTTTTCTTGCCATTCTTCAATGCTTCGTTTCGAACACGTGTTGCCTCCACCATATCCTCGGGGTCAATGCCTGGCATAAGGCCGTACAGCATGCAATCGATATGTCCGTTCTTCACCATCGTTTCCCTGGGAGCCATGGGAGGAGGGACATTTGCCCGGATGTTGGGGGGCAAATCCTTGTATGCTTGCACTTCCTTCTGGTAGAACGCGTCTCGATAATCCTGAGAGCGCATAAAATTTCTCTCATTGGTGTTCTTGAAATACGCCTCGTCGAACTGGTCCATCGACTCGTCCGGGTACACCACTCGCACGGTGACGTTGTATGCGCGTCTCGACACAGTCTGCAAATGTTTTCCATCCTCCGAGGGCACCTCCACCTTGACCATGCGCGAGTGGTTCTCCACAATGTACTCGCGAATACGCTGCATGCTCGTGGTCTGTCTTGCGTGGCTGTTCAGGTGGTCGCCTTTGCATCCCGACCGGTAATGATGCAACCGATGCCCATAATCATCGAGGTCTTCCCGAATATGGATCGAGGCCGCAGCGCGCGTCGCTCTGTTCATATGGGACGTAGGTTTGCCCATAATCTGCGCGTTCACCTCCGGGACAAACATCACGTCGGGTACGGAAAACGACTTGCCCTCCACGTTCATCGCCAACATGTACGGCGAGATCTCCATGGTCTTGTACAAGCAATTGTAGTGCATCTTCAAGCCTTCAGCTGCTTTGTCTTTGTCTGGGTGGGGGCGGTTCTCGTGCATGCCCGTCAGTATCACCTGGGGAGTGCATGCATCGTGCAAGCACGTCTTGATAGCCTCCAGCAGCAAGTCCTCGGTGATGTAGTTCAGAGCCTCCACGGCGACATATACGTAGTCATTGGAAAAGTCTCGGACCACCACAGGGATCTTGGTCTTGGACTTGTCCCGTTTCAATTCACCTCGTCGCATCACCACGATATCGTCAAAAAACGACTTGGACACTCGCAACACTTGGTTCACCGAAATAAAGAAGTCCGTTCCCGCAGCCAGCTCGGCATCGACCTCGTTCACTCCGATTCTCGGCTTGCAGAACTCGGCAACGCGCTTGCACACGACTTCTTTATACTTGCCGCAGATGCCGACGTAATTGAAATCAATCATCGCATCTTCCGCCTTGGAACTGTTTCCGGGACATATCAGGCGCCAAGGGATGATCTTTTGCATGTCCTCCTCAAAGTAGTCCTCAATCGTGTGTCCTTCCACGTGCAGGAAACCCGCCGCCTAATAAAAAATAAATCACAACAAAAGATGCCACGCTGAAAAATTCACCTTGAGAGCCCCCTTCAACACGATGGAGCGCATGGGATGCAAGTAAATCTCCCCCGTCTGTGTGATGGCGAAAATGGCAATCTGTTTGGTGCAATACAGATATGGAATCGTATCAAGCAGCTGTCCCAGATCAAACGGCTTCCCAGCGTGGACGGCTCCGGGCACGTCGTAAATCATCAACAGCGCGTACGTGATGACATAAATGCGTGCCAGTCGTCGCACCATTTGAGTGGATCGAATCTGTCTCGTGTCGATACCGAACGAATCCAGATATTGCAAGATCTTCGACTGGATGGCGTCAAATACATCCATCGATGGTTCCGGGAGCACACGGCTCTCGATCAACGCCTGCACAATGGCAATCAACCCTTGCATTGTTCGCCACTGGTGGACGCGCTCTTCGTTCAGTTTGCGGTCCTGGTCTGAAGTGCGTTCCTTGACTCCCAGGTAATCCCACAGGTTGCAGTCTGCGCGTGTCATGACGAAATTGAGAAAACGCGATGCAAACGCCTCCTCGGAGCGGTTCTCGGGCTCGTTGGTGTTCCCGATCATGGTGGCGTGAAAGAGCGAATGAACATTATCCGACTCTCGTTTGGATTTTCCATTCCCCTGTTCCACAAACACCAAAACTCGATAATTGAGCTCGTGCTCTGTGATCATGGATTTGAAGCGCTCCACATTTCCTGACTTGTCTTGCTGCGCCGCCTTGCTGTTGACAAAGAAACTCTCCATCTCGTCCTTCAGGATGATCATGCCCACGTAGTCCTCGTTGACGTTCCAAGAACGCGTGGACGACTCCAGCAATGGCTCCACAGTGCCAGGAATGCATACCTTGAGTGTGGCATCCTTGGTGGTGAACGACTTACTCGACTGCGACAACCCATGGTAAATGGCGCTGTAATGCATCTCGTTGGTCATCGAGTGACAATCTTGCGCGCCGTAATGAGTCATCTGCCAATGACGAACGTCGGCGGCAATCATCCGTCCATGCTTCACCACCAGCGCCTCCGCGGCCATGTAGTGGGCGAACGGATCCATCTCCAGCATCTCGGGTTCGTCGTCGTCCGGGTTCATCGCAAACATGTTCAGCTGCCACCCAACCTTGGTCACCTTGGTGCCCATGTATTCCATGATCTTCTTCATGGGCGGGCTGATGTGGGCTTCGGTCACCAAAATCTGGCGCATGCGGGACAGACACGCCAGTCGATACTGATCCATCAAGTTGCAATATTCCTCGTAGGCCACGGGAGAGTGCTGTGCGTTTTCTGGACACAACACACGATCCATCAACTCCTTGTTCTCGCGAGCAACCACAAAAATGGCATTGTGTTTGCGCAGAGCATTGGGGTCGTAGGGCATCACGGGGAGCGGAACCTTCATTCCAATGCCGTCCATCATCATTTGACGCGTGAAGTCCGGCGCAAGGTCGTTGTCTCCGTTCCCGTGTTGTCGATACACGGTGAGTGCATTGTCCTCGTTTCGAATGGCTGTGATTTGCAGCAGTGCATCGGGCACTTTGACCCAAGGCATGTACTGGTGCCGCAAACCCGCATATCCGTTTCGGTTCCAGATCCATCCCTCGCGGGTCCACTGGTAGCTTTGTGTGGATGGGAACCGCCACACGATATTTGCATCTGGACCTGGACCATCGGGCCAGCGGAACCGGTCCGGTCGACACTTGTCCTCAGGCACACCAAACTTGCGCATCACGCTCAGACACCAATCTGGAGAGAACACGTGGATCGGGTGGATGAGGTTTGGGTCATCCTTGGTTCCTGGATCATCCAATCCTCTGGCTAACCATTTGGTCTTCTCCGATCGGACAATCTCGGGTCGATCCGACGCAAAGGCCACCAACTCCAAGTATGCATCCATCGTTATGTCGTGCAGCGAGTTTGATTTGTGATCTTGTTCCGTGAGCCAAGGGAAGGTCTTGAGCAATTTACAGTTGGACAAGCGAAAGTTCCCTCCTCCTCCTCTAAATCCTCCTCCTCCATATTGTTGCTGTTGTTGCTGCTGTTGTTGCTGCATCTGTACCACAGCCTTGCTTGCGATCCCACGCTTTGCGTCATGGTATTCCTCGCACCACTCGATCATGTTGCGCATCGCCTTGCCAATGGAAAACAAAGGATCCATGACCAGGAACCACACAATACATCCTGCGTCTTCGGCTTCATCGTTGTTTGGTTGCGTGGCGGATGCGCGGCGGAAGTTGGTAATGACAATTTGTACCTTGTCCATGATGTTTCTTCCTTCGTTGTCTGTGAGCGCCTCGTCCAGCACTGCGCGGATGTCTTGGTCTGTCTCTTCGTATGGGTCGCGGGGAGGTCCTTGTCCGGGGCCCATGTTGTCCTCGTCGTCGCCACCACCACCACGACCTCGACCTCGACCTCGACCCGGACCTCGACCACCACCACCTCCTTGGTCGTCGTCTTCGTACCCGTTCACGTCGACGTCCACACCGTCCATGAGTCGTTCCTCTCGACGTCCTCCTTGTCCATCCTGTCCTTGTCCTCCCGGGCGCCGAATCCGAAAATCCGCATACCCGCCGATAATGGACCACAAGATGTCTGCCCAGTCGCGATCGAAGAATGGTCTGTCCTCTGTCATGGATGCGTACTGTCTGTCAGTCTTCTTGGGGCGATCCTCGACGCGGCGAATGTATGCCTGCTGGGCATCGCGAACACGACCACTACCAGCCCGTCCTGAAAAATGCGGTGTGCCCCCACCAGGAACCTCGAGCGCGGCGGTCACAAGATGCAACATCATCTGAAAGAACCGGGTGTGTTGCCACTTCTTGTCAAACTGGTTCCAGCCCGTCGCGCCAGGTGGATATGGTCCATCGCCGGCCGATCGCCCAAAGGGAAGAGGAACGCCAAACGTCTGCACTACGTTCTGCACCACCCCGTGGTCCTCGGGCTTGAACGGGTGGAAAGGCGCATCCTGGTAGTAGGCGGGGACACGCAAGCTGTCATCGGAATAATTCTTATCACTGTGGCTCATTTGAAGAATTTTTTGTCGTCGTCGTCCTCCTCCTCAACTTCCTTTGTCCGAAAAAAAAGATTGTCCACGACGACGTACTTTTAGCACTTCGGGTCAACAAAATTTTGATGTCCATCAAAGGCAACCCTTCTCGTTGAGGGTATCCGATCATTGTATGGAACACAAGGAGGATGTTGTGGCTCCTGTGCTGGGTCGCGTGGAGACACAGAACGCGGGTTCCGGACTTGCGATCGTCTCTCCCCGACGTCAGGGTGAAGGTGGTGGTGGTGGTGGTGTGATCCCAGACGATAGCTGGAAAGGACGCGGGTCCAGTATTCTCAAACGAAGCGGCGGAGAAAACAAACCTTCCATCGAATGGGTGATGGATGAAAGCGAGGCCCCCCCAGCACTCAACAACAACATCACATCAGCAGCGACCTTGAGTACATACACGAGCAACATCGATCGCAACTTCGTGAGCCCGGCTGACTTTGAACTGGTCAAAGGCGATCGCAAGGAGGAGGAGGATGACGACGACGAGAACAAGAACTCCAGCAACAACAACAACCCTCGCCTCGTGCTCAAGGATTCCCGCGAACATCTGCGCCAAGCTCCTTCAGCCCAGAGAAAGAAACAGAGTCAGCCACCACCACCACCACCACCACCGCTATCCCATGGTCGATGGGGGACGATCGCGACAAGCATGATGCTGTTGCTAGCGGAGGCATGGTGCGCGGCTGCGTGGCCCGTGTCCATGGGTATCGCAAGCATGGTTGATGGCGGCGGAGGCAGCGCATGGATGATTGGATTTGGCGTGTTCGCGGTAATGGTGTTTCCCGTGTATGCCGTGACCGCGTTTAATCATGTTCCTCCTCGATTTGTCGGATCGATCCCACTGTATGACTTGGTGTTCCGCGATGGCATACAAACGGGAAAACCCGTGACATACGTGCTTGAATCCAAGAAAATGTGCTGGGGACGACTCGCGGCACAATGTTTGGGAGGCATTGCCGGGTATCTTGTGCTGCAGAAGTTGTTCCCAGGAGGATATGCGTTGTTGATGAACCATTATGCGCGCATTTCGGCAAACCTGGACTCGCAGCAGTATCAATCTACACAATACGCCTTTGTGCAGTATGTGGGATGGAAGTTGTTTTGCAACTCCGTGCTTTGCGCTTTGGGGCTGATGTGCAGACGAAACATGAACAACATGAGCGTGGGACTTGCTTTTCTGAGCAGTGGGTTGCCGTTGCTCCCCATCATTGCATATCCAGAGTTGGGCATCGCGTTCACCTTCGGTTCGTGGATATGGATGGAGCGCGTGTTTCAATTCCAATCCGTTGTGTGTATGGTGTTCATGTTCGCTGGTCTCGTCCCGGAACTCGTGCTGGGAACCATCTTGGAAGATCTCATTTATTCGACGTCCATGAATGCGCGTGCACAATCCATCCACGCAGCAACAACAAAGAAGAAGAAGAACAAATGAATTCCTTTTTTTTACTTATTTTTCTTCTGAACGTTTCCGGAAATGAATGGCAAAGACAAGGATGCCACATCAATCTTGGTGGCTACGGCACCGCCCACCGTTTTCCCCACCATTGTAGAATTTCCTTGCATCTGTATTCCTCCCCCTACAAGCTGGTGTGCCAAATCAGCGTCCCGAATGAGATGTTTTGCTGACTGTGTTGCAGCATCTGCGTCGGATGATGTTGACGGTGGCATGTTGACGTTGACACCCTTCTCGGTGTTTGCAAGCATCACGTCTTCCATGGCCCATCGTTGTTCTCTTCCAAACACACTTGGTAGAAAAGGCAACAACATGGCGAGCCTGACAGACATCACCGAGGCGTACACCAGCCATACCGTCATGACGCCAAAAATAATGGCTGGCCATAACTGCTCCACGATGATGGACAACACAAACACCGTGCACGACAACAGCGTCATTGTCAAGCTGATTCCGGCAACCATTCCCCCGCGCAAACTGACTCGTCGCATGTCGTGATCCTGGTAGAACGACATCCACATGAAACTCAAGAAGATGAAGAACCAGTAGCACGCCAGCATTGCATGGTAGTAGTGCTCAGTGGGAAACTCGTCTGCTTCGTGCCACAGCAAGTATCCCCCGACACCGGACGCAGGATACATCACACTCCAAAACACCCAGAAAATCCAGCGCAGGAACCACGGCAAAAACAGCGCGCTTCGAGCACGCAGTTCCGCGTACATTACGCTGTCCTCCATGCCCCATTTTCTGTGAGTGATCACGTAGTACACGGGAAATCCCACGTACACGGGCAACGCAGCCCAATCAGGCTGAAACGCGAGTGCCATTATTTTTTTTTTCTCACGACTTTCGTGAAAATATGCGCCACACACCACAACCAAAATGCGTGCCCGTCGTTATTTTGAAAAGTTCTAATTTTTAGTTCTGAAAAACGTCAAAACCGCTGCGGCGACGAAAAAAAAAGAATAATGATGCCAATGTCATCATCGATGATGATGAAGAGGAAAGGTGTCCTCAAAAAACACACACACCTCCTCAACCAGAAGAAGAAGAACACTGGAGAAGGGGAAGATGACGGTGCTGGTGGAGAAAAAGCAGCGACAGTCGTATCAGTACCGGACAAAAACACAGTACCATCTCTCCATACCATGATAGACCACGAAGAAGAGGAAGTGGAGAAGGACAAAATGAATGCAAGAAAACGACGCCCAGATGACGACGACGACGAGGAACAGGAAGGAGAAGCCATTGAAATGCTCGTGATGAATCGAGATCAGTTACGAGAGCGAGTCCAGCAACACAAAGATGCACCTTCTGGCAACACCGCGACGACACGACTGTCTGCCAAGGATTTCCTTTCCACGGGAGCGGTTGCCACCAAGAGAATCATTGGAGGCGTCGTCATTGACATCAACAACCCCCTTCCATTGGATGGGACAAAGCGACTCAAGACAACAACGTCGTCCTCGCCCGGTGGTAGTAGCACGGGAAAGCGTAAGCCAGGTCGTGTTTGGAGACCAACGGCGGAATACCAACTGGTTCGAGAGGGGCCCGTGTTGGAATGCCACCCAAACGTGCACCCGAATTTGCAAGAGCATATGATGGTCATCTTCAAGAATACGAATCCCGAGGTGAAGTTTGCTGCGGACCCGAAGACGCCGTTATGGATCGGAGTGCTCAAGTTGTCTCCGGAAATGGGATACAAGGAGGGGGAATACTACAAGCCCAAGCTGGAACATCTGAAAGTGATGTATGTTGGGAGGTCTGCCAGGATGTTTCCAGCAGACAACCTCGCAATTCCCATTGACGGAGGCGATCCCCTTCCTTATTGGATTGACCGCTACAAACAAATCAAGGACAACGAGAAGTCGCAGAAGAAAAAGAGCAAAGAAAAACACAACAACAACAACAACAACAAACTACTGAAAAAGGCACGGACAAAGAAGACGACCACGACCACGACGACGACCACCAACATTACCAACACCAACACCAGTAACCCGACCACTGGCACGTCAACGACTTCCAAAGTGGCGGAAGAACATGATGTTGTGGACATGATGTTCGCGGCTCGATCTCAACATTTGTACCAGCATGTGTCTGACATAGAAGGAAGTAGCATTGGCGGAACCGGTGTTTTTGCAGGAGGCATCAAACACAACCGCAAGACCGGAGACAATGACGTGGATGATGACGACGATGACGATGACGACGACGACGAGGAAGATTTGGAAAAAGATGAAGCTCCAGGTACAATTGCCAACACCAACACCGATACCGTCATCACCGCCAACACCACCAACACGACTATGTCTGCGCCAAAGAAAAAGAAAAGGAGATCAGCGGCATCCTCGTCGTCCTTGTCTGCGAACCTTGAACTCCCGTCTGCGTCAAAGGAAAATCTGGTCGTGGATGGCGTGGGCATCCCGGATTTTGACAAGTATGTGATGCCTCTAACGGGTTGGATGTACACAACGACCATGATGAAGGGGGCATCCAAACAGACAATCAGCAAGAGTTCCATGCTAAAAACCAGTCCTGCAGACAAATTGACAAAGACGGGGGCCCAAATGCTGCAACAGATTGGCGGTGGTTGTGGTGGTTGTGGTGATCCTGGTGTGGCCATTTCTGCTCCTGATCCGGTGCCGACGCCAACACCGAAAACAAAAGCATTGATGCCGACACCAGTATTGACAACGAAAATCCCTGATAGTGTTGTTGGTGGTGGTGGAAATTCCTTGATTTCGCTGCTTGATGTCAAGTTGGCCAAGCATTCTTTTGCGTCGGCGCAGATTGAGGCATACAAGCGCGGGGATGTTGAACGTGTCAATCCTTTGTTTCGCGCCTACCTGTCTGGAGCCAAGGGAATGGCCGACCCTTCAACGTTGTTGGCAGATTTTGTGGATTTCTTAGGATGAGTAAAAAAAGTGTGTGTTTTTTTATTCCTTTTTTCTTTGTTTTGATGGACGGATGGACGGACGGACAAAATTAATTTTTTTTGTTGTAAATTTATTTTTTTGATAATGGAGGACGAAGTGTTCACGATCGTGACCAGTGACAAGCAACAGTGCATATTGCCCATCAAGGTTGCACTGTGCAGCGAAATGATTGCGAGTCTGGTCACCGCCACTCAATGCACGAGCCTGCGTCTTGACGGCGATCGAGCAGACGGAGTCCCGGAAATCAACAGCGCAACGCTGAAGCGCATCGTTGAGTTCTGCAAATACCACTCGCTGGAAAATCCGGCGAAGCCCGACGCTCCCAAGCGCACGCTGAGACCCGACGACATGGATGATTGGGACAAGAAGTTTGTGAGCGAAGAGAACCTCGAGCAGAAGCAGTTGTTTGATCTGATTCTCGCCGCCAACTACATGAACTTCAAGGATTTGCTTGATGTGTCATGCAAAGCGCTCGCCAACCGGCTCAAGGGCAAGGCTCCACAAGAGATTGTGAAATATTTCAAGGCGGTGTACCCTTTTGACAAGGAGTACACGCCCGAGGAGGAGGCCCAGGTCCGGAAAGATCATCCGTGGATCGAGAATCCCAAAGGCAAGGCTGCTCCCAAAGAAGAAAACAAATGAACGAAAACGATCGCCGAAAAAATTATTTTAAAAAGGATGCAAAGGCGATCGTCGTCTGCGATCGTGCCAGTCCGTCATCGTGGTCGTGGTCGTGGTCGTGGTCGTGGTCCTGTCACACCCAAGTTCACCGTCGAAGTGTGTGGATTATGTGCGGGTCCCTTTTTGACGAGGAGGAACGACGACGACGATGACTACGACTACGACGAAGGGGACGAACCCGTGGCCAGTCAATGCCGTGCGGATCTTGCGCACGTTTTTCACGCGCGGTGCATCGCGGAATGGACGCGTTCAGGATGGACGACGTGCCCGACATGCAACGTGGACCCACAGCTTGTCATCAGACGTCGCGCTGTTGCACAAAAGGTCGCAGCCCGTGTACATTTTGAACAAACATCACTGCGATACGCTCACGTGCGGGCAGCCCGTCGTGCAAAACGGGAATGTTTGGCACCTTTGTATCGATGGTTGTGGATGGCATCCCGACGCAGACGACTGTGCGTGATGGCGCTGATGTTTGTCGTTGCATGCTGGTTTGTGATGAGCGTGGCATCCGTGCTGGTCATGATAAAAAAGGATGGAGCGGGCACGTCAAGACCATGGCATCACATCAAAGTTTACGATCCGTTGTTCCATCAAATTTCTTCTTCTCTTGGTCATTATCACGGAAGTTGGGAAATTTTCAACCAATCCACTGCCATCATCAGCAGCATCGTCGTCGCATCAAATGTGGGTGTCCGCGTTTGAATATCCATCATCATCATCTCTCGGTCGTGCTCCTCCGCCGCCTCCTACTCCTCCTACTCCTGTTTATAATCCGCATCAACAACAATACCAAGGCCGGCCTCCCAAATCTGCACAAGAAATCAAGCTGCTCGCTGCCAACAGTATCATCAAAGTGATGGGGCGCAAGATTGCGGCGGTACACCAGAAACATATATGCAACCGAGAAGTGTGTCATCCCGTGTCCGAGCAGGACTTGAAAAATTGCGGCGCGTTGTCTCCCTCGTACGTGCCACACAATCCGTACGTGTATGTGTGCGAGCTCCGTTCGGTTCATGTGTGTACCACGGAAGATTGCTCGCTGTATATTGGCACGCACACCGGAGTGTGTCCCGTCACGGGCATCTATCACGGACACACAGAGGGCGAGAAAGCATATGTGATGCCAGAGAAGAGGACGGCGACATTCCGACGCAAGGGTGTCGCAAGAGGGATGGATTCGCGCACGGCTCTAGGGATACAACACGATTCGCTCACCAAGCATGATGCAGAGATACAGGATATATTGACTGCGCAACATGGAGAACAACAACAACAGGATAATGGCATCACCACCACCAACAACAACAATGTGTTTGGGGCGCTGGCAGTGTTGAGCAAGAAGCGAGAGGCTGTCCGAGAAGATGCCACCATCGGGGATGATGCTGATGAGAAGAAGAAGAAGAACGACATGACTGCGCCGGATCCTCCTCCTCCGCCGCGCAAGAAGATCAAACACGCACAGCAAACTCCGGCAAATGTTGCATACCTGCGAGAGATTGCCGAGGACATTATTCGTCGTCTGTTGTACTCGCCAGAACGCCGACACATCAACGCGGAGAAACGTCGTCAATTGATGGAGCGCAAGGAACAGGAGATTCGCAACTATTATCACAAGATGAGCGTGAACAAGCGGTTTCCTGTAATGGTGGATGTGATTGTGTCCATGGCACACTACGATATGGAACCCCCGTATTTGAACATATTGCGCTACAACGAAGATAGAGTGCGGTATTACGTTGATGTGGTGTTACACACGTGGTTCGTGGTGGTGTCGTCGCCATGGATACAGAAAAATCCAGGATTTCAATTCAAAACACACGCATTTTGTGTGTTGTACATGATGCGCAAAGGACTCACCATTGGTGGAGTTGTGGCAATACCCAAGGAAAAGTTTATGACCAACTTGCCGGTGCGCGTGGATTTGCCAACGTTTTCAAAGGATTTTGCCAGCAAAGTTCTCACCAACGGACAAAGAAATATCAAGGAAGCTTACAAATCCATGCAAAAAGAGGGCATCCCCGAACAACGATACATGTTCAATTTTGACCGCGGCACATTTACAGCCACCACTACCTCCAGTACCATTGCCAAAAAATATATAAAGAAAGAATAAAGAAGTGGAACGTTGAAATGTTTGTATTTTGAAACGGGCTTGCAATTGATTTTGTGTGTTGCGTTGTGCGTGTGAGTGGAGGAGAGAGAGAGAGAATATTTTTTTTTTGTTTTGGCGGTGGCAAATTTTTGTGTGTATGTTTAACGAGGACGACGACGATGATGACAGTGATCACGAGGAGGAGGATGAGGAGGAGGAGGAAGAACAAGAAAATGAGGAAGAAGAAGAAGAAGAACAAGACACCAACGGATTTTCCCGTCCAAATTCAAACACTAATGTTGGAGGAACGGGGAAATTGACAGTCAATGTTCACGGGTACTACACTGACGACAACAATAAGGATGGAGGAGGCGGCGGAGGCGGGGGGAATGTCGATAACGATGATGAGTACATTGTCCAAAAACTCCCTGCTCTGTTCATGAATTTTGACCGCGACGATTTCTCAAAAAACGCAAAGAAACAACGCAAGATGCCAACACGGAAACCCCGGCAACGGATTGCAGATATCGAGCCACCCGGGTACGGTCCATGGTGGGTGTTTATGTTGGTAAACGTGGTATCGGGTGATGACACCAAGAAACAAACCGAGGTTCGGCTGGACACGTACCCAGAGTTGGTGGCTGTCATCAAGGTTCAAAAAAAAATATGTAATCGCAGTCATGTAAATAATTTTTTTTTGGTAGAACAATGTTTCGCAAGGGGACTGGGCCATTGTGCAATCGCTTGGTCCGTTCTACAACTTGAACATGGCATTGCATGTGCAACATCTGTGGGCAAACGCAACTCGTGGTCCGGGGTCGCGCATCGCTCGAGGACTGGTGTTGTGGTCCAAGTTCAAAAACGACGGAATCTCCATGCATGTCAGCGGTCGCTCCAAACAGGAGTTGCAGGATTTTTTTCGGCGTGCACGAGAGAAGAACGCGCGTGCACAAGTAGAAGAAACAGCACGCGAGAAAAGGCTAAGCGAGGACGTGTCTCTTGCAACAACGTTGTTTGAAGAGAAAAGAATGGGTCCAGGCATGGTCGTGAAACATTCCTCGTCGTCGCAGTTATTTTCCAAAAAGCCGGGCTCCATATCGGTGAAGGAAATTTTGAGCAGCAGCAGCAGCGGAAACACTGGCAAGAACGCACCGCCAGCTTTGGCAGCATCAACGGCAACAATGATACAGGGAAGCGGACGTAAACGGAGTCGAACGGGATCAAAATTGTAGCAAAAAAAAAAGTTTTCCATTGTATTTTTTTTTGATCACTCGGCGGTGTCCTGATACACCACTTCGACTACCCAAGACACCGCGCCGCAACCAAACAGATCGCGAGGGAGATCACAGAACCCACCCCACATCACGGCAGCAGCAAGGGGATTCTTTTTCAAAAGCGGGACGTGGATCACACCATCTACAATGTATTGGACCATGCATGATACGTCTTCCGTTGTCAATGCATCTTTCTTGAAATGTACGCTTATGTGTACGCGTGTGTTGAGCAGTGCCGGGTACTCCTCCACTGTCTGAGGGGGACTCGGTGCCAACAAAACATTTGGGCACGTCTTCAAGACAAGTGCATGTGCTGCCCCATTCCACTCATTAACACGCTCGTGCTCCATCTTCTATTTTTATTGGTTAAATTTTAGTTTTCACGTCTTTCTCCGTGCATTTACGAGTTTGGCTCGCAGGTTCAACGCTCCGCTTACGCATATGACGCCCGATGCCGACCATGCCCCGACGCTGGACACCCACGCCATGGGCATCGACAATGCCCCACTTCGCCCTAGCAGCCACGAACACAACATGGAACTCATCAGCAGGATCCCAAAAATAAACCACTTCAAATCAGTCCATCCATGTATCACCTCGTTGTTGTCTGCCAGAAACCCGGGCATGTCGTCAGAGGTATCGTCCATCACCCCACGACAAAACAGAGGGATGGTCATGACCATGGCGATCGTCAAGGGAAGAAGAGGCCACAAACTCCACGCGTACAGCATGGCAGCTCCCGAGCAACAGAACGCGACACCTAACATCAGGGCCATCAACACAATGACAGGCTCCCCACCCGCCAACACCATCAATCAATTTCTTAGTTTGATGAGCTTTTTTTTTACTTTGTCACACCGTCGTTACATCAATCGTGTCCGTCGCCAATCGTGTCACGACAAAACAGAATTTCGCGGTCACGTTATGCGCACTCGTGTTTAGAAAAGGTGTGTAATGACACATCACCGTGCTTATTCTTAGAAAAAACCGAGCCACAGATGCTGGAGCAAAGATTGGCCACAACCATATAATTCCCTCGGACATCCTAGTGTTGGTGTTGATTGATAAATCTAGGCCGAATGGCGGGAGTGCGTATTCCCACACAATGAACAATACGCGTCCGAAGTAGAAGTACAAGATCAACCATTTAAACATCAAACCACCGGTGTTCCATAACCAATCCAACCCGGACAACACCTTTCCACACATTTTTTTGGGCGCAGATGGACGGACGGATGGATGGACGGACACAAAAAAGAAACGGACGATGCGTAAGAACTCTTCTTCTGTAGGTAAACGCCGGGGATTCGGAGGCGGTTACTTCAAGAGAGGACGGGACGGCGACAGGGATGAAGATGCTAAGAAACGCCCAATGACGCTTCGGAGACGGGACAGCACGGGAAGGGCGGAGACGTTTTCCAGAGACAAGAAACGCCGTGCATGGGAGGCTGCGTGGAACGAGTTGGAACACGATGATGACGACGACGACGAGGATCTATTTGAAGTGGACCACGATGAAGACAAGGATGACGCCGGAAAGTCTGCGCCCAAACCTTCCGCTGCTGTTCCTCCTCCTCCCAAGGACAAGGAGGAAGAAGAAGAGAAACACGAGGAGGAGGAGGACGATGACGATGACGAGAACAAGATTTTCGACATAATGGAGGAGGATGACATTGATTCCTCTTCGTCTTCCGTCCCGGCCTATCTGCGTCGTCGTCGTCCTCCTCCTCGTCCATATCAAGTGCGCCAGATCCCCCTTGACCGAGTGGAGGTGGCGGTGCGCATCAATGTGGGCCTCATGGACAGCCTGGTGCGCATGAACGACCATATTCTGCGCAACAACTACCACCAGAACTACCACCAGATTCAGAAACGCGACACCGCCAGCGATATTGTGCACCAGAATTTGGACCGAATTCAAGCATTGTTGAAGGCTCTGGACGAGTGGGTGCCCATCACCGTGCCCGGAGATCAGCCCAAGGCCGTCCCTCCAACCATCCCCATGGCGGACGGGAGCGAGGTCCGCTTTACCAACGTGGCCAGCGAGCTCGGCATCCAATGGAGCGCCGTTTCCCAGGAGGACAAACAACGTCTGTACGAACGGGCGGCCCAGCTTCACCAACAGCATTACGGAGCGAGACCAGGCAAGGCCAAGATGTGGACCAGCGACGGATACAAGGATGTCGCGTACTACAACCAGCGCACGTACAAAAATACGGTGCTCACCGCATTGAAAGAGTACCAGGAATCGCTCAAGAAATAAGATTCACTCAAGAAATAAAAGAAAATGGAGGGAATCTCGCCGCGTATGTTTGAACACATTTGGGAATTCTGGAGGAACAATATCCGCCACAGGCATCCCGCCATGGTCGCGTTGGAATCCGAGATGATCACGTTAAACAAAGAACATCTTGAAGCTCTGAAAAACGGACGACTTGATGATGACCCATTGCCTGGTGGGAGGCATCTCACGGATGGCGTGGTGAAGGCGTTCCGACAACATATCCAGCGCAAAGGATTGAAGGAGGAGGATTTTGAAAAGATGGTTGTGGATCGTAAATCCAGACGATTGTTGCATTTGGAGGACTAACCATCACACACCATGTAGTCTGAATAAATAATCGTCAGTCGTATGTGCATGTGTGCAATATTGACAATCAGGGATGATGCCGGGCCTCAGTCATGAGATGCACATGTTCATCTACGATTGGTGGCATCTCACAAAGAAAGATACAATTGCGTTTCAGCACGTCAACGACGAGATGTACAGCCTCAATCAAGTTTTTAAGCTACAAGACCGCGGGGTCGGTTTAACAACTTCATTTCACGAGAAATGTGTGCACCGTGTTACGCCGACATTGTTCCACATGTTTGTGCAGCTCGTTGTTCGACGCCACCCTGGTTGGAGCGTGGAGCAGATTGAACAATGTCTGCGCACGGGAAATAAACCCATAACATCGATTTAAAAAAATTTGTCCGAATATTTTCGTTTGAAACTTGAAAGGGGGGAGATCGCACCACCACCAACATTACGCACACACACAATGAACAACGACGACGGTGTACGAAGAAGCCTTGTGCAGCGCGTGGTCGACCAGCATGATTTCTGGATGTGGATCGCTTTCTTGAGGGATTGTTCCGCGAATGACCTGGAATACCTGTTCGGAGATCCGCAGAGCCCGGTCAATCTCAACGAATGGCTCACCGATCCCGTCGACGGACACAAGGGTACCATATTCGCGTTTATCCCCTTGTACAAACCTGTGCATTTGGAACTCTTGATTCGAAAATACCCGAATCGCGTGCGCTGGGACGAGTGGTGTTTTCAGTTCAAGAATGATGCCGCATTCACCACCAAATACACTCCATTGGGTTGGGTGTGCATATTTGCGCGCAAGCTGAAACCATGCAGGGGCGTTGCGTTGGAGATACTTTGTCACTGCGACCCGTGCGCTATTGCCATTGCGGATCCCAGGGGTGGAGATTTCTCGGGCGTGGATGCATTTGGTGTGTTTTGTTGCAGCACCGCCGACGATATGCGCGAACTGTTGGAAAGTACACACTGCGATCGCGTGCCCCTACCGTTGATTTATGTGATGCAAGTGCGTATGATGATGCCGCCACAGACAGTGTTTGAATCGATCGCCCCAAATGATGGAGTTTTGAACGAGATCCAGTGGTACATTGACTGGCGCGAAAAATGTGTGAAATGCCAACACGCAATGATGTGGCTGACCAAGATGGTGCCCAACACATGGCACGATCTGGGGGAGCCGATGGTGGAACGCATGTGCTACTCGTACGCGCAACATCTTCGAGATTTGGGAATGATATTTCGTGGTGGTGTTGAGGATTATATGTGTTTCTACGACGCCAACAGTCAGGAGCGAGGATCCAGAACGAAAAAAATT